>Ga0180433_10001128_pt1 | contig 45392 bp, 34 predicted proteins | sample SS_ome_8_FD_132980 | JGI IMG/M metagenome (GOLD analysis project Ga0180433, IMG submission 132980) | Hypersaline lake sediment archaeal communities from the Salton Sea, California, USA - SS_1_D_1 metaG | ecosystem: Environmental > Aquatic > Non-marine Saline and Alkaline > Hypersaline >...
TGTTTGCTCATGGTAAATATCATATAGTAGCGTTAATCGCCTCTAAGGATCTACCAATTTTATTAAAAAAACTAGATGGTTTTTCTAGTGATTTTGAATCAAGATATATTAAAGAGCTTAAAGATTTCACTGGATTAGTAAAACCTTTTCAAAACACAAAATATCTAGTAAAAAGATATTTTCATCAAGAATATTCATTTTTCATATACTAAAAAATGGAGTTACAATTATTAGCAAATATTATTATTATTATTATCCAAATAGTTGATTGGAATTTTCCTTAAAGTTTAAAATCATTTTAGATTAAAATCTTTTAATCTTAAAATTTTAGAAATTCTAATAGCAATCAATTGAAAATCAAATGAATAATACAATAAAAGGAATACCTATCTATCTTATATCTGCGATATTAGCAAATATCTTGTATTATCTCTTTTTAATACCTGCTGCTTTTTTATATCCTGGATATTCACCCTTTCAACACACGGTTTCTGCCTTAGGAAATACCTCAAAAAATCCAAATGGTTGGTTTCTATTCAGTATATGCCTAATTTTGATCGGTGTTGCTTTAATTCCCTTTTTTATTGGCGTAAAAAAGTGGCATGAATCATACCCAAAAGTGAAGAATTACATGATTGTTATTCAAATGCTTGGCTTTTTCGATTGTTTTTCGATGGTAATGATTGGAATTTCTCCTACAGATACGGTTTCTATACAACATAATTTCTGGAGCTTGATAAATTTCTTATGTATATATATAAATTTATTACTCTTCATTATCGGTTTAAGAAACCACCCATCTTATTGGAAGCGTCTATCAATTATATGTGCTATTAATTTTGCGTTTTGTGGAACTTTTTTATTCTTAATGAGCGTTTACAGTTTATTTGCATATATTTTTGAGCATTTAACATTTATAGTTGTTTTAGGATTAATTTCTATGATTGCTTTAAACATGTATAAAGAAGAACTATAACTAGAAGGGGAATTTTAATCAAGAAACAAAACAATTACTTGCTTAAATTTAGAATTAAAATAATCGAATACCTTAAAATTTAAAAAGAATTCTAATTATGAATTATCAATCCTCAAATTTTAGGGAAGAAAAGAAAAGTAACTGAGATGTTTAAAAATGAATAAAACGATAAAAGGAATTCCAGTCTATCTTATCTCTCTGATATTGACTAACATCTTCTATTACGCATTTATGATTCCAGGTGCTTTATTGTATCCAGGATATTCACCCTTTGAACATACGGTTTCTGCAATAGGCAATACTACGAGAAATCCTAATGGCTGGTTTCTATTCAGCATAAGCCTGATTTTAATGGCAATCGCATTACTTCCATTTATTTTTGATACGAAAAAATGGTATGAGTCTCAACCATCAGTAAAAAAAATCATAATAGCCATTCAAATAATTGGAATTTTCAATAGTTTCTCGATGATAATGATTGCGATTAATCCCACGGATACTTCTTCTGCGCAACATAACCTATGGAGCTTGATGAATTTCTTATGCATAGAATTGGTAATAATCCTCGCCGTTATCGGCTTAAGAAACCATCCCTCTTATTGGAATCGTCTTACAATAATTGCTATCTTAGATTTTGTGTTTTGCATAACTTATTTAACCTTAATGAGGGTGTATAGGCCAATTGCGACGATATTTGAGCATTTAACATTCATGCTTATCTTGGGATATCTGCTTCTGCTAGGATTTAACATGTATAAAGAAAAGCTTTAGCAATAACGGTTGTTTTAACAAGCATAAACAATTTCTTTTTTATTTATTGGTTAATAAATAGTTTAAGTAATGTTCCTTAAAGTTTAAAAAGAAGTTAAACGCGTATTCATTTGAGAGTTAAAAAGAGAAGCTTTTGTAACGAAGGAGAGTGAAGGTAAACTGTTTTAGACTTTCATTCGTCCTTTTTATTTTTCTATTTCTAATAAATTACCTTTAAAGTGATAAATAATTCTCTTAAATGACATTTTTATGAAAATTATCGATATGCATGTTCATTTATGTAATCGTTCACGATGCTCAAATCTATCTGCTGAAAACATAAATGAAACGTTATCTAAACAGATAGATGGAATCTGTCTTACTGACCATTGGATTTTAAATCCAAAGAAAAAATATTCAATCAATGTCAATGTATTCTATGGCGTGGAATTTGACTGCGTCATGGGTGATATTTTGGCATATGGAATATCTTCTATTCCGTTAAGAAAGCGAAACCTCCCAGCAAATACGATCATTGATCACATTCATAAACAGGGCGGTATTGCCGTGTGCGCTCATCCCTTTTCGAATAGACACGATGGATTTGGAAAGTATGTTTTTGATTACGATTTCGACGCGATTGAAGTGAATGGAACGATACTGGAAGGACTTCAATTAAAAGCTAAAAAAGCTGCCATAGAAATGGACATACCAACGATAGGCGGTAGTGATGCTCATTCTTACAGGCAACTTAACACGTTTGTGACAAAATTCGAGGAGGCTATAAATTCTATAGACGATATCGTCAAAGCTGTCAAAAATAAAGAGTGCAAGGCAATAAAAATATCGGGGATTAACAAATATGAAAGATGACGACTTTAAGAAAATTGAAGAGATAATCAAGGATAGGAAAGTTGCGCACGATTTTCTCACGAAAAATTCAGAAGTATATAAAGCATTTACAGATTTAGAAGAGAAAGCTTTTTCTGATGGAGAGCTTAAAAAAAAATTCAAGGAACTAATCGCTTTGGGAATTTCCATTGTTATAAATTGCGAATCCTGCATGGAATGGCATGTTCACGAGGCGATAAAATCGGGTGCGACTAAGAAGGAAATTCTGGAAGCGATTGAAGTAGGAATTGAAATGGGGGGTGGTCCCGCAACAGTTTCTTCTAGGTTTGCATTAAAAGTATTAGATTTTTATAAGGATTTAATATAATACATTTTAAAACTTATTTAATAAATCGAATTCTAGACAAGCGAGACATTAAAACGTAGAGATCTTCAATAGAGACTTTATCGTGAATTGAGGTTTCTTGATAAAATATTTTTGCTTTACGATGCTTGCGAGTTATTTTATCTCTTACATCTGCTGCTCGATCTTGCAAATCATGGTCGTAATAAGCTCTCAGTTCAGGGTCATATTTATGAAAAAGTACTATTGTTGTAGTTTTAACTTTTTTTTTCTTGAAAAAAGTTAACATTGCATCCAAATATTCTCCAGACCTCACTGAATTGATCCGATTTTGGATATCAATGATAAATAGGAGTATATCAATATTATCATAATCAATATTACCATAGGAAATAAGAAAATCGTTATATAAGAAGGGTTGATAATCAAATACGATAATACATTCTTGAAAGGAAAAATCGTAGCCTTCAGTCAATAGATCCAGAATTGAACTTCTTCCAACTCCGAGTCCTCCGAATATGGATACAGTATATTTACTTTCTTTAATTAAAGTACTTTTATCTATTTTCAATCTGCTTCTCAACTATAAAATTAGCTAATTAGTTTCAGAATTGTGGAATTCCAACTATCTCATAAATATAATAAAAATTCACACATATAAATTTACAAGGTTGTCAGTGTGAAGTTATTTTATTTTCAAATAAAAAACCATATTTTTTTAAATGTATTCTCTTATTTTTCTCACTTAAACCATTGATATATTGATAATCTTTCCTATAATCAGAATACCTACCATTTGGGGGTTCTTGCTTCCATTTTTTTGAGTATACATCTCGAATTATTAATATGAATATAATCGTAAATATAATTTGTCCAATTAAAGAATGTATGGAAAATCTATAGGTATAATTTGTATAATTACTACGAGTCAGAAAGAATAATAACATCGTTGTAATCACTAACAAGTTGCCAATTCGATTGACCCATGTTTGCCGATAACGTGCATACCAATACTTTCCGTGGTATCCATCTGTTTTCTGGCAAAATAAATTGACAAATCTACCGTATTGCCGTCTATATAGAGGATTTTTGCCCCACATTATACCATCACCACACGCAATTGAGTCGAAAAGAAAATGTCCGCCATAAATACCGACAATTGGAGCTAAGAAATAAACTGGATAGAAATTAATAATTACGCTCGCGATAAATAGAACGATGAGTGGAGTGTAGAACAAGGGATAATGAGTGATTGATTTGTAGTGGTGCTGGAAAGTCTCGTCCAAGTGAAGTCTCCCTCTAGCTTTAAAAAAATAGTAAACACTATCCAAATCGGGGAATATGGAGAATAATGTCACGTGGAACATGGATATCCTGTCCATGTTTAAAGTTCCTGTCATTAAAAAATAGAAGGGAAGGAATAACCAAAAACCAAAAACAGCGTGTTGATCAATTCTACTCATTAAATCACATTAATGCTCTCTAAGGATTAAAAGAATCGATGCTATTTAAGATCAACATTGATAGGATATAGGTGAAATTTCGATTTCATGAATATTTAAGAGCAATCATAAGAACAACCTTTTAAACGAATATTAATTCTAAAAGAATTGGTGGTGAAATAATGTCAAAAGAAAGAAAAGAAAGAATTAATTGGAGCACCAAAGGAACATGCTACGAAGCATGCGCAGCAGAAGGCCATTGCTCGTTTTATTTTGGGCGAGACAGAGAAACTCCGTGTAAATCGTTCCAATTGTTCCAAATTAACGAAGGAAAAATGGGTGATGTCGATGTCAGCGGAGTTTTAGCAATCATGGTAATTGATTTGTATTCCAATAAGGCTGCTGATCTAATGGCGAAAGGTGGAGAAGGAGGATTATATATAAGCGATAAAACCACGGAGGAACAGAGAAAGTATTTGGAACCATATTTCGTTAAAAATATGGCCGGTAGTTCAATCCTTAAAAAAGTTTTAGGAGTTAAATATGTAAACATTGAGTTGATGCAAGAAGACAATACTTACCATGTGAAAATGCCAAATGGGGAAATGAAATTATCTTATACATCTGGATTCGACGGAAAAAATCCTCAAAGGCTTGAAAATTCACCTTTTGGGGCGTTCTTTTCAGATATAAAAATCTGTAACACCCATTTCTGGAAATATAACGATTTTGGGAGAAATTGGGATTTTATAAATAGAAGTGGGACTATCGCAAGTTTCGATGGAAAAGGTAAGTCAAGAGATTTCTAAAAAATCTTTTTATTTTCAAACCCAACGAATTTAAGAAAAAGTTCCGTAAGATATTCAGCTAATTCATTGTCAGAATCAACGATTTCTCCATAAAAAGTATGGCGATGTATTAGACTATCAACCGTATGAAGAAATAATTCACTCCTTTGCTTTATATTTCCCTTAGGATAATTAAACTTTTGCAGTATTCTGGAAATCACGGGGATTAGGTCCAAATTGTTATTAGAAAGCTCATACAACTCTGTATACAATTCCTTGTTTGATTGCATTGCTCTTTCAACCGCAGGACCAAATTTAGCTTGCTTACGATGGGTTTCAATAATCGCTATAAAGACTCGTCGAACAGCTTTAACAAAAGCTTCAGGAGGTAAGCTTAACATTTGATTAATTCTATCTTCGCTAATGCTACTTATTCCTCGGAAAATAGGGCTACGTTTCATGATCTCTACCACGATTTCAGGTTTTCCTTTAGGAAAATACTTATAAATTAACCCGATGCTAACATCCGCCTTTTCTGAGATATCCTTTATTTTTGAATCGATATACCCTTTTTGCTCTATTACTTCTTCTGTTGCTTTAACAATTTTCTTGATTGATAGTTCTCTATTCCCTCTTTTATCTACTTTTTCTGTCATGGTTTAAACTTCCTAAAAATTCCATTTTTGGCTTAGAAATTACATTTTTTGCTATTTTCTTACAAAAGATAGAAACATTTAAATATGGTGAACAACATTCACCTCTTGGTGAACACGATTCACCACTATCACTATCTATTTAATGTGATTTCAAATATATAAAACTTTCTATAAATAGGTGAATAAAATGAATGTAGTAATAAACGAATCAAAAATAGAAAATTCAAGTATTTTAAAAGAAATTGAAACGATTAAACGCGAGTTCAAGGATGGAGCTGATTATCACATTTTAAAAAAACGATTTTTTCAAGTAGTAGACCAAATTAAACTCTACGAAATTAAATCCGACGAAATTCTAAACGAAATGCGAGATATCAGGAGAACATTTGTAAACGCGTGGCGAGCAAAAGAAAAACAATATTCGCTAACTTCTGGAGTACTTTTATGGTCTGCTTTTGTTTTATTAGGTGTTATTTTATCACTTTTTTTCTGGTTTATCCCGATTTATCTCATCATACCACACTTGTTAAATATTATTGGTTTAGTGCTTGCATGGCTCTCGATTAATATTGGGATACATAACCTCGGACATTACATTGCTGGGAAAATGGTAGGGATTGGTTTTGATTCATGGGTTATCCGTCAAAAAGTGTTCCAATGGGCTCTTATCATAGAGTATAAATCCTATCTAAAAGCAAACTTCAGAAAAAGGCAAATCTTACATATTTCTGGACCAGCCTGTACGCTTGGAACGCCATGGGTCATGTTTCTAATGACATTCAGTCCAATATTTCTTATAATTGCGATTTACATGATTGTAGGCTCTATTCCTGTAATTATCAAGGGAATCTGGGATTATGGGAGAATTTATAAAGAAAGAAGGCTGAAAATCGAGAATAAGAAGCTCAAAGCAAAAACTTAATAACTTTTTTTTATATTTCAACGATATTATTTAAGCGAATATGCTTTTAGAACAAATTTTACAGCCCATTTACCATCAATAAAATCCGGATGTTCTTGTTTTCCCTCCAAAACGCAGTCTATGAAATGATCGATCAATAAATGTTGTGTATTAGTAAATGTTGATTCTTGTTCTAATGCCATTTTTATGAATCGGTTTTTTTTTAACTTTTTCGGAGCAAACGAGAATGGCTTTTTTGAATTTATATCTATTATAACATGTCCCTTTGTTCCGTATACTTCGAGAATTTCCATGGGTTCGCTACACCACGAAACGCTTATCACGGCCAGAGCGTCGTTCTCAAATCGAACGAGTACATTGCAGTTATCCTCGTTTTTTATATTCTTACAAGAAGTATTTTGGCTATATCCCTCAACAGCTCGAAACTCGCCAATTAAATAACGCAGAATGTCGATACAGTGAACGCCCAAATCGATTAATACGCCTCCTCCTGCCATTTTGGTGTCAAAAAACCATTTCTGCTCAGATAAAGGTCTCCAAGAGGTATATGGTCCATGGTGACTAAAAAAAAATCTAACTTGATTGATCGTACCTAAGGCTTCGTTGTCAATGATTTCCTTCAAGCGAATATAAAGTTCGCTATATCTTTTCGAAAAAGAGCTGAAATAAATTAAGCTCTTTTTTTCCAACAACTTTTCAATCTCGTCTAATTCCTTTTCAGCAATGCATATTGGCTTTTCACATAAAACATTTACATCGTTGTTTATTGCCTCGATGGTCATGGGCGCGTGTAGATAGTTTGGAGAGCAAATAGATACTATATCTAAGCGTTCTTCTTCAAGCATTTTTTTCCAATCGTCTCCATAATAATACTTTGGGATACCAAACTTTTCAGCGGCTTGTTTTGCGTGTTGTTCTGTTCTCGAGGCTAATGCTACTATTTCGCAGTTTTTGTTCTTTTTATATCCCGATAAATGAAGATATCCGAAACCTCCTGCCCCTATTAACCCTACTCTGAGTTTTTCCATAATATAAATATAAAATCGATTGCTAATAAGAATTTTCAATAAAAATAATAGAATTGAAATATTCATTCATTCAATGCCCCATGTAAAGATTGATTTCGATGACATCGTTTTCGATCGAGAAGTGTATTCCTATTGCTTAAACGATAAATTTACATGTCCGAATTACAACCATTCGTATAGTTGTCCTCCTGCTGCTACATTCTTAAAGGACCGAGTTTCCCAATTTAAAGAATTTTATCTCATATATTCAAAGCATGATTTGGATGCATATGTTAAAAAAGTTAAGGCTAAACATCCAAGAAGGAGTGAACAACGAATAAGAAACTCATTTTTCCTAAAAGGCAGCTATGATGAGAACTATGAAGAAATTTCTCACTTTCTTGATAATTATAAGGAACCATACGAGGAACATTTGATAATTTGGCCTGCAAAGTGCAACATCTGTGATAACAAAAAAGATGGAGGTTGCACCTATGATAGTGGAGAACAATGCCGATATCCAGAAAAATTCCGGCATGCAATGACGGGAGCCGGGATAAATACGAACGAAACCGTATCAAGATTAAATATTGACTTGGAATGGCCTCCCGTCCGATATGCGTATCGCTTCTCTTTAGTGTGTTTCAAATAGTTATATTTTATAAAAATAACTCTTTTTTTGCTTCAATTATTTACTCTAATTAACAAGAAAACTATAAAAAATGAACAATTAACTTGCCCGCTGTTGAAATAAAATACGAGGACATATACTTCGACCCTAAAGTTCAAACTTTATGTGTTACCACGAGCTTTACTTGCCCTAATTACAACCATTCGCATTCATGTCCACCAGTAGCACCCTATTTAGAAGAAGAAGTGTCAAAATATAAAAAATTCTTTTTAATTTATTCACAATTCGATTTAGAAAACCATATTAAAGAAGTTAAAGCTAAACATCCCAAGAGAAGCGAATATAGAATTAAACTTGCTTTTCAGATGAAAAGTCTTTTCCGGGAGGATTTGGACGAGGAATTCAATAAATTTTTAGAGAGCTTTAACGGAGAATATAAAGAAAGACTTCTATTATACGACGGCACTTGTAGAATATGCTTGAATAAAGAAGAAGGCGGGTGCACATTTGATGATGGGAAACCGTGTCGTTATCCAAATAGGCGAAAATACTCAATGGAAGCGGTGGGTATCGAAGTAATTAGATCTATACATCAATTACAGAAAACAAACAAAATACATATCGAATATCCTTCTAATAAGTATTCGTATAGATTTGGATTAGCCTGCTTTAAATAATACGGTTAATGAGAAAATTGGCATTATTGTTATTGTTCAGCTCCATATTGGGAACGAATTTGTTTATCTCTGTTCATTAAAAATCTTTTCCATTTTTTAACACTCTTGATACCAATGCCGGGTAAAACACTTACCAATTGTTCTGTCTCAGCATCCATTAAATCGTAGGCAGTATTAATACCAATCTCAGTTAACTTTTGTTCGATTTTTGGACCTATTCCAGGAATATCTGACAAATTATATTCTGATTCTTTATTTAGAATGACATTTTCGAGGTCATTAGATAATTTTTCACCTATATCTCTCAACAATTCGAGCTGTTCGTCTTTTTCCTTAATTTCTCGTCTTTGATTGATAATCATCTCCTTCAATAAATCTTTATCGTCATCGAAATCTTCAGCGAAATTTTTAAGATCGAGGTCTTTCATTTCAAGTTCCCGCTTTAAACCTTGAATCGTGATTTGTAGAGCAACATTTTCATTCTTTAATATTGCAATTGCTTGTTCCAACTCTGCTTTAGTTTCACCGTGTGATTCGATGCTATCTAATATTACTCGTAAGTTTTCATCAGTCATTTTTTTTCCCCATGTTCAACTTTACAAATTCTCAAAAATAGATAAATATTTCTATCAAAAATCGGACTCCTTATGTGTTTAATACCCCAAAAAACTAAAAATTGGACTCCAGATTTTTTTAATATCACAGTAATTAATAATAAATTAAGAATAAAATAATAAACAAAATTATGGAGTGATGAAAAATGGAAATGGATTTTTCTGGTTTTGAATTTTATGTGGAACAATTCCTTAATTGGTTTCTTGAAATCCCTCTTTACGGACAAATTCTGATGATTGTTGGAGCTATCGCAATAGTGGCGCTTGTTTTGGTTGGTGTTTATTATCTTCTGAAAGGAATAGCGTATTTAATTTACTATATCCTTAAGGGGGTAGGTTATTTTATATACTATATTTTTAAAGGAATATATCTGCTATTCGAGGGCTTGTATTACTTGATTTCAGGGAAGGAAAAACCTGTAAAACAAGTCGAACCACCTAAGGTTGAAGTGAGTGCCCCGGTAATCGAGAAACAAATAGTCCCGGTTCAAAATCCACGACCTTCAAGCATATCCTTTTGTAGTGAATGTGGAAATAAATTCTCTGAATCGATGATTACTCAATTAAAAACTCGTGGAAGAACCTTCTGCATTCACTGTGGAGAAGGCTTAACTGCTAATCCAATTGAAATTGTAATCTAATTTTTTTCTTTTTCTTTCTTTTTTTAAAGCATTTCGAACCAACCTAATTATAATTAATGAATTCCAATTTCATTACTTCTCATATTGAAAATACATTTAAATAATGTTAAAACCCAAATATATTATTAAAAAAACTTTCTTTTGTTTTAAGAGGAATCAAATATGTCGTCTGAAAAAAAGATTGATCCGTTTGCTGCGATAATTTTATTAATTTGCATCATCGGGATAATACTGCTCGCTACTCAATATTTCATGAGTTTTTATTTAAGTGGAAGTGGTTACCGGCATTCATGCCTTGATTGTGAATATGCCACGACTGTTGATTTAATAGCGCAGATTATTGTGATTATACTTTTAGTAATCCAAATAATATTAGCGTTAAACGATCTACTCCCAAATAGTTTTATAAAGAAAGATTTGACTAGTACGGGATTATTTGTAGCTGCTTTAACTGTTATTTGGGTCTTAATTGGGTTAATTTCATTTGGGGTAACATATATGGAATATGAGTGGTGGCCCGATACTGGATTTTACGCTGGGATTATCGCAGGAATAGTAAATACAGTTATGTTTTTCTTGAAATATAAAAATAAGTAATCTTTTTTTTTATAAAAAGAGTTTAAAATAGGTTTTTATTTAGTTCAATCGTGTCGTTTCTGTTTGGACCAATTGAAATCATGGCAAGATCGATTTGTAATTCGTCCTTTATCGCTTGAATGTACGTCTTCATATTATCTGGTAAAGCGTCATATCCTTGTCTTGCGATTGCTGACCATTCCTCGCTTGTTCTTGGTTCCCACCCGTCAAATGTTTTATAGACTGGTTTGCATTTATCGATGATTTCAGATTGAATTGGCCAATACCTAAGCGGTTTTCCATTAAGGTCATAACCAGTGCATATTTTTAAAAGTGTAATTCCTTCTAATGCGTCTAAGAGAGTTATTATCACGCTATCGATACCATTAATCATTATCCCGTACTTGATATTAAAAAGATCGAGCCATCCTACTCTTCGAGGTCTCCCCGTAGTCGTGCCATATTCGTGTCCTTGTTCTCTAATCTGGTGAGCTGTCTCGTTCGTTAATTCCGTAGGAAAGTTACCTCCTCCAACTCGAGATGTATATGCTTTTATTATCCCTACTATTTTTCCGATTTTTTTTGGGGGAACTCCCGTTCCTGGGCTGATTCCTAAAGCGTTTGCGTTAGAAGATGTTCCATATGGGTATAAACCATGGTCAATTCCGAGTAGTGTTGCTTGAGCGCCTTCAAAAACCACTCTTTTCCCTTCATCTATTTGCTTGTTTAAATAATAGGCAGAATCTACAACATATTTTTTTAATTTCTCTCCATAGGATTTATATTCTTCATATATTTCGTTCACATCAGCAGTCCAATTTGGATCATAAGCATTGATAATTTTTTTCTTAAGTTCAAATAATCTTGTTAATTTTTCTTTTAAGATTTCGGGATTTATCAAGTCAAAGATTCTGACGCCCCAACGTGCAGCTTTATCGGTATAGGCAGGGCCAATCCCTCGTTTTGTTGTTCCAGCAGCAAATTTACCCTTAGATTCCTCTTCTAATCCATCGAGTACTCGATGAAATGGAAAGATCACGTGAGCTGTAGAACTTATTTTTAGATTCAATTTTCTTCCGCCATTTTTTATCTTATTAATTTCATCAAGTAACACTTTTGGATCAATAACCAAACCGTTTCCAATAACAACTTCTTTCTCTAAAAGAGCGCCTGAAGGCATAATATGGAACTTATACTTGACATTATCAACAACGACAGTATGACCGGCGTTATTCCCGCCTTGAAACCTTACAACTATATCAGCTTTTTGAGCTAAATAGTCAACAAATTTTCCCTTCCCTTCATCCCCCCAAGAGAGCCCTACAATAGCAATAGTATTAGAATTCATGAGTTTTTTTTCCTTTTTCAAAAATTATTATCATCCCAAACTATTCAATGCACGGATATAATAAAACTTAACGAATCGATTTCTTGGGGTGCTATTTCCACATTATATGGAACTCAATTTTTTCCAATAAAATCAGTAATAAAATACAAACATCTACTTGATTTAAATATCCAAATTTTCTCTAGAGTCATACTGATTGTAATTAAATATTATTCGTGAAAATGCATCTTTTAAAAAAATCCTCCATGCTTTTTGATTTAGCTCATCAAGAGATGTTAAATCCAAACGATGACGATTTTTCTGAATTTTTTGATCTTTTACAGCGAATTGGTGTTAAGATTGTTGTAAACAAAACAAAAGAAATCGTAAAAGAAGTCATAGAAGGGATTGATATATTAGTTATTGGTAATCCAATAGAGAAGTATTTTACTAATGTAGAAATTAAAAATATTGTTGCCTTTGTAATGGAAGGCGGAGGTTTGTTGTGCTTAAGCGATTATGGCGCAGATTTCCTTCAAAAAACTAATTTAAACGATCTTGTTGGCACGCATTTTGGAATATTTTATGAAAAAAATCTTTTAAAAGAAAACAATCCGATTAATCAGAATTGTTCAAGCATTTTATCAATCAATAAATTTAATGATCATAAAATAACAGCTCAGTTAAGGGAAGTAGTCGTTGGAGGAACGTGTTCTTTTTTAATAAACAGGTATGCTAAACCATTATTAGAAACAAATGAACAAGGTGTTTGGTCTGAAGAATACGATAGCATTAAAGATCAATGGGTTAGGGAAGAGAATCAAAAAGAACAGAAGAAAATAATAGCTGCTTACAGGGAATATGGTCGAGGAAAAATTATAGCAATAGGGGATGTAGACATGTTTACGAACGACCCAAACATAGGAATTAAAAGATTAGACAACCGTCAATTCATCGCTAATATCTTTAGTTGGTTAATAGAGCCCATAAAAGAATCCTCGGTTCGAGGGTGGGCATTAGATCAATTAGGAACTCTCCAAAGCGATATTAAAGGATTAGGTACTAAGATTGACAATATCATCGAGACCATGATGCTGTTGGAAAAAAGAATCAGCGTTTTAGAAAAAGGATTATTAGAAAAAAAATAAAATTAGATGTTTTAACTTATATTGATCAATTAGTCAAGCGAGACTTCAATACTATTTTTGATAATTTCAATTGTTCTAAAATATTCTGCAAATAATTCTCCATTGCTTATTGTCTCATCAAAACTAATTGTTATTACAAATTCAGTACCACATCCAATAACAAGGAGTTTTCCTTCTTGACCATCAATTAACATTAAATTAAGATTTCCTTTATTTGTTTCTCTGAGAGCACGTTCACTAAGCGATACTACAGCCGCAGTCATTGCAGCATACTTATTCTCCATATTGGCGTTAGATCCTTCTGGAAGAATGCAGTCAATGGGAATTCCATCGATCGTATTCAGAGTTACAGCCCTTACTCCTTTCACCTTCATTAAAATCTTTAATGCTAGAGTATTTTCTGTTGAGTCAGAAATTTTATATATCTTATATCTATCTTCAAACTTCCCTGTTTCTTTGATATAATTTTTGTCTTTTAATCGATTTATGGTTGTTCGAATATTGGCTTCGTCTTTTTTTAAAATCTCACTTAATTGTAAAATTGTGAGGGGCTTTTTTCTTATTTCTCTCATTATTCTTTGACCTAAAGTCACGGGCATTTATAATCACCTCTTTTTTTTTATTTTTTTATTCTTGTTGTATCTATATACAGTTGGGATTGATACATATATAATGAAAACTGTTATGTTTAAATATCTTCACTGTTATATATATAATAAAATTCGTTATATATAAATGTTTCTATTGTTATGTCTATTTTTTTACTCGCCCAACTTAACTCTGCTTTAGGAAGAATTACTTTTATAAGAGTTATCTATATATATCCTAGATGATGAACTAAGATAACGAGAAATGTAAAAAATATGTGATATAAATGACCCTAATGACACCTGACGAGTATTACAAATCCATTCAAAGAGATGTTAACTTGTACATGTTTGGGGAAAAGGTAAAAGAATTTTGGAAACATCCAATTATTTCACCGTCGATCAATGCCGTGAAAAAGATTTACGAATTAGCTCAAATGGAAGAATACAAGGATGTAATGACAACAAAATCTCATTTAACGGGCGAAATAATTAATCGTTTTACCCACATTCATCAATCTACTGATGATTTGATCAAAAAAGTACAGATGCAACGATTGGTCGGTCAAAAAACGGCGTGTTGTTTCCAAAGATGCGTGGGGTTTGATACTGCTAATGGATTATACAGCATTACATACGAATTGGACAAGAAATATAACACAAATTATCACGAAAGGTTTAAGAAATATTGGATTGAGGTTCAGAGACAAGATCTGATGGTGGGCGGGACCATGACAGATCCAAAAGGAGATCGTGGTAAAAGACCAAATCAACAATCAGATCCAGACCTTTTCTTACATGTAGTAGATGAAAATGACGATGGAATAATCGTTCGCGGAGCAAAAATCCATCAGACAGGCTTTTTAAACTCTCATAGAGCAATTATCATGCCAACTTTAACTATAAGACCCGGTGAAGAAGAATATGCAGTGAGCTTTGGTGTAGATATCACTGAAAAAGGAATAACTATGATTTATGGACGACAATCATGTGATACTCGTAAATTGGAAGACTCCAAATTGGATATTGGTAATTTTAAATATGGTGGTCAAGAAATCTTTGTAGTGTTTGACGATGTATTCATTCCAAACGAAAATATTTTCATGAAAGGTGAAAGAGAATTTTCAGGGGAGTTGGTAAATAGATTTGCAGGATTTCATCGACAATCCTATGGGGGATGCAAGGTAGGCGTTGGAGACGTCTTTATTGGAGCTGCAGCATTAATCTCCCAATACAACGGAACAGAAAAAGCATCCCACATAAGAGACAAAATCGTAGAGATGATACATTTAAACGAGACCCTCTTTAGTTGTGGAATAGCTTGTAGTTCATTAGGATTTCAAAGGGAAGCAGGGAATTACGAAATGGATATGCTTCTAGCAAATGTGTGCAAGCAAAATGTCACGCGCTTTCCATATGAAATCGGACGATTAGGGGAAGATATAGCGGGAGGCCTCATCTGTACATTACCCTCTGAGGCAGATTTACGATCAGAAGAAGTAGGGCCGTTATTAAATAAATATCTATCAACCTGCGACGATGTAAATGTTGAAGACCGATATAAACTCCTACGATTCATTGAAAACCTTACCATGGGCGTATCTTCACCAAGTTACAAGACCGAATCAATGCATGGAGCAGGGTCTCCTCAAGCTCAAAGGATCATGATTGCCAGACAAGGAAATCTGGAAGAAAAAATCAAGTTAGCAAAAAATATTCTTGATATAGAGTAGTTCTCACTATTTATCAATCAAATTACATTTAATTGAGTTTCTATTTTAGAAACTTGGCGATCAAAATCTCGTTTACATATTGATTGTCGATAAACGCCGCACATTTTTTAACGCCTTCAACGATATATCCTAATTTATCGATGTATAGATGCTTAGCAGGACTATTGGGTTCGTAAACTGAGGATTCTAACTTTTTTATACCCATATTGAGGGCAATTTTTTCTATGGTTTGGATAAATGATTTGCCTAATCCTTTATTTTGGAAATCAGGATGGATCACAACACCCCAACTTCCCACGTGCTTGATCTTGTTATTATCAAGATCGAAAGAAAGCTGGGCTATACCAATTATCTTTTCTTTATGAAAAGCACCAAGTATAATATTCTCTTTTTCCTTAATTCTTTGGCGAAAATGTTTCTTAAAAGACTCGCGATTAGCAAGGTTATACTCCCTTCTCATGTGTTTACCAGCCGAAATATGCCACTGATAAAACTCGTCAAATCTAGAATCGGGCTCGAAATCATCGCGCAGTGCCTCTCTGATTTCAACCTTAAGGTTGTTGATTAAAGTAGTTGTAATGGGTAAAAAATCAGCCATGGAATAGTTACCACATGCAAACTTATAAAAGTTCTCGATGTAGAATGAACCAACTGAAAATGAATAAATATTTTAGTTGTCAATAATTCTTTTTATATAATGTGTATTAAAAACTCAATAAAGGTTGAGTAAGAATGGCGCGATGCCCTGAATGCGCTGGCAAAATGACATACAACAACATGATTAAGCAAATGGTTTGTAATTCTTGTGGACTATCGTTAAGCAGACACGATCTTGATACCTATTGGCAAAAAATTAGAACTGAAAATGTTGATGGATCCGATGAATTACAGCAAAAAAAGAGTCGCAAGAAAGAATGGCTCGATTGGTATGCTTCAAGCAAATCTGATAAAGAAAAATATTAATCTGTTAAATGTCAAGAAATAATTGAGTACATGAGTTATATTTCTTCCTTAGTCAATATAAATTCTTAATGAGATCAAATTATTTCGTTACTCCTTATAGCTACGATGTTTCCAAAAAGTACTTAGCATCGTGATATAATTCTGCCATGGCATCGCAGGTATAATTGAGTTACCCGATGATAACATGTATCCCCCTCCTGGAGCACAGGTTTGAATCAGATTTTTCACATAGGTAGCAATCTCACTGCGAGGCCCATCAATCAAGAGCCTAATAGGTACATTTCCTATAATTGTTACTTTATCTCCATATTTTTTTTTCACTTCAGCTATATCTATGTGTGCTGAGGCTTGCCAAGGATGAATTGCATCAGCATATTCAATCAGACTGTCAACAATAGGAAGAATGTTTCCATCTGTATGGATGATAAGCTTGACTCCTCTTTTATGCATCATGTTGGAAATCCTTTTATATGAAGGTAAAAAGAACTCGTTGAACTGCCTGGGTGAAACGAATGGTCGAGTACCATACGCTAAATCGTCTCCGATAAAAAACGCATCAATTGGGAACTCATCCATGAATCGCTTGATTACTTCTCGATAATAGAGTTCACGATCGTGAATAACCTGCTTGAGAAAATTCTTGTCTTTTACTAGAAGGTGAGAAAAATACTTTATTCCAAAACATTGCCACGTGGTATCAAATAAACCTGTATAAATTCCTGGTACCACAAAAAGTTCTTCTGGTGGAGTCGTTTTAAGAATTTTTCGAAACAGCAACATTCCCATTGGCTCAGCACAATCTAATTTTTTCGTGTATTCTCTATAATCTTCCTTATTTTTGAATAATCCTCCAGCATATGGCGTGGAAAAATATCCTCCGACTGATTTTATACCATAAAGAACGCCAAAAGGACTGACAAATTTATTTGGAGGCACGAACTCATAAGGAAACGGCCCAAGCGGGAGGGAAGTTACGTCAATTTTGAGATATTTATGTAATTTTAGATAATTCTTCAAGAATGGACCTAAAAAGGGTGCTATCATTTTATTATATTTGAATATACCTGCCATCAACTTATTTCCAAAGGCAGGGAGTCCTTTAATACTTGTAGCGGTATCTAGTAAATTCTTAAAATTTCTATCTGCATCTGGTTTCGGTGGCTTTCTCCAACCCAATCTAGTAGTTAACATTGGAGTGGAAATTAAATGTTCCCAGTAGGGAACCTTATCAGGTTCTTTATGGTCTAATGTCGTAAGTACACGTTCGCGGCAATTCATACTTAAAAAAGAGCATTATTTTATACTTAATTAAGATATTAGGTGTGAGGGTTTAAAAATATAAGTCTAATTTCTTTTTGATCCTTTTATCCATAAAATAAACAAAAAGACGAAAATTATTGCTGAAAGAGCAGGGAGAAAGAAGGAAGGAAGATATTGAATCAATGCACCGCTTAAAATTGGTGTGATAATCTGTCCTATGCTAGATAAAGCATTATTCACACCTAAAACACTTCCAGTTTCTTCTTTATTTACACTTTTAGTTAATTTACTGGTAAAAATTGGTCGACACACCCCAGTTCCAAATGCGATAAAAATAAGGGGAATATATGCAAAGATATATTCTATTGTAAAAACGAGCATGACCATGGTAAATAGCATTGAAATTATACCCATAGAAAGTGCTGAATTCTCACCAAATTCTTTCTGAAGGGGATTGATGAGAAGACTCTGAAAAATAACTCTTAAAATGCCAATCCATGCCATTAAGAATCCGACTTCTAGAGTAGTAATACATATTTGTTGTTCTGCAAATAATGCGAAACTTGATATAAAAAGCCCAAATCCGAAATTATAGATAAAGAAGAGTAGTAAGACCTTTCGCACAATTGAGTCTTTAAAAAAGCGTTTTGCCTCATCAATAGGAATAATGTCGTTAAATTTTAATTTAATTCCCTCCTTTTTCAATGATAATGATTCTGGTAAAAATATGATTACTAAAATTATAGAAATTAGGCTTATTGATGCAGCAAATAACATAGGAATGGAGTAATTAATTGCTGCTAACGTCCCTCCAATAATAGGACCAAAAATTAACCCTGCTCCGAATACAGCACTCGAATATCCATAGATTTTTGTTCGCTCTTGCGGAGATGTTACATCGCTAATATATGCTTGACTCACTGTCATATTACTACCTATGAGTCCATCAATAAGACGTGCAGCAACTAAAAGCCAGACTGAATTAGCAAAACCAAGAAGTAAAAATCCAATTAAAGTACTGGTCTGGCTCACAATTAAAATAGGTTTCCTACCAAAACGATCACTAAGCTTACCTGTAACAGGGCTAGCAATTAACTGACTAAAACTAAAAATACTTATAATCAAACCTACTTCAAAGGCATTTAAACCTAATGATAAGCCTAAAAAAGGTAGTACAGGCATAACTATGCTAAAGCCCAGCACTTCAGTAAACATAATAATAAAGATTATTATCAAATGACTATTGAGTTTAGTTTGCTGGGATTTTAATGAGGAAGCCATAGTTGTTTAATGAGATATATTTAATTTGAAAATATAAATCACTTTTATCTTGAAAATTTCTTTTCAAACATATCTTCTAGTAATTCCGCTAGTTTTAATGCCGGAATGTCTAACAAAGTGATCTCTAAGTGCCTTCCACGCTGAATATCTTCTATTCTTACAGTGCGAGATGCAATGATCTTGAGGTCGTTTAACTGTCGAACATATTTGCGAAAACTCATTTTTACATGAGATTCTGTTGAGTAATTCTCGCAGGCCGCTTCGTATTCCTCGAAAGCATCGTCTACAAGAGTGTATGGTTCATCATTACGCATTAAAGATTTTACGATTCCGTATAAGGCTAATAACTCTTGATCATTTAGTTGATCTATGATATCACCCCTAAACGTGGGATAAACGTCATTGGCGGCCTCTCTAATAATTTCTGAAGTGATTTCATCCAGCCCTTCTTTATCTGAATGCAAGCCACTTTTTCTAAGAATCTCTATGCCGTGTCTCATATTTTTATTTTCAACAACAATTCTAGAGATAAAATTTAAGATCTCATCGTCAGGTGGATCGTTAAACGCTAATTCGCTCCTATATTTTAAAATTTGTAAGGATTCCTCGAGATTATATGGTTTTAACTTGAATTTTTCGTTTAGCCTGCTCAATACCCTTTCTGTTTCAATTTTCATCCAATCGTTTTCCCTTGATATAAGAAGCAGTGAAAGTTTTGCGTTCTGATGTCCAAAGGTCTCAGCTATGTCTAAAAATGCTAGAATTTCGTCTGATTTTAGAAGGTGAACTTCGTCAATAATTAGGAGCATGTATCCCTTTTCTCGGATGAGTTTTGTTAAAATTAATTTGAGCGCTTCATCGTCACTAAAACCTCTCCCTGAAGAATGCGTGTATTTTGCCAATAAATCCCGAATTATCTTGCTCTTAGTTCTAAAATTAATACAATTGTAGATTTCAACGAAAATACTGACATCCTTTTCAATCGCTACATTTTTAAATTTACTCCCGAAGAATTTAGCGGTTGCAGTTTTTCCTACTCCTCCTTTACCGACTATCAAGCAATTAATTGAAGGTTGTTCCTCTTCTTCTACTATTCTTCGAAATGCATGAATCAATGATTTGATGACTTCATCTCGACAATATAATTTAGGCGGTACATAACTTAAATCAAGCGTACTAGACTGCCTAAATATCGATTTCCGATTGAATTCGGCTCTAAAAGAGTCTTCGTCCATTTTTCAATATATAAAATTCTAATATATAATTATTATTTAATATAGAAGGCTTAGAGTTTAAAGTTTTATATTATTTTATGATTATTCATTAGGACTTTTCATTCGTACTTACAAATAAAACTATCGATAAAATAGTGAAAAAAAAATATGGACTTAAATTGGACGGAAAATCCATTCTCTATTTTCTTCTTTTTCTTCAATCCAACCAAGAGCTTCTAATAATTCTTTTCCATTTTCGGAGAGAATTTTAAAATTTTCTTCCATAATTAGACCTCCAATTTATTTAAAGGATGCATTTTGCTATAAGATTGTTTTAACTTTGAAATATCATTTTTCGCATAAATACGAGTTGTGTTTGGATTGCTATGTCCTAAAATATCTTGAAGTTCACTGATATCCATTCCTGACCGCCTAAGATGAGTTGCTCCCGTATGTCTGAAAACATGAGGTGTGATAATCTTTGACTCCGGAAATCCGCATTTTTTCTTTATATTTTTAATATCTCCTTGTATGACTCGTGGATTTAAAGGTTGATTTCTCGTATTTACAAGCAAGTAATCGTCGGATTTATAAAATATTCTATTTTGCAAATATTTTTCTATCATGTATAATGTATGTGGATCTACAGGCACTATCCTTTCTTTATTACCCTTCCCTCGTAATCTAATCGATCCTCCTACAAAGTCTATGTCTCTTATCTTAATATTACATAGCTCGCTCACTCTTGCCATCGTAGAGTATAAAATTCTCACGATAATGTAATATCTTCGGCTTTTTTTCGAGTTGAATTTTTGTCTATCTCTTAAATCTCTAAATATTTTCTCAATGTCCGCAGGAGAGAGAAATTTAGGAAGATATTCTTCCATTTTTATTTTAGGAGATTTAATTATGCTCATTGGGTTTTTAACAGTGAGGTACTCATTTAAGTCTAGAAATTTAAAGAACGAGCGCAAGGTGGCAATCTTCCGTCCTAGAGCCTTTTTTGTGTAATTCAATTCCTTCAATTTTTTTAAAAACAACCTGATTTTTGTACGCATCATTGGTGAATTTATCTCAATATCTCCAACAATACTAATGAATTTATCAAGGTCATACTTATAAGCCTTAATGGTAGAGGAAGCGCATCCCTCCTCAACTTCCTTGGAAATTAAAAAGTCGTCAATAAAATCCGATACCTTCTCATAACCACTCATGATTAATCGAAGATAATATGCAGGTATGAGTTCAAATAATGTTATAATATATAGGTTATATCCTAATTCTTAAAACTCAAATTGAAAGTCCACAATCTTTTCTTTTTCATCAATTTGAATTACATTGACAGATCCTTTTGAACCTTTTGCTGTTTCATTCATTGCTTGTTCGATAAATCCAGATAACATGTAGAAATGATAGTTTGTAGAGCTAATTAATTTAGAATCATACATTCGCACAATGATTATGTTTTTACTTTCAATTATTATTGGTGGCCTCCAGCTATAGTTATCATAGTAAGTACACATCATATCTATCGCTTTCATCAGTAAATCTGCAATATCACCAAAATTTCGCAAATTTACTCCTTCAAACAATTGTTTGTCAACTAACTCAGAGAAATGTAAATCTGAAGCGACAGTCATCCCCATTTTTTTTATCTTTTCGGGTGAGATGTCTAATTCTGAATCCTCTTCCATGTGTCTTAACATCGATTGATAAACATCAAAGATTAATACATTCAACGATTTTATGTTTTCGTGCTCCTTATGAAGCCATACTCGGTATTGACCGATCTTTTGATCGAAAACTAAGTTATCCTTTTCTAGGATATCGAGATATTTAGCAATCGTGGTGCGACTATATCCTAACTTATCCTTGATGTTTTTAACATTCAAACCAAACTTCGAGCTTTTTAATAAATCGAGAATGCTTTGCTTAATATCTGGTTTTTCCATGATTTTTTCCTTTTTTGACTTTATAGTACGAACAACTGTATAAAACCATTATATTTAAATCTGTGTACACTTATATTTAACATATGGTTATACTTATATAAATAATATGGTTATACCTATATAAAGAATATAGTTATACTTAACACTTGTATAAAACAAAATGAAAAAGAAAGATTATAAGGATATAAAAATGAAAATACTAAATAATGGAATAATAAAGGATTCATACGACATTGTAGTCATTGGTGCTGGTATAGGAGGCATTACAGCGGGAGCATTACTTGCAAATAAGGGTCTTAGCGTTTTAGTAGTAGAGCAACATTACTTACCTGGTGGTGTATGCTCATCTGTTAAGCGAAAAGGTATCGCAATGGACGCAGGTGCTGCAATGCTTTTCGGTTGGGGAGAAGGCCCAACGCCTCACAAGTTTGTCATGAACGAGCTTGAGGAGGAAATTGATATGATCCCTCATGATTGCTATTATCGCATGCATTTTGGGGAAAGAACGGTCACTTTTTGGAAGGACTTTGACCGCTTTTTCAAGGAATTATCTGCTGCATTCCCAGGAAAGGAGGATCAATTAAGGGGATTCTACGATCATTCTCGTCAAGTATATGATGACATGATGGTATCGCCAATGTTTATGTCTCCTGATACCGTTCCACCTAAATTGGCGTTAAAAATGTTTTTGAAGCATCCTTTCAAAATGGCGAGGATGCCAAAATACATGAATACCTCCTTGAAGGACGTGCTTGATTTATATGTGAAAGATCCTGAGGTAGAAGGACTTTTTGACTTGCTCATTGCCACGTGCTATTGTTGTACCATTGAAGAAACGCCTCTAATGTTATCTGCCCCAATCGTTTGGGAGGCATTTTATGGGGGTGCTGTCTATCCCGCGGGTTCTCCGCAAATATTGCCCAATAAGCTGGAAAAGGCAATGGAAAAAAATGGTGGACAGATTCTTTATCGACATTTGGTAGAAGAAATTCTCATCGAGGATGGTAAAGCCTATGGTGTTCGCCTAGACAATGGAACTATGATCAAATCGAAATTCGTCGTTTCTGATGCAACCATCTGGAATCTTTATGGCAAACTCGTTAAACCAGAGCATATTGAACCCGAAAGATTGGAATGGGCTCAGAGCTTCGTGCCAACAACCAGTTGCGTTGTATTACTTATGGGTGTTGACGCTAAAGTTTTACCCGAAGACACGAATGCCATTGAAGTGTTTATTGAGGACCTTACGGATATAACTAGAGACACATATTTTTGTTATCTCCCATCTATTGACGATCCTTCTATATGTCCAGAAGGAACGCACTCGATTACTGTATTGTGCTCTGCTGGCGATTACGATTGGCCTAGACCAGACGATCCACGATATCAAAGTGAAGAATATGAAAAAATAAAAAAAGAGTTTTCGAATAGCGTGTTAGATGTATTAGAAAAAAAATTCCCTGGTATTAAGGACAATGTCATAACATTAGATGTCGCAACTCCTGGAACCATAGAGCGCTTTACCCTAAAAAATCATGGAAATATTGGCGGTCCAAAGCAAATGTTAGGGCAACACCTATTCAATCGATTAGGCGCTCGAACTGAATTTAAAAATCTTTTCGCCGTTGGCGACTCAACAACGATGGGCGAGGGAGTAATATCTGCTACAAGCTCTGCTGTTGGTGCTGTTAATATGATTCTGAAAGATTTAAAGATGAAACAGTACATGCCTCGTAAAATTTCTAAAAATTACGTGAACCATGTGGAAGGAAAGCCGAAAATTCCAATGCCTCTGATTGATGAAGAACTAACCGAGTCCACGGCAAAACGTACTTCTATTGAATGCCAGTGGTGTGAAGATGCTAAATGTATTAAAAAATGCCCTGCAGGGATAGATGTATTAAATTTCTTTAGACGCATTGAAGTAGGAAATTACGAAGGTGCCGTACGACACATGAGAGAAATGAATCCATTAGCAGAAATCTGTGGTCACGTGTGTCCTGCAGAAAATTTGTGCGAATCAGAGTGTTATCATCTTGATTATACGGACGAACCAGCTAGAATCAAAAAATTACAGGCATGGGTTTGTAAACAAGCTGGTGAAAAAGGGTGGGACTCTCACGTATCCAAACCTAACGGTAAGAAAGTTGCCATAGTCGGTGCTGGACCGGCAGGTTTATCTTGCGCTTATTTCTTAGTGCGCATGGGATATATAGTGGATATTTTTGAAAAAGAAAATAAGATTGGTGGCACGCCCGCATTACTCATTCCTTCTTTTCGACTTAAAGATGATGTTTTAAATAGAGAACTCAAAGGAATCATTAACTATCCGAATATAAATGTTAAATTTCGAAAAGAATTAGGAAAGAACATGTTGATTTCTGACCTTTCAAACGAATACGGAGCAATATTTTTAGCACCTGGTTTACATTCCGGTCGAAAATTAGAACTTCCTGGTATGAACGATGACAACGTTGTAGATGCATTAACCTTTCTTAAGAATTATCGGGAGAATGGGAAATGCGGCGTAAATGGAAAGATATTAGTAGTTGGAGGGGGAAGTGTAGCTGCTGATGCTGCCAGCGTTGCATTAAAGTGTGGAGCTAAGAACGTCACGATGGTGTGTCTCGAATCAGAAGACGAAATGCCTTGTTTAAAAAGTGAACTGGAGGAATTGAAGGAGTTAAAGGTGGAGATCCTTAATTCCTGGGGGCCTCAATCATTTTCAGGAAATAAACTCACTTGCTCATGCTGTGAGTCCGTGTTTGATAAAGATGGGAAATTCTGTCCTGAATTTGACGAGTCAAAAACAACCGAAATTGAATTTGATAATGTTATCATGGCTATTGGACAAAAAGTAGAATCTAACCTCGAAGCATATCTGGAAAAAGAATTTGGAAATGGATTGATAAAAATTAATGAAAACACTCAGCTAATTGAAGGTCAATCAAACATTTATGCTGGCGGTGATATTATCCGAGGTGCCGGGACGGTCGTTGCCTCCGTGGCCGATGGGAGACGAGCAGCAATGGCCATCGATGAAAAATTATCAAAATAAATCTTTTTCTTTTTTTATTCTCTCTTAATTACTATTTTCTAAGAATAATGATGATTTACTCAAATTTAAATAATTAAACTAAGTTGTTTACTATAACTAATTTTAAATTATAAAATAAAGGTATAAAAAATGCCAGTGGGATTTGCAACAATACTAAAATTTGGGATTTTTATAATAGCTGTTGTCGTTGCGATTTTGGTTTTCATAAGGGGTAAAAAAACAGAGCTTAAGGCCATTTCATTAGTAGGAGTAACTTTTCTTTTAATTGGATTAAATGCTTTAACAGCTGTTTCGGTGGATTTTGATCCAACTATATTTTCTTCGAGCAAGACATTGTATAACCTTCTAGCACTTAGTTCAGTTTTCTTCTACGGATTATTTGTGCATTATGCGTTTTATGTGGGGAGAAAAAGTCCGATAAAAGTGTTCCTGTTAATCTTAGCCATTTGCTTGATTGTAATGCTTATTTTTAGCATCAGCGCAATTGTAATAACAGGTTCATTTGCACCTCAAAATCAAGACTTATCTGCGAGTCATATAAACCATACATTTTCTGTACTTATAATGGTGGGATCGAATTGCTTGATAAGTGGTTGGAGGTTTAATGCTTCATTGGACTCCTACTATGAAATCAAGGATAATATAAATGTAGAAGACTGGATAAAATTGAAGTATAAATTAATAATGCTTAGTTCTGTTTTCCTAATTTGCTTGGCAGCATTGCAAATTATCGACTATTCAATGATTAAACTTTTAATGGTTATGGCATTAGTGTTCTTAGCTTTCGTGCTAGAAACACTTATTTGGCTCCCCCCAAATAGGCTTAAAAAATGGGCAAATCGAAACTACGATGTTACAGACGAATCTGCAGACATGTCGGAGGAAGAAATATTAGCACAAATGGAGGAGGATTAAATATGAATACCAGCAAATTTTTCGGGCAAATTCTCTCAGAGAAGATAGGAAAAAAAGAACTCGCGTGTGCTGGAATCGTGCGTCTTGCCATAAAAGATGGTGGGAAAAATCCCGAGACGATTAATGCTAACGACCTTCAAAAGATATTTAAAACAACACTTAAAACTCGGTTAGAAAACGTGGGTATAAATAACGCAAATGAGGTCGCGAAATACATGCTCTCACAATTAACAAAGAATCACGCTCTATTTGTCATGAGTGCTTAAGTTATTAATTTTTATTCTTATTTTTATTTTGGCAAGGATCTTATATACTTAGAAGCGTTTATACCTGCTCTGGCCCCCTCTGCGACTGCGAAAGCAACTTGAAATAGCCCCCCAGTAACATCTCCCGCTGCATACACGCTTTTTATGTTCGTTTGTTGTTCTTCGTCAACTTTAATGTTTCCTTTTTCGTCCAATTCAACACCAGCTTTCTTGAACATCGTGTTTGAAGGAATGTGAGATAATATAAAGAGACAATCCAATTCATATTCAATAATTTCATCAGAATCAATTCGCTTGCATATAATTTTATCAATAGTTCCCTTGTCATTGCTTACTACCTCAATAACCTCTGTTTTTTCGATGATTTCAATGCCTTTATCTTGGACCTCTTTGGATCCCTCTGGCATATCGCTTAACCCTATGCTTGACATTATCTTTACAATGCAACCCATTTGTTGTAAAATTAAAGCTTCTTCTATAACTTCTTCGTCTGAACCATACATGTACACGATTTTTTCCCTATATAATGGCCCATCACACAATGCACAATAAGAAACACCATAACCTGTTAACGAGTCTTCACCTTTTACTTTTTCCTTGCGTTGTCCTCCTCCAGTAGCAATAATGATAGAGTCTGCCGTGATATTTGCTGTTCTTGTGGAAATCATGTTCGTGCCCATTCCAACCATTAGCGAAATTACATCCCCGTTAATTATTTTTACCGTTTCATTTTTCTCTGCATGAGCCTTAAATGTTTCCAAAAGTTTTGATCCTTCAATATTTGCAAAACCGAGATAATTTTGAACTTCTTTTGCTTGCGTTATAGCAGGTTCACCCTTCCCTTCAAGGATGATCGTATCTCTACCAGCTCTACCACAATATACTCCCGCACTTAATCCCGCAGGACCTGCACCAATTATTAGAACCTCACATTTATACTCATCCATTCTGACTGACCTCAATTGAATGCTATATTTATTAATCTCAAAACGAGTTTAAAAACTTTATTAATAGAATCTAAATGAAATAATCGTCAGATTTCATATCTTCTAATATTTCATTACATCCCTATCAATTACTAATTTTGACTTATGCTTTTAAAAATAATAATGTTATTAATACACTTTGAATATATCCTTGATAGTCCTTAATTGCATATTTATTATTCAATCATATCTATAGGTATTTGAAAGAATGAGCCATGTAAAACGAAAAACGTCAACAAAACCTAATAGATTAAGACGCGAAAAGAAAACGAAAAGAAATTGGTTATTAATCGCTTTAGTTTCGATTTTCTACATTTGTTTATTAATCGTAATTTTCATCGCCTTGATATTAGCAATATGATCTATCTAATACTAAATAAGTTTTATTACGATGATCTCAGATGAAATAGGCTTTTTTTATCATCTTTATGTACGATATAAAATCTATCTTGTCGATTACTAAATATTATTATAGTTTGTTGAAGTCAAGGATATCCAAACCTGGAAAATATCTATCTTAAATATAAGTTATTTGAAAATAAAATGTAATTTTCGGTACGATTACCGTTTGGAATAATTGATACTTCAAAAAAGTGCACTATAGGTTTATATTGTTAAAAAAAAAAGTTGTTATTATTAAAAATATTTTTAAATTCTCATGTCAATAATGTAATGATTTTTAAAATATTCGAAATTCACATATAAAAGGATAAAAGTTTTATTCAAAAACATAAAAATAATATCCTTTAACGATAAATAAGACGGGTAATAGACAATGGTATATCCAAAATATAAAAAACAAGTTGTTTTAATCTTAGTTTTAATAGCAGTCATGCTAATTTTTCTACCTCGATTGAATTACATTAAAAATATTAATGATAACAATACACATGTTAGTACAACACCCAGTTTTGACTGGAGTGATACTACCATTTTGAATAATGGTACAGATGAAGGGAGGGATCTCGTCTTAGATCCATCTGGTAACATCTATGTTACCGGTAAAATTTATAATGAATCTAAAGATGCTGACGATGTTATCCTTGTAAAATATAATAGCGATGGAGAGATACAGTGGAATAAAACATGGGGTGGATATTCTGATGATGAAGGATATGCAATTGATATTGATTCGTTAAACAATCTCTATATTGTAGGAAAAACTAAGAGTTATGGTACAAACGATAGTTATGATATTTGTTTATTAAAATATGATAGTGACGGTATCTTAGATTGGAATCATTCTTGGGGAGAAAGCGAAAAAGATACCGGTCATGGAATTGCTATTTATTCAAATTCTATATATATTGTAGGATTTACAAAAATGAATTTAGATTTTGGAGATGCTGTTATCTTAAAGTATACTACCTCTGGAGTTTATGAATGGAATAAAACTTGGGGTGAATCTGAAGCTGATGGTGCGTATGATGTGGGTGTTGATTCTTCTGAAAACGTGTATGTCACTGGATATACTGAAGAAGTTGGAACGAAAAACCGCGACTTATTTTTAGCGATATACGATAGCGATGGGAATTCAATATCAAATAGAACTTGGGGTGATGAAACGGAGAGTGATGATTACTCTTCTCTAACTATTGGATCAGATGGAGTATTTATTGTGGGTAACATTCTCAAAATAGGTACTGGTGGTTCTGATATTATTCTATCAAAATTCGCTCTCGGCACGGGAACACCTTTATGGACTACAACCTGGGGTGGTGATGATAATGAATATGGATATGATATTGCACTTAATTCAAATGAGGATATACATGTTGTTGGGGCATTGGAAACGCTTGATAAATCATCTAGTGTTTTAATTGTTGCAAGATTTAGTAATTCTGGCGAATTTAAAAGATACAACACCTATTCTAATGGTTATAAAGATGTAGGTTTTGGGATACTCATGGATTCAAATAATTTTGAATATTGTACTGGCAAAACTACCAGTAATGATACAGGTTACGACATCTTTCTGTTAAAAAATCCTCCTTATCCTTCAGAATTCGACCTTTCATCCGATACTTCGAGCTTAGATGCTGATGGTACTTTTACTCTCTCTTGGACTGAATCGATCGATGCTGATAATTATAGCGTGTATCAATCTAATAATTATATCACTCAAATCGATGGTTCCGTTAGTCATCTCGAAATTGGTAATACTAATAGAACCCATTTGGTCACGAATTTAGCTGAAGGCCCATATTATTTCATGGTAGTAGCATTTAACATATACGGAAACACGAGTTCAAATAATTTGCATGTAACAGTTCAGTATCCTCCAGGAAATTTTGTTTTAGATCAACCAGATCCCCCATTTAATACTGATGGAATCATTACGCTTTCGTGGGCATCATCGATTAATGCAGATAATTACTCCATTTATAGAAGTACAACCTCCATTACCGATTATAAAGTAAGTGGAATATTGATGAATGAGGGTCTTGAAAACACTTCATGCACGGTTGCTGAAGAAGTGGAAGATGGAACCCATTTCTTTATTGTTGTTGCTTTTAATGAAGCAGGAGATACATCTTCAAATTGTATCACTATTATTGTTCAGAAATTGCCAGGATCCTTTGTATTGTCAACAGAAGTACCCTCTGGAACTGTTGATGAGGATGGTGTTTTTTTCCTGAGTTGGACGCGCTCACAATTTGCCGATTTATATGTGGTATACACATCATCAACACCATTGAACGAATCAGGAGCAATCATTGAAGAATACGATAATTACACTATTGATTTTGACGATCCCGAATATAGGTATCAAGTTAACACAAGTGAAAGCGGTACTCATTATTTTCAAGTATTAGCCTTTAATTCTAATGGAAATTTTAGTTCAGGGATCGTGAGTGTAGAGGTGAAAATACCTTTACCAATTCCCGAGTTTCAATTTGGACCTGAACTTATCATTTTAATTATTGTAATTGTAAGCGTACTTGGTGCCTCATCAGTATTAACATATAGATATATAAAAAATAAAAGAAAAGAAGAGGAGCCAACTATCGAATAAAAAAAGGGAGATAAAAATGGAGAGAGAAAATATCACAAAGAGTGGAAGGAAGAAATACATCTCAGCAATTTCAGTATTGTTTATTCTGATTTCGTCCTTTCTTATAGGCTGTCAAAATGTTCTTGCTGCGTCGGAAATAGGTTCATTTAACGCAACTCCTACTACAGCAGATGTTGGAGAATCTGTCATTTTTTATTGGTTTATTACTGGAGGATATAAAGAAAGCTATCTAAAATTTGGAGATGGAACTACCGAGGAAGTCACAGGACTTCTTAGTAAATCCCATGAATACGCAATTGAGGGGTCCTTTCAGGCAATGTTACTTGTAGTCGATTACACGAATGATATCGTGAATCAAACGATAAATATTATTATTAAGAATAACGCCCCCGATTTTAATATATCATTTAGCAACGCTGATAATATCGCAGGAGAAGATGAAGTTGTTAATATATCCATAACAGATTTAGTTGAGTCAACTGTAGATCAAGAAGCTGGTAAATTGACTTATATCTACGATTTTGCTGATGGAATTGAAAACCAAGTATCAACGAATTTAAGCTCTGTCAGTCACTCGTGGAGTAATGAGGGAGTTTATCCTGTTACAGTTAGTATAATTGACGATCAGAATGCGATTAGACAACACTCTAAGGACATTACAATTACAAATACTCCACCCCAAGGACGAATTAATATTAGCGTGGATGACGACTACGATCTTACACAAACAGAATATATTGCATCATTTAATTGGAGACCTTATGAGATTGGATCTGTACCAGATTTATGGGATCTAAATTATGTTAATCCAAATCAATGGCTTGATACTGCTTCTACAAATGCAAGCATTGATGTTGTTAGTGATATCCATGATAAAGTTCTTAAATTGCAGGATAGTTCAGATAATAATTCCATTACAATGGAAAACACTTTTTCAGATCAATCACTTGGCACGGTCGAATTTTGGGTGCAAAGTGGTGATGTCTCTTCAAAAACCTGGGCATTATCTCTTTGGGATGAAAACGATCTTGCGTTCCGCGTGTTGATGAATGATAACCAATGGCAATATACAACGAGCAGTTTTTACCAAAATATCTTACCCTATTATTCAGGCACTTCAATTGATACACCTGTAAATGATGAATGGTACCATGTAAGAATTGATTTTAACCTCGATAATTCAACAAATAATTATTATGGGCTTAATGAGTCTCAATTTAGAATAACGATAAATGATATTCAATCCATTATTTATGAGATTGATAATTTAGATGTCTCAAATGTAAACAAAATCCTTTTACAATCTGGTATTAGTGATACTGGTGTTAGTTTAATAGACGCAATTGGATATTCATGGGCTCCTGGTTATCTAGTTGGAGATAATAGGTGGCCAGTACTTAATTACCCCGATAAATCCGTTTTTCTCTTAAGCGCCGCAGAATCCATTGATACTTCAAGTGACATGGATTCTCTAAGATATTACTGGCAATTTGGTGATGGAACAACGGGATATGGAAAACACGTGCATCACCAATATACCAAGTCTGGTTTATATAGGATTAATATGACGGTGAAGGATGACAATGGCGATATAAACTCTATAACAAGATTTATCTCAGTCAATAATTTAGCACCTGATATCAATTTTACTCTTCCAAGTACTAATATTGTAATTTATGAAGGTGAGACAGCGGCATTTAATGTGGATGTTGATGATGATTTTACTGATTTAGCAACTCTTGAATACTGGTGGAATTATGAGTTTGATGGTGCGGGATTAGATCTAAATAATTTAACAAATTTCGAGTTAGGCGGTTGGAAAGGAACTCATATATATAGAGACGATTTTGATGGAAAAATATACATAGTCGCAAAAGATCGTGAAGATACCTATAGTTCCGAGTCCGTGGGCATCCAAGTTTTGAATGTTGATCCTTCATTGAGTATTTGGGATACCAGTATAATGGCCAACAGTACGCTTTTTATTACTCGATCTGAGGAAGATATGGAATTGAATTTTGATATTAATCTATTTGGTAACAGCGCTCCAGAATTGCAATATTTTCTAGAATCTGACGATTCTGATACTAATATCCTCAATACGAATAGAGAAGTAATTGACATGTCTCTCTCAAAATCATGGAAACTGATTGTTAATGCTTCAACTATTCCTAACATGACTTGGATAAAGTATGACTATTTCCTAGAATTCAATGATGGACAAGAACTTGTTATTTCGTCAGATAGATTATATCCCGGTTCAGATGGTTATTGGGAAGTTGATCTTAATCCCTATTTCTACGATAATAGTAGTTATAATTTCAAATATCCAATCACGTTTAGTACTCAATTATGGGACCCTTCAAACGATGATTTGAGCTTGACCGTGAATTATAATGCGTATTCTTTTATAGAATTGAATTGCACGCCTGATACTCAGAATTTTATGTATAACATTGGTGGTATCAACTATATTGTTAATGTTTCTGATCGAGGTGGAGATGCAATGGCAAATATTAGTATTACAACTCTCGTTGGATCAAAACTATATGATAATAATGAATTTCCAGTGAGTTTAGATTTAGACTATAGCATAGATCCTCTATTTGACATGGATGCTATACTTTCCCAATTAGAAACAGATTTAGGTCAAGGACCGCTTTCAATAGTGGATTGTGTGGATGCGACTCATTATTTCTCAAGTAGCGTTGTAGATGATGATGGTGGAAACGATTCATTAATAATAACATTCAATACGACCGAAACTATAGAATTTGACACCCTATCAATAAGACTAGACTGTGCCATACCAGAAACAGCTGCAGAAATCCGTGATATAGAACTATTTGCAGATATCTTCGATTTTAATAGAGTATACGATCTGCAAAATGAAATTATTGAATTTTACAATTCAAGCGATCCTTCATCTCAATCCCTCTATGATATCGAATTCCTGCTCACTTCGGAAAAAATCCCTCATGACACGCATTCTTTCATAGAATGTATCGATGGAACGTTCTATATCGTTGATTCTTCAGATATAAGTAATTTTCTAAAATCATCTGATAATGGACTTAATTGGAGCACTGCATTAATCATGGATCCTGGATTTGAAATAAAATCTTTATGGTACGACAGATTGAATGGATATATTTATATAACCGGATCAAATACAACGGCAATAGATATCGTTCAATTCCGAGTGATTGACGATTCTATCAATAATCGATTCCTGCTCACCGTGAACAACAGCTTGTTTTCTGACATAGACATTATTTTAGAAAACAATGTGCTCTACGTAAGAACAGGTATTATTAATAATGGATATGCTCTCATGCATTTCGAGTCTATTGACATCAATACACTGACTTCCATAGGATCGAATTTTAATAACATGAGCCTGATAAACGGAAGGACCTTTAACATGAGTTATTGCGTTTTTGATGGGTATTATATTTATTACCTTTGGCAATGGAGCAATAATGGTACCGAAATGTGGAAGTTTGATATATTTACCTCTTCATTTGAAAAGCTTAACGTGCCAGAACTTTACGACACGGCATTGTTAGACGATCCTCAAACAAGCTTAACCTATGATAGTTTCGAGACTATTGGATTCGTATTGAACGACACTGAAATCATTGAACCAGGACAATATCCTGGAACTTTCAACTTTGATTACGAAATGGAACAAGGAATTTATTATGGAACAAATTCTTTTGAAGATAATGCTACTGCATTCAACGGCTGGACGAATTACGGATTTAACACAGTGGAAATAACAGAAAATAAAGACGGACATAACACTACACTTCATTTGCAGGATAATGATACTGATAATGATTACTATGATACAATATTTAGTGAAAGTCAACCAAATGGAACAATAGAGTTTTGGTTATATGCTCCAGATCCTGCTTATACAGGGTGGAACCATGATATTTTTGTTGCAAATATACATATTTATTATCATGGAGGTAACGATAGATGGGAACATTATAGTACTGGATCTTCTGGTGCGTTTTCAAATGGACTTGTTGACCAATGGATTCACTTTAAACTAGTTCATAACGGATCGACAAATACACTACAGATATATGTGAATGGAAATTTAGAAGCAACTAATACTGACGCTTATGGTTCTCTCACTGGACTTAGATTCTATGAATATGATGCGGAAGAGATCTGGATAGATGCTATTGGATATTCATGGGATAATTGGAGCCATAATGGATTGGGATATGAAATAGGTAATAATATTAATCCTTACGATATTGAACCATTGTTAAATGAAGGTTTCGAGGTAGGTGGAGGGCAAGATAGTTATATTCAAATTACAACTGAATATAAAGGACATAAAGATGTGTTACAGTTTTATGACAATAAAGTTACTGATTATGTACAAATAATTGATAGATATCCTGGACAAATAACCGGAACGATTGAATGGTGGTGGCTACAAGATTCAGGAACAGGAAAAAGTGCAATCTATATCTATGGAGAATCTACAGGGATTTGTATTGGAATGGCGGGAAATGGGCAATTCTACTGGCGTGATAATTCAACAGTTAACGATGTTAAACCTTATTCTGCAAATACTTGGTACCATAATAAACTCGTTTTTAATTGTAGTGCGGGTGTGAGAGGAACATTCTCATGGTATATAGATGGAGTTTTAGAAGCTGAAAACATTGAAATGAGAAATTCATGTTCCTACTTAAACCTTACACGTCTCATGTCAGATTATACTGTAAGTAATTTCAATACATATTTCGATGCTCTTAGTTATTCATGGGATGCGAATTATACTATTGGTGACAATATTTACAAAATCCCCGCAAAATTAAACGAAACTGGACACTATGTAGCTACTCACAGTTTTGAAAATATCGTACCTGGGACAAAGGGAACAGCTATAGACTTTTTTGATGAGTATCAAGGCTATGCCCCAAGCTATTATACACAAATAGAAATACAAGGTTATATAGATGGACATCGGAATATAATTAACATGGGAGATGCTCAAGGAGCAATGTATACTTATGGGGTTCATCATATAGACAATCCTCAATCAGCAGGAACCATCGAATTTTATTCATGGGCAAATAATCCCACACATGTAGGATCAGCAACGAAAAGGCATTATATATATTTTCGAGCTAGAGACAATACAATAGCATTTCGAATGATGGTCCTTCTTCATGCTGAAAAAGTGCAATATTATGATGGATCAAGTTGGCAAGACCTTGCATTAACTATACCTGAAAAATGGTACCATCATTCTATAACATTTGATTGTGAAGCAGGTACAAATGGTCAATTTACTTGGATAGTAAGTGATGAAAATGGTACTGAAATTAATAGAGTTGAAAATATTGAGTTTGAAAATGATTTAGATACAATCGATGAAATTTATTTGGGAACTAATAATGCAGATTACAGGGGAACAACGAGATGGGATGCATTTGGATTTTCCTGGGATCCTAATTATAACATTGGCGATAACTTGTTCGATCCATTCGATAAGCACTATTATTACACTTATAATATCGAATCAAATGAATTAAACAAAGGTCTTCTTTGTGATGCCGTGGTAATGTTAGATAGAAATACGGTACCTGGATTGTATGAAAAATGTTTTGCGATATCTGATAATAAAATATATCAGATTGGCGCTGATGGAATGATTGGATTAGTGGCAGAATTAAATTCTACAAGCCCGATTATCGCCATCTCTGATAATTATATAATGACTGAAGATAAAAGCGTATATCAAATTTCATATCGATTTTTCGAAGGAAATTGTTCGATATTATACAACGATGGTTCAGGAGATGCTCAAATTCAACAAAACCTGTTATTAGCATGGTATTTATCCTCTCCCTTTTCAACCGTTTTTGATGGCGAAGTGGATTTCATGCTTGAAGGCGATTACTTGATTCAAATGATTGCTGATAATGGAATAACCCAAACAATATCAGGCGGATTGATTGAAACCGAAGCTTACGCTCCATACTGCTCCATTGGAACTCTACCTAATAGTACAATTGAGGATCAACAATTAGAACTGATATCTGATATAATTATTTTTGGAAGTGAAGACACGAATAGTAGCGATTATCGAATCGAATGGAATTTTGGAGACGGAACCTATTCCTACGAACAAAACCCTGTTCACTCGTGGAGTACCGCAGGAACTTATAATATCACGCTATTTGTCGTTGATTGTTATGGAAAAACGTACTTAGATTACAAGATTATAATCATTGAAGAACAAATACCTGAGATACGAGGACCACTCACTTTTCAAGGTTTAGAAGGTCAAGCAATACTTTTAGATATTGAAATATATGATAGCTTTATCGATGAGCAGTATCTAACTTATACTTGGTACGATGAATACGATGCGGAGATCATAAGCTTTAGAAATAATAAAAAACCAACATTAGTTTTGACCGATGGTTTTTACCGTTATAAACTAAGAGTTGAAGATCAAGATGGGAATTTCGCAATGGCTAATATTACCGTGATCGTTGACGACTTACCTCCAAGAGTTTTTACTTCCAATTATTTATATTCTGGACCATCGGGAGGAACTGTTGAATTACAAGCTTATGTGTATGACAATGTGAATGACCTCGGAGACTATGAATACGAATGGATGCTTACTTATGGAGATGTTACTACTACCCATTATGGCGGTAAGACAGGAAGGACAAATATATACTCGTTTAGTAATGATATTGACATGCGCATTTGCAGGGGACAAGTAACGGCTACTGACACCGTTACTGGAAAAACCTGTGTTGCCAGCTTTACCATCACGAATTATTTAGATTCCAACCTAAACGGCGTTCCGGACGATTATGAATGGATGGTTGAAGAAATAGGATTGGTTTATATTATCACCTGGGAATATGATGATACTGATGACGATGGCTTAATAGACATGTATGAGGAGGATATCTATACATACAACACTTCGATGACCAATCCTGATACAGATGGCGATGGATTATGGGATGGATATGATCCTTATACTGGAATTGGTGAAAGAAGCGTAGGTACTAATCCCGTGAAAAATGATACCGACGACGATAGTCTATTAGACTCATTGGAATATTATGGGTGGAATATTACAACTGAACTCTTTGGTCCACTCCACGTGACCTCAGATCCCCTCGTCGTCGATACTGATAACGATGGGCTTTTTGATGGAGATGAATATGTTGCTGGTTCTGATCCTCGCAATCCAGATACTGACGGTGACGGTTTAACTGATGGTAATGATCCTTATCCTGCTAAAGCGGATGGTGACAAGGACGGATTGTCTGATTATCGGGAGTACGAGCTTGGAACAGCAATGGACAATTCCGATACAGATGGTGATGGACTCAGTGATGGTGAGGAGGTTCTTGGATGGGGTTTCTACACTAATCCATTAGATGCTGACTCTGATCACGACTTCCTATCTGATTCAGCAGAAATGCAAAGTGCGAAATTTGAATTAGGCGAAAGACGAGATCTTGACAAGCCCATCTCGTTGTGGTTTGATGATTATAGTTCAAAAGCATCGAGCGCTCAAATCTCCATAATGATAGCATTTGGTGAAGCAAGCGCTGAAAATGGTTATGGAATAATTGATGTACCAAATATAAATGTTATTATAACGAAAGCGGACGATAAACTCGTGCTGCTCAATGAAAATACAAATAAAACAAGATACTACTCAAAAGCTATTGATATTCGAGAAGCTATAGAAGATAACTCACTGAATTATCGAGGCGAATATGTTGTCAGCATTAACGATACTTCTGCTGGATGTTTGTTAGAACAATTCGAAATTGAAGTAGTGAAATATTTGGATCCTCTCGATGATGATTATGATGGTGATCGCATCATGGATGGCGTGGAGACTGGTCTGTTAGTTAAGGGCTGGGATACGATTGATATTAATGATACGATGGATGTCGATCGCGGGTATTATTCAGGAATTCATAGTTTTGATTATGATATGGAGCAAGGTAAATATTACGGAACTTATGATTTTCATAATGAAACAGTTGGAATAGCAGGGACAAACATCAGTATGGTAGATGGAATTGGTGTTGATTATACATCAGAAATTATCAATTCTCATGAAGGACATGTAAATGTGTTGGAAGTTTATAGAAGTGGAACTTTTGGGGATTACCCTTATGATTTAGTTACTAGTCCCGCATCCGGAACGGTAGAGTTATGGATGAATGGTAATGGTAACATAGAACTACAAGGAAATTCAAATAGACTTGTAATTATAGGATATGACGGAGTAAGCAATTTTGTAAGAATATATCACGATACAACCTACACTGATGTTCCGTCTATAGAAGGTTGGGCACATGTGAGAATTGATTTTAATTGCTCTACGGACCAACAATCCGTATGGATAAACGGAGTCAATGCTGTTACGGCAGCTGATTTTTACGATAGTAATACGGCATCATACATTGATAAAGTGTGTTTTCCAGTTCCTAATACAAATATGGGATATTATGATGCGATCGGATATTCATGGGACAATTCGAGCCACGATGGGCAGGGATATGAAGAGTCATGGAATGTTAATCCATACGACATCACACCATTGCTAGAGGAGGGATTTGATCTGTCAGTATATTCTGATTGCTCAATCCGAACAGTTAATGAAGACGGGCATAATGGGGTACTAGAGTTTTTAGACGATAATAATTCTGGAAATGCAGTAATTGAAAAAGACTCAGATAACCAAACTTCAGGTACGGTAGAATTTTGGGTAAGATCAAACGATACAACCAAAATATTTTATATGGGATTAATAGCACCAACAGGAGCAGTGCGACCTTATATAAGATTTGGTGAAGGTTTTCTTAAATACATAGTAGCGTCGGGAGCATATGATATTTGTCCAGTTTCGGATGATACTTGGTATCACATTCGAATTGATTTCGAGTGTGGTTCGTCATCATATATGGGATTATCATCTAATACATATTATGTGTATGTGAATGGACAGAAATATGGACCGTATGATTTTAGGAACTCTGGTAATTTTGTGTCTGGCGTGAGATTCTCTACACGATCAAGTCATGATGATTTTATATGCTATGTTGATGCTATCGGTTATTCATGGGATCCGTATTACAATATTTCAGATAACATGCGTGATTACATTGGAGACTTCGATGAGTATTCCTTAGAAATTCCATATGTGGGACGCGTGTACGATGCAAATATAAATCTGAAAATCTCGTCAAACATGGCGACTATTGGAAAAGGAAACGTTACAGTCCAACTCGTGAAAGAAAACATGAATAATACCATTTCAGATGTGCTGTTTTACGATACTTTTAGTGTTTTCGATACCGAGATCTTTACTTACGAAAATGTATTAGACCTTTCGAGTTATATCGGCTCTGGCGTTATTCCAGAATATTACGGTACTTATCGACTTCGAATAAAAGTTAATAGCACCTTCGCACCTGAAATTATCTATGTAAACGAATTTACCATAGATACTTATACATATATTCAAGCTGGACCTAAAGATACAAAAGCGTGGATTACCGATCCGTCCAAATGGGATACGGACGGCGATGGATGGTCTGATCATTACGAAATTTATGAGAGAGGTGATGAACCGACGAATCCATTAAGCGTTGATACTGACGGAGACGGCGTGTGGGACAGGTTTGATAGGGATCCATTGAGGGATCTCATCATAGAAATTAATCCGCAATATGGTGCTCATCGTAACTTATGGTTCTATGAAACGAGTCCGTATCTCGAAATTACAGCGTCTCTGAAATCGGGTGGTTCGGAGTATTTTTTCTGCACTCCTAGCAGTCGAGCAAACGATGAAAGAGTTCGTCGATTCTCGTATTTGGTACCATACTGGGGGCATACCTACGTGTGGTGGTTTGGATGGCACAGGGTTCCAATAATAAAATTCAGATGGCAGCATCTCTATCATAATCGCAAGGCTTATTTTAACGGAAAGCGGGGTTCCTACGATAGCCGTTATTACGCAAATATTGACGATGACATGCGCAAACAAGGCTCCTGGATGGATATACAATTTGATTTATGGCAAATGGGCGGATTATGGGATAATCACCTCATTTCAGCGAAACAATGGTATTGGATTGGCAGTCATGGGCATCAACAGACATTTACCATTCACCAGAGAGGCTTATTTAGGGGGTATAATTCGATGCAAGTGAAAGTAAGGACTATTGGTCTTGAAAAAGCTAATACCATTGCGATTTATGATAATGAAACCGTTTTCAATGGACACTATCAACAAAAAGAACGAATGAATGTGATTCAACTATTCGTGAAAGATTCGTCAGCCAACCTCGCAGGAACGCCATTTGAATATGGTTCAAACTCGATCGTGATTCCTACTTCACTCTTCACGGAAACTTTATTAAACAAGTATGTTCAAGATGAAAACCTGGATGAGACTGTATTATACGCAAATGGTAAGTCTAAATTCATATCAATCGAGAGAGACGGAGAAACTGAAGCAGCCTGTGACGACATTGATTTCATCTATGTAAGATACGACATTTCCGCAGAAGACGCAATGGAAGTCTTGAGAATGCTGATTACAATACTCGTAAATGATACGACGGAAGAGCTGGCAGTGGGGTATGAATATTCATCAACAAAAGAGGATGGTTTTAAAGCGGTCCTTATGAATCTACCAGGTGCAGTATTGGGATTTGTCCCCTGGGAATGTAACTATCAGAATTCTGCGCAAGGTAGAAGACCGAGAAATTTCTTCCAATGGCTCGTTCAAACAGTAGTTTCATTTGCAACTTTCGTCGTGAACTTGTTTATCGCAATTGGGGAAGCTTTCGCCTCGATTTTCGAACAGATTGTAAAATTTGTAACTGATGTATTATTGAATGTAGTAGCTATATTGGCTTACTTATTATGGTGCTTAATACGAGTGGCTATTCTCATTTTTGTTTGGATTGAATTTGTCTTTCTATTATTAATTATGGTAATAGTAATAATAGCCATAATGGCATTAATGATGATCTTTAAAATATTTTTAAACATTGATTTAACAATCTCAATAAATGAAGTAATTGCTGAGGGAGATATATCTTTATCTGCTGGATATTATATTGAGTTTAATTACATCCATTTCTTTGATCTGCTATTACCTATTATTACTATAAGATTTGCTGCATTTGGTTTTGGTTTTGAATTCTCATCAGGATTATTTTCTGAAAAATTTGAATTTACTGAATTACCAAATAATTTTATCGATCCTATTCTGAACAATAACACAATAAAATCATCAAAATCTTCTGAAAATGTAGTACTATCAAAAACAACATCTACTTCACAATCAAAGTCATTTGTACCTCCAATACTTCCACAGAATGCAATTAATTCTATGGTAGATTTGCTTACTGGAATAGGTGTAGGAATGGGATTTGGTGGTGGAGCTATATCAATATTTGCAATGGCATTATATGTAGGAAAAGGTTATGAAAAAGCAATTAATTACATTACTTTTGCAGCTTATATTACAAGTATTCTTGTATTTGTTATTTCATTCATGCTTGGAAAAATATCACCAGCTCAATTATTTGGAGTGGGAGCAGGATTCTTGGCTGTTGGTTTTATCTGTTGTACAATTGGAGATATGCTTAAGAAACCCATGGCAATGTATAAGTGGGGAAAAATAATATTAGCGTTATCGGGTTTATTTGGTTTAGGTCTATTTTCGATATTGAGTTTTTTTGATAACATATATAGCATTGTTGGCTTATTTTTTGATATAGAAGCCCTATCTGGAGGATTAGAAAGTCTATGGGGAAGTCCAACTTATAATGGTATAATGTTAATCACTTCTCTTATTTTTGGGGGAATATCCTTAGTGACAGCTGTTAATGCTATGATTTTTCTAGGGGGATATTATAGATATGATGACGGAACACCATACAAAAGCAGGCAACCACCACCTTGGACTCAAGATACTAAAGCTAAGTATGTAAAAAAATATGCTTTATTTAATTTTATTACAGGAATAATTTTAATGGGGATGGCAATGACTTTTCAATTCTTTAATGTTGTACCTAGTTCAGACGATATTTCAGAAATAGAAGATGAAGATTTTATAGTCTCTTAATGAAAAAAAGCATATTGTTATTTTATTAATTGTGTTAAAAGTGGAAGATCTGATGAATGATAATAAGAAAATAGAAGAAAAAATAAGAAAATACGATGATAAGTTTAACTCATTCGAAAATTGGTTAGACAAATCTAATTTAAGAGTAGATGACAAGCTAATAAGAAAATATAAAAATTTAAAAGAAGAATGTGAACTGTTGAAAGAACAAAATTTGTTAGAATTTGTATTAATTAAATACAAACTACTAGGAAAAATCTCTAAAGCAATAAAAGATAATAAGGATTCCAGAATTGGAGTAGTAAAACAAACACATCAAAAATTTTTAAAAATCTTACTAATAATTAATATTATTATTTTTATAGTGTATGAGATTTTAATGATTCCCTTGATTATCTCTTTTCCTCTATTTGTAATTCTAGTTTTCGCTCCTTTCGCTGTCTTTCTTCCCATAGAAGCGCTAATAGTGTTCCCAATCATATTATATCTCGAAAGAAAGAATATAAATTTATATGTGTTTAGTGGAATTGGAACAAAAAATAATCCAATAATCATTGAAAATCCTTTTGATTTGCCTCTAGAATTTTGTTTAAAAAAATCAAATAATTATATTTTGATAAAAAATAATAAATTAAATTTGCTTGAATTTGATAGATGTCAAAATGTCACTATTGAATCTTGTGAATTTAAATGGTTAAATTATAGATTATGCTCTAATTGTATTATTAAAAATTCTAGAATAATCCCTAATTTTGGATTTGATAGATGTAGTGATATGACGATTGATAATTTAGAAATAGAAAGATTTGTATTTATAAGAAGTAATAATAATCATATTTTAAATTGTAAAATTGAAAGAATTGAAACTATAGGATGTCATAATAATATTATTAGAAACACTATAGCACCTCCAGAAGAATTAAATAAAATTAATAATAATTTAAAGAATGAAAAATGAAAAATTGGAAGATCACACTCTCGTTATTAATCGTGATTTTATTAGTTAATGCGTTTTCCTTATTAATATTATCAGCTATATCTGACAAGGATGATTTAATATCAGTTGAAAACAATCAAAATAATCCAAAAACTTCGGCGATATTAACTCCGAAAAACGCTTATGCCATTGTAATAGGCATTGAGAATTATCAGTATCTAACTGATTTATCCTATTGCGTTGACGATGCCACCCGTATAAATTCTTTTCTAAGAATAGGATGTAACTATAAAACGGATAATATACATCTTCTATTGAATTCGGAAGCAACTCACAGTGCTATAGACAATGCCTTTTTACAAGTACAATTAAACATCAATCCTGATGATGTATTCTTTTTTTTCTTTTCAGGACACGGGGGTAATGATGGAGGCAGTTCTCATTATATATGCCCTCAAGATTGTCATCCTTCCGTTTCAAGTACAAATTATTACGATACCGAACTTGATTTACAACTTGATAACATAAACTGCGCAGAAAAATATATTGTTATAGACGCGTGCAATAGTGGAGGCATGATTCCAGAGTCTCAAACATCAGGACGATACATTATGACTGCATGTAGGAATTATGAATATAGTTTTGAAACTTCCGAATTACGGAATGGAATCTTTACTGAGTATTTTGATCGATCCTTAAATTATGCTACTGATTCGAATGGAGATGATGTCATTTCATTAGAGGAACAATACTCCTATACCTATTCAAACACGGAATCATATGCTTCTGGAATTGGAGAATCGCAACATCCCGTACAATACGATGGAATTTCTGGTCAGACGGTGTTATATCCATCATTAGCTTCAATATCATTCACGCCAAATGGAAGTGAATTAGATTATAGTTTTCGAGTATATGGACAAGGAAGGCTCCTCACGTTAAACATGACTGCCTGTTCAGTGGGGGATAATATCGTTATAGAAACATTTGATTTAACAGACGATGCGATAACCAATACGGGATTCGAGCTCTATTCAGGCACGATTCAGCTCAATCCAGGGGAAAATATAACAGGATATGAAATTCTAGCTGAAATTGATGGAAGAAGCGTAAAAACAATTCAGGAAACTTATGGAGATACGGATGGTGATGGCCTTTTTGATATTTTTGAAATTAAAGAAGGAGGAGGAATCGATCCAAGATTAAGTGATTCAGATTCAGATAGATTAGATGATTATGAAGAGTTCTATGGAACAACTAATCCTATAGAAAATGATACTGATTCAGATGGTATGCTTGACGGATATGAAGTTAATAATGATTTGAATCCAACAAACGACGATTCAGATTCAGATTATGATAATGATGGTTTAATAAATATATTAGAATACATATTTGGAACTTATGCTAATAATCCTGATTCTGATGGAGATGAAATGACTGATGGTTATGAATACCTGTATGATTTAGAATTACTTAGTGATGATTCTGGATCAGATAATGATGGTGATGGATTGATTAATATCTATGAATTTCAATCTGGATCAATGTCGAATAGCTCAGATTCAGATAATGATGAAATGCCAGATTTATGGGAATATACGAATGATTTAAATCTAACCTTAAATGATGCTTCTCTTGATCCTGATACAGACCAGTTGTCTAATAGTGATGAATATCAATATAGCACAAATCCAAATTTAAA
>Ga0180433_10001131_pt1 | contig 45365 bp, 54 predicted proteins | sample SS_ome_8_FD_132980 | JGI IMG/M metagenome (GOLD analysis project Ga0180433, IMG submission 132980) | Hypersaline lake sediment archaeal communities from the Salton Sea, California, USA - SS_1_D_1 metaG | ecosystem: Environmental > Aquatic > Non-marine Saline and Alkaline > Hypersaline >...
ACTGTACTGGTTTCTGCCAGGCCTGCCAATCAGGTGTCTGCGGGTATGTTACTGCCGGCACCGATCCCTATGAGGCCTGCGAGGCTACCGGCTGTGCTTCTGGCTACTGCGACGGTGCAGGCGAATGTGCCATCTATTCTGGCGGAGAGAAAGCGGCCTGCGATGACTGCTACTACTGCAATGACAGCGACCCTGACTGTGATCTGGTAGCTGCTGGCGCAGATCCCAATGGTGACTGTAGCTCAGCCGGCTGCTTAACCGGAAACTGCGACGGTGCCGGTGATTGCCAATCAGAAGCATCAGTAGCCTTTACTTATAAGGGGGTGGGGGTTAACTACCAAACGGTAGAGCACAATGGCGAATGCTGGATGGACAGGAATTTGGGCGCTTCTCGGGTGGCTACAGCCTATAATGACTCTGAGGCCTACGGCGACCTCTTTCAGTGGGGAAGATTGGATGACCTTCACCAAAATCGCGATAGTGGCACAACCGAAACCTGTTCTAGCAGTGATGATCCCGGGCATAGCAACTTTATAATTACTACCCATGTTACATCTTATGACTGGCGGTGTCCTGAAAATGAAAACCTCTGGCAAGGGGACGGAGGAATAAATGATCCCTGTCCGGATGGCTGGCGGTTACCGACTATAGATGAGTGGGAAACTGAAAGGCAAAGCTGGAGTGAAAATAACTATAACGGTGCCTTTGCTAGCCCCCTTAAATTAACAGTGGGCGGACTCAGGTCTAGCTTTGACGAGCGTTTTTCCGGTGTTGGCAGTAGCGGTAACTACTGGAGTTCTGACGTGCATTGGCATATACGTGCCTCTTGCGATCTGTACTTTTACAGTACAGGCGCCTACACCGACCTAGGAGCTGTTGACCGGGCAGCCGGTCTTTCGGTCCGCTGTATACAGGACGCACAATAGGCCTGTTTTACGGAGAGATACATTAGCATAGATATGGTTGTATCGCAGCTTAGGGAATGTGTTTTTAAAAAATAAGAATTAAAGCGTATGGCCAAATTAATCATATTAAGACACTTCAAGTCCCAATGGAACGAAGAAAACCGCTTCACGGGCTGGGTTGACGTACCTTTGCTGAGAATCGACTTTGAAATACCGATGCTTGAATTTGACATTGCCTATACCTCTCCTCTGATCAGAAATATGCATACGGTTTTGAAGGTCTTTGAAAGGCAGGAAAAATATCCCGTCTTTCGGCACCTCAGCGGCAAAATGGAAAAATACGGTAATTTTACAGAGTTAAATAAAAACTATATACCGGTTTATGTTTCCGAGGCTCTTAATGAAAGATACTACGGTAAGCTACAGGGTTTGGATAAAAAAGAAACAATGGAAAAATACGGTAAAGACAGGGTTCATCTTTGGCGCAGGGGCTACAAGGCCGCTCCGCCCGGCGGAGAGAGCCTAGCCGAGGTTGTTAAAAGAGCCGCCTCTTTTTACAAAAAATATGCTGAGAAAGATTTGAAGCAGGGTAGGAACGTCTTGCTGGTTGCCAGCCATAATTCTGCTCGGGCTGTTATTAAATATGTTGAAAGAATCTCAGACAAAGATATAATTAACCTTGAAATGCCCTTTGGCGGATTGCTTCAGTACGAGTTTGACGGCAGAGACTACCAGCCCCTTTGATAATTGTAATTAATGTGATAAAATAAATTCACGTCGAACTTTATAATTAATAAAATAATTAAATAATTTATGACAGCAAAACAAAACACGAACTTAATACCCCTAGCCATCGTTGTTGCCGGAATATGCATAGGTTTTGCCATATTTTCTTCGGGCCCGATGGGTCTTTCTTCGGAAGAGGCCGGAGAAAAAGCAATTGATTTCATTAACAAGAATATGCTACCGGCAGAGACACCAGCTTCTCTGGTAAGCATAAACGAGGAAAGTGGAATTTATAAATTCATGCTCGAAATCGAAGGAGAGCAATATCCTTCTTACATAACCAAAGACGGTAAGCTTTTATTCCCGGAAGAGGGAATAAGCTTAGGGTCCCTTGAGGAAGAAGCGGTTGTAGAACTTTCGCCGCGAGAAAAACCAGACGTCAAGCTTTTTGTTATGTCCTATTGCCCCTACGGCTTACAGGCCCAGAAAATGTTTTTGCCCGTTTACGACCTATTAAAAAACGAAGCTGATATAGGGGTGTATTTCGTTGATTACATAATGCACGGCAAGGAAGAAATAGATGAAAATTTGAGGCAGTACTGCATCCAAAAAGAAGAAAAAGAAAAATACTACGATTATTTAAGCTGTTTTGTTCAGGACGGAGACTTTGAAAACTGTCTTGCCCGGGCTAATATTGATACGGATAAAATGGGCTCTTGCGTTTCTCAAACCGACCAGACATATAAAATTACCGAACTATACGAAGATGAGAGCACCTGGTTAAGCGGTTATTATCCCCAATTCAATGTTCAGACCGATTTGAACGAGCAATACGGAGTAGGCGGTTCTCCGACCATTGTCATAAACGATCAATTGGTAGAGCTTGGAGACAGGTCGCCGGAGAAATTTAAAGAACTTGTTTGCCGGGCCTTTAATACTCCGCCCGAGGCCTGTTCTCAAACCCTTTCAGAAGAGGTTTTTACTCCGGGCCTGGGTTTAGATACCGGCTCTTCAAGCGGTGGAAGCTGTGAGTAAAATGGAGGAAAATAGAAAACCTCAAAAAAGAATAACTGTTTTTAGCACCCCGGTTTGCCCTTATTGTATTACCCTTAAGGCTTTTCTCAAAGACAAGGGTTTTGATTTCGAAGACGTTGATATTTCCCAAAACGAAAAAAAGAAAGAAGAAATTATTGAAAAAACCGGGAAAATGCAGGCGCCGATTATTGAAATCGACGATCAGATTGTAGTGGGTTTTGACAAAGAGAAAATCTGCCAATTATTAAACATTAAAGAATAATTTTATGCCTACGAGAATCGCTATAAACGGCTTTGGCCGCATCGGCCGGCCCACTCTCAGAATAATTTTAGACAATCATCCCGACTTGGAGGTGGTGGCAATCAATGATTTAACAGATCCTAAGACCCTGGCCCATTTGTTGAAATACGACTCAGTTTATGGAATTTACAATAAAACCGTCAGCAGTCTAGAAGGGGAATTGTTAATTGGTGGTAAAAAGATTAAGGTTTTTTCGGAAGCGGATCCCAATAAGCTGCCTTGGAAAGAATTGGGCGTTGACGTTGTTTTGGAATGTACCGGGGCTTTTAGAAATTATGATAAGGCGGGAGGGCATCTGGCAGCCGGCGCCAAAAAAGTAATTATTTCAGCTCCTTCCAAGGATCCTGAAAAAATACCTTCTTATGTTCTCGGAGTAAATGAAGATAAATTTGACGCCAAGAAAGACGAAATCATGGATATGGGCTCTTGCACCACTAATTGTCTGGCCCCCGTATGCAAGGTATTGCACGAGAACTTTAAGATCGTCAGGGGGGTCATGACCACAATTCACTCTTACACCAATGACCAGAAAATCTTGGATCTTCCCCATAAAGACCTGAGAAGAGCCAGATCAGCTGCCCTAAACATTATTCCCACAACCACGGGAGCCGCCAAGGCCCTGGGGAGGGTCTTGCCCGAGCTGGCAGGAAAATTAGACGGCATTGCCTTAAGAGTGCCTACGCCGACCGTTTCCATAGTTGACCTTGTCTGTCAGATAGAGAAAAAAACTACGGCAGAAGAAGTTAATCTTATCTTCAAAAAAGCAAGTCAGGGCGCAAAACTTCAGGGAATTCTCCGGGTAGAAGATACCCCTCTGGTTTCTTCAGACTACATTGGAAACAGCTACTCGGCTGTTGTCGATGCAGAAAATACTAAAGTGTTTGGGGGCAATCTAGTTAAAATACTGGCCTGGTATGACAACGAATGGGCTTACGCCTGCCGATACGCAGAGTTCGCCAAATTCGTTGGCAAAAAATTGTAAAAGGTCGTTTTTATAAAAATAAATAGAAAAAATGGAGGCAAAGAAAATTTTAACCGCAGCAGTTTTTCTCTTGGTCGGCTTGGCCCTGGGTTTTGGCATTGGGCAGTTAACAAACCGGCCGGCAGATGAAGAAAAAACAGATCAGACAGAAGTGCAAAGATTAAAAGAAATCATCGAAGAATTCCTGCCCGTAGAGCCAGAAATGTTTTCCATTAACGGCCGGGTATTAGAAGTAAAAGCAGATTCCTTGCTGATTGAAACGCCTCAATTTCATCCTTTGGAAGAGTTGCCAACCGAGCGCGAAGTTTTAGTAAGCGGAAATACGCTAATCGTGCAAAGGACTGAAAAAGACCCCGAAGTTCACGAAAAGGAGATAGAAGAATATATGAAATTGGAGGAGGAGCTGATAGAAAGCGGCGCTGAACCCGAAGCATGGCCGACAGCTCCCGAACCCTACTCAGAAACAAAAATTAATCTGGAACAAATTGAAGGGGGAAGCCGAATTCAGATTGAGGCCGGACAAGATATTAAGTGGACAGAGAGCTTCACAGCCAGTAAAATTGCTGTTGAATTTTAATTAAATACTAATATGGAACTGAAGTTTACGCCGAAAATAATTTTACGTCTCCTCGCCCTGGCCTGGATAATTTTTTCCATTATTTATATTTCTTGGGGCGCTTGGGATAACTACAAAAATGTTCAGTTGTCCGGAGCCTACGAACAGGGATATAATCAGGGGAGGGGAGACACCATTCGCCAATTGGTTCTGGAAGCTGAAAAATGCCAAGCCTTTTCCGTTTTTATTGATGAAAAAGAAATTGAGCTAATAAAAACAGACTGCGTCGGGGCGACACAATAATCCCCTCAGCCTTGACAAACGATGAGCGGTCGAGCATCGCTCATTTTTGTTTTCCACAGTTGGAAAGCCAAATAAAATGATGTATAATTGAACATATGATAAAGAAGGGCGAGTTATATTATCCAATTGAAGATTTTAAGAAAAAGGCCTGGGCTAATGACCCAGAAATTTATAAAAAGGCTGAAAAAGACCCGATAAAATTCTGGGAAGAAATGGCTGGGCAATTGCTTTGGAGAAAAAAGTGGCAAAAGGCCTTTGAGCACAAGCCCCCTTATTTTCAATGGTTCTTGCAAGGAAAGCTTAATATTACTGAAAACTGCCTGGATAGAAATCTGGAGAAGAAAAAAGATAAAACAGCCCTGATCTGGCAGCCCGAGCCCACAGGAGAAAAATGCAGAACTCTTACTTACGGGGAGCTTTTGCAAGAAGTAAATAAGTTTGCCAACGCTCTCAAGAAAATGGGCGCGAAAAGGGGCGACAGAATAGGCATTTATTTGCCAATGGTTCCCGAGGTGATAATTTCCATGCTGGCCTGCGCCAGAATCGGGGCCATACACTCAGTTATTTTCTCGGCCTACAGCCCGACAGCCCTGCAAACAAGGCTTCTTGATTCCGAGGCCCGTATTTTAATTACTGCTGACGGTTATTATAGGAACGGCTCAATCATCAATTTGAAAAATAACGCAGATGAGGGAATCAAAAATACCTCGGTCAAAAAAATGATTGTGGTAAAAAGGGCTGGTAACGAAATAAGTTGGGAGGGTGGCAGAGATGCGTGGTGGCATGAACTGGTAGCCGAAGAATCAAGCCAATGCCAGGCAGAAATAATGGATTCAGAAGACCCCCTTTTTCTTCTTTACACCAGCGGAAGCACGGGTAAGCCCAAGGGCGTTATCCATACCTGCGGAGGCTATGCTGTCCAAGCCTATGCCACCGCCAAATTCATTTTTGACTTAAAGGACGATGATCTCTTTTGGTGCATAGCCGATATGGGCTGGATAACCGGCCACACCTATAATTGCTACGGGCCCCTGCTCTGCGGAGCCACTTTTATGCTTTTCGAAGGACTGCTCTTTTGGCCTGAGCCCGACAGATGGGCCAAGATTATTGAAGAAAAACAAGTAACAATTTTCTATACTGCTCCGACAGCCATCAGGATGTGCGAAAGATTCGGAGCTGAGATTATTAAAAAGTATAAATTTGAGAAGCTGAGGCTCCTGGGCTCGGTGGGGGAACCTATCGACGAAGCAGCCTGGCTTTGGTTTTTTAAAGAAATAGGCAGAGAAAAGTGCCCCATTGTTGACACCTGGTGGCAAACAGAAACGGGCGGCATTCTGATTACCTCTTTGCCGGGCATAGGGCCTTTTAAGCCTGCTTTTACCGGCTTGCCCTTTCCCGGGATAAAATGCGATATTCTTGACGGAAAAGGAAATTCCTGTCAGCCGGGGCAGACCGGTAATCTTGTTATACTTGAGCCTTTTGCGCCGGGAATGCTCAGGGGACTTTACAAAAATCCAGAAAAATATGCCAAAACATATTGGAGTCATTATGGCAATGAAATTTATTTTACTTCTGACGGCGGCTTCAAAGACGAACAGGGCCTTATTAGGATTATCGGCCGGGTAGATGACGTAATAAAAGTCGCCGGCCACCGCCTGAGTACGGGAGAGATGGAAGCTGTTATAAACTCCCATAAGGGCATTACTGAATGCGCCGTCATCGGCATCCCCGATGAAATCAAGGGAGAGGTGCCGGCCGTTTTCGTTATCTATAAAAAAGCAGATTCTGGCCAAGAACTTAAAAAAGAAATACTGGGTTACCTTAAGAAGGAAATAGGGCCGATTGCCCTGCCCAAAGCAATTTACCTGGTGGAGGATCTGCCCAAGACCCGGTCAGGAAAAATAATGAGAAGGGTTTTAAGAAAGCTATTTACCGGAGAAGAATTGGGGGATCTCAGCACTCTGGCTAATCCAGAAAGCGTCGAGAAAATAAAATCGGCCATACAAGAATGACAAGAGTAAAAAAACAAAAATATATTTTACCCTTCAGCCAAGTCGGCTTAAAAGACATAGCCCTGGTCGGCGGTAAAAACGGATCCTTGGGAGAAATGATCGGGGCTCTTTCTGAAAAAAGGGTGAATGTTCCTGATGGTTTCGCTCTGACTACGTCGGCTTATTGGTATTTTTTAAAAGAAAATGAAATTGACCAGAAATTAAAGGAAATCTTTAAAAATTTCAATCCAAAGAGCATTGCCAGCCTGCAGAAAACAGGCAGGGCCTGCCGAAGCCTAATTTTAAGGTCCAAATTTCCCTCGGATTTAGAGAAAGAAATCATCGGGGCCTATGGGAGATTATCTAAAAAGTATAAAGAGAGAAAGACCGATGTGGCTGTAAGATCTTCTGGTGTGGCAGAAGACGCTCCGACCATGTCTTTTGCCGGGCAATTCGAAAGTTTTTTAAATATTTCGGGAGAAAAAGCATTGCTGGAAGCCATTAAAAAATGTTTGGCTTCGGCTTTCGGCAACAGAGTGATAGCCTACCGGGAAGAGAAAAATGTTCCTCAGCTAAAATTTGCCCTTTCTATAGGGGTGCAAAAGATGGTTAGGTCGGATTTAGCTTCTTCGGGAGTAATATTTACTTTAGATACTGAAACCGGCTTTCCCAACGTGGTCTTGATAAATTCTATCTGGGGAGTGGGGGAAATGATTGTCAAGGGCAAGGTTACTCCGGACGAATTCTATGTTTTTAAACCGACACTAAAAAGAGGCTTCAGCCCTATTATTTTAAAGCAGCTGGGCAGTAAAGATAAAAAATACATTTATCTTAAAGGGGGCGGATTAAAGGAGGCTAAGGTTGTTGATAACCAGCGGTTAAAATTTTCTTTAAATGATAAGGAAATCTTAAAGCTGGCCCAATGGGCAATGCTTATTGAAAAATACTATAATTCCCATCAAGATATTGAGTGGGCCAAAGACGGAAAAACCGGCCGGCTTTTTATTGTCCAGGCAAGGCCGGAAACCGTCCATGCCCGGAAAACTATTCAGACATATGAGGAGTATAAAATTAAAAGCAAAAAGGCCCCCATTTTAACGGGCATTGCCGTAGGAGATAAAATAGCCGCAGGAAAGGTTAACATCATAAGCAATATCGCCCAAATTTCTCAATTTAAAAAGGGCGAGGTTTTGGTAACCAAAATGACGGATCCTGACTGGCTACCCGCTATGAGATCGGCGGCCGCTATTGTTACCGATGAGGGAGGCAGAACCTGCCATGCAGCCATTGTTTCCAGAGAACTCGGCATTCCAGCAGTAGTCGGCACGCAAAAAGCGACCAGGGTCTTAAAGGGTAGCCAAGCAGTAACCGTTGACTGCACGGTTCGGGGAAGGGTTTTTTCGGGGAAGGTGCCCTTTAGCGTTAAAAAATACAATTTAAAGAAAATACCCAAGCTCAAAACTAAGATTATGCTCAACATTGGCACCCCTGAGACGGCTTTCAAGTCTTCCTTTTTGCCCCACGAGGGAGTGGGATTAGCCAGGCAGGAGTTTATTATTGCCAAGAAAATTCAAATTCATCCTTTAGCCCTCTATCATTTTAAAAAACTGAGAAATAAAAAGCTTAAAAAGCAAATTGCTCAAATTACCGTTGAACACAAAGATAAGAAAGATTATTTTATAAAAGAGCTGTCAGAAGGCGTAGGCCAAATAGCTTCAGCCTTCTGGCCCAAAGAAGTTATCGTCAGGCTTTCTGATTTCAAAACTAACGAATACCGTAACCTGATCGGCGGACACCTTTTTGAGGGAGGAGAAGCTAATCCCATGTTGGGTTTCCGGGGAGCTGCCAGATACCTGGATAAACAGTTTCAGCCAGCTTTCGATATGGAATGCCAGGCCATAAAAAGATGCCGGGAGGTTTTTGGATTAAAAAATATTTCCGTGATGGTGCCTTTCTGCAGAACCCCCCAAGAAGGGGAGAGGGTGAAAGAGCTGATTAAAAAATCGGGTCTTACAGGAACAAAGCTTTATGTTATGTGTGAAATACCCTCCAATGTAATTTTGGCTAAAGAGTTTCTTAAAGTTTTTGACGGGATGTCCATCGGTTCCAACGATCTAACCCAGCTGATTTTAGGCCTTGACAGAGATAATGGTAAAATTGCCCATATCGGGGATGAAAGGAACGAGGCTGTCAAAAGAATGATTTCTCAGGTAATTCAGGTCTGCCGCAAGAAAAAGAAATATTTAGGAATTTGCGGCCAGGCGCCCTCTGATTTCCCTGATTTTGCCGAGTTTTTGCTAAAAGAAAAAATAAGATCGATTTCCTTAAACCCGGACACGGTCATTAAAACTATCTTATATTTATCCAAAAATATGATATAATATATAAGGGTCGAAATAATTAATAAAATAAACAATATTTATGGCAAAAATAACACTAAGCATTATTAAGGCGGATATCGGCAGCATTGGCGGACACATCAAGCCAAGCAGGAACCTCTTGCAAAGCGTTAACAATTACGTTAAAACGCGGGGCAAGGGACTAATTATTGATTCTTATGTTGGCCATACGGGCGACGATATCGCTATTTTAACCACTCATAAAAGAGGCGCCTCCGATGCAAAGATTCACAAGCTTTGCTGGGATGCTTTTGTGGCCGGCACCAAGGTTGCTAAGTCTCAGGGTCTTTACGGAGCGGGCCAGGACCTGCTTAAGGAGGGTTTTACAGGAAACGTAAAGGGAATGGGGCCAGCGGTGGCTGAAATAGAATTGGAGGAAAGGCCAGCCGAGCCCTTCTTGATGTTTACTGCCGACAAAACAGAGCCCGGCGCCTATAATCTGCCTCTCTATTTGACTTTTGCCGATCCTATGTATAATGCCGGACTTTTGCTTTCTCCCGACATTAAAAAAGGGTTTAAGTTTATCATCATGGACGTAGCTTACACCAAGGCTGACAGATATATTGAGCTTTACACGCCAGAAAACATTTACGATATCGCTGTTTTGCTGCGGGAACCCGGCAGGTTCGTAGTCGAGTCAGTTTGGACAAGATCTTCAAACGAACAGGCAGCCGCTGTCAGCACCACCAGGCTCCACAATATAGCCGGAAAATATGTTGGCAAAGACGACCCGGTCGCTTTAGTCAGAACCCAGAAGGATTTTCCAGCCACCGGAGAAGTTCTTTCTCCTTATACCATGGGTCCTTATGTGGCGGGCTTTATGAGAGGCTCCCACGTCGGACCATTAATGCCGGTTAAAAAGGATTCTTCCATCTCTTTCTTCGACGGTCCGCCCGTGGTCGGCTGTTTGGCTTTTTCTGTAAAAAATGGTAAGTTAACCGAGCCGGCTGACGCCTTCGACCATCCCTATTGGGACTATGTCAGGAACTCTGTTTCCAGAAAGGCCGAAGAGATAAGACGGCAGGGTTTTTACGGAGCAGCCATGCTGCCTATGTGCGAGCTGGAATATACCGGAGTAGTCGAAACCCTTAAGCAGTTAGAGAAGAAATTTGTCATTAAGAAAAGATAAAGCAATGAACAAAAAGCATCTTATTATAGTCTTGTTTGTAATAATGTTGTTTTTGGTGCTTCTGGCAAGCAATTTCTTAAATAATTTGCCGCGAAAACAACAAAAACAACTGTCGGTTGCCACCGATCTAACAGAATATTCTTTGGGAGAATTTCCCGTGTTAACCGTTAAAAACGACCTGAGCGAAACCGTCTGTTTCTCTGAATGCTATCGCTACTATTTAGAAAAGGGGGGCGAGGCCTGGGAAGGCTATCTTTACGGAGAATGCAAAGAGCCGGACTTGATAAAAACCTGCCTGGCACCGGAAGAAAAGACCAACTTTGAACTTGTTATCGACTTGCCTGAACCGGAATGCGGCCCGCACCGAGTCGCTCTGCCGGTTTGCCTCAACTGCCAGACCGGAGAAGAGTTTAAAGAGAATCAAAGATTTTATTCTAACGAATTTTTAATTAAACAATAATATGAAAATTATTTTAGAGAGGGAAAAATGCATTGGCTGCGGAACCTGTCAGGCGGTTTGCCCTAAGTACTGGAAATTGGGAAATGAGGGCAAAGCAGAGTATCTGGGCCCCGAGGAAATAGCGGAAAAAGAAATCGGCTGCAACAAAGAAGCCGCTGAATCATGCCCCGTACAATGCATCCATATTAAGAAATAGAATGTTAGCGCTTTCAGCTAAACTCAGAAAAATAGCAGGCAAGAAAGTAAAAGCTCTCAGAAAAGAGGGCTTGTTACCCGCTGTTTTATACGGTCCCGGCGTCGAGAACAGGTCTCTGGAGGTTCAGCTGGATGATTTCGAAAAAATCTTCAAGGAAGTGGGGGAGAATACCCTAATTGATTTAGACGTAGAAAAAGATAAAAAATACTCAGTTCTTATCCATAATATTAAAAAGGACCCTTTAACGGAGGTCCCCATTCACGTTGATTTTTACCAGCCAGCCCTGGATAAGAAAATTGAGGGAGAAATACCCATTATCCTGGAGGGGGAGTCGCCGACCGTTAAAAACCTGGGGGGAACCCTGATCAAGAACATTGCTGAAATTAAAGTCAGGGCCCTGCCGCAGAATCTTCCCAAAGAATTCAGAATAGACATCAATTCTTTAAAAACATTTGAAGACCATATTTTAGTCAAAGACTTAAAGGCCCCCGAAGGCGTAGAAATCCTGAGAGAGGCGGATGCCATAGTCGTTCAGGTGATGCCGCCAGAAAAAGTGGAAGAGGAGCTGTCCAAGCCGATCGAAGAAAAAGTGGAAGAGGTGGAAAGGGTGGAAAAAGAAGAAAAGGCAACAGAAGATAAAGAAACAGAAGAAACAGCCAAATGACCGCCCGTGTTTTTAAAGTATCTGTATTGCTCCTTTTGCTGGGAGTTTTTATCTTGCCCGATTTTCTTTTTGCCGAACTTTCTCCCGAAGAAGAAAAAGCGGCCCTAGAAGAAGAGCTCAGGCAGCTGGAAGAGGAAATCTCCCGACTAGACAAAGATATTGCTGCCACAGAACAACAAAAAAAGACCCTGCAAAATCAGATTAGTATATTAAAAAGCAGGATCAACCAGCTGGATCTGAAGATCCGCCAGGGCACAATAATTATCGGCGACCTAACCAATCAAATTGAGGATACTGAGAAATCCATTGAGGAAACCGTAGCCAAAATTGAAGAAAATACCCAAATGCTTTCCTCTGTTTTAAGAACCATTTATGAAGAAGACCAAAAGTCTCTGGTTGAAATATTGCTTTCGGAAGGCATTAATGATTTTTTCGATAATCTAGTGGCCCTGGAGGCTTTAAGCGACAAAAATAAGGACGTTCTTGAAGACATCAAAGACCTAAAGATCTACTTGGATAACCAGAGAAGAACCCTGGACGGCGAAAAAACCGAGCTGGAAGGAGTGGTCAGGCAACAAACTCTTCAACTGCAGGAAAGCCAGGCAGCTAGAAAAGAACAGGAAAGACTGCTGGGCATGACCGAAGCCCAATATCAAGATTACATCCAGCAGAAAAAAGTTACCGAACAAAAAGCAGCGGAAATTAGAGCCAGAATATTTCAACTGGCAGGTATTTCTGATGTGGAAATGCCTACCTTCGGCGAAGCGCTTGAAATAGCCCAATGGGTAGAAGAGCAGACCGGGGTGAGCCCCGCCCTGCTCTTATCGATTATTACCCAGGAATCAGCTCTGGCCAGAAACGTCGGCCAATGTTATCTGGCTGATTTAAAATCTGGCATAACCTATCATATCACGAGCAAAAAGCAGTTTTCTCACGGCATTCATCCGACGCGGGACTTACCGCCCTTTTTGCAGATCACCGAAGAATTAAAAAAAGATCCCCTGCAAACGCCGGTTTCTTGTTGGATCGACCTGGGCAGAGGACCCAATTACGGGTGGGGAGGAGCTATGGGACCGGCCCAGTTCATACCTTCAACCTGGATGCTGATAACAGAAAAAGTATCTACTATTACTGGAAGCTCGCCGGCTAATCCCTGGAGCGTACGCGATTCGTTTTTGGCCTCCGGCCTTTATTTGCGCGACTTGGGAGCGTCTACAAATCCCTTGCGGGCGGCTGCTAGATACTTCGGAGCGGCCAATCTCGGCTATGAAAGCACGGTTATGAAAAGAACGAGATGCCTTGAAATTTTTATAAACGAGGGCACAATATCACAGCAATGCGAACAGCTGGTTTTTGCTCCCCAGTAGAAATAGGGCCGTTTAATTAAGAACGGCCGCTCAGCGATCTTTTTGTTTATAAAATTATCCTTCTTGGTCCAGCTGGTTTAAGCTTTCGATGATCGAATCCAGTTTCCCTTCCATAATTTCTTCCAAATTGCGGAAGGTTTTTTTTATCCTGTGATCGGTCAGCCTGTCCTGAGGAAAATTATATGTTCTGACTTTTTCCGCCCTTTGGGCGCCTTTAATCTGGGCTTTTCTGGCGTCTCCCATTTTTGCTATTTGCTGAAGCTCTTTCATTTCCTGAAGCTTGGCTTCCAAAATAGACATAGCGTTTTCCTTGTTCTGCAACTGGCTTCTTTCTGTTTGAGAAGTCACCACCAAGCCGGTCGGCAAGTGGGTAATTCTGATGGCTGTTTCCCGCCTGTTGACGTATTGTCCGCCCGGTCCCGAAGCCCGGTAAGTGTCTATTTTTAGCTCGTCCGGCCTGACTCTAATAGTAGCTTTTTTAGGCTTGGCCAAAACAGCCACAGAAACCGTCGAGGTGTGCACTCTGCCCGATTTCTCAGTAGAAGGTATTCTTTGGACTCTGTGAACTCCGGCCTCGTGCTTCATCTTGGAAAAAACATCGCCCCTCAGCTCAAAAATTATTTCCTTAAAGCCGCCCAGCTCAGTGGGGTGGGAATCGAGCACCTTTTGCTGCCAGCCCTGTCTTTGACCGTATTTTGAGTACATCCTGTAAAGGTCTGCGGCAAAAAGACCGGCCTCGTCTCCTCCGGTGCCTGCCCTGATTTCTATTATGGCTGACCTGGCAGCCTCTTTCGCGCCTCCTTTTGATAAAAGCTCCAATTCTTTTTCAAGGAGATTTTTTCTTTCCTGAAGCTGGGAAATTTCTGTTTCCGCCAAAGATCTCAGCTCGGCGCCTTCTCCTGCCTTAATAATATCTGTGTTTTCTATGATTTTGTTTTCCAACTCCCTTATTTCTTCTTCCTTGGCTATGATTTTTTCCAGATGGGCCTTCTCTCTGGAAAGCTCTTCAAACTTCGGCCAATTAGAAATGAGCTCAGGGTCGCTGAGCTGCTCTAGGATTTCTTGATATTGTTTCTTAACGCTTTCTATTTTTGACATGCTGGGCTTTTTCCATTCTCTTTCTGAATTTTTCCACCCTGCCCATGGTATCCATAATCTTTTCCTTGCCGGTGTAAAAGGGGTGGCAGCCGGAACAAATCTCCACCTCAATATATTCTTTGGTGGATCCTATGGTAAAGCTGTTGCCGCAAGCGCAGCGGACTTGAGCTTTGGGATAATATTTGGGATGTATGTCTTTTTTCATGGTTATGAAATAATGGTACCCTTGAATTCCCTGTTTGTCAATGCTTTTTCCATGTTTTTCAGGTCGGTTCCCTTAAGGACTATTACCTGCATTTTATGTTTTTGGGCTGTCCGGGCGGCTACCGGATCAAAAGGAACGTTCATGCCCGGTTGTCTCTTGGTACCTATCAGTTTTAGGTATGAAGACCAGCTGATTTTTTTCAGATTTCTTTTCTTTTTATCGTAAACGTATTCAATATTTGAGGCGTTAATCAGCTTTTTTACTTTGAATCTTTCAGCCAGCAAAACCGCGCAATAGTCGGTTGACCAGCCGGGGCGCCAACCAGAGCCGATAAAAAGCCGGTATTTACCCCTCTTAATGGGCTTGTGGGGGCTGTCGAGAACTACAGGATGGGCCTGTTTTTTAAAAATAGTCCTGAGAAGGTGGGCGTTTAAGCGAGTCGCGTGAATGCCCAGCCAATCTCTGTCATCGTCAGTCAGTTTTGAAACTAACGTGGCGGCTTTCTGGTAATTGCGGCAGGTATATCCTCCGCCTGTCACGATAACAAAAGTATAGTTCTTTTTTATCAATCGTAAAACAAATTCCTTAAACTTTTTAAGGAATTCTGTCTTGATCTTTCCCGGCACTATTATTGACCCCCCCAGAGACATGACAACGGTTTGCCTCTTTTTCATCTCTTTTATTCTGTCACATATCTTGGAAGCCCGCAAGAGATGTGATAGAATTTAGGTGATGGTTAAAGATATCAGGATCAGAATAGCCCCTTCGCCGACGGGAAATTTGCATATCGGAACTGCCCGGTCGGCTCTCTTCAACTACTTATTTGCCAAAAATCAGGGTGGCAAATTTATCTTAAGGATAGAAGACACGGACCTGCAAAGATCAGATCCCAGGTTTGAAAAAGAGATTACAGAAAGCCTCAAGTGGCTGGGCATTGAGTGGGATGAATTTTATAAACAGTCAGAAAGAACAGAGGTTTACAAAAAATACCTGGAAAAGCTTCTAAAAGAGGGTAAAGCTTATCATTGCTTTTGCTCAGAAGAAGAATTAGAGGCCAAAAGGCAGGAACAAATGGCCAGGGGGGCGCCTGCCAAATACAACGGCAAATGCAGGCTTCTCCCGGAAAAAGAAGTCAGAGAAAGACTGAGAAGGGGAGAGGGGTCAATCATCCGCTTCCGGGTTCCTGAAAAAAAAGTAAGATTTCAGGACCTAATCCGGGGAGAGATTGAATTTGACTCCGGTCTGATAGGGGATTTTTCCATAGCTAAAAATACAAGTACGCCATTATACAACCTGGCGGTGGTAATAGACGATTTTGAGGGAAAGATTTCCCACGTCATCAGGGGAGAGGACCATATTTCTAACACGCCAAAACAGATGCTCCTCCAGGAAGCCCTGGGCTTTTCTCAGCCCAAATACGCCCACCTGCCCTTAATTCTCGGCCCGGATAAAAGCAAGATGAGCAAAAGGCACGGAGCTGTAGCCATTTCAGACTACAGAAAAGAAGGTTATTTGCCCGAAGCTCTTAATAATTTCATGGCTTTTTTGGGGTGGAATCCGGATACAGAAAAAGAGTCCTTTTTAATGAAGGATTTGATTAAGGAATTCTCTCTGGAAAAAGTCCAGAAGTCAGGCGCTGTTTTCAACGTGCAGAGATTAGATTACTTAAACGGCTACTACATCAGGCAAAAACCTCTCCGGGAGCTGGCAGAGTTATGTCAGCCATATTTGCCCAAAGCAGACCCCGGACTCATTGAGAAAATCGTTGCCATTTATCAGGAAAGGTTAAAAAAGCTCTCAGAAATTAGTGAATTGGCTGATTTTTTCTTTAAAGATAAGCTGAATTATGACAAAGAGCTCTTGCGATGGAAAAACATGAAAGATAAAGAAGTGATTGAAATTCTTGACAAGCTGGATAAAATATTGCATAAAATTGAAAGAGGGGGATGGACCAAGGAAAATTTACATAATATTTTAATGCCAGAAGCTGAAAAAATAGGGGATAGGGGATGTCTTTTGTGGCCCCTCAGAGTGGCTTTAACCGGCAAGAAGGCTTCGGCAGGTCCCTTTGAAATAGCCGAAATCCTAGGCAGGGAAGAAACGCTGGCCAGGATCAAACAAGCCAGAGAGATAATAAAATAAATATGAATAAAATTATCATAATTTGCCTAACCGCCAGCCTGTTTTTACCCATCATGGCCCAGGGGGAGATGGAGCCACCCGAAAACCTAGAAGAGGCAAAAGGGTTCGGTCTGGAAATCATCGGACAGCTCCCAGGGGCCGTAAAGAAGATTTGGCGGGAAGAGGTCTTGCCTCTCTGGCAAAAAATGTGGGACTGGCTCAAAGGCCAACTCCAAAAGCTTTGGGATTGGCTAAAGGCCCAGCTGCAAAAGCTCTGGAACTGCATTCTTGGACTTTTGGGCAGGGAGGTAGAAAAAGTTAAATCGGAAGCCAAAGAGAAGCAGGAAGAAATACAAAAAAGTTTATGGCAAAAATTTAAGGATTTATTCAAATGATATATAAAGACGTTTTGCGGCTGATCGGCGGCACTCCTCTGGTTCAAATTAACCGGCTCAATCCTAACAAAAAAGTTAGGATTTTAGCTAAACTCGAGGGCAATAACCCTACGGGCAGCATCAAAGACAGAATTGCCCTGAAAATGATCCTGGCGGCTGAAAAGGAGGGCCGGCTTACCAAGAACAAAACCATCATTGAGGCGACCTCGGGCAACACGGGAATTGCCTTGGCCATGATCGGAGCAATCAAGGGCTACGGAGTGGAAATTGTCATGAGCCGGGCCGTTTCCATTGAAAGACAAAAAATGATTAGGGCCTTTGGGGCCAAAATAACCCTGACCGAGGCCAGGGGGGGGACGGACCAAGCCATCTTAAAAACAAAAGAGCTTCTCAGAAAATACCCTAAAAAATATTTCTGGACAAATCAATTCTCCAATAAATACAACAAGCTCAGCCATTATCAGACAACCGCCCGCGAAATCTGGCAACAAACCAAAGGTAGGGTAGATTACTTTGTCTCAGCCGTAGGGACATCCGGCACTTTAATGGGGGTGTCAGCTTATTTGAAAAAATACAACCCGCAGGTAAAAGTAATCAGCGCTGAGCCCAGCCAGGAACACTATATCCAGGGCTTAAAAAACATGGAAGAGGCTCTTATCCCTGAGATTTACGACCGCAGCAAAATAGACCAGATAATTAAAATAGACACAGAAGAGGCCTTTGCCATGAGCCGGCAAATTATCAAAAAAGAGGGGATTTTTGTCGGTATGAGCTCTGGAGCTGCCATGATAGCTGCCAGAGAAGTTGCTAAAAAAATAAAAGCAGGTACGGTTGTGGTTATTTTTCCGGATCGCGGAGAAAAGTATTTAAGCACCGAGCTTTTTTCGGGGCTATAATAGGAGCGGGGGAGGCACTTGACAGGCCCTTTGGGCCTGTCATTATGAACATAGATATAGTCGCACAATGTAGGTAAAGCGACTATCCCTGACTATATCCCAGGGGGTCTCCCCCGGCCTCTATAAAAAGAACCCCCCTGGCTAAAGCCCTAAAATATCAGGAATATAAGAAATAATTATGAAAGAATCTGATAAGCAAATTATTAAACATATCCCCGACTTTCTCGACTATTGTGAAGTAGAAAAAGGATTATCAGAAAAAACCCAGGAGAATTATAACCGCTACCTCCAGAAGTTTATATACTGGCTAAAAAAGACCCATAAAGAGGCCCTTTTGCCCCACCAGCTTACAGCTGACGATATTTGGGCCTATAGGCTGTTTTTAAGCCGTTTTACCGACCAAAACGGCCGTCCTCTGAAGAAGGTCACCCAGAACTACTATCTTATAGCCCTGAGAGCCCTTTTAAGCTATTTTGTAGCCAAGGACATAGAATGTATCCCCCCCGGTAAAATAGCCCTTCCCAAGGCCTCTGGAGCCGAAAAGACCGTTAAGTTCCTCAATTTAGAGCAAATTGAGAAGCTTTTATTGGCAGCTAACGCTAAAACCCCCATAGGGCTCAGAGATAGAGCTATTTTGGAGGCTCTTTTCTCAACTGGCCTCAGGATAGCCGAGCTGGTCGGTCTCAACCGGGAGCAGTTCGCTAATATAAAAAATAAAAAGGATCTAGAACTTAGTATTACTGGCAAAGGAGGCCACCCCAGAACAGTCTACTTTTCAGAAAGGGCCCTTGGCTGGGTTAAGCAATACCTAGAAACCCGCAAGGATAAAGAAAAGGCCTTATTCATCCATTACAGGGCCCCCGAGGGCGCAGAAGCCCGCCTGACGCCTCGTTCCATAGAGAGGATCGTCAAAAAACACGCTGTTATGGCTGGTATCCCCATATTTACCACCCCCCATACTCTTCGCCACTCAATGGCCACCGATTTATTAACCCAGGGCGTTGACCTTAGAACTATTCAGGAATTTCTTGGCCACAGAAATATTGTTACAACCCAGATATATACCCATGTGACTAATAAAAGGTTAAGGGATGTTCATAGACAATATCATTCTTTGGGTAAGGGCGAAAAATAAAAAAGCCGTTAGTGTTTCTAGCGGTTTCACCACCGTTATTAAATGTCGCACAATATTAATTAGCGGGGGTCACCTATTATCTTAGTTACGTAGCTTAAAGTCTTTTATTTTGTTCCACTTATACAAAAATGGATCCGACTCAACAAGCATTATCTTTTTAATAGAAATATCTATGGGATGTTCTTTTAATATCTGGCTGATATTCGTTACGATTTTATCTATTTGGTTAATATCATTACCAATAATTGTTTCTATGGGTTTTTTATTGCCAAAACTCAAAAAACGGAAAATATTTATAGGAAAATACTTGGGACACTCTCTAGGGAAACCCTTTATTTTTCCTTCTTGAATACAATATATAAAAGGAGGGGCTAATAAATTATGATTAATAAATTTATCTGATATCTCTTTAAGCTCTTGTATAAATCTATTAGCATATGAAAAATCTATCTGCAATGAAAACGAATCTAACCCCCTTCCTTCAGGATCAGAAAATATACTTTTTATACAACCGCTTGCCTTATGCGGTAAATTATTTTCAATTAACTTAATAATATTTTTCTTTTCTTTTTTATAATTTTTGTTATGTTTTGTTTTATTCTTAAAAAATTCAAGGTCAGACTGGCAGGTCAGAAAATTAATAAGAGAAAAATGAATCCTATTTTCCAAATATTTTAAAAGCCCAGCATTTTTAATATTATAGGGATCATTTGATATCTTTGTTTCTCGCAGCTTGGCCTCTATCTTTTTTGTCTGTATATCAAGAATAGCTTTTAGGGCTTTCTTGTTTCCCTGTTCGTCTATTTTAACAGAAAGGGTAAGATATGATTCTGGTTTATATTCCCAAAATTTAGGGAAAATAATGTGCTTCATTGGAAATATACAAATTTTCGTCAATATCCCCCACCTGGATGGCGGTGAAAGTAAATTTACTATTTTTTAATCAAGAGAAAAGAAATAGCAAATAATACAAATCCAGCTCCTAAACCAATAAACATCCCCGGAACTAAATTATCTGTTAGGAAGCCGATTCCCATGCCGATAAATAATCCTCCGGGAATAAAAAGAGCGGTTATTCCCCTTCTGTCCTTTTTTTCTTTGATTTCTTGTTCGTCCATGTTTTATTATGGGTTAAGTTAAGACCTTTTGCTTATTCTATCAAAAAACCACCCTATTTGCTAGGCGGCGTCTCAGAATATAGCTTATTAGTCCTTTCTTGCCATATACCCCGTATGCGCCCCTCATTTACGTTCATTTTGGCAATATTATCAGTATTCTCTCCCCTATATCTCTCCTGATAAACCTGTGATATTGTTCTGATATTTTATCTAAAAGCGTCTATTTTGCACCGTTAATTTCCCTTATTTCTGCCTGTTTTTTTAGCCCTCGGCCGCCAAATTGCGCAAAAGATGCGTAATACGACATATGCCGGGAGGCTTGACATATTTTTAATAAGGTGTAATATGCATATAGACTTAGAAGTCGAGTTATCTTAAGGTATTATTTCGTAATTCAAAAAATTAACGAGGTGTAGATTAGGTAGAGCGACTAAAAAGTCATTGAAAGGTCGCTTTTTTATTAACATTAATTCGTGAAAAAACATGGCTTTCAAAGATAATTCCGACAGAGACTTTCCCAGAAGAATGTATCAAGGAAACTGGAAATGTTCTGACTGTGGAAAAGAAATAACAGAGCTTCCGTTTGAGCCCTCTGGCGACAGACCTCTCTATTGCAGAGAGTGTCACGCTAAAAGGAGACCTCAAAGATTCGGACGCTACTAAAACAAAAATGCCGCTCCTCTCGGGGCGGTATTTTTGTTAGTTGTAGATATCAAAATTATTTATTAAACTCCACAGTCTTTATCCAGAAATTATGCCAGTTGAGATTCTTTATTAAGTTCTTCTCCACTAGATCCAGTTTTTGAGGAGTTAATCCTTTCTCGCCAATTATCCTAATACATTTTTTAGTCGCCCTACTAAAAATCCTGACCTGATAATGCTTATTTTTTAGGATTTGCATCAATTTCATTCTATCATTTAAAGCAAAAAAATACAAGGCGATAAAAACTGTCCATGAAGATGCATTATGCGGCGAAAAAGAAAAAACCCGTCAGAGGTCCGAAGACGTAACGGGGATCATTTAGGTGTACCCAAACTCTTATTTGAACCAGACGATTAATAATACGTAAATGAGCGTCATCGATAATGCTACCATTATCTTCTGGGCCGAAGTACTTTTGACGACTACGGTACTTATGGCTATAGCGGGCGTCAATGCAATTTTCGTTATCGGCTTTAAAACAGGATGCTCTATTATAAGTTTGGCAATTGGCGGACTAACCTGGTAATAAAAATTTACTAAAGCTTCTCCTATCGGATTACTTAGTAAATACTGATCTCTGAATTCACGCAGAAGCTCTATTTCTTCTGCTAGCTCGCTACCATAGGTCGCGGTAGCAATAAAACATCCCTCTCTAGGGTTAGACTGCCTTGGATATGGAATGGGATAGTCTCTTAGTATCCCTCTTATATCTTCCTTAGTAAGTGACCATTCTTCTAAAAGTGGCTCGATGGTCGAATTTCCACACATAACATCATCAGGGTTTAGGCTCTCTGCCTGTAGGGCACAGTGTCCGGCTTCATGTTTAGCAATATTTTCAATAAGCATAAGTTGTTGAGCCTCTGTATAATACTTGATAACTGGATCGCTTGAAATTTCGCTGTATATGGTGACATATATTTTAGTAACTGGGTAATCTGTCTCTCGGATGAAACCGGTTATTTTTGTTATGCCCATATAACCAGGCACGCTTAACGAAGAGCCGTCATAATCTTCGGTATATGGATTATAAGCATTGGTACCAAAATTTAGAATTATATCAGCGTTATTTATGTCATCGATGAAGATGAACTGTAGCGAAGAACCATCAATATTTGTCCATGCTTGAAAAGCGAGCTCTACAACATTACCATAGTCTTCTCTATTAACTAAGGATAATCCGGTTAAATCAATATAAATATTTAATTTAGCCTTATCCCAAACCAGGGGTTTACCGTTGCATTCTAAATGCTCCGCCGCCATTACCGCTGAGCCAGACATTAATATACTAACAAACATCAAAAAGGCAACAACCGGCAAAAACAACAACGCAGTTTTTCTCATTACCATACTCCTTACTCACTTCTCCTTCCTTTTGTGTAACTGGCTTTATTTAATTGTTAATAGTGCTAATAATATTTTTGGAATTTTATATTGTAACAAAAAACCGCCCCGTTGGCAAGGCGGCGTCTTAAAATACTAACAGAGCAGGGGCACCACGCGCTCTATTTAAAACTAAATGTCGGCTACTTCAAAAATTTTATTTCTTTCTTTGAAGCCCTTAATTAATCTAATTTTCGACTCTGGAATATTAAAGTAAGATGAAATGATTCTTAAAACCTCTTTATTGGCTAGTCCCCTTTTCGGTTTTTCTCTGATCATCACTTCAAATTTGTCGTCTGATTTTTTAATAATTTTATCGCTTTTTGAATTTGGAAAAACCTTAACTTTAATCAACATATTAAAACATTAAGCTTAATCCCCAATAAACTACTAGGCTTAACACAAAGCCAAAAATAAAAAAGGGCAATTTTTTATATCTTTGCGCCATGGGATAAAGTTCGTGAAGAGAAACAAAAATCATTGCGCCGGCGGCAACAGCCAGAAAAAAAGGATTTAAGCTTGGAGCAATCGAGACGAAAAATAGTCCGAAAATAGCTCCCAGGGGCTCGGCCAAACCAGAAAGTATGGCCAAATTGACCAGGGCCTTTCTGTTTCTGGCAATTACTAAAGGCACGGCCATGGCGAACTCTTCGGGAATATTATGAATAGCAATGGAAATAGCTATCAATATCCCTAAGGTAGGGGCGTAAACATAGGAATTAGCCATGGCAAAACCTTCTGGAAAATCATGCAAAATCATCCCCAGGGCCACTAAATAAGCCGCTTTCATCTGCCAAGACAAACTCCCCCCTTCTTTAACATAATGAATATGGGGAATAATAAGGTGCAAAGAGAAAATTAATAAAGCTCCTAAAATTATAGCTATCGACGCGGGTAAAAAACCGGCTGTTTTTACCGCCTCAGGTATTAGCTCAAAAAAGGAAATTGCCAGCATTGTGCCGGTTGAAAAACCAAGCCCGACAACAATCACCTTATCGCTTTTTTTGCAATATAAAGCCAGGAAAACCCCGATCAGAGTAGCCAGGGCCGAAAGCAGGGACAATAAAATTACCGCAATATAAACATTTGGCAACATTAAAATATTTTTTAATTCTACCAAAAGTCTGTCTAAAATAACAGTGGATGCAAAATAAAGAGCTTGGGTCTTATCGCCCAGGCTCTTTTAATAGTTACTTCTTACCCTTTTTGTGGGTTACAACACCTAATTCTGCCTTTGTTGCTTCCGGGTGTTCGGACCTGTATCTCATCTCAGCTATGCACTCAGGACAGTCAACCGTAATGTCCCGGCTTAAAATAGTCTTTCCTATTGGTTTGCCGCAGGCTGTAATTCTGGCAAAAAGAGCGCCCAAATGGATATATTTTTCATCTGCCGTGAGACATCCCAATATTGGAGAAAAATCGGGCAGGTTTTTAATTTCTACCGTATCTTTTTCCACTATTTCTCACTTTCCTTTCTTAACTCTCGGCAAGCTAATTCTGCCAGCTCAAATACGGTTTCCAGCCTTTTTCTGTGCATTTTTCTGCGCCATTTGGGAAACGTTGCGGCCTCTACAACCTGTTTCTTGTAATAGGGCCAGTTGCCGTGTTTAAGGGGTAAGCCCTTCGGATATCTGAAAAAGGCCAGAAGATAATCATGCTGGGAAAATCCGGGATACAACACTTCGTAGTATCTTGCCACGCTCATGGTTCCGCCCATGGGGCCGGGGCCCGGCGTCCAGGCTGAAGAAATCGCCCAGATCCTAGGGCGGTCGTATATTTCTTTAGAACCATAATTGCGCGGCGTTTTCACTGTGCCCCATTGTTTCTCAACTCCCCCCATCCACCCTTTGGTTATTTTTTCCAGTATGCGGGAAAATTCATTGCAGGGAATCTTGGCGATTCTGGTCACGTCTCTCTGAAGAGAAATATAGTACAAAACAATATCCATCACGTCGCCATATTGAATGTGGTTCAGGAAAAACTTATCGTGGTAGCATTTTTGTTTCGGCAGTGTGCTTTTCTTCATCCTTTCAAGGATAAGCTCTTTTGCGTCTTTTCTCAATCTTTCTCCTCCTTTTGTTTTTTTAATGATCTATATTGTTATAAATCAAAAAGTGTGTTTTGTCAACGAAGCTAAACGTCGCACAATATTAACCAGCGGGGCGCAATTATTATTCGGTTTCCTCTTTCTTATCATCTATCAGCTCCATGTCCTGGCCACAACAAACCAGCGTTCCCCCACCTGCCTTGGTTACCACAACCTCGTTTCCGCAAATATTACACCTGTATTTTTCGTCAATATTTTTTACCGCCATAAATTTATTAAATTATTCTTAATAATCGACTTATTTTATTCTAGCAAAAAAACGCTTTCTTTTCCAGGGCGTTTTGACTTTTGTTTGAAATTAGTTACTATACAGCAGTATCTTAAAAAGGAGGATATTGTGGACATTCCGAAAATATTAGAGGTAATAAACACATACCGAGAAGCTTTTGAGTCTATGGGGATCAGGCCCGAAAGGCATCCGGACTGGCTTAAACCGGGCTCTTCCAAGGAAGCTGCGCTCGCCCATTGTTATTATATGATAAACCAGATGGAGAATTTTGTTGAGGAGAAGAGAATAGAAAAGGTTTTCAGATGGTTGGGCTTTGTGCAGGGTATCTTATGGATGACCGAGCAATATACGATAGATGAATTAAAGAATCATAATCGTCCCGATAAGGAAAAAAAACGACCATAATTAAAAGAGGGATTATCAGAGACAAGATCCCTTCTTTTTTTATCATCTTTCCGGCAACTTTAATTTAGCTCCGGCCAAATCCTTGATTATGCTGCGCCTTGGGTTTTTTCCTTGATGTAGCTATTAAGCCTATGCCGATAATCCCTGTAACCGTGGCGATACCGGTGGTGTTTTCTCCCAAAATATGGCCGTTCCACATTAAGAAGGCTCCTGTTAAGGCCATTATGATCCCTGGAATAAATAAAGCTTTGTTCATAGTTGTTGTGTTTTTTAAATAAATAATCTGCGACCTTTTTCTTTTTAAAGAAGCATTTTTCGACACAACCGACCAAGAAACTAGGCCCTGAAGAATTCTAAATCTTGTTTTTTAAGTAAACCGATAAAAACTGTGGCCAGGACGGCCAAAAGAAATGTCCATTGAAGCCCGAAGAAGAAAGAGATAAAAATGACCAGAAGAGCCATTGAGGCTTTGCCCAAGTTGGTTGCCATCTCGCGCAAAACCGTAAACTCATCCACATAGGGCCCCTGGTCAGCAGCTATGTCATAGTTTAAAGAGTCAAAGGGAATGGCCAGGAAAATACGGGTGAATTTATGGTAAACGCCAACCACAAAAATCTGGAGAGGGGTCAGAATAAAAACCTTGATAATCCAGCCTGTGGCGTGAAAGAAGCTTCCCCACTTAAGGATCTTTTCTTTACGGAATTTTAAATCAACGTGGCGGCCCAAAATTAACTGCATCAAAACGCTAACGCCAACAATTAAAGTGGAAATGATGCCCACCTCTAAAAAGTTTCCCCTTAGAAGTTGGTAAATAAAAATCGGCCAGATGATCGCGTCGACAAAGTTTTCTGCCCCATGGGCGGTATAGGCCAAAATTGTCCTTCTCCGCTTCCTTGAGAAAAAATAATTCCAAGTTTCTCTAAACTTCCAAATAAAATGTTCTTTTATCGGGCTAATAAATAGATAAGGGATTCCGGATAAAACATAAAAGAAAACGGCAATCAAAAAAAGAACATTAAAGCCGTAGCAGACAATAAGGGCTCCGGCAATAAAGGGAGAAATTATTCCCAGAATGGATCGCGTAGCCTCAAAAAAACCCACCTGCCTCCCCCGGTTTTCGCGGTCGCTGAATTTGGTAAAATCTATGTGATAGGGCAACCAGTAAAATAATCTGTAAGCTACCAGAACAACAAGGGAAACGGGGATTAAATAAATATAGTTGTGGCTGTTTATAAGGTAAAAGATGGCGTAAAATAGAGCTCCCAAAAAAGTGCTGATCTGCAAGGCCGCCTTATAGCCTAATTTATTTAACAGAAGCTTGGCGCCGAAAAAAACAAATAATCCGTAAAATAAATGGCTCAGGCCGTAATAAGAAACCACTACACGCAAATTATGGTCAAAAAGGTTATATAAAAAAATGGGAAGGAAAATCCCCAAAAGGGCAGTAACGGCCATAAGCATGGTTTTGCCGACATACAAACAAAACAGTTCTTTAGACGGGGGCTTGTCAAAATATCTTTTTAGACTAAAATCCGGCATGTTCTCATTTTATCAAAAAGCCGCCCCCTCTACTAGGCGGCGGAATCAGGAAGTCCCATGGCCTGACGTTACCACGAAAAAATCGCCCAATAATTGGCGACGTTATTTTTACTTTTTTGGCTAAAATTGCTCGGGGGAGGAAACATGAGATTGCCCACCATGCTTCCTCCCCATTCTTAAGACGGTTCCCGGTACTATGATCTACCGAAAGTCAAGTTTTTATGAGGTGTAAAAACAAAAAGAGAGAACGCAGTCCGTTCCCTCTTTTTTAAACCGAAAGGGATTTATTGTTTTTCTAAGTTTTCTATCGCCTCTTCCAATTCGTGGAGAAGGATCAGGTGGCGCTCGGCAAAGGGCAAATAATAGCGCTTGGTCTCTTCAATCTTTCTGGCTTTTTTCTCTTGGTAGTCTTTTCCCTTGATTCCCCACAAGGTAATCATGTTATGAAGCCTGTCTGGCAGCTTGATAAGAAAGAATTCTCTGGGGGCAGAGTCAAATCTTTTATGATACGCCTTATCTCTCTCTTCTTTCTGGGGAAATTCCTGAGCCGGTTTAGTCAGCCATTCTACCAGCTTGGCGACCTCAACGCCAAATTCAAGCTTAACCCTCTTAATTGTCCATTCGGGAATGTCTTCCACTATATCATGAAGCAAAGCGGCTACAATAAGGTTGTGGTCCTTTATCCTTAGATAATCAATAAGGATAAGGGCCACGGCCCGTAAATGTTCGAAATAGCGATCGCCATTATCTCTGAAGCGATTCTCAAACTCTTTTTCAGCGACATCGTAGGCCTTCTTAATGAGCTGGTATCTATCGTCCATGGTAGGCAAGAACAGAGCAATTCTCTTAAAAAAACTTTCCCTGTCTGCGGATTCTGACAATAAAGCCATTACCCTCTCTAGCATTTTACCCTCCTTTGTTCTAAAAGAGCTTTCTATTAGATAGTGATTTTTTAGCACAGGAAGAGAAAAAAAACAAGCAGAAGTTTAAGTAAAAAGGCCGCTGGGCAAACCATACGACCTAATTTATTGCTTCTATCTTCTTCTCTTTTTATTAATAGTGCTCTTCTATCAAAAGAGCTATGGTCTTGTGCAATGATTTTTGCGTTCTTTTGCTGTGGTTCTCAATTGTTTCGATTGCTTCAAAAATCTTAGGAGATCCGTCGGTTTGCACCACCGGTACTAGTTCGCTATTGGGCGCTTTATATTTCCCAAGGGGGCTCAAATTGACTATAACCATCCCGGATTCTTCTGGCTCTTCAACAACCCCCAAGAATAAATCGCCCCTATAACATTCGGTCAGTCTGTTTTGGGTTTCTCTGATCATATAAACCGGGCACAATACCAGCATTCCTTTCTCAATCCGCCTTGCCTTCTCGCCGTTAACAGCAGCCTCTCTGGCATATTCCATTGTTTCCTCCTTATCTTAAGAGCTGTTTTTATGCTACTTGTTCCTCTTAAAAAATCAAGTCTCCTCTTTGTTGCGACCTCATTTGGCACATGGAAATAAATTTTATCAATCCCCCTTCCTGACAAACAGGCCGCAGAGACAGCGACCTTTTTCTTTAATTTCGTCAAGATGCCATAAACAGGGGCAGATCCTTTTTTTATCTTCTTCTTTGTCGCCGGTGATTCTCCTACAGGGGCAGAATCTTTTACCGAATTTTTCCTCCCTTTGCAGCAGACCCCTAATGACGCTTTCTGTTATTTCTTTGTCCGGATTAAGCAAAAAACCCCGTTTTTTGGCGTATTCTTTGTATTCTTTTATTAATTCTTCAGCTGTCATTTTCTTCTTTAAGGCTCTCTTGCAGCCATTTTCTTATTTCCTCCTCCGGCCTCAACCCGATAAAGCCGCTCAGGGGCTTCCCTTTCTTAAAGAGGATCATCAGAGGAACGGCATCAATTTCGTATTTGCGGGCCGTAGCAGGAACCGTATTGACATTGACTTTGACGAAAATGATTTTGTCTGACAACTCTTCTGCCAATTTTTTTAAAATCGGCTCCAGTCTAAAACAGGGAAAGCAGCCCTCCATCCAAAAATCAACCAAGACCAGCTTGTCTGGCTTGGAGATTTCTGCTTCAAAATTTTCGTCGTTTAGATCGGGCAACATAGTTTATTTACCAAAATTTCTTTTGCGTTGAGAAAAATCGTTCAAGGCCTCCTCTAAATCTTCTTCTGAAAAATCCGGCCAGTATTTCCGGCAGAAATAGAGCTCGGCGTAGGCCGACTGCCAAATTAAAAAATTGGAAAGCCGCTGCTGTCCGCCCGTCCTGATAATCAGATCGGGAGCTGGCAGGCCCCGCGTGTATAAGTGTTTTTCGATTTGTCCGGAGTTTATCTTATCAGCCGTTATTTTCTTTCGGACAATTTTCTTAACGGCTTCGACAATTTCTGACCTGCCCCCGTAAGAAAGAGCTATAACCAGGGTCCTGTTTTTGTTTTTTCTCGTGGCCCCTTCCGCCTCTTCTATTTTTTTTGCCAAGCGGGCAGGCAAATCTTTTCTGCTACCGACAACTAACAGCCTAGCCCTTTCTTTTTGTAGCGTTTTCAGTTCTCTGGTTAAAAATATGCTGAAAAGGCGCATCAGAAAAGCTACTTCTTTTTCCGGGCGCCGCCAATTCTCGGTGGAAAAAACGTAAAGCGTCAGAGTTTTTATCCCGCGCTTTCTGCACCATTCGACAACCTCTTTCGCCTTTTCTACGCCCCGGCGGTGCCCCTTAAAAAGAGGCAGGCCCCTTTCTTTGGCCCAGCGCCGGTTGCCGTCCATAATAATAGCCAGGTGTTTTGGAATGTTTTTCATGATAGAAAATCCCCTTCTATTTTTATCTCTTCAGGCAAAATCCAAGGCAAGTTGAATCCCAGAAAATAAACGAGCTTCAGGATTGTTTTGGAAAAAAATATTTGGGGCAAGAAAAATCTTTTTGCTGTCCGCCGATATTTTAACAAATCGGGGAAGTTTTTCAAGAGCATTTGAGCGGCTGTCAGGCCCCAAATCACCCCTCCCCCGCTCCAAGGCTTGGTCAGGCCGGCGGCGTCCCCACAAAGGGTAATTCTCTTGTTTTTGGGGACAATCAACCCTTGGGGAACTAGGGCAGAATCAGTATATCCTGGAAAATTTTCAACTTCTTGCAGAGAAATAAGGGCGCCGTATTCTGTCTTATCTCCCCGGGGAATCCTCCAGCTGAATCCGCTCCTGAGAGCCCGAGTTTCAATAAGGGGAGAAAAGGTGTCTTTCTGGCCAACAAATTTTTGCAGACCCAAACGAAATTTAGGATCAGGCAGCCCCAGCTTTTTTCTCGTTTCCGAGAGAGCTCCGTCGCAGCCAATAACCCGCTCAAAGGAAGCAAGGTCTTTTTCTTTAATGCTATAATTCAAGACAATTTCAGCTCCCGCGTCTCTGGCTAATTCTGATAAGAGCCTGTCCAGCTTGGCATGGTTCATCAGAAAAAATCTTTTTTTGAAAAAAATCTTAACGGTCTTCCCGGGAAAATGGACAAAAAGAGAGCTTATTTCCCGCTCTATGAGCCTGCGGCTTTGGGGCACGAAGCCAAGAATCCTTTCTGAAAAAATACCGGAGCAGCAGCTTTTGCCAATCTGGCCCCTTTTTTCGAAAACCGTAACTTGGCAATCTTTCTCAGCTAATTTCCAGGCAAGATAGAGCCCGACGGCTCCGGCTCCAATAATGGCAGTTTTCATAATTCCCGGCCGTTTATTGTTTCAATTGTCTTAAATTCCAGGGGCGGCTTATCATAGCTTTTGGCTGTAATGTAGCCCATGGCAAAAGAAAGCAGGGAGATTAAAATAACGCCGAAAGCTAAAATAATGCTGGATTGGTTTTCTTTGACAAAGTTTTTAATTCTTGATATCATAACCTATATGGCTAAAACGAAGGCAGCGGGTTCAACCAGGCTGGGAAGAGATTCCCTGCCCAAATACTTGGGAGTGAAGCTCTACGACGGCCAGAAGGCCGGACCCGGTCAAATTATTGTCAGGCAGCGGGGAAGCAAATTTCTCGCCGGTAAAAATGTCAGGCGCGGAAAAGACGATACTCTTTATGCCGTTAAAGAGGGCCTGGTTAAATTCACCACCAAAAGAAAAAAGAACTTCAATAATTCTCAAAGAATAGCCAAGGTTGTCAACGTCGTTTAAGCGTTGCCTTGATAAACTCTCTAAACAGCGGATGAGGCCCCAGGGGCCTTGATTTAAATTCGGGGTGGAATTGGCAGCCGAGAAAAAAGGGATGGCCGGCTAGCTCTATAATTTCCACCAGATCTCTTTCCGGATTGATGCCCGACATTATCAGTCCCCTTTTCTCTAAGTTTTTCCTGAACTCGTTGTTAAGTTCATAACGGTGGCGGTGGCGCTCCTTGACCGTACTCACGCCTTGGTAAGCTCGGCTGGCCAGAGTTCCTGGTTTTATGCGACATTTATAGTTTCCCAGCCTCATGGTTCCTCCGTATTTTTTGTCTTGAATCAGGGCTTTTTGTTCGGGCATCGTATCAATGACCGGATATTTGCAATATTTGACAATCTCGGTCGTGTGGGCGTCTTTCATTCCGCAGACGTTCCTGGCAAACTCTATTACAGCTGACTGCATGCCCAAGCACAATCCCAGAAAAGGAATGCTGTTCTTTCTGCAGAACTCAATCGCCTTGATTTTTCCCTTAATGCCCCTTGAACCGAAACCGCCGGGCACAATAATGCCCTCGTACTTTCTTAGCTCTTCAACCGCGCGGGGGTTTTTCTCGTATTTGTCGGCTGCCAGCCAGTTTACCTCGGGCTTTCTTTTGTAAAACCAGACAGCGTGTTTAACGGCCTCGATAACGGAAATGTAAGAATCCGTGAGGGTAAAATCGCCGTCTTTGAAATATTTTCCCACCATGCCGATTCTCAGGGGCTTTCTTTTGGTTTTAATTATGCCGGCCAGCTTTTTCCAGTCTTTCAGGTCACCTTTTATTTTTTTTCTTATGCCGAATTTTTTCAATATCCTCTCCCCTATTTTGTCTTTTTCAAAATTAATCGGCACCTCGTAAATTGACCGAACATCGGGGGCCGAAATAACATCTTCTTCGGTAACATTGCAGAAGGTGGAAATTTTTTTCTTTCTCGGCTTATCCAGAGGAGCCATGGCCCGGGCAATAATAATATCGGGCTGGATGCCGGCCATATTAAGCCAGCGGACCGCCTGCTGGGTGGGCTTGGTTTTCATTTCCCCGATCATCTGGGGAACAGGTAAATAGCTTATCAAAATGAAAAGGACGTCGCCGGGAAACGACAAGCGCATCATTCTGGCAGCTTCTAAGTATAGGCTGTTTTGATATTCTCCCACCGTGCCGCCGATTTCAATTAAAATAAAATCAGACTTGGTTAGTCTGGCTGCTTTCTTGATGCGGGAAATAACCTCTTCTGGTATATGGGGAACCGCTTCAACGCATTTGCCCTCGTACTCTAAATTTCTTTCCCGGTTGATGACGGTTTGGTAGACGAGGCCGGTGGTAATGTAATTATCGGTCGTTAAGTCCTCGTTGATGAATCTTTCGTAGTTGCCCACGTCTTGGTCGCACTCCAGGCCGTCTGAGGTGACAAAAACTTCTCCGTGCTCAACAGGATTCATGGTCCCGGCGTCAACATTAATATAGGGATCGATCTTAATGCAAGTTACCCTGAAGTTTTTGCTTTGTAGAATTTTGGCAATGCTGGCAGTGGTTATACCTTTGCCTATGCCGGACATCACTCCTCCGGCCACAAAAATATATTTGGGCATAGATATTTTATTTCTCTTCGGTTATCGTCACTTTTATTTCAGGCTCAAGATTGTGCTCCAGACGCACCTTAACCGGGTATTCTCCCAATAACTTTATTGGATTTTCTAAAAGAATCTGGTTTTTTTTCACTTCAAAACCCGACTCTTTCAGCTTGTCGGCAATTTTCTGCTGGGTGATGGATTCAAACAACTGTTCGTCCTCTCCCACCTTAACGGGAATAACTACCTCTGCTCCGTCAAGGCTGGAAGCAAAGTCCTGCGCCTTTTTGAGGGCCTCTTCGGCTTTTTTCCTGAGAATATCTTTCTGGGTTTCTAGCCACTTAAAAGCTTCTTCCGTCGCCGGCTTAACCAAACCTTGGGGAATTAAAGAGTTTCTGGCATAGCCGTCAGAAACGTTTTTTACTTCATATTTTTTGCCAAGTTTGTCTATGTCCTGAAGAAGAATAACCTTCATATGTTCTATATTATCTCATTTCTTTTAATACTTCAATAGCTTTGTCCAGCTGGGGATCCCTGTCTGCTTCAATATCTTCATCGGTTAACTCAACCGCTATGTCCGGCTCAAGGCCAATATTGTCTATTAAATAGCCTTGCGGCGTCAGCCACCTGGCAATGGTTATCTTTAGGCCCCCCTCTGTCAATTCTTCCACTTTCTGAATGGAGCCTTTGCCAAAGGTCTGCTCCCCGACTAATTTTATGCCGCGGTTGTCTCTCAGGGCGCCGGCTAGAATTTCTGAAGCAGAAGCAGAACCCTGGTTAACCAAAATAACGGTTGGATAAGGAAGGAGCTTGCCGGGACCGTTGGCTCTGTAAACCGTTCCTGTTTTGCCCGAACTGATTTGTTCAGTCGTTACTATATCCCCCTTTTCCAAAAACCAGCCGGCAACGTCCTGGGCCACATCCAGAAACCCGCCGGTATTGTTCCTTAAATCCAGTATTATTTTTTCGCTAGGGCTGGCTAAAATATCAGCTGCTGCTTCTTTAAATTCGCTCGAGGCCACCCTGGTAAAATCATAAAGCTTGATATATGCGATATTTCCCTCAAGCATTTCCAATTTTAGAGAGGGAACCGAAATAATTTCTCTGGTAATGGTAAATTCTTTGGGCTCTGCCCAGCCGGCGCGCATAACCGTCAAAACAACCTTACTGCCTTTGGGGCCGCGAATCAGTTTAACTGCTATTTCGACCACCATGTCTTGGGTCTCTCTGTCATCAATTTTAATAATCTTGTCTCCGGGCTTCAACCCAGATTTTTCAGCCGGCGTACCTTCCAGGGGAGCTATAACGGTAAGCTGATCGTCCCTGATGCCGATTTCCATCCCCACTCCCTGGAATTCTCCGGCTGTATCCTCTTCAAATATTTTAAGGTCTTCCGGCTCCATAAAAACAGTATGAGGATCATCTAAAGACTCCGTCATCCCTTTAATGGCGCCGTAAATCATTTGCTGATAATCTAGCTTGTCGGGATCAACGTAATATTCTTCTAGTGATTGCCAGGCTTCCCAGAAAAGAGAAAAATCAAGATCTTGGGGGGGGCTTGGCGGCACCTGCGACCTGCCGTAAAAAAAACCAGTTCCCAGGCCCGTCGCGAAAACAACAAGAATAACAAAAATGGCTAGTGATATTTTTTTCATTTACAACTATTATAGCAAAAGACAAAGAAAACACAAAGCGGACAACAAGTGTCCGCAAAATACGAAGCGGCCCCATCGGGATTTGAACCCGAGTTCCCAGCTTGAGAAGCTGGTGTCCTAGGCCTCTAGACGATGGGGCCGGCTTTTATCTCGTCCACTATTTCCATCATACTTATTTCTTCAGAACCGTCAACCAGAATAAAGTCTTTTGCTTTAATTTCTTTTTGCAGGGCCAAACCGGCTTCCCGGGCAGTATTGAATTTAAAAATCTTGCCTTCTGCCATGCCTTTTTTGACTGCCCCCTCGGCCAGAAAGCGAGCCCGGTTGCCGACAACAAAAAGCAAATCGGCTGTTTTTGCCACTTTCTCGCCAACGGTTTCACGGTTCTCAGCCGTATGCTTGCCAATGCCCAAAACATCTCCCAAAACAGCAATTTTGCGAACTTGCTCCAAGGTCACTTTCCCCAAAACATCAAGGGCTTCTATCGTGAAAGAGGCAGAGGCTCCGGCAGAATCGTCCAAGATCCAGGAGTTTTTAATTCCCGGTATTAACTGCATCTTCCCCGGAATGCTTCGATAAAGCTTTAATGCTTCAGAAACCTCTACCAAGTTCAAATCAAGAATCTTTCCCAGGGCGGCTGCGGCCAAAGCCGAATAAATTTGTTCTTTGCCAAAGGTTCTTTCCAGCCAAACGGGAACCGTATTGCCCCGATAATTCATCTTAAAGTTGGTCCCCATGCTAGGAGGATGAGTCAAAAGAACGTCAGTGGCTTGAAGATCGGCTCGGCTAGCAAAACCAAAGGTCAGAGAAGAGGAATTAATATTGCTTTTTAGATCTCTGACCGCTTCGTCATCAAAGTTCAAAATCAAGTAGCCGCGCTCGGGCAGCGCTTTTGCTAAATTTTCTGCCCGGGAAATGTCTGCCGAGCTTCCAGCAAAAAATTCTTTGTCCGGATGGTATTGGCCAGCGCGCGTTACCAATAAAATCGGCAGTCTGGATTTTTTCAAAAAAAACTCGGAGTCTTTGTCCGACCCGAGTAACAGAATTTCTTTGTTGATTTTAAAATAGTGTTTTAGAACCTGCAAAACGGCTTCTTTGGCGCAGGCCCGGCCGGCTCCCGTAATTACCACCACTTTGGGCCGTTTGAAGAAAAAAGAAAATTTATTCATAATCTGGCGGTATTTCCAAATAATCTATAATATACTTGGCCAATTCCCGAAATACGGGCAGGGCAGAATATTCAGCAGTTCCAGCCCGGGGATTGTCTAATTTGACCATAATCAAAAAACGGGGGTCAAAGGCGGGGGCAAAACCAATGAAACTCTGCCAGGTTTTATCAGAATAACCCTTTTTGTTTATGCCCAGGGCGGCGTAAGATATTTGCGAGGTTCCTGTCTTGCCTGCGATATAGTAGCCGGGTATTTTAGCTGCCCTGCTCCATCCCTTTTCCACAATGCTCACCAGCATGGCCGTTATCTGACCAACTGCTTTTTGAGAAAGAATTGGTGAAGAAATTTCGGGATCTGTGCCCTCCAGTAAAAAGGGTTTGACCATTCTGCCGTTATTGGCAATAGCAGAAAAAGCCCTGACCAACTGTATGGGTGTCATTTCAATCCCTTGACCGTAAGAAGCTGTGGCAAAGTTTACTTCCCGACCCTGTTTGAACTCTATGTTCTGAGGAACAATCTCTCCTGCTAAGTCAATGCCTGTCTTTTCAAAAACGCCGAACTTTTCAACATATTCTGAAAAGGCCTGGTTTCCTAGTTGATTTAAAGCAAAAACAGCTCCCGTATTAATGGATTTTTCCAAAACCTCTATCATGGTAATGTCGCCGGGATATATCCTATCTTCGTAATTGCTAATAGGCCAGCCGTCAACGTAAATAACTCCGCGGTCCTGATAGGTAGTATAGGGGGTGATTTTTTCCTGATCGAGGGCAGCGGCTATGGTAATAGGCTTAAAAGCAGAGCCGGGTTCAAAAATCTTCTGCACAGCGTCCAGCTTAAAAACGCCCATTTCTTCTTCTCTGTATTGGTTGGGATTAAAGCTAGGCCACTGAGCTAAGGCCAGAATCTTGCCTGAATCAGGCTTTATAACAATAATGGTTCCGCCCTCTATTTCTAACTGATCTCTGGCCTGCGCCAGCAGCCTCTCAGCTTCGTACTGGATATTGTAATCAACGGTCAGAAAAATATCTGAACCGCGCTCTCCCCGAAGTATACCATCGTGGTATTCTTCCGCTCCGTACTGGCCAAGGCCCTCTTGGTTGACGAAACCTAAAATGTGGGAGGCAAAGCCGTCATAGGGATAAAACCGGCGAATACTTTGACCGATATAAACGCCATTCATATCTAATTCTTTTACTCTTTCGATCTCTTCTTCTCCCAGGTCGTATTTTAGGGGTTCGTAAAGGCTGTTTTTCTGCAGCCTGTCAGAAATGGAATCAGGGTCTAGTTCTGTAATCTGGCTTAAGTTTTGCGTGATGTTCTCTCTTTCCTCAACAGCTATCTCGGCCGGCGAAAGGTACAAATAGGAGTAGGGCTTGTTGGTAGCCACCGGCAAGTGATGGTTTTGGAAAAAAATTTCTCCCCTTTCTGCCTGAAAAATCGTGGGAAACTGCAACTGCCCCCTGGCCATGGCTAAATAAAAATCGTGCCGGCTGATCTGAAGAAAAGCCAAGCGACCTATTAGGGTCGCCGCAAATAAAATCATTAAAATTAGAATGATGCTTGTTCTCCAGTGTTTCATTTTATTGCCACAGTATCATCCAAAATTTGGATATAGTGCACCTTATCCACTCTGACATAATTTGATTCATCCAATAAATAGTCCAGACTAGCCGGGGAGTTTGTCTGGGAGTAGTAAGTTTCCCAGCTTTTATTTTCTTGGAAGAGTTGGCTTATGTCCTTTTGGTAGCTTGAAACCTCAAACCTAGCTTTGGCCAGATGGCTGACCTGAATAATGTAAAGTATTAAAAGTATGAAAATCGCCAAGAAGCCTAAAATAGCTAAAGACCGGAGACAAATTCTGGGCATTGATATTTTTTTCATCATATTTTTTGGCAGACCCGCATTTTGGCTGAGCGGGCCCGCGGATTAAACCTTATTTCTTTCAAGCTCGGGATAATTGGTTTGCTTTTGCAAAATTGCTTGGTTATCCGGTCCTCCAGAGAATGAAAGGAAATAACCGCCATTCTTCCGCCCGATTGCAGAATCTCCAAGGCCTGGGGCAGTGCCTTTTCCAAGTTTTCTAATTCGTTGTTAACGGCAATCCTCAGGGCCTGAAAGCTTCTCTGAGGGGCTACCCCCGCCTGATCGATAATTCCGGCAAGCTGCAGGGTGGTCTTGACGGGCTTCGCCCTTCTCGCTTCTATTATTTTCTCTGCTATTTTCTCTGCTTTGTTTTCTTGGCCGTATTTTGTTAAAATCTTTTCTATTTCAAACTTGGAATAATAATTGACGATTTTTTCTGCAGTAAGACTGCTGCCAAGATTGTATCTCATATCCAGCGGCTCCCCCTTCTTAAAAGAGAACCCCCTGCCCGACTCTTCCAAGTGCCAGCTCGAATATCCCAAGTCAAAGAGAATGCCGTGAACCGGATGGAAATTGTTCTTTTCAACAATCTTCTTTAAATTTGCAAAGTTATCTTCCACCAAAATCAATCTTTTCCTCGGCCTGAGACGCAATTGGCAGTCAATCCCCAAAACCTTTCCCCGGGGAGCTGTTTTTTCTAATATGGCAGTGGCGTGTCCCCCGTCGCCGATTGTGCAGTCAATGAAATTCTCATTCGGCCTGGGGTGCAAGCAATCGAGAACTTCTTTTTGCAGAACCGAAACATGAGGCATAATTTATACTCCCAGCTCTTTAAGTTTTTCAGCTATGTCGCCCACAGCTGTTTCTGTTTTCTTCTTGTGTTCCTGCCATCTCTCTTGATCCCAAACCTCTATTTTATTGGAAAGGCCCAGGATGGCTATATTCTTTTTCAAGCCGGCGTATTCTTTAAGATAATCTGGGATCAGGACGCGGCCCAACTTGTCCAGCACGGCGTCAGCCGCCCCCGAAAGCATCATTCTGGCAAAGTTTCTGGCGTCAACCTGGCTGGTGGGCAGCGCTTCTAATTTCTTGGCTAGTTTCTGCCACTCTGTAGCAGGATAAATTACTAAACAGTTATCTATCCCCCGGGTTATTATAGCCCTCTTCCCCAAGGACTTGCGAAATTTTACCGGAATAGCCAGTCTTTTTTTATCATCTATTGAATATGTGTATTCGCCTATAAACATATTAGTTTTCCACAGATTGCCTAGTTTATCCCCATACTTTTCCACAACTATCCACTGCGTTTCCACTATATCCCACCAGATACCCCCAAGTCAAGTCAGGAGCTGTGGAAAACTAAATGGCCCGCCAGAAAAAAGCCCCTGCTTACTGTCGGGGCTATTTTTAAGAATTGATTTCTCCTTGGGGGATTTTCCATTTACGCTCTTTCATTATGGCCAAAGCATATTGCCTAAGGGGGCAAGCCGAACAAATTTTGCATGATCTCCTTATGTTGTTTCTGCAAACCCTCCCTACGTGCTCAGCAAAAGCTTCCTTTTCCAGCCTTATAACTGTTTTATTTTCCATCTCTCTGGCCGGCTCCGTTTTCATGTTTCTCACCCCATTTTTAAAGCTGCTGATCATTAATTTAAACAAAGCGCCCCAAAAGTCAAGCAACCCAAAAACCGGACAAGCTGAGCACCTGGGCGACAATCTAATTACACTAAGAAAAAAGAGCGTCTCAGGGCGCTCTTTTTGCGTCTATCATTGCCTGACTTACTCCCATTCTATAAATTGAAGCCCCGCAAACGGGACACTCTCCTTGGCAAAAATAAGTGGGAGAATAATAAAGAACTGTCCTGTATTTTGTGGTCATTAGACGAGGATTTTTTATCTCCACAGACCTGCGACAGTTAACGCACCATGAGGTGACAACCTCTATTGGCCATACTCTTAAACCGTCCTCGGAAACAATCTGATAGCTTTTACCGCAACTGCAATCTGCAACCACAGAATTGTTTTTTTCGCTATCATCCTTTACTTTTGCAAAAGCTTCGGATCCGCATTGACACCTTATCTTAACTTCGTATTCGCGCCCTCTGGCCTTTATTTCTATTCCTCGCACGTTGCCCTCCTTTTTTTATGATACACAAAAATATTATTTTTCGCAAGAGGATGGCAACCTGTCTGTTTGTATTCCTCGGATAGCTAAAGTTCAAACCCTTTTTAAATAAAAAAACACCGCTAATAAGCGGTGCTGACTAAATTATGCGGCCTGGGTTTGCCAAAATATTCGCACTTTCTCGCTCCTCTTGCTCTTGAAACAAGAATTTTGGGCCAAGCGCCCCAATAACATATTCCCTTAATTTGCCCTGGAGAAGGAGACTGCCACTGGTGTTTCCCCCTGTTGGCGTCTAATGTTTCCGCAACGCGAATGGCTTCTTGCCGGCCAACAAAATTATGACACTTCTGACAATTTTTAGTAAAAAATTTTGTGTCCCACCCCCATCTTCCTATAAAGTCACCCGAAAACACGACTTCTTCGCCCATAACATTTCTTGCCGTTAACCTGGACATTATAAGCCTCCTTTTCTTTATAAGCTGCTAAAGATAATTTACAAAATTAAGAAAAAAAATCAAGCCTGGTAGCTTGAGAGCAGGAGATGTCAACAAGCAGTGGGGGCTAAGACCTGTTTTTATTCGTAGAGACCCAGAAGGCCCTCCTATCCTTTAGCCACCTTAAGACGCTTTTTTGTATAATGGTTGGGAGAACTTTTTCTTCTGAGAATTTTTTAATGTCGAGAAAGAAAAAATCTATATAGTCTTCCATGCTTTTATCTTTTACCTTATCTGCAATAACTCTAAAGACCAGATTAATCTCATGATGTTTTCCGTCTTCATCTTTAAAAAAGTTTTCATTCGCCCCCATAAAAAAGACTCTCTTAACAGACAGATTTAACTCCTCTTTTAATTCACGGATGAGAGCATGCTCAGCGTTTTCTCCAAGGTCGACATGTCCACCAGGAAAAAAATAAAAATCCTTCTTTTTATTTTTACAAACCAAAATCTTATTATTTTTAACGATTATTCCCCTGACACATATTTCGAAATTCATATTACTCTACCCTACCAAAAACCCGCCCTAAATAACAGGGCGAGACTATCCACAAGTAAGCAGGGGCTATGCGACGATGTTAGAACCGGAATTGAATGAGAACATAGGTGTGTTGGGGGATCTGTTGAATAAAATAAGACGAGACGCCGTTTCAGCGGCGTCTCGTTCTGGTTATTTACCAGATGGTTTTGGCTTTCCTGCCATTTCTTTCGAGCTCCTTTTATACAATAAAGGCCGGTTGGAGCCTTTATTTTTTGAAGCCCTTAATCTTAAAGAGAGGCCGCTGAGAGACTAGCCCCGTAGGGCCTCTCATAAAAATAATTTTATACCAGGGTTCGAGGACCGTCAAGGGCTCGCAAAAAAAACACTCAGGGTTGAAAAATGTCTTCTGGCACGAAATCGACTTCTTGAACTTGCGGGAACTGTTTTGCCGTAGCCTCAATCTGAAACCATAATATTCCTACCCGGCAGGCACCGCCAATAGTTTTATTGTTGAGATCATTAAATTCAAGCGTTAAGTTTCCTTCTTCCAAAGAGGCTCCTCTTAACGAAAGCCCATTTAAAGGGTATTCGGTCGTAATACCCTGCTTTATTTCTTCATCGGTAAGCCCCCCGATAAGTAAAAGCTCTATGGCGTCTTGGATCGGTGTTTTGCTGACGGGAATTTCGCGCTCTACTGCCACAAGCCCCTTTTTGCTACAAAGAATATTCCCGGCCTCATCCCTGTCTAAATCAGGATTATAATAAAAAAGTTTGATTGTCTGGAGGTTTTTTTCACTTTTTTCTAAAATAACCGGGACACGAAGCTCGTCATAATTTTCTGGCAAATCAGAGGGGTTTGATTTTTCTAAGATCAGGGTTCCATTTTGTTTCTTCTCAATTTCAAAACCTAACTCGGCTTCGAAGGGAACGAAGTCTTCGGTCATCCAGTCCTGTTTTGCTTGAGCGTAGTGTCGAACAATAACATCTCCGTTTTCATCAAGTAACTTTATTGGAAAAGTTGCTTCAAAAAACCAATACCCCCTTGCCTCTCCTTGTATTAAAACAGGGCTTCTGATGATTTGGTTGGAACGAGGATTATCTATTTTTATAAGATCAATTTTCTCTAATTCATTACCGGCGCTCCCTGCTGCTTCACCGACACCAAAATCTTTGCATTTTTCCTTAGTATCATCACAGTAGATAGTTTCGGGGAAACTCACGCCAAAGCACTCCTTCATGCATATATAAGTTTCGGCAGATAGGGTGGGTGAATTTTCCGTTCCGGTCGGCCAGCCAAGTGAACGACAGTTCTCGCACCAATCAATGAATTGAGATGAGCAATTATCGCGCTCTTCTGTTCTTAATGTCCGCCAATAAACACCCCCGCCAATAAGAACGGCTAAAAGAACTATAACCGATAAACCCTTCCAGTTTTTTCCCTTAATAAGCAAAACGATGGTGCCCATTAAACCAACCAACAGGCCCACTGGACAAACAATTACGGCCAAAATAAAGAAAAAGGGCTCATCGTTCATTCCCGTTCTCCCCCAAAAATCCTGACCAAAGAGGTAAATAAATAAGCCGTAGATGAAATTATGTAGCAGAACAAAGACAAAAAATCCGATCAAAGAAGCTCCCGTCAAGAGTAAAAACTTCTTAAGCGGGCCCCCAACCCTTTTCTTTAGAGTAAATATTATTAATATTACGCCTAATAAAAATGGGAAAATAAAAGCGGTCATCTTCCCCTATTTTACCAAAAACCCGCCCCAAATAACAGAGCGGGAATAGTAATTTACCTATTTTTCAAAAAAGAGAGATACTGCGTATGCTAAAAATCCTGCTCCAAAACCAATTAATAGACCAGCGGGTATATTATCTACTGCAAAGCCGATTCCAAAACCAAGAAATAAGCCGGCGGGAATAAAGTTTGCCCCCCTTTCTTTTCTCCATTTCTTCCCTTCACTTTTTTGTTCTTCCATGTTTTTTTATAGCGATTTGGCTTAAGACCTTTATTTTATTTTACCAAAAACCCGCCTAAATGAATAGGCGGGTCTATCCACAAGTAAGCAGGGGCTATGCGACGATATTAGAACTTCTCTAAAAAATATAAAAGCGGGGTGAAGTTACTGCCCCGCTCCTTTTACATATTTTTCTATCTCTTCAAAGCCGATGTGCTTGCTGTATCCTACGACCAAAAGTGGCCTGCTCGGCTCCTCGTCAAGGCAAGGCTCACCAATAGCGGGTGCTCGGAATTCACACGGTATTCCTGAGCCTTTTAAAAGCCTGTATGCCTGTTTGTCTTCCTTGCTGTTATTAAAAAACAATATGACCGGACTCACGTCAGCAACAAGGGGCTCATCAAGTTTTTTCATTTGTTCGCTATGCTTCAGACTTACGGCGTTTTTAATTTCCATTATAACCCCTCTTTTTTTATAATGGCATATAGTGTTGCTTGCTTCATTTCTCCCTCTCTTAAGAGTTATTGTTATTCCTTGGGTTTTACCGAATCAAACCACTCCATGGCAGCTTTCTGCAAAAGTCCTATTTCTCCTTTCTTCTCACTAATGGCTCTAAATAATTCTATTACTGGCTCTAGAGAGCAAATTGGAACACCTATTAATTCTAGCTGCCGCACTGTGTTTTGTGGGTTTTCTAACTCTTCTTTTATAAAGTCAATTTCTTCTTTTGTCCCCATTAAATAAACCTGTTGCGGCGGGCTCATAACTTTTTGGTTTTTAGCAATATTCTTTCTAACGGCAAGATTATATTCCTCGCTAAATAGAATCTCTCTTTCGATCATCTCCGAAATCCCATCTTGTATCTTAATATACCAAAGCTTCATCGCTATATTTTACCTCCTTATTGTTAATTTTCTGTCTCCATCCTATAAAATCCCAAAATAAAAATCAAGCATCAACCAAAAATCACAAACGACAGGAAAAAACTATCCACGAGTGGCAGGGGTTATATGATGAGATCAGAACTAAGATTTATCCGGGAGAGTGAAAAAAACGGCTTGAAATATGGTGGTTTAAGCCGTTTGTATAAATAGCTTTAATCTTGTTAAGGTTCTCTTGTTTATGGATGGGGTGGGTATTCTTTGTTTCTTTTTTCAACTTTTTCGTGGTCCCCTTCTGCCTCGACCGCCACCGTAACGATGAGGGCCTGGGCTATGAATATTTGTGCTGCCACACTCAGGACAAGCTGCCGGACGGGGAACCCCATGAGGAACATCCCACTCATGTTTACAATCGTAACACTTAAAATGTCTCTGTTCCATTTTTTTTACCTCCTTTTATTTGCTGCTTATAGATTATATCAAATATTAAAAAAAGCAAGCCCTAAATAACAGACGGGGTTATGCACAATGAACGGAGCTGCGAGACGATGTTAAGGCCTAGGAGGAATGAAAAAAGCGGGCGAGATTATCGCACCGCTAATTTGCTTGCCCAGTCACAGGTTAATGCTAAGGTTTCGAATATTAGAATGTCGGGATATTTTTTATTTAAGGTCCTAATGATATATTTGCCACCAGTAAAGCCCTCTTCGATGCCCACGACAACCTTTGTGCTGGTGAAACGATGGATTGCTGCTGTCTCTCCCAACTCAAACCTGGTTGTCTGAGCATAGGCTCTATTACAATTATGCTCGTTCTCCCTGGCTAACCAAAAAAGGATTACGCCGTTCTCGGCTACTCGCTTAAGATAGTAATGCTCCCAATCAACCTGTTCCTTAAAAGTGTTCTCTGGAAACTCTTCTTGCTCTAATATCGGCCTTCTTGGCGAAGCAATATGTAATTTTGGATTCATGCTCCTTATATAGGCTATTGCCCTGCCCTGCCAGTAAGCTGCTCCCCGTATTGGGCCGGCAAGAAAAATAACAGGACCCTTCACTTCAACATACCTAGGGGGGATTATAAGTTCACCGATTTCTTGCCTGGCTTCTTTTTTCAATTTACTCTCCTCCTTTTTTTATCTTAAGTCTTTATAATCTACCAATTTTCATAAAAAAATCAAGTTCCGATGGTTCGAAAGCGAGGGCCATCCGCGAGTAAGCGGGGGCTATGCAATAAACTTAGAATCTGTTTGGTGAAATAAATTAGGCTTTTTCGGCTTTTTTTATTATTTCCCTAATAAATATCTCTTTCTTAGCAGTGTAACTATCACGGTCGTCCTTGTATTTTTTTGCCAACTTTTCTTTTAATTTATTGTATTCTTTAACGGCTCTATCATACTTACGAAGATAATCTCTAAAAAGTATGAGGCTTTTCCAAAATTTTCCACCCATCTTTGCAATATGAATATAATGGGTTCTATTCTTTTCGCTTCCTTTTACGAAAAAGTGCCTTCCTTTTACCCCCGCATCTTGTTTATATTTATAACCTAATCTTTTTAAGGGCTTAATACATTCTTCTCCGTCTTTTAGCTTTTTTACACCGATAGCTATATCAATTATGGGCTTGGCCCTAGCTCCAGGAATAGAGGTGCTTCCGACGTGCTGAATATCTAAGACGTATTTCCTAACAACAGAACTGAGTAATTTTTCCTCCTTTTTGTATAATTTCTTCCAAGCTGGATTATAAGCAAGAAGCTTAACTTTCTTTCTTTGTAGGCCTATAATTTTCTCCTTCATATTAATCTACTTTACCAAAACCCCGCCCCAAATAACAAGGGCGGGGGTCATCCACAAGTAAGTAGGGGCTCGTGAACGATGTTAGAACCAAGATTATGGGGGTTGAAGAGATTTATGTGCCAAATTTGACTCAATTAGATAGAACCTGTTTTTGCATAAAAAAAGTCCCCTAACTGGCTGTTAAGGGACAATAGGCTCCGAATTGAAGCTTACTATGTGCCGCTTTCTTATGGGCTCTTTCAATGCTCCTTACGTATTTTTTTACATCCCTTTCTATCCAAGGAATTGGTTCAATCTTTACTATTCTAAAGGGTAATCCGCTTTCCATAAAGGCTTTTGAAATCTCTCTACTGGATGTCTGCGGACCGGGCTCATTCTCTCTGTCAGCTTTCATCATTTCTCTAGTCATTCCCTCTGGAAGGACGTGTCTAAACCATAATGTCGGACTGTCTAATAGTTTTTTAACAACTTTTTTCCTTTTTAGTCCATTAAATGTCTTAGCACTAGCTATTACTTTTCCGTTATATTCGGCAACAAAGCCTGAACAAGATACGCCTACTTCCTTGTCTACGTCCTTATTCATTTTTAAACCTCCTACTTTCAATTTTGCGGTATTGTTAGGAAAAGTCAACCCAACCAAAAACCCGCCTCTAAGCATGGGCGGGGGTTATACACGAGTAAGCAGGGGCTGCGGGGCGATGTTAGAACCTGTCTAGTTTTATTTTCGTATAATTGTTTTCCCTAAAATTATATAAAAAATATAAGTAAGCAAGACTAAAAAGGCGAAATTTAAAAAAGAACCAATAACATTAAAGGAGGTTGAACAGTTCATTCCAGGGGGCGGAAAACTTAGCACAG
>Ga0180433_10001132_pt1 | contig 45302 bp, 32 predicted proteins | sample SS_ome_8_FD_132980 | JGI IMG/M metagenome (GOLD analysis project Ga0180433, IMG submission 132980) | Hypersaline lake sediment archaeal communities from the Salton Sea, California, USA - SS_1_D_1 metaG | ecosystem: Environmental > Aquatic > Non-marine Saline and Alkaline > Hypersaline >...
AGGTTCCGGATGCATGCTGCGGCCGGGGTGCTGAACCTGCCGCCCCGTTAAGGTAAAACGATATGATAGCAAACGAACAGCTCGACATTGTGCTGACGTACCCACCCACCAGGCAGAAATTGGCGTGGCTGTTCTCGCTGCCGTGCCTGGGGGGATATCTGAAACGTAAAGGATACTCGCTCAGCGTCATCGACCCGCCCTTCCTGAACATGGGGGTTACGGAGACGATTCAAGAGATCGCACGACTCAACCCCCTGGCAATCGGTGTTTCTATTCCCCTTACTGACTTTGCCCACGAGGGAGTGGAGTTCCTGAAGGTTGTGCGCAAGGCCTTCCCAAACAAGACTGTGTTGTGCGGGGGTATTCACCCGACGCTCGTGCCTGAGGATGTTGCCTTACACTGCGATGCCGTGGTGCTGCGTGAAGGTGAGCTTACCACTGCACAGATCCTTGACCGACTTAAGGAAGGTAAGGATTTCCACGACGTTTCTGGGATCTGCTACGTAGGCCAGAATGGGACTCTGTCATTCACTCAGCCCCGCGAGCTTGCAGCGAATTTAGACGAGCTCGGTCCTCCAGACTGGTCGCTCATTCCGTTCCGCAAGTGGTCCGAGACCACCTTTCTCGCCGTGGAGGGAAAGTTCACCATGCCGATAACCGGTAGCAGGGGATGCCCGTTCAATTGTGCGTTTTGCGCGAACGCCAAACTTAACGATCGACGCGTGAGATTCCGTAGCATCGAGTCGGTGGTCGACGAAATGGAACTGATCGTGAAAGACTACGGTGTGCGATACTTTTTCTTCCAGGATGAGGTGTTTACGATCAGTGCTCAGCGTGTGATGCGATTCTGCGACGAGCTTGAGCGGCGCGGTCTGGCGATCACATGGACGTGCCAGACCCGCGCAGACAGTATTACAGAGGACTCTATAGCACGTCTCAAGCAAGCTGGGTGTATACAGATTGGTTTTGGTTTGGAGAGCGCCGATCCTGGCATCCAACGGATCATAAGAAAGGAGCTGGACCTGAACAAGGTACGCGAGACTGTGCGAATCTGCAAGAAACACCAGATGTTGGTGACCCTGTCATTTCTTGTGGGGGTTCCTGGTGAAACGGTCGGCTCGATACGGACAACGCTCAAGTTTCTCGAGGAATGCGGCCCTGATTTTACGGTGTGCTTCTATTGCGTTCCCTATCCTGGCACTGAGGTGTTCGATATTGCGTTGGCGGATGGCGGGTTCAAGTACATTCATTGGTCACGAACGCAACTCAGGAGCGCGCAATGGGATCCGCCATATCAGCCGCCGGGACTGAAGAATGTCCCGTTACCGCTTGTCGTAGATGCTGTGAATTACCGGTTGCACATGAGAACACCACGCCGATTTGTGCGTGTCGCACGAACAGCGGGGCTGCTCCGTGCAACGTACATGCTCGTGCGGTCCTGGTATTCGATGTTACGCTTGCGAGGACGCGGCGTTCGCCTCTGAATCTTTCCTCACCGCCGCGATGCAACCTTTTTCATTTCCACTTCGTATTGTACCTCAGCGGCATATGGGATGGTACTCTCCCACGATGCTTCATGGTCGCCGGATGGCGCCCCCAGCTTGACACCGAGAACTGCTCGCTGGTATACTTCCTTAAGGAGGAGAAACCGTTATGGGGTACCGGGAAACGTTCCAGAAGTACCTTGCGTCGGAACAACTTAAGCTCACTCCACAACGAGAGGCTATTCTCGAGAATATAGTTGCCACCCACGGTCATTTTGATGCGGATGATGTCTTTTTCGCTCTCCGGAAACAGGGGAAACGCATCTCAAAAGCTACAGTCTACCGCACGCTGGAGCTCCTTACCGCGGCGGGCATGATCAGGGAGGTGGATATCGGAAAGGGGCACCGGGCGTTCGAGCATATTTTCGGTCGTTCACACCACGATCATCTGGTATGCACGATGTGCGGCAAGGTCGTCGAGTTCGACGATCCGCTCATAAACGAACTGCAAGACCGAGTGTGCCGCCGTTTCAGTTTCCGCCCGGAATCGCACAGCTTACGCATTCGCGGGAGATGCGCCAGTTGTCTGAAACAATGACCCCCGTAACCGGAAAAGCTGATCCGGACTCCTACCGACGAAACCGATGGGCGGAACGGAGTCATTGACCATGGTAAATGAAGGAGATAACGTGAACACGAGAGACCGTTTCAGAAAAACGATGCATCCCGAGTCGGCGGGGCGCGTCCTTTACTAGGAGGTCACAGGGCACTGGCAGCTCAACAGCTCAGGGTTCCATGGAGGGACGGGAACATGAAAGTCCAAATCGACAGAAAGGTCAGCGTGCGTTGGCTGGCGGCAGTCACTCTTGTGGTTGCTTCCACGCTCGCAATGACTGGGCAAACGTGCGCGCAGCAGGCGGAGGTCCCCGACACAACACCGCAGAGGACACAGGGCTTGACCGAACAGTATCGGGCAAGCGTCCAGGAACACCGCGCCGAGATACACGCTTACGAGGAAAACGTTGATCGTATTGACGACGCGATAGGCGCCTTGCGCGACGAACTGGCGCAGGAGAATCGCCGTGGTCGAGCGCAAGATCTGCGGTTCAGGCTTGAACAATTGGAGGAACGCAGAACCTCTCTCGACGAGCGGATCGAGACGGTACGAGACGCCGTATCCAGTGCGGATCGCCCCGAGGAAGCTTTCCATAACCTCCTCAGACAAGACCTGATGCGGCAGCAGCAGCAGAGACGGAATGAGCTCACCGAGCTTGACAGCCGAATTGCGACGCTCGAATCAGAACTCGCTGAGCAGCCCGGCGGTCAAGTGGAAGAAAGAAACCTCCGGGCGCAGATCGACGAATTGACACGGAAACGCGAGGAACTTGCGCGCCAGCCCGACATTCGCCCGGGCGATTTGGCCGATGAGGATGCCTTACAGGAGGCAGCCGCAAGAAATTTCAGCCAAAGAGAAGCCGCCCGACGCGAGCAATTGACAAGCGTCCGGGAAAGCATAGCCCAGCTTGAGCGTCGTCTTAAGCAAGAAAACCGGCGGAACAGGGAAAAGAGCATCGAAGCTCAGATCGAAGAGCTCAAGATGAAGGAACACGAGCTTGATATTCGCCCCGGCGACAGGAGGCGCACCGGCGTTGATGAACCGCTCGATATCATAAAGCGTGGACTCAAAGCCGAACAATTGCAGAGAACGCGGCAGATTGATGTCCTGGAGCGGCAAGCGGCACAACTGCGCGAGCAGCTCCGCACCGAGGACCGGTCGGCACGCAGTAAGAGCCTCCAACTGCAGATCAGGGAACTGGAACAACAAAAGAAGCGTGTGGGGAAACCCGAAAAGGTGCCCCTGCCGCCCACAACAGGTTTTACCGGGGCACCGTACGGCAGTGCCTGGGATTTGGACTACGAGTACAAGCTCCAAGAATGAACCAAGGTAGCTCCGTCGGCGTTGTCATCGGATAATCGAAGCGGGTGATACGGCGGGCTTTTCCGCCATTTTTTGTGGGTCGTTACGCCATTTCGCGAGCCATGAAGCAGCAAAGCAATACCATACTCATCATGGGAGCCGGTTCCATAGGCTCGGTGGTGGGAGGATTTCTCGCCAAAGCCGGCCATGACGTCACGCTGGTCGGCAGGCAGCCTCATATGGCGGCAATACATAGTGGCGGTCTGCATATCGATGGGATATGGGGCGAACACCACGTCACAGGGCTTCGGACCGCCACGACATGCGAGCAGCTGCGCGGCCAAACTTTAGACACTATCATTCTCTCCGTCAAATCGTACGACACCGAGCAGGCAATCGCCGAAGCCGCCCCGCTCCTTGCTCCGGACGGTCTCGTGATATCCTTCCAGAACGGGCTCGGTAACGTTGAGACCATAGCCGGTTGCGTAGGGCCCGAACGGACACTCGGCGGTATGGTCATATTCGGTGCGCGCGTTGAGAAACCGGGGCATGTTACCGTCACGGTATACGCGAACGAGGTGCACATAGGCAGTCCCACGGGCAACGTCGATCGCGGCCGCGTGGAGGAAGTCGCGGCGTTGATCAACGCTTCGGGCGTGCCCACACTCGCTACGGACGAGATAGAAAAGCACATCTGGGGAAAGATGCTGTATAACTGCGCACTGAATCCCTTATCCGCGATCTTGAACGTCTCATACGGTGAGCTCGCTGCTGAATCCGACACGCGCAACATCATGAACAACGTCGTTGAAGAGATTTTCGCTGTAGCAAACGCCAGAGGCACAAGCCTGTTCTGGAGTCAACCGGAAGAATTCCTCAAAGTATTCTACGATGTGCTCATTCCGCCGACAAGCGCCCACTATGCCTCCATGCTCGAAGACCTGAAACGGGGTGGGAAAACCGAGATAGAGGCCCTCAACGGCGCAATCGTCAAGTACGGCAGCGAAGCGAACGTCGAATGTCCGGTCAACGATGTCCTCTCAAACATCATCAGAGTAATGGAACGCGCGTATGGGAAAGGGCCGAATGGAACGTAAGCTCAACATCGTCGTGTTGATGGGAGGACCGAGTTCGGAGCATGACATATCGCTCAAGACCGGCGCAAAAGTGGTCGAAGCGCTCAATAAGGACAAGTACAACGTCAAGCCGTTAACTATCGGCCGAGACGGCCGATGGCTGCTGCCCGAGTCGGGTCTTACGCTGACCGAGGACGAGGCCGAAGACGACGCGCCCATGCCGGTCAAGCGCACCAGTCCCGTGAAAACGATAAGCCAAACGGACGTCGACGCCGTCTTCGTGGCGCTGCACGGTCCATACGGCGAAGACGGGAAAGTGCAGGCGCTCCTCGAGATCATGGATATCCCGTACACGGGCTCCGACGTCTGCGCCAGCGCACTGGCAATGCACAAGCTGCGGTGCAAGCAGCTCGTCGCTTACCATGGAATCTGCGTCCCACGAGAGATCGTCGTGGAAGAGCGGGACTGGGAATCAAACGCCGAGAAAGTGTTGGAGCGCGTCAGGCGCGAAATAGGCTTCCCGTGCGTCGTCAAACCGATTGAGCAAGGGTCGAGCGTCGGCATGGGTATCCCTCAAGACCCGCAGGAACTCAGACGATTGATGCCGCCGGCGCTCGACTACGAAGGCCGGGTCATGGTAGAGGAGTTCGTGAAAGGGAGAGAGGTGACCTGTTCGGTGCTTGGTGGGTTTCCCGGTGATGAACCGGTCGCGCTTCCGGTGACCGAGATAATCCCCGTTACCAGCACATTCTTTGACTACGAGGCGAAGTACACGCCGGGCGCATCACGGGAGATCACCCCGGCGGCGCTCGATCCGGAGACCACCGAGCGGGTGCAGAAAACCGCCGTGAACGTTCACACGATAGTCGGTGCAGGATCGATGAGCCGCACCGATATGATCCTGTCGGAGAACGATAACGAACCGTATTTTCTGGAGATCAACACGATTCCGGGTATGACCGAAACCTCGCTCCTGCCTCAAGCTGCGGCGGCTGCGGGGATCTCATTCCCGGAGCTGCTCGATAGGCTCGTGCAGGTTGCACTGGCAACACACGCGGAAAGAAAGCGAAGCTGACGGCGATAACGTCGAAAACTTGAGTTGCAGCGACTTACAACTTGCCTGCCCACAGGAAACGCATGTTCGTGCGCAAGCCGCAGCCCTCATTGAATCCACCGCACATTTGGAAGATTGTCTCCTCCGTCTACATCACCATGACAAACATGCCTTAGCACGATGCCGTTGACCGGCCGAATGGTTTGGAGTGCTCAGCCTCGTTATGGTATAATCACGTCGAAATGGAGCTTCGGCGATTAATTCAGACCGATTTGGTCTGAATTTGGCTATATGGAGGTAGATCGAGAGGGCGGCGAACCGTCCTTTCGACTGACGATGGTTTTAGCGATGAAATACATGACGAGCGAGCAACTGAGAGATGGGTTCCTGCGCTTTTTCGAGAAGCGCGGCCACATCATAGAGAAACCTGACACCTTGGTGCCGAGCAGCGACTCGACGTTGCTTTTCACGAGCGCGGGAATGGTCCAATTCAAGCCGTACTACACCGGTCTCGTCCCCGTCCCCTATAGACGTGCCGCAACGTGCCAGCCATGTCTTCGTGCGGGAGGCAAACATAACGACCTGGAAGAGGTCGGGAAGACGAAACGGCATACAACGTTCTTTGAGATGCTCGGCAACTTCTCGTTCGGGGACTACTTCAAGCGGGAAGCGATACAGTGGGCCTGGGAGTATGTCAGGGATGTCCTGGATATGCCGCTGGAACCGTTGTGGATCACGGTGTATGAGCAAGACGACGAGGCGTACGATATCTGGAGAAACGAAATAGGGATACCGCCCGAGAAGATAGCGCGGCTGGGTGCGAAGGATAACTTCTGGGGACCTGCCGGCGATGCCGGTGCGTGCGGTCCCTGCTCGGAAATACACTTCGATACGGGCGCGGGTCAGGGATGCGGGAAACCGGAATGCGGGCCCGGATGTGATTGCGGCAGGTTCGTGGAAGTATGGAACCTGGTCTTCCCTCAGTATGACCAGGCTAAAGACGGCAGTCGCGGTCCTCTGAAGAACCGGGGTATCGACACCGGTATGGGGCTCGAACGGTTGGCCGCGGTCATCCAGGGCAAATCAAGTGTTTTTGAGAGCGACCTGCTGATGCCGATAATGGAAGCGGTCAAAGAGATAGCCGGTGTCCCGTTCGAGGATCAAATCATGGCCTACCGTGTCGTGGCGGATCACGCGCGCGCGCTCGCGTTTCTCATCTCAGAAGGGGTACTCCCAGCAAATGAAGGTCGCGGGTACGTAGCTCGAAGAATCCTGCGTCGGGCAGCCAGGTATGGTCGCGAGCTCGGTATCGAAGATCCGTTCTTGCACCGGGCTGCTGAGAGTGTGGTCGCGAGAATGAGCGGCGTCTATCCGCAACTGGAACAGGCGCGCGCCCAGATACGTAACGTGGTACTGAACGAGGAAGAACGGTTCCACGACACGCTCCTCCAGGGGATGACGCTGCTCGATGAGGTCTTCAGCGACATGGTCAAGAGGGGATCGAAAGAGGTGCCCGGAACACAGCTTTTCCGCCTCTATGATACGTACGGATTTCCGCTCGAGCTCGCCGAGGACATCGCTACCGACCGCGGATACATTCTGGACCGGGCGGGTTTTGAGGCCGAAATGGAGAAGCAGCGAGAACGGGCACGCCGAAGCTGGACCGGCACAGGAGACGAACGCCTGGTGCCGACATATGTGCGACTCAAGGACAAGCTGGGCGAGACCAATTTTGTCGGTTACACCAGAACCAAAGCCAGGGCAACGATTGCAGCGATAGTGGGAGACAAAGACACGGTCGGCAAGGATGAGGAAGCCGAGGTAGTGTTGGACACGACACCGTTTTACGCCGAGCAGGGCGGCCAGGTCGCCGACCGCGGCACGTTGTCCGCACGGGGATTTCTGGCGGAAGTGCTCGACGTGCAGACGCCGGTCGCCGGATTCATCGTTCACCGGGTGAAGATGCTCAAAGGCACCCTGAAGGAAGGTATGTCGGTAACGGCCCGCATAGATGAGCAGCGCAGGCGGGAAACCGCGTGCCACCATACCGCCACCCACATTCTGCAAAGTGTGTTGAGGCAAAAACTGGGCGCCCACGTGCACCAGTCGGGATCGCTTGTTGCTCATGACAGGCTGCGGTTTGATTTCACGCACTTCAAGGCGATACCGCACGAAATGCTGCGTGAAATAGAGCTGGAAGTGAACAAGATCATCCGACTCAACGTGCCGGTGAAATCGGAATTTGTGCCGTTGAAAGAAGCTCGAAAAAAAGGGGCTATAGCCCTGTTCGGCGAGAAGTACGGCGATACCGTTCGCGCGGTACATGTCGGCCCCCGCAGCCTCGAGCTGTGCGGCGGGACACATGTGAAGCGTTCCGGCGATATCGGCTATTTCAAGATTCTGTCGGAAAGCTCTGTCGCAGCCGGAGTTCGGCGTATAGAGGCGGTGTGCGGCCACGCAGCTCTCGACCGGCTTGCCGCCGAAGATCGCCAGCTCACGACCATATCCAAGCTCGTGACAGCTCCGCCGTTAGAGTCTGCAGCGCGTGTAGAGGTCCTCATCGAGGAAAACAAACGGCTCGCCAAGGAGGTCGAGCGGCTCAAGCACAAGCTGGCGGCGAGTCACGCGACCGACGCGATGTCGGAGGTTAAGGTAGTCGCCGGCACGAAGCTTCTCGTGGTGCGGTCGGACGGCGCCGACCAAAAACAGCTTCGTACGATGGCCGACTCGTTTAAGGCCCGGTTAGGCTCCGGCATTGTCGTGTTGGGGTCGGCGATCGAGGGTAAGGTCGCGCTCGTCACCGTCGTGACGCACGACCTGGTGCACAAAATACGGGCTGTCGACCTTGTGCGGGAAGTTGCCCGGCTCGTCGACGGGAGCGGCGGCGGGAGGGACGACATGGCGCAGGCCGGCGGCAAGGATGTAACCAAACTCGACCATGCACTCGACCAGGTTGACACGATCGTCGAGAACTTAATCACGGCCCGGGGCTAGGTGCGCTTACATACCGATTCAGCTTCCAGGAGAGCGAGAGGAGCGGTAAGCGAACTGCCCTTATGGCTTGAGAAGGGAAAGTAACGGTCGACCTGCCGTACTGGACAGGCGAGGAACACGAATGGAAAAAGGGCAAACGGGGCCGCCGACCGCGCGCGGGAAACTCATTGGGCTCGACGTCGGTGAACGGCGGATCGGCGTAGCCGTAAGCGATGAGAACCGCGTCGTGGCTCTCCCTGAATGCGTTATCGAGAGACGGAGCATCGACGAGGATGTTCGTGCGCTGTGCGAACTCGCACGAGCGAAAGGCAGCGACCGGTTTATCGTGGGACTGCCGTTGAGACTCGACGGCTCGCACGGTCCCGAGGCGGACGATGCAACGGAATTTGCCCGGATGCTCGCCCAACAACCGGGGATACATGTCGAGATGGCCGACGAACGGTTATCCACCAAACAGGCGGAGCGGCACCTCATACATAGCGGTGTGCGGCGCAGACGGCGGCGGAGAGTAGTCGATAAGATGGCGGCGCAGATCATCCTGCAGAACTATCTTGACAGTCGTCAAGCCGAAACCGGGAAGATTTCGGAATGAACCTGGAAACAAAAGCGGACAGAATATTTGCTATAGCCTTTCTCTCGGCCCTGGTGACCTTGTACCTCATACTCCGGCTTTTTGGAGCGTTTTACTTACCGAGCGAGGAATCCGGTTGGCCGAGATATATCCACGTACCCAAGGGCGCGTCTGCGGAAGAGATCGCAGATAAGCTCGTCAGAAGCGGCGTCGTCCGCCATCGATGGTTCTTCCTGCTTGCGGCAAAGTTTCTCGACGGTGAACGTGATCTCAAGTTCGGTGACTATCAATTCTCTACCGGCATGGCGCCGGTTGCGGTAGTCAGGCGGCTGACTGCAGGCACTCACGTTATGCGTCGTCTGACCCTCCCGGAAGGTCTAACGATCGTCCAGATTGCCACCCGGCTCGAACGGAGAGGATTGGCCGGTAAGGCGGAGTTTGTCGCTGCTGCTCAAAGCGACACGTTGCGCGACGCCCTGGGAGTGCAAAGCGATACGCTCGAGGGATTTCTCTTTCCTGACACGTACTACATCTCCGGGGAGGAGACCCCCCAAGATCTCGTCAGTATGATGGTACATCGCTTCGAAGAAGTGCACCGTCAGGAATCGGTGGGCACCTCTATGCTCGAAGAGTACGATATGTTTGACATCGTCACTATCGCATCGATAATCGAGAAGGAGGCGCTACTCGACAGCGAGAAGCCGCTCATAGCCGGCGTGATATACAATCGACTTCGAGAAAATATGCGCCTCGACTGCGACGTCACCATCCAATACGCGCTTGACAAGTACGGGCGTCGCCTGACGTACGCCGACCTTGCTTATGACTCACCTTATAACTCATACCTGCACAAGGGCTTACCGCCGGGGCCCATCTGCAACCCGGGGAGACACGCGTTACGCGCAGCGCTCCACCCCGACAACACCGAGTTTTTCTATTTCGTCTCGAAGAACAACGGTACGCACCATTTTAGCAAAACCCTGCCCGAGCATAACCAGGCCGTAAGAAAGTACCAACGCAGTTTGTAAGCACAGAAACCGCGAACCATCGGTGGAGCAACATTCCAAGCCGGTTCTGCCGTCAGCCAGCCTCTGTGGCACTATGACCAATGACAGGCGCAGGGTGACTATAGCGTACTGGACGGGTGGCGGAGAGCCAATGACGTGACGGGCACGCTACGGTGCCTCTTCGACGAGACGTCCGTCCTACCTTGCTCGTGTCACAGACTCTACGGACTTTGCTCGCCGGTGTGCCGCACCTGAAGTCGCAACCTGAATTCCTGCACAGCACCGTACAGCACAGGAACCATGAAGACTGATACCAGCACGACGAGCATGCCGCCAAAGGAGGGGATCGCCATCGGGACCATGATATCCGACCCGCGACCCGTCGAGGTGAGTACGGGAAGCAGCGCCAGAATCGTCGTCGCCGATGTCATGAGGCACGGCCGGATACGGCGGACGGCTCCTTCGACCGTGGCATCGCGCACGTCCTTGACGGATGCGATCGTGCGGGCCGCGAAGCTCTGATTCAGGTACGTGGCGATCACGACGCCGTTGTCCGACGCTATGCCGAACAGCGCGAGAAATCCGACCCAGATCGCCACACTCAGGTTTATCGTGTGCACCTGGAACAGGTCGCGCACGCTTGTCCCGAACACGCTGAAGTTCAAGAACCACGGCTGACCGTACAGCCAGATCAGGATGAACCCGCCCGCCCATGCCACTATAATGCCCGAAAAAACCAGAAATGTCGTGGAGATCGAGCGGAACTGCATGTACAGTATCATGAAAATGATGAAAAGCGCCGCCGGCAGTACTATGGAAAGCTTTCTCTGCGACCGCACCTGGTTCTCGTACGTGCCGGCGAACGCGTAGCTTACCCCCGCCGGTAAAACGAACTCGCCGCTGTCGATCTTCGCCTGCAGGTAACGCTGGCAGTCCTCGACGACGTCCACCTCGGCGTGTCCCGGCCTCTTATCGAGCAGCACGTACCCGATGAGAAACGTATCCTCGCTCTTGATAGCCTGCGGTCCCCGCACGTATCGTATCTCCGCCAGTTGCTCGATCGGGATCTGCGTTCCGTCGGGAGCAGGCACAAGCACCCTCTCGAGCGTCTCAATCTGGTCGCGCAACTCGCGCAAATATCGCACGCGCACCGGGTACCGTTCGCGTCCTTCCACGGTGGTAGTGATTCTGCGGCCTCCGACTGCCACCTCGATCACGTCCTGCACCTGCCGTATCATTATGCCGTACCGGGCGATCGCCTCACGGTCAATGTCAATCTCGAGATACGGTTTGCCGACGATGCGGTCCGCGATAACCGCCGAGGGTTCGACACTGGGCACCTGTTTCAGCAGCCGTTCGACCTCCAGACCGACCTGCTGGATGGTCTCCAGGTCGGGACCTTTGATCTTGACTCCCATCGGGGCACGCATGCCGCTCTGAAGCATGACGAGCCGGGCGGCGATCGGCTGGAGTTTCGGCGCGGAAGTCGTACCCGGAATCTGTGCAGCCTTGACAATCTCGTCCCATATATCGTCCGCGCTCCTGACATGGTCCCGCCACTGACGATAAGGACGTCCGCGCCGATCCTCGATAAGTCTCCCCTTTTCATCTCTGACAAACTCGCCCCGTTCCCTGTCGTACCGGAAGTTGATTCGGTGTCCCTGCTCGTCGGTGATATACTCGGACTTGTAATTGATCACCGTCTCGATCATCGAGATGGGCGCGGGATCAAGCGGCGTTTCCGCCCGACCGATCTTGCCCACCACCGACTCTATCTCGGGGATGGCGGTAAAGGCCATGTCCATCTTCTGGAGCACGTCCAACGCCTCGCCAATCGAGGCGTGCGGCATCGTCGTCGGCATGTACAGGAAGGAACCTTCGTCCAGCGGCGGCATAAACTCCTTGCCCAGGCCGGGAAACTTGTGTGCGACGTACGCAACCGGTCGGCTCGTGCGCACCGGGCGTGGCAACCAGCCGAAAATACGGTCAAATCCCAACCAGACCAATCCCGCGACCAGTAACAGTATCACCGGAATCGACATGAACCACGCCTTGTGCGCCAGACACCAGCGCAGTATCGGCGCGTAGAAGTATTGGAACAGCCGGAAAAACCCGAGCAGCGCTGCAATCGGTGCTACCACCACAATGAGATTCCGAACAAATCCAGCGCCGGGACCCAGCGGTTCCCAGTGGCTGGTAAGCAGCACCGCCACACAGACTACCGCGACAGTGCTGGCCGTCCACGGGCCAAACCTGCGAACCTTCTCCGGCAGACGTTCCGCGAAGAGGTAGTAGAGACCGAACGCTGCAAGAACGGTACCCATTAATTTCAACCCGGCGATGAAGCTCACAACGCCGATCGCTACCAGACAGCCCATGAGCACATTCTTCAGCTTTCGCGACGGGAACCGCCATGTGAACAACACGTGCGCAAGAGGCGGAATTATCGTGAGCGCGACGATCACCGACGCGAGCAGTGCGAACGTTTTCGTGAATGCGAGCGGTTTGAACAGCTTACCTTCAGCGGCCGTCATGGTGAACACCGGCAGGAAACTGACAACCGTCGTAGCGATCGCGGTCACCACCGCGCTTCCCACCTCGCTTGTCGCGCTGAACACGATCTGCAACGTATTTTTTTCCTGGCTGCCGGCTTCATCCAACCGTTTGAGAATGTTCTCGCACACGATAATAGCCATGTCCACCATAGTTCCTATCGCTATAGCGATGCCGGACAATGCAACGATGTTCGCGTCCACGCGGAACAGTCTCATCGCGATGAAGCACATGAGTACGGCCAACGGGAGAAGACCGCTCACGAGTATCGAGCTGCGTAGATGCACCAACATGATGATAACGACGATGATGGTGACGAGGATCTCCTCCACCAACGCCTTGTTGAGCGTGCCGAGGGTCTCGTGGATCAGGCCGGTGCGGTCGTAAAACGGCACGATGGTGACCTTGCTCAACGTCACCCAGTCCGGACGTTGGTCGCGCGGGCTGGACCGCACCCAACTGAGCCACGCGTCCCTATTCAGGTGGGCACCTGTGTACGCCGCGAACCCGTGTGCTCGAGCAAACGACTCGACCTCTGCTCTGGAGACCATCGTGAAATCGATAACCGCCTTCGCAGGCAGGCCGGGCGCAATCTCGGCTATCTTGTCCTTTACGTTATTGATTGCGGCGAGCGGGTTATCGCCGTAACGGACGACCACCACGCCGCCCACGGTTTCCGCGCCACCCTTGTCGAGCGCACCGCGCCGCAGCGCCGGCCCGAGCGATACCTCGGCCAGATTCTTGACGTAGATGGGCACGTTTTCGTTTACCTTTATGACGCTGTTCTCGATATCGCTGAGGTTCTCGATAAAACCCAACCCGCGGATCACGTACTCGACTTTGTTGACCTCAATGGTGCGGGCGCCCACGTCAACATTGGACATCTTGACCGCCATGAACACCTCGTCGAGCGTCACTCCATACGCACGCATCGCGTCCGGATCGACGTCGATCTGGTACTCCTGGACAAATCCGCCGACCGACGCCACCTCGCTGATGCCGTCCGCCGAAAGAAGCGAGTACCGGACGTTCCAGTCCTGGATCGTTCTCAGCTCATTCAAGTTCCAGCCGCCGGTGGGGTTCCCGTCCTCGTCACGTCCCTCGAGCGTGTACCAGAATATCTGTCCGAGCGCCGTTGCGTCCGGTCCCAGCGCCGGCTGGACGCCTTCCGGCAGAGTTCCTGCAGGCAAGCTGTTAAGTTTCTCCAACACCCGGCTGCGCGACCAGTAGAAGTCGACGTTGTCCTTGAAGATGATGTAGATCGTTGAGAAGCCGAACATCGAGTAGCTGCGCACCGTCTTGACGCCCGGAATGCCGAGCAACGAGACAGTCAGCGGGTAGGTTATCTGGTCCTTGACGTCCTGCGGTGACCGGCCCATCCATTCGGTGAACACGATCTGCTGGTTCTCGCCGATGTCGGGTATGGCGTCAACCGGAACGGGGCTCCGTGGCAGTCCGCCAAGTTCCCAGTCAAACGGGGCTACCGCTACCCCGATGGCGAATATGGCAAGCGTCGCCAGCACGACGACAAGCTTGTTCTCCAGACAGAACCGGATGATCTTGTCGAGCAGCGACATCTTCTCCGGGCCGCCGCTGCTGGAGGAAACCTCGTGGTTATCAACCATGTTGGTGTCCCCCGGCACCCTGCGATGTGCCTGCAGACAAGGTTTCGAGTACCGAACCGCACTTGAGCATCGCGGCGCCGAAATACGGGTTGCGCGTCTCCTTGGTCTTCTGGAGCCACCTTGCGCCGCGCCCGTCGAACGCCATTGGGCATCTCAAGATATAGACCGGTTCGTCAACACCTAATCCGAACGTGCGTATCACAGCAGGTAATTCTTCCGACATCAGCGCGAACCCGGCCCGAATTGCTTCAATATCTTGAGCGTCAGCCATGTCCTTGATCGCTTTACCGAGGTTCGCCTGATGCTTCATCCACCTCATGTGAGCTTCTCCCTCGAGCAGCTTCATGTCTACCGCATTGAGCGCCTGGCCGGCAGCCTCGACGGCGCTCGCGGCCTTCTGTTTATTGTCGCTCGCGAGCGCGTCTTGAAGCGTGAGATACGCCTCGTACATTGTGCGTAGCTGAGCTTGAAACGCTCGTGGCGCTTCGGCTTTCCGAGCTGCGGGCGCGGTCGGCATGGCTGCACCGTGGTGATGCCCCGGAGCAGGAGCGCCACCTTCGGGACTCATCATGCTCGGTTTGGCAAGTATCTGGAGCGCGCTGTCGATCTTGAAGTTGCCGTTCACGACGACCAGCTCGCCCTCGCGTAACCCTTCCTCGACAAGATAGTAATCGCCGGCGCGCGGTCCGAGCACGATCTCGCGCCCCTCGAACGCGCCGTCCTTTCCCGCCACCTGAACGTAGACGACCGCGCGCTCGCCAGTGATAAGCGGTGCTGACGCCGGTATGACGAGCGGCGCCTCGCCACCGCCCACTTCGTCCGCCGAGACGTACCCGAGCGATTCGGCTGTTGCCAACGGCATGCCGCAGATGTCGCATGCGCCGGGACCGTCCTTGACGATCTCCGGGTGCATTGGACACATCCACTTCCCGATCAGGTCAGGTTCGACCACCTTGCCGCCCGCCGCTACCCTGGAACGAACCACTGCGCGGACGAACATCTCCGGCTTGAGCTTGCCATCAGGGTTGGGGACGTTAACGCGCACGTTGACCGTCCGAGTCTTCGCGTCGATAACGGGATCAATGAACGCGATTGTACCGGTGAACACCTCGCCGGGATATGATTCCGTCGCGAATTCCGCCTCCTGCCCATAGTTGAGCCACTCGATGTCCGATTCGTACGCATCAAGCCTCGCCCATACGTGGGTTAAGTCGGCTATGGTGTAAATCAGGGTTCCGGTATCCACATACGCACCCTCGGCAACATGCTTCTGAATGACAATGCCTCCGATCGGCGCATAGACCGTCATATGCTCACGAGGCACACCGCTTTTCTCAACTTCAGCTATCTGCCCGTTTGTCAATCCCCAGAGACGGAGCTTTTCGCGTGCAGCTTCCACCGTCTGTTGCGCGGTTCTCCTGACCGTCGCCAGATCGGTTCCTGCTAGTTCCTTGACTGTTCTGAGCGCCTGCAAAAGCTCCTCCTGAGCGGTGAGCAGTTCCGGGCTGTAGATGAGCACCATGTGGTCGCCCTTTCTGACGGGGATGCCCGTGTAATCCGCATAAAGCTGGTCAAGACGCCCGGGAAATCGCGCGGTGATATATGCGAGGCGCGTCTCGTCGTAGTCGATCTTGCCGACCATCCTGATCTCCGCGCCTACCACTTTTCGTTCGACAGGTGCGACCTCGATGTTCGCCAACGCGATAGCCTCGGGACTCAGTCTCAGTTCACGCGGACCGAGGGCTGCGCCGCTTACTTCACCGCTGGTTGCCGGTATCAAGTCCATCCCGCAGATAGGACACCTGCCGGGCTTCGGCTGCCGGATCTGCGGGTGCATCGCGCAGGTCCACACTTGTACTTCCGCTTTCGGCTGTGCGAGTTGCACCTCGCTTTTCGGTCGAGGCACCTGGGACGTTCTGCCTCGCAAGAAGTATCCCAAGACGAAAGCGGCAGCCACGAGCACGCCAATCAACGCCAGTTTGTAACCGGGCTTCTGCACTTTCTTCAAAAAAGCCTTCATGATCTAACACCTCTCCCGCCAGCGTCGCGTATTCGACACATCATCTGAGCAAGGTTATTGGACATGATAATTGTCGTGAAACCAACCTATTAATGCTGCCTGTTTCGTGCCCTCCTCTCGAAGCGGACAAAATGAGCCCGGCATTGCTATCCCGCCGGGCGTCATCCCGCCGCGTTTAAACAGTATTCAGGGATACTCGGACGATTCTCCTTCGCCGGCGCGCGGAATTTCCCTGCCGACGAGCATCTCGATCTCCGCCAGTCGCTGGGAACGATTGGCAAGCGCCCGTTCGTAGGAAAGCTCGAATTCCAGCAGGACGCGCTGCGCATCGATCACGTCCAGAAAATCCGCCCGGCCCGACTCGTAAGATTGCTGGGTCACTTTCAACGATTGCTCCGCTTTCGGAACGAGAGCATCTCTGTAGAGGTCAATTTTTCTTTCCGCATCGCGAAAACCGTACAGCGCTCTCTCCAACCGCGCGACCAGCGTATTCTCGCGGTCGCTGCGCTCTCTGAGCGACGCCTCGTAGCGTGCCTCCGCCTCCCTTTCCGCCGCACGGTACTTGCCGCGCCAGACCGGCACGTTGATCGACAGCATCCCGACCACCGGATCTTTGCCGCTGTCTCTCGTGCCGGGCATCAACGCGCTGTCGGTCTCGATATAATCTACTCCCACGGTGATGTCGGGGAAATACTCTTTCTTTGCGAGGTCAACGGCGGCTTTCTCCTTTGCCGCCATCGAATCGATCGCTTGCAGTTCCGGATTTCTCTCCTTAAGCCAGATAAACAACCGCTCGTCCGACAGAGACACGGCTTCTTGGGGAAGAGTTTTGGGTATCGGCAAGGACGCTCCCGACGGACGGTTCAGCGCTGCGTTCAATTCAGCGACGACGGGCCTGACAAAATCACGAAGTGCCCGGAGCTGATCCTCCAACTTGCCAAGCTCCACCTGCGCCTTGATAACCGCGGCATGTGTCGGTGCACCTGCCGTGTACTTGGTTCGCGCAACAGCCTCAAGATAGGTCAGCAACTGTATGTTTTCCTCTGTAACGGCAATAGCGCGACCCAGATAGTAATACTCATAATATGACCGCTTCACCCGATAGAACAGGTCGAGCTTCGCCGCTTCGTATCGCTGCCGCTCGGCGTTTGCCGCCTCAAGAGCAACGTCGCCCTGCAACTCGAGTGTGCCGAACCAGGGAAACATCTGCGAAAGACCGAACTTGTGACGTTGCGGGCCGACGCGGGTCTCCACCTCGCGGATGTAGTATCCGTAATTAAACCGTGGATCCGGCAAGGAACGAACCTGAGGCACTCGCTCGAGAGCCGCCTTCCACCGATTGAACGCCGCTTCCAATCCCGGGTTGTTCAACGCGGCATATGCCAGGTAGTCCGCAAGCGTCGATCCCTCGTCCAGGGTGGGAAGGTCGGGGCCTGTGCTGGGAAGATCCTCAGAAACGTGCGGCATCCGTCGCGCTGCGACAAGATCTTGAAAAGCGCTCCGCTCCTCCAGAGAGGCGCACCCTCCAAGAACAAGAGCGGTCACTGTGCCCGCCACCGCAATAACCGCGTAGTGCTTCATGGTGGAAAACGTCCGCTCATCCGGTTGGCTTCTCTTCGTTGCGATCGGATACATCATAGGCCTGAGGGTGCGGCAAAGTCAATCGAGAAGTTTCAACCTTAGACAAACACCGCCGTTTCATAATGCAACAGACTGACGCCAGTCAAAGACTCTCATCGCGCTACCGTCATTAGGCTAGCGCATAACGTGCTGAACGACAGAATGTTACGGTTACATATGTCTCTGCCGGTAAACTAACCCGCCATTGGCACGCAGGTTGCAACAGATATAAGTGGAACTTAAGGAAAGGGCAACTACAGAAACGAGCGAAAGGAGGTAACGACGATGGCTATCACCAGATGGAGACCAAGATACGAGTGGAGTCCCTTCAGGGCTCTGCGGGAGCTCGAAGATGAGATGAACCGCACGTTCGGTCTCTCCCGGTGGCCGGATCGTGAGACCGGCTTGATGGAAGCGGCGTGGACACCATCGATTGACGTGTACCACGACGCCGGCAAGCTGGTAGTCAAGGCCGACCTTCCAGGCCTCTCCAAAGAGGACATTGACGTCTCTGTGGTCGACAATCGCCTCACCATAAAGGGTGAGAGGAAGAAGGAGACCGAGGCCAAAGAAGAGAACTATCACCGGGTCGAGCGGCTCTACGGGACGTTCGAGCGCACCTTCCAGCTGCCTGCAACGGTAGACGCCGGGAAGATCGAGGCGACATACAAGGACGGGGTGCTCGAGGTGGCGCTGCCCGAAAAACCGGAAGCAAAACCGAAACAGATTGCCGTCAAAGTCAAGTGACGGTCGCAGCCCGGGGATGGGGGACGCCGCGTCTCCCATCCCCACCCTTTTGTCATATGATACTTGACTGAGGCCTTCTTCGTGCGGTAGAGAGCACGGGGGAGTTTCACATAGATAGGAGAGGTTCTCGCGGTTCAATGTGAGAACCTCTCCGAACCATTTTTGCTGGCTCTCGCATTCACGAAAAAAACAGGGTACTATTTCGTGAAGCGCAGATGGTGCAGACAGCGGGAAAGGTGGCGGGTTGGTGGCCGTTCGGAATCCGACGGCGGCCCTACCTTGCGATGACCTTGATACGGTATACGAATACATGTAATCAACCGGGTATCGGAGGTTCGACACATGAACCTATTCAAGACAGCAGTATTGCTGACCGTCTTGACATTGTTGCTTGTAGTGGTCGGCCAGTATTTTGGTGGACCCAGAGGTGCACTCATAGGGTTTTGCGTGGCGTTTGCAATTAACGGGATAAGCTACTGGTTCAGCGACAAGATTGTCCTGGCAATGTACAGGGCGCAAGAGGTAGGTCCTGACGATCTGCCCGAGCTTCGCGGTATCGTCGAGGAACTCGTCGCCCGCGCCGGCCTCCCGATGCCGCGTCTTTACATCATCCCGTCTGATGCCCCCAACGCCTTCGCGACCGGCCGGAACCCGCAAAACGCTGCCGTCGCGGTAACTCACGGCGCGCTGAGGTTGCTTAACCGGGACGAGCTGAAAGGTGTGCTCGGTCATGAGCTGGCACACGTCAAGAACAGAGATATCCTGATCGCCACCGTTGCCGCGACCGTCGCCGGCGCTATTACCCTGATCGCCAGGCTCGGCAGGTTCGCATACATTTTCGGCGGATATGGCGGCTCAAGAAGCAGCAGAGACGGAGGTGGGCTTATCGGGGTGCTCATCATGTCCATCGTCGCGCCGATAGCCGCGCTCATTATCCAGCTCGCGATCTCGCGTGCACGCGAATATGCCGCCGATCAGAAAGGAGCGTCGTTCGCCGGCAGCCCGAACGGCCTTTCCAACGCGCTCGCCAAACTCGAGAGCGCGGCACAACATCGGCGGATACAAGCGGCACCGTCGACCGCTCACCTCTTTATCGTCAACCCACTGAGGGGTAACGTCGTCGCCACGCTGTTCAGCACGCATCCCCCCGTCCAGAAACGCATCGCACGGCTGCGCAAAGTCTACGGCGACTGACAGAGCCGCGACCGGCCGGAAAGCACACGTTAACTCTTGACTGGCATGCTCGATTCATATACACTAAGTGCACGGGGGCGGCGGAGGTGAGCGTATGAACGAGCACGATGTCGTCGAGCTGCTGACCGAAACTGTTGATGCTATCAACTCTCAAACATATCTCCAGCAAGGATTGCGCGCTATAATCGATTCGGCACGAAAGGTGTTCGAATACCGAACGATAGCGGTGATCCTGACCGACCCGGAATCGGAATACCTGAAGATAAAAACCTCGCGCGGGTTGAGCAAGAAATTCGTTGACGGCTACGCCAGACGTGTCGGCACAGGCATTGTCGGTGAGACCATTTGGGCCGGCAAAGCGATCTTGATAGAACAGGCCCAACCCTCCGACCCGGCATATACCGACCTGAAACTCGAACAGGACTTTTGTTGCGCGATGTGCGCACCTATCGTCGCGCAAATGCGTCCGCTCGGCTATCTCTTTTGCGACAGCGACACGCCCGGGGTTTTCAACAACGAAAGTCTCACCTTCTTGAAGCTGCTGGCGGACCTGGCGGCGCTCGCTGTGGACAAGGACAGAATGTACGCGCTCAACAAGAAGCTGTGCCGGGTCGACGAGAGCACCCTTATCCTCCACTTTGAATCGTTCCACGAGGAGCTGGAAAAAGAGCTGCGACGCGAGCTGCGGTACCGCGAACCGCTCTCGCTGCTGCTGCTCGACATAAATAACTTCAAACGCTGGAAAGATCAGTACGGTGCCGAGTCCGCCCGCCGATTGTTCCAGGACGTAGTCTATATCGTGCGAAACTGCGTCCGGGGCATGGACATCATCGGCAAACACGGTGTTGACGAGGTGATCGTCTGCTGTCCACGAGCGGACAAGAAGGGTGCGCGCCGTCTGGCCGACCGGATCTGCGAGTTCGTTGAGAACTACACCTTCGAACACGACGAACCGGTCACCAGCGTCAGTATCGGCGTCGCAACCGTCTCGGACGAGCGGCGCGATCCGAAATCGTTGCTGGCAGGCGTTCGCACCGCATTGCTCGAGGCACAACGCAAGGAAGGCCGAAAAATCGCCGAGGTTTGACACGGCGCGGGTGCGGGTGCTATAAGATCGTCTCGTAGAGCACACCGTAGCGGCGTGGCGTGCCGCGCCCCAAAAAGGTGAAAGGCGGATCCTGCCCCTGTGGCTGCGCTCTAGTGGTACAGGCGGGGATCAAGCAAAGAACGGAGAGGTGGCCGAGCTGGTCGAAGGCGGCACCCTGCTAAGGTGTTGTAGGCGCTTAAACGTCTACCGAGGGTTCGAATCCCTCCCTCTCCGCCACACGCGTGGCATCAAGAACCGTCACCTATCATCGTAAACGGCAACCACCAACGCACGGCCCGCTAGCTTACAGGTGATACGGGTGACGTTGGGGCCGACTCATCATGCGCCGCGCCTGCTCGTCGCCGACGATCTCCATCTTCTCCTGGTCCCAGTAAAGCTTGCGTCCCAGGATGTACGATAGGTTACCGAGTATACACAGGTTCGCCACACCGACGGCGGCCTCGATGTTCATGATTGTCTTCGCACCGGTCCGTATCCCGTTGAACCAATCCTCCTTGTGCCCGGGGCTTTTGTAGACATCCTTCGCACCGGGCGGGGGTTCCCACTCGCGACATTTCCGCTCCGCCCAGGTGCCGCCGTCGCCGCCCCAATGGACGAACGTGTCCCGATCGCCGTGATACACTGCGCCATAACCGGGCCGTGAGATGGGCGATTCACCTGGTCGTCGTTCCTCCTCGGGTACCGCGTTCCCGGTATGCTGATTCCATGTCATCGTCCAATCAGGGTTCTTGAACTCATACGTCACGTCCATCGTGACCGCGCTATCCCACAACCCGATATGCGGCGGCGTTCCGGTCGCTTCAACGCTGACCGGTCCCGTGCCATCAGCGCCCATCCAATACATTGCACAGCTCATCACATGGGCGCCGCGTTCGCGGATCTGGCCGCCGCCGGACTCCAAAAACCAGCGGAATACCCCGTGGCAGCCGTGAGCGTTGTATGGTCGCCAGGGAAGCGGCCCCAACCACATGTCCCAATCCAGTTCCGGCGGTGGGTCACTGTTCGGAACCGGGTCCTCGTCTACCGGGCTGTCGTAATGGAAACAGGCCACCTTGTGGATCTTGCCAATCGCGCCGTTCACAAGATACCGGTGCGCAAGGTACGCCTCCGGCTGTGAGCGTCCTTGCGACCCCACCTGGACGGCAACCTTATTCCTGTTGACCGCATCGATCATCGCCTTGCCTTCCTCGATGGTGCAGCACGCCGGCTTCTCGACGTAGATGTGTTTGCCCATCTCGGCCGCATGAACCGTCTGGACACCGTGCCAGTGGTCCGGCGTGCCAAAAAGAACCGCATCCACGTCCTTCCGTTCGAGGATGTAACGATAGTCGCGATACGGTGTGACGCCCGGGCCGCTGATCCTCACGGCCTCTGCGAGCCGGTTCTCATCCACATCGCACACCGCTGCGACATTGACCTCACCCCTCTTACGGCGCCGCAGGAAATCGCGTAAGTGGCCTCCGCCCATACCGCCGACACCGACGACGGCCACCGTGATACGGTCGTTCGCGCCGGGTCGTCCGTGCCGTGCAAGGGTACACGAAGGGAGAAGATACGGCGCACCTACCGCCGCACCGGCCGCCGCCAGGAAATTCCGTCTGCTTACTTTCCGCGTCCTCTTCATCGTCTGATTCCCTTCTTGCCCCTATCTCGCAGCCAGCGGCTTCACGTTTGTCTGTTTGGTCGGCACCAACTTTTTACACGGAAAACCCTGCACCTTCACCCCGCGAGCACGTAACGATTGCGCGAGGTTCGGCTTGAACTCCTTTGGTGCAGAGTTCAGCGCATTCTTCAACGCCTGCAACGACGCCTCGCCCGGGATTCGTTCAAGTGTCATCCGTGCGTCCTCACGCAAATCGCCGTGCGATAGGAGCGAAGAAACAGCGGGCACCGATTCGTCCCCACCGATTTCCGAGAGCATCCGGACAACTTCCCGGCGAACCGGAACCGACTTGGTGCCGTTCAACACAACGAGAAGTTCATTCACGACCGCATCTTTTTCCTTGCGGTCACCTCCCGGTCGGCCGACATGGCGGACGATCTGCCACATGGCTCGTTTCGCCGCGCGGCTCACCTCCATCTCGCCGTCGTCGACCACCTTCGCAAGAGGCTGTACAGCAACCGCCCCAACTCTGCCCGCGAGCTGCCACGCTGTCGTCCTGACGTGCGGGTGCGAAGACTGTATGTCCGCCAGCAGGTTGTGCAATGAGGCGTGAAAAGAGACCCGTGCAACAACGGCAGGCTCGTCCACCGCCGCCGGTGCGGCGACACCGGCCGCCACCCTAACGCCTTTCAATTGATTCGTAACCGACATGCCCAATGCCCCCCTTTCGTTCCGAGAACTATCGTTCCGAGATTCCCCATACGATAATCCCGTGGTTACGGCGACTCCGCTCTGTGGCATCATACATCCGCCCGACGCCCCTGTCAACGCCCGACCGTACGGCACGTAGGGGCACGGCGTGCCGTGCCCACATCGTCTCGTCATTGCGAGGAGGCGCCTTTCGTAGCCGAAAGGCACTTCGGCGGAGTAGGGCGGACGACATGGCAATCTGGTTTTCCAGCACGCGGTACACACCCGCTTGCCGCGCTCCGCACGGTAGCTCGCAATGACGACAGAGGATAATGCGTTTGACAGGCGCGCCCTAACCGACTACAATTGCCCCAAACCATCTCGTAGGCAGCGCAGACCAAACCGGTTCATACGGGATTGTCGGGGCTCACCATGACGATCAACAACACGAAACGCGACCTCGCACACGACCTCGTCCTCCCGACACTGCTCTTTGCAGCACTCGGCGCCATGACCTGGGCCATACGAGGCTGTTCCGGGTACGGCGGCTCGATGGGATGCGTCTTCGCCGGTATAACGTGGGGCACCGCATGGTGGTTCATCGCACGCGAGCCAAGCGCCGACCAGTCCCGCCGGTACAGTGCCGGCTGGATAATCCTGGCGGTCACCGTCGGGCTCGGCATTTCCGGCGCACGAGGATGGGGTCAATGGCCCAACTTCTTTCTCGGCAAGCTCCAGACAAACGCTGCGCAGGATGAGTTCGTCCCCATATCGCGCGCCTACGGCTTCCTCTGGCTGTTCATCGCGGGTGTCCCCTGGGCAGGCATCGGCGCGTGCATGCTGGCGTGGTGCGGCTCGCAGCGTACCACCCGTGTCTGGCACTGGGCGATCCGTATCGCGTGCGGTATCGGTATGGCGTACCTCGCCCTGTTCCTTTTCAAACGATACCCCCAGGTGTTCATGCCGCTCTACAGCTCCATCAAGGAACGGTACGCGGATTTTCAGGCGAACCCCAACCTTCGACGGCTCACCAACGACAACCGGAACGCTATCATGCATCTCGGGCTGTACCTCGGGTTCCTCGCGTACGAGATCGGTCGCAGAGATTGGAAGAACGTGACGCTCATCCTGACCGTCGGGCTCGTGAACGGTCTCGGATGGTCGCTGCTCCAGAACTGGAAATGGGCTGCGGGCATATGGCCTACCGCGACGTTCAACTGGTGGCGATGCTGGGAATCCTCCGGCGGGATCAGCATCGGGATCGCCTACGGTATCGCTTACTACCTCGTGAACCGCAGGATGTCGGAAGAAGAACGGAGCGCGATCCGCGCCGTCCGACCGGCCAACTACCGACCGAACCTCGAGCGGTTCGGCGCTTACCTCGGCCTGATCCTCGGACTCGGGCTGTCTATCAGAAGCGGGCTCAAAGGGTGGGCGAACATCTACATCGGGAACGAGGATTACTGGAGCCGGATCCTCTGGCGAGTGATCGGCCCGCTAATGCTTGCGTATATCGCGGTGGTGGTGGCGTGGATCAGGACTCGACCGCTCCCAAAAGGGTTCCAGGGTGACGTGTTCCCTCACGCCTACCGGCTCATCTGGCTGGTCCTGATTGTACAGAACGTGCTCGCTCAATTGGTGACCGGGCCCTTCGTAGAGTGGAAGGAGACCGCATTTGCCATCTATTATGTGCTCCTCTTCGCCCTCTCCGCGGTCATCATCTACCATTTCCAGTTCGTGAAAACACACGGGCCCCCGCAAACGGCGATCTGACTTGATGTGAATGGGTAACAGGCAAGCTCTTGAAAACGCCACCTGCGGACAACCAGATGTCATTCTAAGTCCGCCACGCGTGCCTGCCGAAGAAGCGCCGTCGCGTGCCGCAGGCATGGGCGGACGAAGAATCTGCTTTGATCCAGGTCCGCCGAACCAGACACGTGCGGAAATAGGCCACACGGCCCCTGTCCCCTATTTCACGGTACAGGCCGCCGCTGACCCGGTCCGCCACGCGCTTTCAGCCATTTGCGCAGCTCAAACGCGAACTGCATACCGTACCCTCTGTGGCCGGCACCTTCGAGCTCAAGGTATGTCAGTTCGGGGTAGTCTCGTTCGCGCAGAGTCGTTACGGCCCGGCGTGCTTCGTCGATGGAAATAGAGGTGTCGGCTGTCCCGTGGACTATGAACAGCGGGAGATTCTCCACGTTCTCCAGAAGCGGCGTGAGATCCTCTTCACCGTGACTCAGTGGTGCCGACAGCACAGCCACACCAGCGAAGCGCTCAGCGTGCTGAAGACCTAACCGCCAAGCGCCATACCCGCCCATGGAAAATCCATAGAGAAAAATGCGTTCCGGATCGATCGCGTAGCGTTTGCAGACATCTGCCATGCACTCAAACACGTCACGACCCGAGTCGCCCTGATACCAGTCGGACAGCCCCCGCGCCTTCGGGGCCATGGCGATCCAATTCAACCCTGTGACAAGAACAGCGCTTTCCCTGATAAAACTGCGTTCATCCACCCCGCTGCCGTGCAGCATGACGAGAAGCGGATACTCCTTCGTCGGGTCGTAGTTCTTGGGTATCGCTACTGAGTAGGGCTGCGTTGTCTCGTCAATCGAGGAAACATGGGCGTGTCGGAAAATACCGGTGCGGCCCGCAAACACCGGCCGACCCGCTTTCAGGTCGGCCATGGCATGCTGAAGTTCGCCAAGGTCGTTCTCGACGTGCGTGGTGTCCTGACAAGGCGCGGCTGTCGCGAGAAAGTTCTCGATGTTTTGGAGCAGAAACAGTGCGGTCGACGAACTTGCCTTCAGTGCCTGGGCCGCCCCATCGCTTTCATGAAGCTCTTCCAGACCGGCGCGGTATTGCTCCAGTTCCGCGACGTCGAACACCATCAAGGGAACTGAGCTGCGTGCCTGCTCTGCACCATTGGCATCTCTGAGTGTGAGATGTACCTTAATCGTGCCGGACGGCAGATTGTCAATGGGTATCTCAAACCGGAACCGGCTGTGCCCGGAACCCAGAGAGGCAGGCAGACTACCTCCGTCGACCTCGGCGTGCAGGTCCGTTTCGATGCGCCAGTCCACCGTGACCTTGGAACGAAGTTCCGGAATCAGTGCCCCCACTTCCACGGGGAGTCTCTGACCGGAGACTATGTGCGACCGGTAGGGCCTGAACTGAACGGCCAGGTGATCCACCTGCCGGACAACAAACCGGATAGGACGCGTGATGCGGGAGTCTGTCTCTTCGGCATCGTAGTGCGCGTCAGGCCGGAGACATACTACTTCTCGTTTTCCAAGGTCTCGGTCCGCATACATCAGGTTGAGGCCCCATACCTCGTCGACCAGCGGCCGCAACGGTGTCAGCACCGTCCAGGGCACCGATGCTTCATAAACGATTCGATGAGCAGCCTCGTCGGGTGTGGCGGCGAACTGAACTCCCGAGATGTCCACGTCCGGAAAACCTTCCCCATCTCGGTAGACAACATACGTCCTGGGCTGCCCGTTCTCTACGGAAAGACCCAACGTGATGAACTGGTTGGTTTTGAACGTAGGCGTCGGTTCACCAAATGTAAGGTAGAACCCATCGCCATACCGCCAACCGCGGTCCGGGAATTCGAGGTGGTCGTCCCGTACTTCGACCAGGACATAGAATGCCGCTTCATCAAATGCGAAGCTGGCCTCGACCGTCAGGTCGGCATCGGCTGGTATTTCTTCGCCGGTCAGCGAGAGGTTGACCGGCGTCCGCGGCGCCGTCCGCCAGTCGGTTGCATTGCCGTCAACGACTTTCGGCACGCCAACATAGTGAGCTTCAAGCAACTCGACCGCCGGCCGCTCACTCTCGGTTGCGAAAGCCGGCGCAATACCAATCAGCGAAGCGGCCAGGACTTCTCCGAGCATGATGCACCGTTTCTTCGCACGACGTGTGAACATGGTCCCATCCCTGCCGCTATGCGCCAATGACGACCAACGTGCTGGCAAAGAACGTACCATACCGTGGAGATCCTGGCAAGTGCGACACCGGCGACCCCGCCCTCTCGGCAGTCATCATCTACCATTTCCAGTTCGTCAAAACCCACCGCTCCCCGCAATGGTGAAATCGGGGACAGGCACCTATTTCTCGACTGCGCCGTCTCGGTACATACAAAAAAATACGAACCGCAGGAAATACTCGGAACACTTGCAGAGAAATAGGTGCCTGTCCCCGATTTCACGATTTCAAGCCGTAGCGCCGCCGTCTCGGCGGCAGGCGTGTGGGCATCCTGCCCACACATTCGAGGGCGAGACGCCCTCGCGACAGCCGGCAAGATGCCGGCGCTACATTTCTTATCCAGCGATTGTGGCGACAGCGCTCTTGACAGCATTGGTGCAGCGCACTAGAATCAATGGAAACCGGCCCGTGGTGGTCGCGGACAGGTTCATATCGGAAATCTCGGTCGAGGAGGGAGAATAACGATGAAGCGCATGAGACTCACAAGCGTATGCCTGACGACCGTCGTCCTTCTAGTGGTTCTGCCGAACGTGCCGGTGCACGCGCAGGACCAGCCGGGCCCAATCAAGAGCGTGGTGGTCTACAAAGAGCCCGGACGGTTCGCAGGATGGCCGGCGAACAACGGAGCATGGTCCTGGGGTAACGAGATCGTGGTCGCGTTCAAGCTGGGATACCACGACGACGAGAAGCGGGGAGGTCATCCGATCAAGCCCCCGACAACGGTACGGCAGGCGCGCAGTCTCGACGGCGGCGAATCATGGACCACCGAAGTGCCTTCGTTTCTGGATGCGGACGGCAACGAACGTGACCCTGTGGAGTGTCCCGGCGGGATAGATTTCACGCACCCGGATTTCGCCCTCCGGTTCCGCACCGGGAGGCCGGTATTCTGCTGGAGCGCCGACCGGTGCAAAACGTGGAACGGACCGCACACATTCCCGACGTTCGGCAGGTCGGGCGTTCTCGCTCGGACGGACTACATCGTGAACGGCAAACACGACATGTTCGTGTTCCTCACCTCTCCCAAAGACGGCGGAAACGAAGGGTGGCCGTTCTGTGCACGGACGCAGGACGGCGGGAGGACATGGCAGCTCGTCGGGTGGATCGGCGAGCAGCCGCCTGAAGGATACGGGTACGCCATCATGCCGTCAACGGTGCGTCTGGACAGCGGCGCGTTCCTCACCATGATCAGACGTGGCGGCGTCTTCGATGGGAGACGCTCGTGGTGGCTCGAGACTTTTCTGTCGCCCGACGAGGGCCGAACCTGGTACCTGCTGGACAAACCGTGGATCAACAACGCCGGCAACCCCGCAAGCATGATTAAGCTCCAGGACGGCCGTATCGCGTTGACATACGGCTGGCGGTTGCCGCCCTACGGCATACGCGCAATGATCTCGGAGGACGAAGGACAAACCTGGGGTGACGAGATCATCCTCCGCCATGACGGGAACGGTTGGGACCTCGGCTACCCGAGAACCGTCGAACGACCGGACGGCAACATCGTGACCATGTACTATTTCAACGATGCCTCATCAAAGGAACGCTACATCGGCGCCACCATCTGGAGTCCAGGACAACCCGGCGGAGAAAACGGGGACTGACACAAGCCCGGCGGCGTGCTAAATTACAGGAAGTGCGGTGGTAAGCGATAGTTGGGAATCAATCAACGATGAAAGGAGGGCTTATGGTGTCGGAAGAAAAAGAAGCCGTAACGCCAGACGAAACTTCTCCGGGAGCACGGAAGATTGCAGATATGGAGAGGCTAGGCAAGGCAAGGGACATGATTGGGGGTAAGAAGCCCGGAACTACTATATTCATTGACGGCCAGAAATTCAGAAAGAGGAATGACGGCAGAGTAGTTAAAGCCGGAAAAGACGTCACAGTTTAGATTGTTCGTTTTTAAACTGCTGTGAAATCCCATCTAAACCCTCTAAAATTTAAAGAAACCAAACTGTTTACACCCAGGTCCCTCCCTTTTAACTATTCTTCTCGGCAGGTGTCTTGAGGTCCTCACAGTGCACTACCCCCCTCTGAACTGCTGTGTGCGCGGACTTCAAATCCAGGAGTTTGGCACACTGGACCTGAATCTACCTAAGATCCGGGGCGGCAATTGGTTTTCCAGGTTCTGACTACTTTCCTTCCGCCGCCCAGGCCTTCATTTGGGCGACGTTCCTTTCGAAAATCCGGGTGCGTTCCGGCTGGTTCTTTCTGGATTCGAAGTAGAGCGCCATGTCTGCGTCGTAGGCCGCCTCGGTTTCCGGGGTTTGCCCCTTGTCGTCCGTCGCTCGGATCCAGGCGTCGAGGATACCGCGCATTTCGGCAAGGGTTTCGGCATGGGCGGGGTCTCCGGCCAGATTGTTCAGTTCCCGGGGATCGGTGTCGCGGTTGTACAGCTCCTCTTTGGGCCGAGGCGCCGCAAAGAGCCGCTCCGCCGGGTGGCCGGCCAGCTTGCCCTCCGCGTACAACTCGCGCAAGCGAATCAAGATCTCCTTCCCATCCTTGTACGCGTTTGGCTGGAGGTGAGGCCGATGGGGATAGAAATTCCGGATGTAGGTGTAGGGACCTTTGCGCACGCTCCGAAGGCGTTCGACCGTCTCGTCGCACCGGTCCCGTGCGCAGATGACATAATCCCGGGGACGGGCCTCCGGACCGAAAAGCGGCCGGCTTTCCAGATGACCGGGAATGGGAATGCCTGCCAATTGCATCGACGTGGCGGCCATGTCGATGTGGGCCACGAAATCATGGCGCACCGTGCCGCCGGGGACTCGTCCAGGAGCCCACACAATGAACGGGATATGCACGCCCTCTTCATAGAGAAACTGTTTGCCCCGCGCGTGGCTGATGCCGTGGTCGGTGATGAAGATGACCACGGTGTTTTCCGCGCGTCCTTCAGCCTCGAGGCGGGCCATGATTTCACCCACCTCGTGGTCGACATTGAGTACGGAATTCAGGTACCGCGCCCAGTCCTCACGCATCACCGGGTCATCCGGATAATAGGGCGGCAAGGTGACCGCGTCCGGGGATACCGGATGCTCCACTCTGGCTGTGCGGTTCTTGCCCCCACGCAACTGAAACTGCATGAAGAAGGGTTGGCCCGGCGCAGAGCCGGACCAATCCGTACCATCATAAAGGTTCTCCGGATAATTGAAATTGTAGTCCGTCTTACCCCGTCGATCCGCTGCTACGCCGGCGCCGTTACAGACATAGTAGCCGGCCGCCTTGAAATACTCCGGGATAGTGCGTACGGGCGCGGGGAGGTCCAGCTTGAGCTCCCCCCGGAAACTGCGGTGGTTGTGCGCGCCGATGGTCGTCTGGTACATGCCGGTAATCATGGCCGACCGGCTGGGGGAACATACCGGACAGGACACGTAGGCCGCGTCGAACACCGCCCCCTCCCGGGCCAAACGGTCCACGTGCGGGGTCTTGATGGCGGTTTCTCCCTGGTAACTGAAATGACAGGACATGTCTTCCGCCACGATCCAAACGATGTTCGGGCGCTGCTGCTGCGCGGCGGCCCTATCGGTTGCGCCACACAACAGAGACAAAGCCCCCGCGCCGCTCGCCTTTAGGAATGATCTTCTGAGCATGATGTCGTCTTTCTCCTTGGAATTCCTTGGAATTCGGGGACAGACTACGAATTCCACACTGTTTCCGCGTCCTTCCGACACCGCCTCAGCACCTATCATACTAAGAAAATGGGGACTGACACAAGCGGAGCGACGCAGCAGCGGAGACGTGTCTGTACCCTTTTTCTAAGAAATTCGTAGTCTGTCCACGAGTTTGAACACGAGTTTGAATTCCTATTTACTACTGTTGACAGCATCGGCGAAGCGGACTTACAATCGCGGAAAGCATAGGCGAAATCTGCCTGCGGAGCTCGCAGGCGGGTCTATATGTAAAATCTAGGGATAGATCTATGAAACCAGCGATGCGAGTGATACGTTGTCTCCTGGTGCTGAGTTTCGTCCTGGCGTTGGCGCACACCGGGTGGACGGACGACTTACAGAAGCCGGAACGCGGGAAGAAGATCAAAGTGTTTCTCCTTGCGGGCCAGTCGAACATGGAGGGACGGGCGGACGGCAACAAGCTGACGCCCCACGATAGGGAGCGCCTTGAGAAGGCGCAGAGCAGTGTTCAACTCGCGTTCAACTACGAGCCCGTGCGTGCGCTGGACGCGGTCAAACCCTCGCGAGAGATCGCGGAGATATACAAGCGAGACCTTATCTTCGGCCCTGAATTGTTTTTCGGGATCGCGTTGTCCGAAGCCTGGCCGGAAGAGAAGATACTGCTCATCAAGCGCACCGAAGGAGGAACATCGCTCCACGGGTGTTGGAACCCCGATTGGCGCCCGGATAGGGCCGCCGCCATGGGCGAGGAGAATGAGCCAAAGCTCTACAGTGAGCTGACAATCTACGTCAAACAACTGCTCTCAGGATATGGGGAGGACGAGTACGAGATCTGCGCCATGCTCTGGGTCCAGGGTGAAACGGACGCCGGGAACAAGACAGCCGCAGCGGAGTATGGAACCACTCTTCGAGCTCTCATCGAACGTATTCGCCATGATATGGGACGCGAAACCTTGCCTTTTTTGCTTTTTCAGGTCGGCCATGGAGAGGTCGTCGAAGGAATGAGACGGACTGCGCGAGAGGTACCGAACGTAACCCTCATTCCTCAAAGCCTCAACCCTGTCTCGCTGGACTTCTACAACAAAATGGAAAACGGCCACTATAACTACGACGGCATGAGAAAACTGGGCCACCGTTTTGCCCAACTGTTTCTGAGCCAACATTTCCAGAAACATGAGTGAGTTCATGTGAAAATAGGTGCCTGTCACCCTTTTGACCGTTTTGTCAAAACCCACCGCTCACCGCAATGGACCACGTGACCACGAAATGATTTTCCACGATGTCATCCTGAGCGTAAGCGAAGGATCTGCTTTTCTGAAAAGGGTTGAAAACAACAGATTGTTCGTCCGCGGTCGCGGACTCGGAATGTCATGCAATCCTGTCAACACGCCTCGTCAAGTGGGACACATTTCTTAGCTGGTGGCGTTCAGGAACCGTTAAGCGCCTTCTGCTACCCCCCAGCGCGCTCTGGGCCGGATGTGATCGTGTACAGAAGATCCCGGAATGCCGCGTTGCACCTGAAATTGTCCTTATCGAGGTAGCCGTCGGGCACGTTGGTACTAACCAAGCTGTCCAGACGTACTCGAGTAAAGCAGTGATCACCAAGATCATCCCAGCGCACTACCTTGCCTAACGGCAGGACGGGTACTGTTCTGTCCGGGACTTGCCCTTTCTTACATCCTTTACATTCTTTAATGATTTTTTCTACGAAGGATGCCTCTAACTCGGCAAGCTGCAGGTCATACCTGCTGGGGCTTCCCGTCCTGGGATCGTAGTCGGAATGGTGTACCTTCACGTAGTCTCGTCGAGCTTCGCTTGGCTTGTGCGGCAGCGGGGGAGGGCCCCCAAACTTAATGAAGCTGTCCTGTATACTATCCGCAGTGTTGCGAACTGCTCGCCCCGGCCCCGTCTGTCCCAGATAGTTGCTTTTCTTGCTACCTTTCGAGGGATCCTTCTTGAGGCCCTCGGACACCGTTACCACGGCATATCCATCCTGGTCACGTGTAGTCTCCACTAGCTTAACCACGTCGCGCGTCTTAACCTCCTCGAAACACTCAGGTATTAGTTGGTGCTGTGCACGGCCGCGCGCACCCGCCGCTGCAACCCAGCCCGAGTCCCTGCCCTGCGTTTGGACGAGGTAAATCCTTTCAGTGGCCTCGGCCTCGACAATGATATCCTCCGCGACCCGCGAGACGTTAGACACCGCAGACGGATAGCCCGGACAAAGGATCTCTTTGGTGTGCCCATGCTCGTCTTTGAAACCGATGTCATTGTCAATCGTCCGCGGCAGAAAGATCACCAGGAACTTCCCCTTGTGTGTGGTGCGTAAGTACTCGTCGAGTTTCGCTGTTGCGGCGGCCGTTCCATTTCCCCCGATGACGATTAGAATGTTGGCTTTTAAGTGGTTTAGGTTGCCCACAAGCCGGCTTGCGAGCTTGGGGTCGACATCGCGCCGTCCGCTGTCACGGCACGGAGAGCCCCGGTAGCAGCGAAGAAAGGTGCCACCTCGCGCGGAATATGGGTACCCGGTCGTTATGTTCACGTAATTAGCCCGCTCTTTCCTGGCGCGCTTGAAGTCCACGCTCATTAGCCCGACATACCCCCTGAACACCCCGTAGACCTGATCTACGCCTGCCTTGAGCGCATATTCTCGCGCGGACAGGATTAGCTGATTCAGCGGCAGCGCGTTGCCGCCAACAGTGATGATGACTGCCCTCTTCGGAGTCCACACCTCATCGGCTGTTGACGCTCGCTTTTTAGCTTTCGTTTTCGACATTTAACCTCCTCCTCAAAGGTAGTCTCCCACCGCCCTCGCAGACGACGTTGTGGAACGAACCGGTTCGCAACCCTCCCCTGCTCGCTCTCCCCACGATGAAGCACACTTGGTCCACCACTATTGATTTTGTAACGCCTAAATAAGAGGCCGAACCGCCGCTGTTGCTCTATAAGGCCCCCCCAATTCAAAGCCAGTTCGGTACCGGGTCCACCGTTCCTCAAGCGTTGAACACGTCGGGACAGTTCGTCGCAGCCTTGATTAGGAACTTGGACGTGATGTGTGCAAACGCAACCCGACTACCCCTCACTGCTCAAAAAGCTTATCAGAAAGCCGCTTTCTTTGCAACCTTTTTCACGACGCAATATGGTAGGGATTTTGCAGATGTGGGAGCTGATATGGGAATATGTCGTTTCCGTTCAAGTTGTGCTAGCGGAACGAGGGGGGGAAATGGAGAACTAGCGCCCATTTCGTACGTCGTCCCGTCGAAGAACTCTCTCGATGGAACGGCACACGAAGAGCGCCAACAACTCGGAAATCCTGCAGAGAAAATAGGCGCCTGTCGCCTGTTTCGCGTTTGGGACCTCGGCTACCCGAGAACCGTCCAACGACCGGACGGCAAGATCGTGACCATGTACTATTTCAACGATGCCTCATCAAAAGAACGCTACATCGCCGCCACCATCTGGAGGCCGGGACGGCCAAGGGAGCAGTAACCCGCGTTTTCCTGAGAAGAATTGCGTGCCTGTCCCTAATTCCCCTAATTCCTCAAGTGCGCCGTGTAGCAGGTTGCGGTAGCGGCTAGATCTTCCACACTTTACGGTAAGCGGCCCTAGCAAGCTCCGTCGTCCGCGCCGTAACATGTCCGGGCGTCCAGGCGTCTGCATCCAAAAGGTCTTGTGGCAGCGGGAAGTGGTGGCGCTGGAGGATCCGCTTCTTCTCTCTAAACGGCTTATCCTTCAGTTTGCTGTTAAGCCCCTCCGTTACGAGTATTAGATTGCCAACCTGACCGACGGTGGCATCCGTCCAGCCGTCTCTGCCGATGGTGGTTTGAGGCGCCAGATGCTCAATCGTCATGGCCTCATAGTCCACGTTGACACCCGTCGTGGCAGCCTTAGCGAGCCCTACGAGTGCGTATTTCATGAGCGCTCGCTGCTTCGTGAACTTCTCCGTGTATATTATTTGAGGAAACACGGCCTTCACTTCTTCCCAAGACGGGACCCTTTCCCGCAGCTTCTGCTTGAGGTCGCGTATCACCTCAAAGGCGCCGTGTGTGTCCTCGGCCTCCCAGAGCCGGCGCCCAAGCGCCGCGTACATGCCGGATATGCCGCCCGAAGAACGCGACGATGTCACAGCTGTAAAAAAGAAGTGGAACTTCTCGATGGCCACAAGCGCGGCTTCCAGGTGTTTCTTTCGTATTTTCCCAGCTTTATACTCTCGGACCAAGGAGAGCACGCATGGGGTCTGCTGCCGCACACGAAACAGCATCAGAGCTTCCAACGCTTGTTGTGTCCGGCGCTCCTGTTTAGTCCACTTACCGTACGGTATCTCATGAATTGCTCGATAGAGCACGCACTCTGACACCAACGCGTCCAGAAATGTCTTCGCCTCCGAGCTCGTGATCTCCTTCTTGAGCGTCTTAAACAACCGCTTTGCTGGCAGGTAGTCGTATTTGGACAGCCAGAAGTGATGCAGGAACGTATCGGTGTCCAAATCAACCGAGGATCCCTGGATTGTCTCAAGCACTCGCTCCCATTTTTCCTTAGTCTGATCAACCGAAACGCTCTTGGCCTTAAGATGTTTAGTAAGATGGTTCTTGACGAGATCTGTCAAGCTAAGGTCTTTGCCGCGCGTATTAAGGGTCTCGAAGATGATGTAGGCGTCGTCCTCGCCTTCGAGCTTGACGAATATCAACTTGAGATCAAGCAGGGCATCCCTGACAGCGACGAGCTTAGCCTGGACAGCCGCCTTGCTTTTTTTAGAGCTCATGGTGGTGTCCGATTGAATCGCAGTTACCGTACTACTGACCAACGAGTTGAGCTGCTCGTATGCAGCTTGGAGATTGAGCTCTTCCTTGAGTGGTTCAAGCTCAATCTCGGGCTCGCCCCATTTCTGGATGTGGTCCTGGAAGAACGGATAGGAGGACTCGGTAGATAGTATGAACTCAGGCTGATTGTCAATGTTACGGCGCTCAATTAGCCCGTGAATTCCCTCGGCAAGATCCTTGAACCCGAGCTGGTCCAGGGTGTTGCGAAGCACGCAGAGCAATATCGTAATCGTCGTAAGACGCTGTTGCCCATCGACCACGCCGAAGCGCTGACTGCCCACCTTGAAAACGACCATGGAACCAATAAAATAATCTCCAGGGCTGTCTCGGAAGATGTCGTCCCAGAATTCCAGTATGTTCTCTCTGTCCCATGAATATGGGCGCTGAAAGCGGGGTATCTTGTAGTAACCCGAAGACAAAAGCGTCCTAATGTCTTGATCCATTGATTCGATCTTCATAGCACTCCCTCTCGAGCAGTACCCCAGCGGCATGCGCCACCGTCTTGGGCACGCCGCGCGTGACCCGCGTCCCACGCCATGCGATTGTCTGGCTCTGTATCTATGCCGAGGGAAATCACCGCTCTTTTCGGCACCCGAGGTCCCATATTAGAAACACTCTTCCGACTGCGTAAAGGAATCGCCAAACACCAGTTTCATGTAAGCCTCCTGTTTGCAAGCCCGCCGAAGGAATGCCGGTATCAACGCTTTCGCTACTGAGCAGTTATAACCGAAGGGGCCCTCGGTTCTACCTGCGAGTATCAGCCGCATAGGGCAGTTCCCTTTACATATATGAGCAAGGTTGCAGTTGGAGCACACGGCGTAGTTCTTAGGATGGTAGCGTTGAAGGCCGGTTTTCTGTCGTTCTTGAATTTCGTCGAAGTCAAGCTGTCCTTGGCCATCGGCTTTCCAGAGCAGAAGATTGTCGATCACTCCAGGCCGGATCAACTCTACACACGGGCCCAGTACTCCGTAAGGAGAGATTACAATCTTGTTCCGAAGCGAGCAAAAATACTCCGTGCTCGGAATCGAGAGATACGAAAGGTCAAGGAACGCTTGCACCTCAAGCACCAGCAGCCGGTCCAAAGTCCGGAGGACTGAGTCGGCAAAGATAGCAGGATCTGGTGATGGCACGATGCGCGATCTGTCGGAGCATGAGCTTTGAACGGGCTCTATCTTGAAAGTACGGACACCCCTTTCGTGCGCTAAAACAACAACATCGTCCTTAATGGTGTGAACGTTCTCCTTAGTAACGGTCATTTGAACGCTAACGAGATCCGCGGGGTAAGAATCCTGCAGCAAATTAAAGGTTTCCTGAAGTCGCACCGCCGAATCAAACCTGCAGCCCGGGCGCTGAGACGACTGCGCTGATCCATCATACGAGATACGCAGGTACACCCGGTTCTCGCGCAACCACGAAAGATGCGCGCCCACCAGAGTACCGTTAGTGACCAAGCGAATCGCGGGGGCTAAGCCCAGTGTACGCACGTGGTCGACAATGGCGCTCATCACGTCCTGTTTGATCAACGGCTCGCCGCCGCCGGCGAAGAATAGATTTATGCGCTCGGTCGCGGGGTAGCGCGCCACCAACGAGTCGATGACTCGGTACGCGAAGTCGGTATTCAAGTTGAGCGATGAGTCACCGCCGTCGGAGTAGCAATAGCTACAGCGCAGATTGCAGGCCATTGTGGGGATTATCGTCACGCTGAGGGTGGATTCGTCAGCCCGGAAAGGCAGACCCTCCGAGCCTCTCTCAGCAAACGTGCGCGCAGCCTCTGACAGCGCTCCGTCAACAACTTCGCGCGCCACTCCCACCGGAACAAAAGCCAGGTGACGTTCCCCTGTAATCGCCAAATGGTTCCCGATGGGAATTATCTTGGGCGCATACAGCATGCTTCTGCCTAGCTCCCGGGCGGCTCTGGAAGGCTTGAGCCTTCCAGAGCCGCCATGGTCTACTGCGCCAAACTCACTGCTTACAGCAGCCCGGGTGCGCGGCACCGAGGAGGCTTTCGTTGATCTTGCCGTCCACGTGAGCCTTCGCCCACTTATACGTCTTCACGACCTTCGCCGCACCGCTTCTTCTTCATCTGCCACCCTCCTTTCTCTTGTCCAGACGGCTTCCAAGACACACCACGAATTGCCTGCTTACGCCCCCCACGCCCACGGACGCCCGGCTCATATCCCGCCGATTTTTTGCTTCTATATATATAGACGGAAGATCGGCCGGTTTTCTTCCCAAAAAAGAGGATAGCATCCTCTGGCGTCCAGGGCAACTGTGGCTCCCTGTGGCAGAGGCCAGCGTCCTCCGCCGCTCACCATGACCATGCGTAACCCTTTACACTCCAGTGCGTTAAGGTTCAAAAGAACCTCCAGGCTAAACAGGACTCAATTAACAGGGATACACAGGATGGGCAGGATTGATTCTGTCCAAACCGCATCCCCTTCATCGTGTTCACCATGTCCATCCTTGTTGAATCTCCGTTGTGTATCTCGGCCGCCGGGGACGTGAGCCCCACTGTGCGGGCGGTTCGCGAACCGCCCCTACGCAAAAACCCTGAATTAACAGGGATATACAGGATGGGCAGGGTCTGTCGGGTCTCGGGTCTCGAAGTCATCCTGTCTATCCTGTCTCGTGTCTGTCCTGTCTCTTCTGTCTGCCGTGTGTATTCCTATCAGCGTCCCGCCGGTCCGGCACTGGCAGGTTGCCGAACGTGACGCCAAAGGCCATGCCGATCGCCATAAGAATTGCGACCACCCAGATAGACACCCTCAGGTCCACTTGCATAAAGGTGAGTATGACTACTACTACGAGACCGATGCTCGCCCCGGCTGTCGCGGCAACGATTCCAGTCCATATACGCAGCAGGATGTTCTTCACTGGATGAGTTCGCCCCCTTTCGCTGCCTTTCCCGTGACCTAACTCCCGAATTAGCGCTCCCCGACCGGTCTGTGCACAAACCACTCAATCCGGCCGCAGCCGGAGCAGATCAGGGTGTACGCCGCCTGGTCCGCCCAGTCGAAACCGAAAAGGGTCCGACCTCGCGTGTTGAGCAGCGCCGACCCTTCGGTAAATTCCTGGCTGCCACAGTGTGGGCAGGTGACCGGCCTTCCCTCGACAGTGAACGTTTCAGCACGGTCGGGACTTCCAGCGGCTTTTGCGGCACGTTTGACTCTGTAGAGGAAGTTCGTCATTCGATGCAACCTCATATTCAGTGGCGACGTCGTTACGGGTTCGGTTGTTATGCAAAGGAGTCTGGTAGTGACGAAATCTGTGCGGCTGTGGCGGGCGATCCCCCCTTCATGCTTGGTCCGGGACCCGGGTACAGATACTCGCCGGGATGAACCGGTAGCGGCATCCAATATGCCCAATTGGTACCCGACTCTCCTTCCCCGATCAAAAAGTGTAGCACAATGTCCTGTTTTTTGCAAGTGTTTTGCAGCACGTCCGTATGAGCGGTCAGAGGGCGTAGCGCCGGCATCTTGCCGGCGGTCTTGCGGGCGTCTCGCCCGCGATGGTGAAGGCGCGCCACGGCGCATCTTCGACGGGGACGCCTTCACGCCAGCCGCCGGGACGGTGCCTGGCAGCACGGCCGGCGGTATCATGCTGGCAGGTAATCACGCACAGGTCGTGAGTGCTCACACTCCAGTCCGAGCGCACGTGCGTAGCACACAGACAAAGTCTTTTGGAAAGGGGTCACGGGGAAGAACCGTTTCTTCCAGAAAAGGTTTTCCCCGGAATGAAGCCTTCACGCGGTGTAGGTGGACGCTGCGGTGGTGCCGCCGCGACCGGTCCAGTTCGTGTGGAAAAATTCGCCGCGCGGTTTGTCGACACGTTCGTAGGTGTGCGCACCGAAATAGTCGCGTTGTGCCTGGAGCAGGTTGGCCGGTAACCGGTCGCTCCGGTACCCGTCGAAATATGCCAGGGCGGAACTCATTGCCGGTACCGGTACGCCCAGGTTGACCGCGCCGGTGACCACACGCCGCCATGCCGATTGCGCCTTTCCCAACGCTTCGGCGAAGAACGGATCGAGCAGCAGGTTGACCAACCCGGGATCCTTATCGAACGCCTCTTTGATCTTGCCGAGGAACGCCGACCGGATGATGCATCCGCCGCGCCATATCAGCGCGACGCCGCCGTAGTTCAGGTTCCAGCCGTACTCGGCGGCGGCAGACCGCATGAGCTGGTACCCTTGCGCGTAGCTGACAATTTTCGACGCGTACAGCGCCCGGCGCAGATCGTCCACAAACGTTGTCTTATCCACCTTGACCCGTATCACCTGGCCCTTGATGATCTTGGAGGCTTCGACACGTTCCTCCTTCAACGCGGAGAGACATCGGGCGAACACCGCCTCGCCGATCGACGTGAGCGGCTGACCCTCGTCAAGCGCGGTAATGACCGTCCACTTACCGGTACCTTTCTGGCCGGCGGTATCGAGGATCAGGTCAACGACATAGTTGCCCTCTTCGTCTTTGTACGCGAGAATGTCGCGGGTAATCTCGATCAGGTACGAGTTGAGTTCGCCCTCGTTCCATTCCGCGAACACCCGGTGCATCTCCTCGTTGCTCATCCCGAGCCCGTGTTTCATGAGCTGGTACGTCTCGCAGATCATCTGCATATCGCCGTACTCGATACCGTTGTGCACCATCTTGACGAAATGGCCCGCACCGTTCTCGCCCACCCAATCGCAGCACGGGTCGCCGTCGTCGGTCTTGGCGCAGATCGACTGGAATATCTCTTTCACGTGCGGCCAGGCATCGGGCGATCCGCCCGGCATCATCGACGGGCCGAGCAGAGCGCCTTCCTCGCCGCCGGAAACTCCCGTGCCGATGTACAGGAGCCCTTTGCTCTCAACGTACTCCGTCCGCCGCGTCGTCTCCGGGAAATGGCTGTTCCCGCCGTCGACGATGATATCGCCTTTGTCGAGATGCGGGATGAGTTGCTCGATGAGATCGTCAACCGGCCGGCCGGCTTTCACCATCAACATCACTTTGCGGGGCGTCTTCAGGTTGGCGACAAGCTCCTCGATACTGTGGCAGCCGGCGATGTTCTTCCCCTTGGCGCGACCCGCGACAAAGCTGTCCACCTTTTCGAGTGTGCGGTTGTACACCGCGACGCTGAACCCTTTGCTCTCCATGTTGAGCACGAGATTCTCGCCCATCACCGCTAAACCGATCAGTCCGATATCCATTTTCGCCATGGTTCTATTCTCCTGCGCTCATACGTCGATCGTTACCACGTCTCCGCGACCGCGCCGATGCCTGCGGCACCCGACGGAAAAAGCAGATTCTTCACTTCGTTCAGAATGACAGAAAAACCCAATGGTACTTTTTGGTATGGTAGCGCTGGCGTCCTCGCCGGCTGTCGCGGGAGCGTCCCGCTCCCGCATAAGTGAGGGCGGGACGCCCTCACGACTGCCCGCAAGATGCGGGCGCTACGAAAGACCGACTGCACAACCGACTCCAGCAGCTACTTCCGCAACGCCTGGAGCGTGTACGCCGGCAGCTTCTTCTTCGCGAAGATCGGTTTGAACTGGGCGAACCGCTGCCGCCCGTTCACCACGGGGACGCTCGGCCAATCTTCGCCGATCAGCGGTCTGGCGTACTCGACGAACTCGTCGGTCACGTCGATCCTGCTCGGTGCAATCCAGCTTTGCGGGAACGCGCGTTCGGAGTTCGCGACCTCCTCGAGCGGCACCTTGTCGTACCGGACATCATAGATCGGTCCCGGCTCACGGAGTATGGTCGCCATCCACCCGTTTTCGCCGTCCTCAGCAATCAGCACCGCTTTTTGTCCCACCTTGTACGCCTCGTCGAGGTCAACGACGGACGCGTAGCTCGACACGCCGCGCTGGTCCGTCCCGCAGGCCTGCCCGCGCGCTTTCCCCGGCACCGGCAGCCCTTTCTCGTTGAGCAGGTTCACCACTTTCTGCGCAACCGTGATTTGCGACGAGCTGTACATAGTATGGCCGAAACTGTCTTTCTGCTCGCCCAGCTCGCCCATATCGAAGCCTTCGCTCACGACGACGATACACCGACCGTCCTTCCTGAGCTGGTCGGCGACGTTGTCGCACATCTGCTCGGCGGTGACGCCGGATTCCGCGAGGTAAATCTGGAGCGGCATCCGACGTTTCACGTCCGCCAGACGCGCTGCAGCCGGTATGAACCCTATCTTCCGGCCCATCGCCTGCATGACGAGCACCGGGTCGCTCGGACATGCGCCGGCGTTCTCCTCGTTAGCGTTCTGCACGATGTTCAGCCAGTACCGCGCCACGCTTGCGTAGCCAGGCGTGTGATCGATGAGCTTGAACTCGGAATCGCCCACGTCGTTATCGATGGTCTTCGGTACGCCGACCGCCACAAGATCCAGCCCCTGTTCGTGGGCGAGAATGCTGACTTTGTTCGCGGTATCCATCGAGTCGTTGCCGCCGTTGTAGAAGAAGTAGCCGATATCGTGCGCTTTGAACACGTCGATGACCCGCTGGAAATCCTCGCGCTGGTCTTTCTTCAGCTTGTACCGGCACGTCCCGATCGCCCCCGCCGCCGGCGTGTAGCGGAGGAGCGCTATTTCATCTTCGTCCTGCGCGGACAGGTCCAACAGTTCCTCTTTCAGCACACCCTCGATACCGTGCCACGCACCGTAAATCGTCCCGAACGTTTCCGGAAACAGCTTGCAGGTATCGATGACACCGCGCAGGGAGCTATTGATTACCGGGGTCGGTCCACCCGACTGGGCGACAATGACGTTCTTGGGCATAACGACGATTTCCTCCTTTCACTTCCTGAAACAGCCAACGCGAGCGTACCCCCAAACGGCTGCGACTGTCAATGAGACTGCTGTGCGCAGCAATGTAGGGGAGCCCATCGTGGAACGTCCGCTGTGGCGGATGGGCTCCCGTGGAGAGCCCCTGAAGTCACGGGCGAGACGCCCGTGCCACTTTCGCTGGACATCCTAAAGAACGCGTTCATGGCCCCCACTCCCGGGTGGGCTATGCTGCGCGCGCTTTCTGTTATCGCCAGCTACGGTTTGTCAAGCGATGCGGGCTGCGGGTTGCCCTCTTTCAGCCGATACAGCACCTCGCCGGCTCGCGGGACGAGCAGGAGACCATCATCCTCCTTATCTTTCCAGTCATTGGGATCGATCGAAGCCGGGTCGCGGTAGCCGAGGTTGATTGCACGGCACTCCTCTTCCGGTATCTTCGTAGCGAGGGTCACGCGTATACGACACTTCTCGACGCCGTCCTCATACGTGCCGATACCGCGCACATGCGTGGAGTGCGCGAGTATAGCGCCAGGAACGTCCTGAAACTTGCGCATTTGTGCCAGGAAGTAATCGCGCGTGTGGTAGCCGATCTGTTTGATAAGACGGCCGTGTGTGACGCTCACCTCGCTGATATGCGGCGCGTAAATAATGAGCTCGCCGCCATCCGCTACGACCGGTTCGAGCTTGTACATACACTTGCCCGCGACCCATAGGTCGTCGTACATCGCCGGTGCCATCGCCAGGACGCTCTCATACGGATGGTCCTTATACACAATGTGGGTGCTCGCCGCCAGATCCGCCGCAGCCGACCAGGCATCTTCCGGCGTACCGTAGAATATGCCTTTGCACCCGTCCGTCGCGACGTTCAGACAGAAACACCGCTTGTCTTTCTTGATGAATGCCGCCGCGCGGTCGATCACGTCGCGCACCGGCGTGTCTTTCGTACCGTTGATCACGGGGTTCGTGATGAGCGCGCCCAGCCAGTGGAACAGGTTGAGTATTTCCGCGCCGGCCAGTCCGGGGAAAAAGTATTTGTTGCCGCCGCTGAACCCGACCACCTCGTGCGGGAACACGGGTCCGACGATACACAGAATGTCGTAGTCGAGAACGCGTTTGTTGACGAGCACATCGGCTTTTTCCTGAATCAGCCCGCCAGAAATCTCGGCTATCTCACCCTCGGTGAGCGTCCCGACAGAAGTAAGCGCGTCAGGGTTCTGCCACTCGTGGTTAAAAATGCCGACATCGCCGAACGTATCAGCACGCTGCTGCGCGGTGATGCCAAGGAACTCGTTCACGACGTTTTCGGACAGAGGCGGATGGGTGCCAAGGGCAATGAGGTAATCGAGCTGTGCGACGCGTCCGCGCAGGGTCTCGCACAATGCGCGGAACATCGCCGCCATCGGCATCGTGCGCGTGCGGTCGGGTATGATGCAGAGCAGCCGTTTGCCGTCGATATCGACGGCACGGAAGGCTTCCGCGACAAAACCGGCCAGCTCGCGGTCGGTCAAGTGCCCGCGCTTTTTCACTCGTTGGAGCAGCATCGTGTTTCAACTACCTCTTCCACGGCGGCGTTTCCGGCAGATACGCGTCGAACTCCGCGATGACTTTCGTCTCGTACTCGCCTGCGTAGTCGGCCGCCAGAAACACGTCCAGCGCCTCGTCGTGAAACCGTTTCCAGGATTTCTCCTCGTCGCCCGGATTTATCGGGTAGAACAAGGCGCCGTTCGCCTTGGCGGCCTTCATATCGCCCGGCGCGTCGCCGATCATCAACATCTTGGACTGGTCATACTTGCCCGCCGCCGCCATCTTGATATGCTCCGCCTTGCTCCCCAGCTCCTGACCGGCGATGCAGAACGGGTAACCCGCGATGTCGTGCTCCTTCCACTCGCGTATGAGCGCCTCCTGAGGCGTCGCAGAACACACCAGGATGTCCGCCACCTCCTTCGCCTTTTCGAGCGACTCGCGGACGTAAGGGAACGGCGGGACGTCCCTGACAATGTCGGCTACGGCAGCATTCACTGCCTTGCTCCAGCGGAGCGCCTGGTGCATGTCCGGTTCGTCCGTTTCACTATGCTCGCTGCAATACGCTTCAAGGGCGGGATTGCCGAGCTTGGACTCGGTCTCGACCCACCGGCGGAGGTTCGGCACCTCCGGCGATTTAAACCCGCGCTCACGCACCTTGTCCCAGTCGTCCAGGAGGTCGAACACCTTCAACATGGCGGGGAACCGGTTGATCCCGCGCCATTTCGAGTAAAGGTTGACGAACTCGGCGGCCATCCGCGCATATTTTGCCACCGGTTGCAACCCCCACATCTTGCAGTGCGTGGGGATAAAACACTCCTTTTGCTTAATCTCCATCGTATCGAACGCGCAACCGTCGGAATCGATTGCTACGAAAAACTCCTTTGTCGGTGTGTGGTTTTTCAACCGGTCGAGTGCATCAGTCATTCGAATACGCTCCTTTCAGTCAGACAGTGTAGGATTTAGACTCCGGAGAACGCGGAGAACCCCCCATCGACCGATACAACGGTACCGGTCACAAACCGGGAGGCGTCCGACGCCAGCCATACCGCCACCCCGATAAGATCCTCAGGGTTGCCGTACCGACCCATCGGCGTGTGGTCGATGATGGTCTTGCCGCGCGGAGTAGGTTGGCCCGTCTTCTCGTCCATCAAGAGGAACCGGTTCTGCGCGGTCAGGAAAAAGCCCGGCGAGATGGCGTTCACGCGCAACTTGGGGCTGTACTCCTGCGCGAGGTGTACCGCCAACCACTGCGTGAAATTGCTCACGGCGGCTTTCGCGGCGCTATACGCCGGGATACGTGTCAGCGGCCGCACCGCGTTCATAGAGGA
>Ga0180433_10001133_pt1 | contig 45226 bp, 36 predicted proteins | sample SS_ome_8_FD_132980 | JGI IMG/M metagenome (GOLD analysis project Ga0180433, IMG submission 132980) | Hypersaline lake sediment archaeal communities from the Salton Sea, California, USA - SS_1_D_1 metaG | ecosystem: Environmental > Aquatic > Non-marine Saline and Alkaline > Hypersaline >...
AAATATGGAATTACGTTTTTTCCAGATTCGGCATCAAAAGACAAACCAGATGGCCAGAAAATTTTAGGATAATAAAAAAGAGCCGCTGGTAATGGTGGAATGACAGGTGTAATAACTGCCTTAAATTCGTATGGAGGACTAGTATCATCATTTACAAATTGCCATCGCTCTGGTCGCAATGGAGGTAACGAAATGGCCCCATTCGGAATTCCTGGCAACAAAATACTAATATCACTGCCAATTTGTTTATGATATGTTAAACGCCCCTGAGTGCCTGGCATACCATCAAGCTCAGTATTTTTGATAAATGGAGGACATAAAGCATCATTACAACAACCAGACACATCTTCATCAGAACATATTGAAAAACCAGCTAATGCCGCCAGCGCTTGAATAATAGCCATAAGCGCAGCCAACGCAATAAATATGGCCATAATATTATCTATAAAACAGAACAATGCCGCCAGTTTTTGAGCAATTGCTAATATAGATGCCTCGTCTTGCTCTCCAATAGCCTTTCCTAAAGCTATGATATTCTTGATTATTTCTTCTATAATAGCAATTATTGTTTCAATAATAAACAATATAAGCGCCAAAATCAAAAGCAACAACGCTATAATCATCGCTATTAATGCTAACCATGGAAACAAATTTAAGAATGGAGGCAAACATTGAGAAAATAATACTTGTAATTTAATAGCCACAGCAACGGGATTAGGAATGGCACATAGAACCTCAATAATACAAACAATTAGACGCAAAGCCGCCATTATAAAATTATAAAATGACAAAAATGGAGCAATCATACTAAGTAATTTAGAAATACCATCAAGAATTGTTCTCATCCAAGAATCTGGAAATGGCTTAAATAAACCAGAGGGAAATAATGCACCCAATTGTCTCAATAAATCTAAAATATCTTCAATAATATCTGTCGGAAGATCCCAATCCGGAAGAGGAATTGTCAATGGAGCATAAGGTATACCAAATCCCGGAATTGGAATTGGTGCAACACCTGGTACATTCAAAGTATTATCTGATGGATCGCAAGGCATATCTTCCCTTTATTTCTTTCATGTCTTTAAATTGATGGTCCGCCCTTTTGTACAATACGACCACCATTAAACTCAGTATGAAAACTGATATTTTGGGCATCAAACTTAATACTACCCCTAGATTTGAAAATCATATCCTGTTTGGAATTTATCATTATGGTTCCTGGAGATACTATATCGATACCCATAGAATCTTTCCCGATTACACCGATTCTAAATATTGCAACTTGACCATTATAAGCCACTCTCACATCCAAAGTACCATTTCTATAAGCATCATTTTGGTCCGAAAAGCGAGAATCTACCGTATTACCTATTCCAGGGCCACCAATTTGTATTAAAACATCACCATCCATAGAGCCCGCATAGCTAATTCCCTGTTTATCACGACCAACACGAGAAACAACACCACCCGCACAATCCATCCATAATGATTGTCTGTCCACGGTATTAGCTCCAATATTTAGCGACAAAAAACCATCAAGATTAATAGCACCACTTCTACCTCCGGCATCCGCATTACTACCAGACACCGTAAGCTTATCTTTAATAATATAATCCAAATCTGTTAAATTATCATTTAGAGGGTGTTTTTCATACCACTCAATAAGTTTTTGAGGAGGATTTGCTTGGTTTCTAGGGGCTATTACTTGAAACTCACTACAAACAGATCTAATATCATGATGTGTCGTTCCATATTTAATTGGTTCACTGGTTTCTAAATCTATTGGTGATGCATAACCATCTAATGTGCTATCTGTTGCGCTTAATTTGATTGATGGCAAATGACCAAAATTCTCTAAATATATTTCTTGACCTGAATCTGATTTTAAAAACTCATTAGCGTCATTTTCTCCAAAAGGCGCAATAACAGCCGAAAAATTGGCGCTTCTTGTTAACAGTGGTATATTGCCAGATTCGCTTGATGCCGGAACATTCAGCTTAAATTGGCCCTCCTTATCTATATCAAATGTAAATCGACTCCTATCTCTTCCATAATCTGTTGTTGCTGATGTTTCTACTACATTTGGGGGCGGTAGAACTTCAGGCTCCGCAGTTCCTTTTCGAGCATTTAATTCAAAATGATAAGCCAAAGACTTTCTCAATTCTGCCCTAATACGAGTATACGCATCCTGCTTATCTGTATTTCTAGTAAATGATAAACTATCTATTTTACCAATTGGCAAAGCAGATTTATTTATATCTAATATGTTTCCAAAAGCATCTATTGCTGTTCCTTTAATTGTTTCTATTAAATGATTAGGATCGTGCAAAGACAAACTTAAAGCGTCGGCTCTAATATCAGTTCTTGAGTTACTAAATTTTTTAATAAATTTAGGAGTAGAGTATTTTTCTAATTCATTTTCGTCTGACTCTATATAATAACTATGAGCAAATTCATATACAAGATCTCTTTTTTCAACTAATGGAGGGTTTCTAACTTTACCACCAAATGTAAGAATAGATTTCGGAGATTTTGGGTCCATACAGACGTGTTTAAGATAAGAATCATAAACATGAGAATCATAGGCAGAACCCAAAAGCCCACGATTAGCATTTTCTTGTAAATCTCTTTTTATTATGCCATTAACATGTCTTGCAGACTCTGTAAAAGACATCTCCTCTTTATAATTATGACTAATAATATTTCTAATTGGATTAATATGCAAAAAGCTATCAGCATTACCTATTTCTGTCCCTGATTCAGGATCAACGATAATCCTATTGTCAGGCCTTACTTGTATAAGAGCCCGACCATCGCGCAAAGCGGATAATTTTGTAGAATCTGAACTTATAAATTGCTCTGTACTAACATTTGTAGAATTAATAAAAGACACAATATACCATTGGCCACCTTGAGATTGAGAAACAATTATTGGCGCACCTTCGCTTGGATAACCGCCCATAAATTGTCCCTCTTGACCTACCCACGCAGCAGGTAATGGTACCGGTTGAGATAAAGGTCCGCTTGGGTCTCCGTTTAACCCTATTGTAACCGTACCATCTCCATTATAACCACGTATAGTGGCTAAACGGAGCAATCCCATTTTAGAACCAGTACTCATCTTTAATCCTCGGCTAGAGCATCAATTTCAGCCCTTAATCTTTCTATATAATCCGTTGCTATTTTCTTTATCTCATCATTCGTTGTTAGTGCAGCTTGATTATCTGCGGCTTTCTCTTCTAATACCTGATCTTGAGGTGTCTTGGTTACCCATATGTCAATTACATTATTTGCTAATATGGTGATTAGCTCTTTGGCTTGCGCCTTTAGTGCGGCATCACTTGAGGAAGTAGCATCTTGTGCACTTCCGGTTCCTGACGTTTGATATGATGAATCTCCACCTTGTTCCTCAGCGCCTACAGATGAAATAAGGCTAGCCTGAACGCCAGAATTTAATATGCTTCTTGCGGCCGAAACGGCACTAGAAGAAGATGATCGTAGTTCAGACGTATCTTCTGAACTCAAATCAACTTCCACAGTACTTATAAACACATTTTCCAAATCAATGCTGGGTTGTGTTACATTATCGGGCAACAATGTTTCACCATCATCCGCAATTTGCGTAGGATTATTAACCCAAAACAATATTTCATCTGCAACCGAAATTAAATCATTATTAACTTGAATTTGCATATCAGGAGCGGTATTCTTATATACACGTAACTCTATATTAACTTTATCACTCAGCCGCGACGGATTTAGCAAACCAGTTGTAGCTAACAATATATTTGATAATGTTTTTCTATTTTGATCTCCGTACACACCACTAACTAATCCCTCCAAAGGAGAAACAAGCTGTATAGCGGTTTGATCTACAACGATAGTACCCACATGCACATCACCATCTGTTCTGCCGTGCCTCATATGCCTCAATGAATTTGCATTATGCCGATTAGCATATAAACCCTTGCCGATAATATCTAATTGTGTTGGAATATATTCTCCAGGATTATGACCGTAAGTGAGATTTATACTAGTGGTAAATGTGCTTCCATAAGTAAACGTTTGAGACACTGACTCCGAATAAAACAGTAGGTTTCTATCCTCAATATAATATACTTCGCCAGGCTGAATATATTCGTTACCTATAACCTCTACAGAACCACTAAATATTTGTTTCCTTGCCAAATTTAACAAAAACACAGCATAAGGAGCACATTGGGTATTTGGATTGCTGAAAAATGGTGCTTGTACCGCATTTGGAGATCTAAAACCATACATCCTCCACATATCATAATCAGCCGCCCAAGCCGATCCCATAGCATTACCACCATGACCGGCTCCTCCAGCTAGTGCAGTGTTACCGGGCCAATCCACTAAGCCAGTAGCTAATTTCCCGTCAACCTGAATAACCGTATGAGGTGGCGCCACTTCTCTTATAGTTAAATTACGAATTTGACTATCTTCTATTACATAACGCTTCCCAGATTTATATCCTAAATCATCAACGTTATTATCCTCAATCATATGTTCTAATAATTCCGGAAATTCTACATCATCTTCGGTCTTATTTAAATTGGGCAGCAAAACACTATCAGCAGCTTCAGAATTTTCTTCATTTAAAGTTAATCCTTCGGTATAATTTCTTACAGTATTCGATAGTATTTTAATAACTTGTTGACGCTCTGCTAATAAAGATGCAATCTGCTCTGTTACATTTAATATGTCGGTTTGTTCAATTCTAGACGTTACGGCAGTCGCCCTAGAGTTCGAAAACACAGCTTCACGTGATGCCGGAGCGTTTTGTATATTTTTCTCCGTTCGTAATCTGGTAGATATAGTTTTAATTCTATCAAAAATATATGTGTTACTGCCTACGAAATTGTTTTGATCATTAACAACATCTGCACGTTTTACTATATCGAAAGACCGCCTAGCATTTAATGGAAAGGCCAATGTATCTGACAAATCTTTTAAAGCCATTTTAGCACTATCTTCAGATAAGTCAGGATTACTTTGGTTTAATAAGCTACGAAAATCTTTACTACCAAGTTTACCATCAACCTCTTCGGTAACAAACCTAAATTCGTTTCCCAAAAATTTAGCCACAGCAGTATCATCTGTATATCCGAGCGCTGCAGATCTTAGTCTTATTTGATCTTCAATTATTTCCAGCCTATCTGTCATGCCATCCATTTTATTAAACATCAGGCTCTCTAAATATCTTGGAAACAACTGAATACCAGTTTGTGCTTTAGTCTGTACCATATCTCTAAAAACACTTTTTGGCATACGGTTATATTGTGGTGGCCTCGCAATAATATGCCCCTGAGTATTAGCAAACAACTCCAGGCCCAAAATGCCAGCCACATTTCTTGCCTCAGCCGCAACATCTGTAAATGTGCTTGAGAATAATCCTAAGTCTTGTATGCCACGCTCAAATGCTTGTATATCATAATTTTTATCATATGAATCATCAACAATAAACAAATTTATATCTTCATTCGCCTTGACTTTCCATAACCTACGTAAAGTGAGATAATTTAACTTCTTACGAAATTCACTCATTTTGCGCCTTAATTCGCTATCAGTTGCAGTGCCACCAAGCTCGGACACATCAGGATCAAACGATATATCATTACCAAACACAGACAAGGCATTGGGTGATTTTTCGGCAGTGCTCTCATACATGCTATCCCAAGACGCTTGCTGCTGCTTAATTTCATTGTCATACCTCGCTATCTGTGCTGTGAGATCCTGAATTGGTGCAGTTGCCAATGATTGAGATGATCCGGATACTTGCCCTTCTGGTCCTACCGTATAATATTGCGGAGTATTTATTGCAGAACTCATAACACGAGCCACTTGATCAAATGTTTGTGCTCGCTTACGTAGCAAATCTGAAAGTTTCTTATTCGTTGTTGTTAGTTCAAAACTACCCTTAACTGACCAAGCATAAGCCTGCTCATTCATTATCATTTTCTTAAAAGGAACAAAATTACCCCAGGTAGCATTAGTTTCTTCAATATCACCAATCAACCCGCGAAAATAAGACATGCTAGAAAAATCTGTATTATTTAACTTTCCACTACGTATTGCTGCATACATAAAAGTATTAAAATTATACGGCTTTCCTGTAATCATTAGTGATAAAACATTCATCACATCTTGGCCAGCAAATGGACTTTTTGTTATTTGAGCTGGAATTTCCTGTCTAAATGAGCCAACACTAGTATTTGAATATGGCTCGCCCCACATTGTTAGCGATCCAATTCCCTCTTTCCACCTATAAACAAAACCATCTGGTTCTCTAAATACTTGTCTCAGATTAGTGGCCTCTGCTGTTTTGCTGGAAAAGTCTGCACGCTGGGCATTACCATAAATCCCACCAAACAAATCTTGTCTTACTCGCTCATAATCTAAAACATTATATTTGTCACCATTAATAGTTGTTCCTTTAAACCTTCCGGCCTTTTCTCTAAATGAATTAGAAGCTAATAATAGCTTATTTTCATCTAATAATTCTGGAATCTCCTCTTCTATCATCCCAGAAGACTCATTAAATTCTGTTTTAAACGGTGTTAGCGGATCGTATAAAGCGCCATTATATACTTTAACTGATGGGTTTATATTTAATTGTCCCATTTGCAAATAATATGAGTTATCTTTAATTTGTACAGATAATGTATATTTGCCAGGCTCACTACTATAACTATGCGAAGCTGACTCTACCGGACCAACAAATATGCATGTACCAGCAGATTCTCTTGTCATCTCGTTGCGAAGCATTGTCCACAACCACATGGGAAAATCTGACCCAGCTATTGCATTCTTTTCTGCCTCAACAAAACTTCCAGCAGTCTGACCTCCACTAAATCCATTTCTAATATCATCAAATGCAGATTCTATATTTCCGATAGCTTGGTCTAATTTATTTAATAAAGAATTGTTTGCATAGCTAAAATTAAATCCCTTAGTAACACGCGAATCAATGCCAGTTTTAGAACTGGCAAATATATAAACCACATCCATTGGCTGTATAATTGGCTTATTAGCATAATGTAATCGCATCTTTCTACGAACATATGCCGTCTCTTTGTTGAAATCCGTAATCTTAGATCGTGTACTTTGCTTAAGGCTAAACCATGTAAATATATTCTGTACTATCTGCTTAAATATCTTTAACTCTTGATCTGTTAGTCCGTTCGTTCCCTCTTGGGCTGATGGATCTACTTGTACAGCAGAATTATCAAATGAAAATAGATTAGAGCCAAACAGACCAGCATCAAAATTAAACTGAATTTCCCTTCCCTCTTCATCTATAACGGCCCTAACTTTTTTATAAAGCTTTGTTTCTTCATTAATATAAAAACGAATAGGAGACGCACCACGATATTGTCTAACATAATTCAGCCTTTGCTTCATATCATCTATGGATTGCTTTAACTGATGCTGCGTCAATCTAAAAAAGTTATTCTGACCAAAAAAATTAGCTGCCTCAGATATGGCCTCATCTATCTCCTCATTTGTAATAATCATCATTTTATAAGGATCTTCTACGGTAAGACTGGCCCTACCCTCACCAAATTTAGTAGATGTAGTACAGGACATGTTTTGAACTAACGTCAATTCAAATACCCCTGTGCCCTCTCCAGTATCCGTAGCATATGGTAATCCAGGATCTTTTACCCAAGTTGTTACAAAACTAGGATCTGAAAATGCCTTTACCTTACGTACAGTTTGTAATATCGCTTGGGTTTTTGGATCAATTAACAAATTAGATGTAGGTAAAGCATTTAAAGCATCAACTGCGTCACCTATAATTGGGATTGCAAAATCATTAATAATTCCAGATGATTGTGACATAATACGCTCTATTTTTGTAGCTCTTTCATAAGCGGCAATCACCCTACACTTATTATAAAACAACTTTTTTGTTGCGCGTAAGAACAATTTATCCTCATAACACATTAAATCTGTTCTATAATTTTCTATTAATGAGGAGAATATTCTTTTTTTAATAATTACGGTAAGATCTGGCTCTTGCAATATTGCCTCTGAGGCTCTAGGCCTAACATTTCTAATTATGCCATCTTCGATATATTGTCGTTGGGCTGTGGTGTCAATTTTGCTTCTAAAATCACCCAAATTAGCAAATGGAGTATAAATTCCACCAAACATATTATCTAGAGAACTTGGCGTGTTCTCTGCTAAACCGAATTGCTCATTTAAGGCATCTGCAAATGCGTCTCCAAAACCCATATTCTTACCTGTGTTATTTAAAACCTATGTATATATATATCAAGGTCTTTAGAAATCAAATAAATCCACTAAAGAAGAACTTGATGTTCCTGTATCTTCTCGCCTTACAGGAGTATATGTTCCGCCACGCGCAATCTGTCCAAAACTATGTGGCCTCCCAACAACAGGATCTGAATTACTACATCCGGAAACTGCACTGCGATGCCAACCAAGAAAGTTCTGACGAAATCCACGTTTCTGAAGGGCTGAAAATTCAATTGTATAATCAAAAAAACCTAATTGACTAGCTTTTTCTTCAACCCTAAAACTCTTAAAAAAACCACGATATACTTCACCAGACCAATACATCTCTACTGTCGCTGCAATTTTGGCCAAACTAGGTGGTCGCTGTTTACTTCGTGTTGCCGCCTCTTCAGTAATACCAAGTAATGAATCTAAACCCCCACCAACACTATCAAAACTTAATGCTGAGCCAACTCCAAAAATATCACTAGAAAACGTATTCTGTTGTACTTGTGCTGCGAGATTCAAAGCATAAGGATCAAAAGCCAATTGTTCATTGCGATATAAGTCATATAAGACATTAATTCCCTCTATACCAGAGGTACCTGTCGTTCCATTGATACTTAAATTAATTATATTTTCTCCCCAATACTGAACAACAAATCCACCCTTAGTTCTTTGAGGGGTTATTTCTTTTGTATATTGATAAGTTATATTTTGAGGATTTACATACATTTGAACCATAGGGCCTTCTGGAACCAACCAATGTATAAGTTTTCTATGAAACACTGCTGGTCTACGATTTTTTAAACGACCCTGTCTAGTATTCAATCCGCTAGTTCCTGGAACTTCTGCTGCCTGAAACCCATTGGCTCGCTCCGGACTCTCTCCCATAAAGCTTAAGGCAGTATCAAAAACATCACCTGAACTAATTGGTAAACTCGGTATAACCATTTGTTTTATCCTATTCTATAATTTAAACGCCCATCCATGCTTCTCTGCCTTCTCTTTCTCTTTGTGCAGCGGCTGATTCTTGAACTGCACCATCCTTTGTAATTTTAAGCAACTTATTATTACAATTTACACATATTACTTGAACTTCATGTTGTGTTACAGGAGTCGTTGTGTCGCCCGCAGCTGTCTGCCTTTCTTTTTGTTCCATATTTTCATTAATTATTCGTAATAAATCACTCATATTCATTACGGGTTGTGCTGCCGCTAGACCTTGCGCTTCTGGGCCACCCTCTATAACTTGCCTAATAGCTGTTTCAGGCATATCTCTGCTTGTCGCTCCACGAATTAAATTTATGGCTTCGTCTATAGTTATTGTTCTTTCTCCTGTGGCTGGAACTTCTGGTGTGCGCCTGTCCCTTGTAGTTCTTGATGAGGGCTCCTCTATAACTGGCGCCTTCTCTTTTCTCTCTTCTCTGTCTTTGTCTTTGTCTTGTAACGCCTTTGGGCCATTGCGAAAATTATCGGCCACACTTTTTATTTTATCAAATATGGCGCCAACATTTCCAACACCACGACCCATAACATCTTCTAAAGTTTCTCCACCTTCCGCCCCCTTTCCAGCCAAAACATCTTGTGTGGCGGCCTCATCTGATGCTTTCGCCATATCGCGTCGAATCTTGTCTTTAAAAGTTTGTAAACCTTCTGTACCCACCGCCTTTCTAGTTGTTTTATATGCCGTTAATGCCTGCAACTCGCCAATATATTGCAAATCATTATGAAGAGTTGTTAATAATGACACTTGTCTGTCTGCTATCTTTTCACTATCTGATAATGCCTCTTTAAATGCATCTTCTGGTTTTTTAGGCTCTGCGGTTACTCCTCGCTCTTCTGCTATCATGCCTTCAATCATAGCTATTGCTTGCTGATCAGTATCTGCCATCTTAAGAGGGCCAGATGTCAATAACTTAATCTGTTGCGCCATCTGCATTGCTGCCGCCTCATTCATTCTAGCCTGCTCTAAACCTACCAGTTCTACTCCTCCCATTTCCGACTGAAGAACATCTTTTACTTTATCCCTAATTTCATCTAAACGATCCTCTCTAATCATCATATCAATTTCAAATGCGCCAGCCATGCCTCCACCCATTCCGCTCATTTCAGCTAAAAATGACTTCTGTGCCATAGTCATTTGAGACATATTTCGCATTTGTGTGGTTGTTAATTCCTGAATAGCATCAGGGCCCAAGCCGGCTGCCCTTAATGCTGGAGTCATTTGAGCCATAACTCTCACTGCACTTTGAGTTGTATCGCCCAAGAATTTAAATCCCTTAGCTACTTCAAAAGTGGTGTTACGTATGTTTTTCATGGGCATATTTAATCTTTGTGCCACATCGTGCATACTAGTAATCAATTGTAATGATTTTTGACCTTGAGTTCCAAATTGGGCAAATGCTTGTTGCAAATCCTGGGTAACAGTTTTCATGTCTTGAAATGTTCCGCGAGTAACCTTAATGGTTGCCTCTAACATAGACATTCTCTGCCCTGTACCGTCTGTTTTAGTTATCACTTGTGACAACGCGCCAGGTATTTCTTGTAACTCTTGAAAATATTTGCGCGACGTATCTACACTTACACCAGTAGCATTAGATACATTTTTTAGCTGGGTAGATATTTGGAACATTTTTCTATCCAAATCAGCAAATCCCAAACCCATACCACCCATAACCTTTCCAAAATCACCCGCCGCAGCAGCTCCTTGCAAAAACGCATTTTCCATATTTCGCATTTTTTGCCCAACTACCACCACATCCAACGCCCTAGCAAGATTTGGCATTTTCATTTTTTTGGCAGTTTCGGCTAAATCATCCAGTTGGGCCGTTGCTTCTGAGGCGCCATTACCCATAGATACAAGCTCTCTGGTAAATGCATCAAATTTCACCCCCTTTGCAGCGGCAACCAATAACATTGCTTTCCCGGCAAGTACTGAAATTTTTTCACCACTAATAGAGGCATTATCGCCCAGACCTAACATATCTTTACCAGTAGCAACTAATTCTTGTCTAAATTGTGAATCTGCCAGAGAAGACATACTCTTTGCCAATTCTGCTGTAGCCGCAGCTGCTTTTAGAGCTTTCTTTTTAGCCTCAGTAAGATGAATACCAAGCTTTTCTAGCATATCAAAATCTATAATAAAAGACTCGGCCATATTTTATTCCTCTGTTATAACTCGCCTTCTATGTCGTCGTCTCTTTCTTTGGTTTCTTTGCTGTTCTGCTTTGAGTTTTCTTTCCCGATCCTCCAAAACCATTCTTGTAGACTCATCAAATTCTTCATCAGACAACTTGATATTAGTACCTTCTTGATTCATCATTTGCCTGGCCATATCAGGATTTGTAAATGCGCCATTCAAAATTGCATGGTTCTTGGCAAACTCATATTTCTCTTCCAAGTCACACGCCCAACATTCATACATGTACATATACAAAAGCGGATCAATTTCCTCAAACCATATATCGTCCGGCATCTTTCCGAACGTTTTACATAAGAACCAGAGAAATCTATGGTCTGGTTCTTTTACGCTTTTTTTATTGCCTCTGAAACCTCCGAAACATCCTTGTCTGTATTAATTCCATACTTTTCTCTAGACTTATCAGCCATGGCCTGATACTTATCATAGATATGTATTGTAACGCTCTCATCTAGCTCTTCAATGAGTGCTAGTTTTGCCTCGAAACTATCATCCCCAAGAATCTCCTCTACAAGATGATCATTAATTTTAACAACAGAACGTGCCAACATATTAGATCTTAATTCATATGCAAATTCGGCAGGGTCAATCTCATTAGATGAAACAACTTTAGCAACTTCTTTCATTTCTCTTGTTTTAAGTGTCTGAATAGTAAATTTTACACCCTCCACTTCAAATTCATCCATCAACCGCCCAATACCAGTAAGAAATTCAACTCTTCTTTTGGCCTCTGGTGATAATTCCCTTTTCCCTCTTGCCGATCTCATCTGTTCTATTTTACTTAACTCATGTTTTGTTGTTTCAAATGAACGTTGAGGAGGCATTGATTGTTGTGCGTAAAATTCTTGCTGAGACTGCTGGGGGGCTGGCATAAAATCAGGAGCACCACCAGACACTTGTTGATACGCTTGTTGTGGTGACATTCTAACGGGTTTTTGAGGTATATCTGAATGATCCTCTACATTTAAAACCTGTCTCTGTTGTCCACCCAATGTTGTTTTTCCTAATTCACTTTCTATCTCTGTCATAATATTTACCTTTCAAATATTATACGTGTACAATATTGACTATCGGCACCACGCCAATACCATACATCTATATAACAAAATATCCGCAATAATTAGGGTTTTAACTTTAATAACCTTAAAACAACATACTTATCTAACATGATAGATTTAAACCAAAATTACTATTTAATCTAACACAAGATAAGCTAATTTGTTAATGATTTCAGTAACTTAAAGAACATTATTCTGAAAACGCATTAAGCAATCCCGCGGCGTCCAAAGCTCCACGATAACTACTTGAAATGTCTGTTTCACGCTCAACGCTATTAACAACAACCGGATATTGTCGTCCATTAGCAGCACCAGCAGGAACAATATTGCTTCCGCTCTTAATAATACTGAATATATCTTCGGCATCCCAATTCATTGTTTCAGCAATAACAAAATCAGTAGCAGAATATGTATAAGTTATTTCTCGAATCCAGACATTTTTAATTGTTGTAATAATACCATTTCCTTTATCAGCATCTTGGAAATAGTCATGTATTTCTATGTCAAATGGCAACCTTTGTGATTTAACATGTGCAAAGCCACGACTAAATGACTCGGCAATTCTCATCTTATCGAATCTAACGCGCTGGCAACTACCACTATAATCAGTAGACTTCTGTGGCGCACTATCTATATGGCCATCAGTCCCAATTTCATCTACCATTCTAATGGTACCACGACTTTCTGTTACCTGTAAGCTCTGAACCGCACCTACCACGTTTCCTTCCGCAACAATAACTATATTAGTACTTAGATGCGTGGCGGTTCTGTTCTCACCAGCATTATCAAACATTTCTGTAAATGTATTCCTAGGCATATGTTACCACTCTGATTTTTATATTTTACAACAATTTTAATTTTATGCTAAAATATTACAATATACCAACGCCAATCTTAATATAAATCCAATTAACTGGATACACCGGCTGTACTTGCACTGTAATATTCCACTGTCTGGGCTCAACTTTATCTCTAACAACCTTTAGATCTGAGTATGAAGTTATCAATCTTTGAGTAATAAATGCCTGCATTACTCTGTTGGCCCGCGCAATTAACGTCCCTTGGAACGTAGGTGATTCTGGTTGTCCTGGGAATCCTGCAAATGCAGCTCTCATGCTCTTAGAAATACGATCTCTAATAAACACAATGCTGATTTCTTCTTCCTCAGCATAACCACTTTGTGTAGTGGTCTTACCCCAAATAACGGTTCCACCACCTATAGCAGGCTGGAGCACCGTAATACCAGCAACTGCCAAATTCTCCAATATAATTGGTCTGAACAGCTTATCCCTAAGTATGGTAAATCCAGCAAGCACCTTATTAGTTAGCGGTACAGCTACATTTGGAATAGCAGACAAATATCCAGCAGCAGCCGCGGCTATAAAGAAGCCATCCACAAGTGTCCTATCCGCACCAATCTGAACAACAATCTCATCAGGATAGAAATATACCACCCTGTAGGTACCACCAAACGAATTTGGTATACCATAATCTGTCAAGTCTTCCACATTACCAGCTAGAATTTCTGAAATATCATCTCCTTGAATTCCCTCAAGTATACCAATATCCTCTACTGCAGCTGGTTCAGTTCCAATTACATTTTCTGGCTCTAAGCCCTGGATTGCTCCTATGAATAATACACGTTCTTTCTTATTCTTGATATTACTCATAGTTTCACAATGAATTCTAGCGGCTTGGAAAATAGCACTGATAGTTTGTGACGGCAAAGGAACAACAATATCGCATTCAATCAATTCCAAAGCCTCCAACGCACTTTGCCATCCTACATCAAAGAAGTCGGCGTCTTTGGTATCTACAACAGTTGCTCGTAAACTTTGCCCAGCACTTAATGCCAAATCATCTGTAAATAAAATTCTAGCACTACTATCAGATGAATCAAGCACCCTAAATTCTGCCCCAGTTTCATTAACAAAACCACCAGCATTAGAGATAGTTACAACGCCACCAGAAACACCTGTAATAGCATATTCCCCAGCATTAGCGGCAGGAGCTAAAATCTTAACTGTTCTAGTACCACTAAGATCGTCTAAATCAAACTCAACTGTAGTGCTGCTAAGAGTCGCTGTCGTAGGTCCAGTAGATGTAATAACACCATCATCACCTTCCTTAGGCACAGAATCTTCCATAACTACTGTGTATGAATAAGTATAACCGGCACCAAATATGAACAAAGTTGGCGCGGCGGTAATTGCGGGATCATAAAAGTCTACTTTATTAGGAAGAATCTGTGTTTCTGTACCAGTAATAGGATCTGTAACAAAGAAGTTAATATTTGCATCCACATCAGGTGTTATACCTACTGGCAACGCAAATGTTAGATCATCCTGTGTTGCCCCACCAGAAGCCGATTCCTCTAAAGTATAAGATACTCTACGTGGAACACTTGGTGCCGCCTGAATACAATAAACGCCAGGGGGATTATTCGCAAAAGCCAATTGAGAACCAAGAGTTATTCTATTTTCCAAACTAGCCTGGCCATGCTTTTCAGCAATATCGTCAATATCGGTAAAGAACTCCGGATCATTCAGCTCGATTTCAGCAATATAAGTGGCCACCAAAGAATCGCCAGCAGTTAAAGCGCCACTCTCTACCTCTACAGTAAATGTATCTCCCTCACGGAATGCAGTTGTACCCTCACTAATTGAGAAGGTTAAAATCCCATTAGTATTTGTCGTACCATTAGATTGCCAGAAAATCTGATTACCATAACCATCTAATATGTTCCCGCTAACTGAACCGGTAGCAAGGAATTTAGCATATCCGTCAATTGGGTTTCCATAACCATCACGAACAACAGAAGAGCATCTTATTGTCCAAGTTTCAGATGGAGCATTCTGATCGGACAATGTTAATCCGTTAATAGTACCGTTACCAACATTTGCTGTACTAGCGCTATAATAAGAACCGCCCTGATCTACCAAATGAGCAGTTTGAAGCTCAATATAACCCAAATTAATGTCTATGCGATAATCATAGGTATTACTAAAAGTTGTTCCAGCAGTAGCAAATCCAGCCTGTTCCAACCCAACTAGTGGTATTCCATTTTTATATAATGTTGTGCGTCTAGCAATTACAGGCGGATAAGTTAGCTTAAAATGCCGTCCATCACTACCAGATGTGCTCGTGAAAGTTGGATTTAGGCCATCACTTCCACCACCAACAGCCGAATTTATTAAGCGTTCTACTCGCTCACCTTCACCAACTATTGCGGCTATTCTAAGACCACCCGGTACCGAAACACCGTTAGAAATAGTTTCAGTTTCAGAATAAACTCCTGGAAGTGCGTTTGTTGCTCCTGGAAAGTTTGCGCTCATGAATTATTCCTCTTTATTTAAACCTAACACAGACATTGCACGGACATTCGATAAAAATGCTATATTATTACCTGCTATATATCGCTTATTTATATGTTTTCTTATGCCTTGATTTGTATAAATCTTCCTCCTTATACTTCCGCAAACGCATTTACCAAATCTATCTCAGTTATAATTCTCATATTTGGGGCAATTCTGGGTGGGGTTTGTCTAATATCACCAATATCCGTACAAATATTGATAGCATCCACCACATTATCTATCGGAAGATGTCTTCTCCATTCACTTCTTATTTCAAAAGTAATTGATTTTTTGAATAATTTATCATTTCTATCATCTTCTTCGGAAGGTGGCCCTACCGATGGGCTGCCACTTTTAATTACAACTCCTGCCTTATACAACGATTCATAAGCCGCATCTACAAAAAATAAGGATACTATTTCTGCCAGCTCATCCCTAGCCCTTAAAGACCTAGACTCTATATCTACAATAACTGAACCCTCCCAGGCTCCGGCTTGAATATAATGAGATGGTGTAGAAAGTATAGTTTCATTACCATATCCATCTATGTACCTAATAGATCTCCATTGAACACTACCTTTCTCACGACCCATTGATATTGGCACAGATTTACTACCACCATGTCTAACTAACAAAGCTGGATAATATCTTACATCATATCTGTAATATTCTCCGATATATAGTCTTGTTGTGGCGTCATCATGTAATCCCGCACCTAATGGTAAATCAGTATGATCTGGTGTATTTGGAAAGCCCCATTGGTCGCGAGAATAATGATAATATGAGTCCTCTTCGAAAAATTTTCTTAAAGTTTCTATAAAAATTTCTTTTGGATGAACTATTTGAGTATTTTGCACATAATCAAATATTTGATATAAGTCAGTTTTATATGAATGAGCTGTTGCCATTTATATTACCACCTATAATTAACTTCAAATCTATATACATAGAAAGTTCTATTTCCACTACTAAGATCGGCATTTGTTGAAATTTTCGCATAAATTGGAGCCCCCTCACAAGTATTAAAGCCATATGCAGACACACTTAAAACTGTGGGGGTGGGTGATGTCCCCGTCCCTATTGGAACGGTAGTATTTGTGCCTATGTTATTCATGTCTCTAACGTATAAAGTGCCTGATTGTGTTGGAGATCCATTAGTACAATATATTGCACTTGATACGTCTAAGATATAAACGCCATGTGGTAGGTATTCATTTAAATCAACAATCCAATCAAATGACATTACATTTGAATCTGCCTGACGGCCATGCCATTCTTGAGCCACAATATCTAACCAAGGCCGATCAGTCATTTCAACCCACGAATCATAACGACCAGTATTTATATCTCCATAACTAGAAGAGCCAAGTCCAACACTCGCCTGCCCACACATGCCACCTATATAAGCTGTGCCTAATTGGTTTTTGTTTCTCCCAACAGTCCAACTAGACGGGGCCGCAATTACGCGATCATCAGTCGCTGCAACATCAACATACGAACTATCCACAAAATTACCAACTACAACTCCCCTAGTAGAATTAGGATCTCCGCCCGTCTCTATGTAAATATCCACATCATGTTCGATGGAGGTCCCATAACCTCGATACAACTCATTGCCGGTAACAATCTGTCCCTGACTAATAACCCCTACTCTCTTTCCTATATGTATCCCAACGCCATTATTAGGAAACGTACCATCTATCACAAACCCTTTGATAATATTATTGGAAATTGTGCTGGGAGTATAAGAATATATTCCCCAGTTATACCAATAATCAGTGCCGTCAACAACACCCTGATCAATGTTGTTGCCAGTAATTACCGCATTTGGCGCATCATTAGAATCAGATGGTATAACACTAATCGCCCTATTCATATAAGTTGACGCACTAGACCAATACCAGAAAGTGGGCTCTAAATAACCTGCAAAGTCATGTGCTCGCAAAATATTGTTTGTTATACTTAACCCGCTCCTATCTGCGGGTGATGTAATATTACTTGTAGCACAATGAATCCAATTACACTTATTATGATCTATCGCCACATTCCCCAAACTATATTCTGCAACATCGGTAGTAGCAAATGCATAATATGCCGCCGCCCCCACATGAGTTATTGTTCCAATGAAATGACACGTGTTGTTTGATATTCTTAGCCCGCTAGTAAAATCGGTACCAGATAACAAAGATGAATTTGTAACCTCTGTCGACGAAACCAAAAATCCAATCACACCACAGTGATTATTTATAACATCTACATTTACAGGCCTAAGTCCATAACCGGTTATATCGGTGCTATTAGCCGGGTTTGTTGGAGTTTCTGCAAAAGCCGTAACATAAATGCCTTGAGCGTAATTACATTTATTGTTCTCAATAATACAGTTGTGAGCCACCGCCGGCCCCGTCACAGCAGCGATTCCTCCCTCCAAATCAACCAAAGCTATCGCAGCCTGAATCTTTGCTGTTGCATTATTGGCATCATTAAATATATTATTTCTTATTTGATAATTCGAAACTATATCGTCTTTATTCAGTTCAATGCTTATAAACGGGGGTCGTTGAGTAGTTAACGTAGAGGTAAATGAACAATCTTCTATTGTTACAGAATGACTCAATGTTGGATCTGCCCCACTTCCGGCACCACCTTGACCAGCACGATAAATACAACCATTACCAGTGTTTATATGATCATTTGCCGTATAAGCCGGAAGGCCTGTTGGATCATAAACAAAATGCATATTACGCAACGTCACCAAGCTATCTACTAACAAACCTTGCCCTGTGGTAACAGTAAATATGGCACCATCGCCCTCAAAAATAACTGGAACAAGAAAACCGGTCAGATCCAAACTAGCATCTACGTCAAATGCCCCGCGAACCCTAATTTTACAAACGCCACCAGTATAATTAACGTCATAGTTGTTTACCCAGGCTTTAATTGCGTCAATAGTATGAAAATTTCCAACAAAATCTTCTGTGGACCATACTAGTGAATGCAACGCATTGCTAGAATCAACAAACTTGCGCACATCATCTACATCTGACGGAGTAATTGTAGTGCTGGCAACCAAAGATGTTACAATTGCTATTGGTGTTAAATCTTTTCGCGTATTAACTAGCTCAGTAAATGTTACAGAAGGAACATAATATACATTGCCGCTCTGATTAGACTCCGCAAAATACTGCACCTTCGTTGTAGTCAATAGAATAGACTCTAACTGATTTTCTTCATTCACACAGACCGCCCAATCAACCGTTACTGGGGGCGCCGGATTTGGAGGAGACTCTGGGAATATTTCTGGAATTGTAACGGACAAATTATTAACAGTACTAATATGCCCATTAACTAAAGCGATCCCACCTTTGAAGAAAATCTCTCTATTATCTGTCGGGTTTATATAATCAAAATCTAATCCCCTTACAACACCGTTCTCATGTAATAACCTATCTCCGGCAGAAATATAATCCAAAGCTGATTTTGTAAAATCAGTTTCATCTACACTTCCAAATTGTCGTTTATCTACAACGTGTTCAACAATGTCTGAGTTGATTATTCTGTCCCAGTTTACTTCGCACGTAGCAAGAAGCATTATTTCATCGTCTTGTTGCAACGAACTAAATAATTCTATATCAACATACCTCGGGGTTCCTCCGCCCCCGGCAGCTCCATCACTTAATATAAAATTGCCAGGACTAGTATTATCAACATCAACAAACTTTAAGTCAATATAATCTAAATTTGTCTCATCATAAAAGCGTGTAACAGCATCTTTCCGACCATAAGTCATCGGTCCTGTAGATAAAATAGCCCCACTAGCAGGATCTCTTTGACCAATTTGACCTATAAACTCTCCAGATGTTGTATCGTAACTATGAATATAAAAACGAATATATTTATTAAATGTAGTTGTACTGTCTCGATATCCGCGTAGTTTTGATGACACATTAACTATATGCCAATTTGTAGTAGATAACCACAAACCTCCTGGAGGGCTTGGCGCTGATTGTTCTGCATGGTCCGGCATTCTAGCCCGCTCATGACTGAATGTTTTACCCTCTTCCGTAACATAAACCTCATGTAATCTGCGATATTTGTCACTTGTTGTGGTAACATCAATAACATTTTGATTATTAAAGCTAACAGAATCTTCAGAAAAATATATTCTAACTGGAAGCGGAGGCTCAGAAGAAAAACCAAAACCGACACCAGTACCATGAATTGAATTAATTACAGTTATTAGTGTCTGATCTGGAGTTCCAACACATACATTAAAAACAACTTCCTTTATAATAAAGCGGCCATAATCAACATCATAATAAAGCGGATCTGCAAAATCTACAGAAGGCTGAACCACAATGGTTTTTCCAGGTTTTAACTCTGCCGCTTTAAGATCTTTTGGTATTGAATATGTTGTTTCTACGGTAAATGGACCTATAGGATTTCTATTATAAATATACCCATCCCAATATCCCTCACCATCTGCATTATATGTTTCTGCAAAGTCATCGCGCTTTCTTCCATTTACAATATAATATCGCTGCTTTAGCGGAACAATAACTTTGGTGGGCATCTGAGCGGCCCACTCATCAGAAAATGTGCCTTGATATGCTGGGCTTGCCTCGTCTGCATGAGTAGCCCCTAATCCCAATGCATCAAACGTATCTCCAGCCGCCTCCCCTATTACATTTTCAGTATATCCACTAACCGTTAAGGTGCCGGAACTATTTACACCTTTAATAATCGCAAAGCTGGCACAATTAATTGCATCAGCCAACATTATTCCAAACTCGCCCTCATGAGCAAACGCAATAAATCTATAATTATATCCCATTTCACGCAGTTTGTTATTTGTCTCTTGTACTACGGTTTCTAATGTATAATCACCTGGAGTTGTTCCACCATTTCCAGTTACATCTATTCCAGGTAAGAAGATCACATGTTCTGCCGGATTGCCTGTAGGATATAACTCTAAATAAAGATTATAATGCTCATTATCTAATTGACCAGCATCAAATCCCAAACCAATAGCCATAGCACCACGTGGATTACCTACAATTGCACTGCTGAGAATATAATCAAAAGAACCAACAGGAGTGGCGTTTGCAGCCGCCACAGCTAAAACACCAGCGGTTTTGGTATCATATAATGGACGATCTATTCTGGCATATGCATTATATCCGTCACTATCATACAAATTCACGCCATTTAATCTTACAACCCATGTGGTATCTGGAGTATATCTTAAAGAATCTATAATATACGAAGCAGACACACCATTTCCGTAATTAATAGTAATAACATCACCAGATTTAACGCGACCAAATTGAGAATCAAAAACAAAATCAGTATTATCCGGATCGAATACAACCAAATCATCCCCGATAGTTAAACTATCTACAGGTTCGCTCTTAGGGGGGTGAACTAAGTATGTCACTACAGGTGTTGGAGGTACTACATTTTCTTTATATCCATCAGGTAAACATGGCCCTTGCGATCTTGTAATTTTTGGAACAGCATTAGCATGTTGGGTTGCTCGGTGTTGCCCAATATTAATTACCTCATAATCATCAATTGCCTGAAAAGCCTTTTGCGCATCCGTGGCTGTCTTTGGAATTTCTATGAAATTATCAGTATTTACACCTATACCAGATGCAAAATGGGCGTCTCCGGTAATATTATTTTCGTGATTTATAAATGCCGTGTTAATTTCATCTAATGCTTCACCTACATTTTTAGCAGCGCGCATTACTCCGTTTCGATCTTTCAACCCTGCCCATGTAAAGGTTGGATCTCTCGGATCTGTAGGAACAGCATTTAAATCAATATGAGTTCCAACATGACGTGCCGAAGATGTACCATCAGCCAACAAAGAGGCACCAGAAATATGCGCATGTAAATCAGAAAATATAGTATTAGTAAATGACACCAATGAGTTCAATAATGCCGTATTAGACATTATCAAAGTATGCAAATCAGATGTCGAATAATTTAATGTAAGTTTTGATTCTTTAATGCCAGCGTTTAATCCAACATGAACATCAGTTATCGGCAAGGTAACCAAACCCACAGACGCCAATGCAGAGGCTTTAATTGTTCCATTGGGATTTATAGACACATTTAAACGATCTGCAACTGAATTTAGACTTCCAGACGGATCAATCCCTAATTCATTCTCAATCGCAAATACCGCCTCGCGAAGTTGATTTATGGCATCTCCACCCACCTCCGTAATATTATCATCTACGCGAATAATAGTAGTATCGTCATCTATTTCAAATGGGTAAACACTCATTTTATCTCACTTTAATCAATTTACTTTACGTATGGACCAGGCTCTTCTGGAGTAACTTTCTTGCCTATCTTTTTCATTATATTTTGTTTAATTAAGCGATAGACCAATCCACTAATTAAACCACAAAACAGACCAAAAAACACATGTGCAGTAGTGGTTACAAATAATTCCGGATATGGATAACCAGAAAACAAACCACCCGCCGAACCACCAAATATTATAGGTAACACAGGTAGTAAAAACTCTTCCCAAATTTTATTAAGTTTGGTATTCTTTTGCTTTAATTTCGGAAAGATAAGGCATAAAACCGTTCTCACAACCCATACAATAGCAAAAACAGCTAAACAAAACACAATTATAGAGAGGGACGATTCTATAAGATCCATGGTTAACACCTTTATTTTGTTACAATTTACCAGTCAAATAAATATGGTAATATGCAGTTAAATGGGTGGTTACCATTTGTATCTTATAGTTATTGCTGTAAACCAAATATGTAATGTTTCCGCTTGAAGATCTTCTCCGTATAGCTCGGATCGCAATTGCTCTTCAGGATTGTTAATATATGTATCCGCCCCTCCAAATGTTATCGTTCTTGTAATTGGTCCAGTGTCAGATATAAAATCAAACTCTCGCTGAATTGTTCCGGGTGTTACACCAGTAATATCCCAATATATAATTCCTGTTGGAGCGTCAAGCTCTTCATATACCTCTCCTGTAAGCTCAGCATCAACCAAACGCACCCCATTTGGCAACACATCAAATAATGACAAGCCCCAATATAAATCAGAATCACTTCCAAGCACCCCGCCAAGCAGCTCTAAACTATAACTTGGTGGCAATACTGGTTGCATTGAAATTTCACCATCACTGGACGTTGGTGTAGTATTTTCGTCCTTAATAATTGGTAATCCGGTAGACGGTGAATAAGCGTTTGATATAACTCCGGCATAAGTATTAATATTAAACGTTTCTATTTGATTCTTGTTGCGCTTTACCAGCCATCTATCAGTATCTGGTGTTCCATCATAAACAACGGTGGTGTCAGAAAAATCAATAGTATCATAGTCAAATGAATTATCTATAACCATTCCACGACCAGACGTTGATGTTAAAAGAATATATGCATAAACTAATGAACCAGGAACTCCATCGGCCATCAATCTGCGAGAAAATATATTATCACATATCAAGCCATCCTGATAAGGTTCATCCATACTTATCTCACCATCAACAATTAAACAACATACTGGACCAGTAGGAGATATAAAATCAACACTATACATTGAAATATTATTATCATGCACTTGTATTACGGAACTGCGCAACCATACAGAAGCTACAGATTCGGTGGGATCTAGCGCCTCATAAAAATTAACTATATCAATAGTGTTATTATGTATATTTACCTTTCTTGGAGCCACAGCATTCTGAATCGATGTCGCATAATAATTATCTACATAAATTCCAGCTTGATGATCCATTGGTGAGCCGCTATCCCCCAACTGAGCAAACATCTTGTTATTATTAACATTTACACTATAACCCGGGGCATAAACTTGTACTACACCCTGACCATCATAATATGATTGATCTGCAAAATAATGATAAATCTGTGGTATTACTAATCCAAATGGAATTGACCGTTGCGTGAAAAAATTACCAGAAATTAAAACTTGCGGATCAAGATCTTCGGCCAAATCAAAAGAATCGTTATCTATATCAATATCGACCAACGTCTGAGTCGATATTGACGGTCCAGCAGTCCACTGAGCCTGCGAAAACTCAGAATTTACTATTGATATATTTCCCTTAACCAATTTTGAAAGGTCTGCTCGTTGAGAAACTTGTAACGGCAACGCCCCACCAAAAATTTTAGATTCATTAAAAGCAAATGTAGTATGCGGCCTTACATGTATTGTAGGCAAAGCATATGGTAGTATTCCAACAGTTTTTAGCTGATCCGGCCCATTAAACGTACACTTATCAATAAAAATTTCATTAGCATCTAATCTAACAAAGAAATCAAAACCACCCGGACCCAAAATAACTGGCGATATATTTTCGTTATAAGTCCATGTATTATCAGATAATATTTGTGTATTTTCAAATGTTACCTTTCCATCATTTCCTAAATCGACCCAGAAATATCTATAAGAACCGGTTGGCGATAATGAGGAGATAGTATTACCAGTCAAATCCATAATGCAATTTTTAACTAGTATATTTGGCTCTGTTGATTGGCTTGCGGTATAACCAATTCCAGCAGCATCTCCAATACCTCCCACATAACCATTACCACGAAACGTACAGTTTTCCAATACCACCTGATCTGATTTGGGTAACAAAGCGCTTACATTATCACTATAATCGCCAGTTTGATAAAATTGACAGTTTTGAACTCTAACCATCCTTTTACAATCACACGCTGCAGTTATATCTGGGACATATAATGCGACATTTTCAAACAAACAATCATCTGCTTCAACATAATCATGATCTTCCCAGTTCAAGTGCACAGAATGATAATTTGCCGTTACCGCTACATTAGATCTCAATTTTATTGACTTTATCGAACTTCCCAGATCAAAATACCTGTTATTTAGCTTATCCACTACTGCACTAGACACATCTAATTCAAAAACAGGATATTCATTATCTATTTTACAACCAACAAAATTATAGTTCTTGCCACCGGTTTTGGTTGTTACATTATACGTACCAGGAGTAACAACAACAGTAGTGGGATGATATAAATTTACATTCAACAATGTATCTATTGCGTCTTCGCCCATAAAATCGCCGGCAGTATGGTTAGCCGCCTGATCGTTGGTTCCGACTACGACATACCAAGGATTATGAACACAAGACCCCCAATTATTACCAGTCATTGTTGCTTGGACTGTTTCACCAGATGGCATTACAAATAGAGCTTGAATGTCAGTAGCCCAAGACGGACCACCCTCATTACCCACAATTGCTATATCAACATCACTAGATCCGCCACCCATAGTTTCTACGACAAAACACGCAGCAACCGTAGCAAGCCCACCGCCAGGATCATAACCAACGTGATAATTATCCACTAAAGTTGCATTACACAAACTCATATCGACAAAACACTCGTCTTCTAGATTGTTTGGAAATGGATTGGCCTCTGTGCCAAATGTTCTGGCGCGACACTTATCTACAACCAAATGATCCACATCCCCATTTGATGGCAAAAATCTAGCAGCTATTAACATACCATCGAAAAAACACCTCTTTAATGTTAAACTTGAAGGATCTGCGCCAAGACCCGATGTTCTTACACCACACAACGTCTTACTACGACCATTTATAGGACCATTATCAACCCTTCCTACAAACTTAACCTCTTCACACGTGCAACTGGAACCTATTTCACACTGAATCATTGGAACTGAAGTCATAGTGGCTATAGGCTGGCCTCCCATTTGTACGGTGCCATTTAAATTATCGGCTAAAATAAGATTAAAAAATCTAGTATCATCAAGAGGGGCGCCAGACTCAAGATCAATCTCTCCACCACCAGAATCGCCACCAATAGTAGTGGCCAAGGCTGTTGTCTGAACAATAAACATTGATTGTTCATTCATCTCTCCAATAATTATAGTACCCCCTATTTCACCCATAATTGATATTCCCGGAGGTACTGTGACTGGTGTATCTAAAGTGTATTCTCCAGCCATTAATAAAATAATTCCGCCATCTTGCAGCCTATTATCGGCAAAAGCTGCTGTAAATGCCTGATCCAGAGTTGGTGTAGTAGCCGAATTTACGTTATAATTACCAAGAACATTTCGGGCCACATCTCCAATACTTATAAATCCGGTACCATTTGATGTGATTAAAAATGGTAAATTCTCCAATGTTGTCTGCACGTTATAACAGGTTGGAAGAATGGGAAGGGGAGGTTCCATCAAAATGTCAGGAGCACCGTGAAAATAATCTTGCCCCTCAACATGCGCATTAAAATCACGCTTAGCGGTAGCAAGATGCCCCCCTTGAATTTGTCGGTTTGAGCCTATAAATCTATAACCCATGATACTCCCTATAATCTTAAAAACATCGCATTACACTTATCATTTCGCACAAATATCTGTTTACATTATAATAGCGAAATATTATCACTAACATCATAAAAAAATCACACACTATACTATACTTACACTTGTTTTACACAACCACTAAAGTGTGTGTGTGCCCCAAATTTTCAGTTACCACACCATTAACAACCTCATGATTATGCCCCAATGATACAGATGTTGTTTGAGTAATCTGATTAATATTTACTATACCCTCATTTACCCTAACCGTATGTGTATGTGGGATAGATGTTCCAGAAGGTCCCGCCAAAAACCCAATAGATGTAGAAAGATTCTCGGGCATAGTAGATGTATCATCAATAAGCTTAATCTGATTAATAGGATCGGTTTTACGAACTCTCTGAGCGCTAAACTTTTGCGATCCACTTTCGCCTAAGAATAATTTGTTCCTTGTAACATTAAGAATTTCATAATAAAACATTCTAGTTCCGGCTTCATCATATCTAACAATAACATCTCGATCTTTTACAGCTGGTACAACCAATGTCCAGCAATTAGGTATAAAATCGGATTCTAATCCAGCACTTCCAGGTTTCAAATCTTCTGTAGCCGGCTCAAATCTCACCAATATTCTACCATCGCTTCTACGAGGATTAAAATATTGCTCGTATCCAACAACAAATCCAGACCCATAACATAGGGGGCAACGATCTTCTGGATATTCAGCTGTTGGCAAATAACAAGAACATCTAACACCAGTACGAACTCTTCTTAATAATGCAACTGGCTCGCCCGTTGTTTCCAGCAACATTTCTTCTCGCTGGTGATTAATTTCATTTATTGGCAAACCACGTAATTGTCTGCCAACTCCAAGATATCCATCAGCACAATAATGTTCTCCACCAATATAAGTACCTATACAACCACCCCGAATAAGAACCTCTGGATTTGTTCTATGCCAACCAGCATAATCATATTTGGGAAAATCCACTTGTGATGCATCGCTAGCGCTTAAATCAGATGTAAGCAAATCTTTATCCACTGTACGATAACCATCTGTCCTAGTATAAGCATAATTTGGATAAGAAAAATTAGCAGTTTCTTGCAATGTTAAATAATTTTCTTCTTCATATCCCTTCCAAAATCTTACCAAAGGATCTCTTATAGCAACCCCATCCCAACCATTGATCGTATGTGATCTTGCATGTGTTTCTCCCCAACCCCTATTATCAACCGTTCCAACTAATAAAGAATTACTTGGTATATCTTTTGATACATATCTAATCCATTCTGTACCAATCTGGACAATACCATACGCAGGAAACAATTGAATGTCTGATACCGGAATTGCCAAATCAGTTGCAGTAATATCACTCAATAATACTGCCTCGGGATACACCTTTAATTCAGGAAAACCATCAGGCAACAAATCCAAATTATACCAATCAGACAAATACTCAAATGCCCTAACGGCAAAGTAATATGTTTCTCCAGGCGTTAAATCTAAAATGTTTGCACTTAAATATCCATCCAAATGAGCTACAAATTTTACACCATCAGTAAAAACATTCTCTAAAATAGTAGAATAATATATATTATATCCTATAGAGTATAAATACCCATCCCCATTTGGACCATCTGGATATACATAACCATCTGGATAGGCCCTACGCCATTCTAAAAATATTGAATATCCATCATTTTTAGACGCAGCTGTTTTAGCACCAGCTTCTGCTGGTGGAAAATATACAGGTGTTGGAATATAACATGCCATTATATCACAATGCAAAAATATAAGTAGCTTTTAAATTTTAAAATAATTTTACGACGTTACAATTCGAACAATGTCATCAATAAAACCCCTTAATTGTTTTCTTCTCTTTTTACGCTCTTTAAGTGGTACATTATGATGATCTAGCACTCGTTTAACATACCGATCTGCCGCTGACTCACCATCTGTTTCTTCTATATATTCTGTCTGATTTTGAAAACTTTCTTGTTCGAATTCATTGTCTAAATAATCATCAGCAGATGATCCGGAACTACCCGTTGTAGGACCGTCACCAAAACATTGTTGAAGAAAATGCGTCAACTCATGTACCATATAATGCTCTATAGATTCAGAATCATTTAACAAATTATAATTAAAGTAAATTATTCCATTATCCGTTCTCGCAGAAACATCCAAATTAGCAAAACACATTGGTACCAAATCTATAAAGGAAGGATCAACGTCATGCTCTTTACACAATTCTTTAAATGTATTACTTTTTCTTACAGTCTCACGTATATTATTGATTATATTCAATAATTTATCATAAGAAGTATCTGAATATACGTTCTCACCCATAAAACGCCTCATAAAACAGGTACTTATAGTAAATTATTCTTCTTCCTCATGACCACCCGACTCAATAAAACGAAGCTTTTCATAATAATCAAAGTCATCTAACGACTTAGGTTCTTTGCTTCGATCTCCGCGTCCAGGATGCTCTACTAAATGATCCATAGCTATTTCTGTGGCAATGTCTTCACCATCATCTTCTTCTTCGTCAATATGCTCATATTCAACTTCTACGCCTTCTCTAAGAGCTTTTTGATCAAACTCATCAGGAGTCATGCCGGCAGCTAAACCACCTGGCAGATGCTCCTCCCATTCAGCTATTTTTTTTACAAATAAACCTGCTAATTTTAATATTTGTTCTGCTTTCATGCCATTATGCTAAAATATTCGTACTATTTGCACCATCTCTTAAATACAAAAATTCCCAAACTTACAAATAATATTATAAACAAAAAATCAATTAACGTAAAATTACTATTACTACAGCTCGTATCACAATTACAACCATCCTTTGAATAATCCGTCGCTGGCATATCTGACTCCACTGAACTATCTGTATCTTCGGCATCTGGACATGTAGGACAAGTTCCAGCATCGCAAGGGTCACAAGAGTCACAAGGTTCACAATCTTCGCACGGATCACACGGATCACATGAATTTTCTGAAACTTCCTGTTTCATTTCTTCATAAGCCCAATCAATCCATTGCAAATAAGACCCCGGAATAGTATAAACAGCACCATGACCACAAGCTGCTACAGTAGGTGCCCTAGATGTGACCCCAGTTACATATACTTTATCATTATGAATTACATAAGCTGGCCCACCACTATCACCATAGCACGCATTTCCAGCATCTGGATTTTCACTTTCATCTTCTCCTAAAATCATCTCGTATTCACCACGCCAAGTTACAGGAACATCAACCGCGTATAACTCTCCTCCAGCAACATCTTTTTCATGTCGTCCATAACCAGCAATTGTCACAATATCCCCCACACTTATATTGTCGTTATATTCTGATGGTGATAAAATTGGAACAAACACTATATTTGAAGGAGATGGAGAATTATCAACCAATAAAAGAGCTATATCATTATAATTGTCTCCAGCAGTACCAGGATCAATTTCTTCGTCTAATTCTTGATCTTGTGGAGTTTCACCATAATACGAATCTTCGGCTTTCATTTTAGCTAAAACGGGAAAAAATGTACTATAATCTGCTTCTCCTGGTTTTTCATAACCATACGCTATAGACATAATACTTGGGCTATAATTAACACAATGCGCAGCCGTCAACACTAGATCTGGCCTTATAAGAGTTCCAGTACAATTTGGTGTCGATACATTTCCAAGCATTAAAGCAACAATAGATGGATATTCTGAATGTAAAGCTGGCGCCCCATTGATGATTGGCCCTTGATTCATAGACAAATTTTCTGACGCAGATCCCGCATTATATCCACACCCTATACAAAACAATAAGGCAGCCAACAAATATAAAAATTTATTACTCATTATTTCTTCCACAAAGCTCATCACAAAAAGCTCGTCTATTATCTGAATTAATAACTAATTGGTTAAGCTTTTCCTTGTCATCTCCCTCCATACAACCATAACATCTTTTTAAATCAGCAATTCCTATGCGCCAATATATATCATTAGTTAAGCACATAAACCCTATTTGCAATTTACTGGGATTATCTCCTAGAACTATATTGGCATTCGGCGTCTTCTCAACATATTCATTCAACGATTCCAATAAATCTTCCCAATTATTAAAAACTTTCTCATCTGACATAATATCTTCCTCACAATAAATATTGGCTTATATTATAAATCTCTTCCATATTTATATATATCAATATGTAATAGTTTTTGTTCTTGCGTCGTACATTTTTAATTTTTGTGCCACATTTATCATGAAAAATACAGGAAATAGCAAATTAGACACGCTCGAAGAAAAAAAAGCCCGATAACAAAAAGTATAATGATTTAGTATATTTGTCGGGCGCGAAGGAATCGCATTCGAGCTATAGCAGGATACCTTGCAGTACTTATCGTTAATGTTCCAAGACCAATTGGTGACGGTTTCATGTTAAACTTAATTAATTTTACTTTTTCAAAGTGATGAGTTAACAAAGTGCTCCATCTTGAATTCATTAGTTCCGCAACACTTGGTGGATTAAAATTAATACCCTGATCTGTAAGTTGAAACTCTCTACCTCGCTCTAATAACATTTTACTAGACAAGGCTAATAACTCGGCTCCCTCAACTATTACATCATGAAACTGCTGAAGAATTTCCGTATCTTCAAAGGTAAAAAGCGTCCAATGTGGTATCTCATTAAACATAGTTAGCGAATTACCAAGAAATGATACTAAATTATCAACGCCATATATATCACAATCTACATAGACGTCATTGCCCCACTCATCGGTAGTATTTACTTTACCACGAGAATCTAATCTGGCACGCAAAGATTTCAATAACACATTAATATTATGAATTGCCAACTGACTATAACAAAAGCCAGGATCATCTCCAAGGTGCTCATATCCATCAGTATTTACCGCCGGCATCATGGTATTCTGAACTACAAAATTAAACGCACCAGATACTCTAAAACCATTCAGCGTACCATCCCAAATATCATTCCAAACACCTATACAAGCATTCCAACCAACTGGGAAATCATAACCATACAACCCAATGCCCGAGCGATAAACGCCTAAATTTGTAGGACCGACAACAACATTTCCACTTGGTTCTTCAATAGTTATAGTAGGAAGAGCATCTAGATCTGCGGGATTACCATCTGGTCCTCGAAATTGGGCCTGTAGCCTAATTGTCTCCGTATGACCTACAGTTTCTCCGCGTGTCCTGTAAATAACCATGATATACCTCTATACCAATGCCATAATATACATCGAGAATATATTAAATTCACACAGGATAAACAGAAGAATTTCCAAATGGCAACGCAACATTAATTAAAAACAATTCATTATAAGTTAATGCCCCCTGCTCAGGAACTGGAGATAATGTTTGCCATGATACTGACGCCAAATATGTTCCCAAAGCAGAAGATCCAGATGGAATTACTACATTGCTACGATAAGTACCAACGGCAACTCTAGTCATTTGAACTGGAAAGCCAGCCGCTGAAGACCCGTCTGGATTTAAAACATAATTAAGAGAAGGAACATATCCATCAATTGCATGACCATAGATTCCATTACTTAATACTTGAACAGACAAACCGACAGTTTGCCCTGGATTAGCATTTATACTCACTACCATATCAGAATATCAAATTATGCTAATCTTCCTTATCAAAAAGAACCGACATCTCATCCGCATATTCTTCATCGGAAAATTCTAATTCCTCAAATTTAGGATCCACAACCTTAACAACACTTCTTAATTTTGTTTGTATTGGCTGCTGTGATAATTCCTTCATTGGGGACGTTGGAAACTCTGGCTGATTATCACAAACCCTAATACGATCACGCTTTTTATGCAATGATCCAGACTCCTTAGATTTTTCCAATTGCTTTAAAGTATAAGAAAAATGTTTTTTATCTAGCAAGTTAAAAGATCTACCAGCCGGAACTGTTAATCCCAAATCAGACAAACACACATTCATCTTAGATATATTAACTATCCAAAATGATTGATTTTTTTTATCAACGGCTTTCATTTATCAATTACGGTAACTTCCGTTGCCTTATCTTTACCGGCGTTATTTTTACCAATTGTAAATGATACTTTTTGTCCAGCTTTTAACAGTTTAAATCCTGGCATATTAATATCAGAATAATGAACAAAGATATCAGACAACGGTTCACCATTTTCATCAACGCGATTAATAAATCCGTAACCGGCCTTAATATCAAACCAATCTACTTCTCCAAAATACACTTTATCCATAATACTTTACTTTCTTTACATAAGCGCCCATTTGTTAATAAAATATGATTTTATGCATTATTTTTTGCACCAGATTCGTCAGGTAAAACCTCTTTTCCACCAACAGTCAACCCACCAACACAACCTAGTACTCTATAAATCTCTACAATTCCCATCGTAGAAATATGTTTTCTTTCCTCTTCGTTAGAGCACTTTCTTAATAATTTATCATACTTATCAAATACCTGCATTATCTCTATTTCACATCCCATACGCCGAGCTGTAGCTAATATTCCTTTTCTTGTTGCTTGCTCAGTTTTACACTTTTCGTTATTATTCATCTTCCTCGCCTTTCACAAACATAACTTTCGATTGTTGTGGTTTATGCACAAAATATGGTTCATCTATATCTATATTCTTTTTGCCATCAATTTCATAAACCAAAGTTCGTCCATATGGTAATTGGGTGCTAGGATATGGACCTATTATTTTTATAAGCCCCGCATGAATTTTATTATGACAATTAGCACACACTATGGCTAGATTCATTGGATGATTACTTGTGCCTAATTCTGTGCGCTCCACGATATGATGTTTGTGCAAAGTTTCAACATCACGTGTACCACAAATTTCACATTCTATTTTTTTAAGTTTTTTTGACATAAATTATAATATTTTTCTTAGCTTATTGATAAAATATTCTACATCATGAGACCTATATTCGCCCCAATGACTAATTCTTAAATAATCCTGACCATCACTAGGTCTCCCCAAAGCTTCCATTAAAGGAGACCCGCCGGAATATAAAGAACCACAAGCGCTTCCCAGCCCACAATATATCCCGTCATTTCCAAGTAAATTCAATAATCTAAATGCATCTCCATCTTTTGGTGTCTTAGCATATGTTGTATTAGGACAACGATTTGCATTTTCTCCAATAATATCAAATCCTAATGTTTTTAATTCTGGCTCTAATACATCTCTAAACTCAATCATATTCGCGTAACGCTCATCAAAAGTATTTATTGCTTCTTCTAACGCCACCGCAGAAGATGCTATGCCTGCTGTATTAGGTGTTCCAGAAATATCTCTAAAATACCTTGAACCTACTCCAAACTCTCTCCAAACACTAGAATCTGATAAATACATAAATCCAACACCACCAGGACCACCAAACTTGTGCGCTCCAAACACAGCTATGTCTGGATTTAACTTGCTTATATCCACTTTAATCTTTCCCAATGATTGAGACATATCCGTAAAAATATAATTATCATTTGTACTATTTATATTTTGAATTGTTCCGATTTCATTTTGCATATGAATACATACAATATTTTTGGCACTTTCAAATAATACCTCGCCATCAGAGTTTACTTTCAGCTTTTTTATAAGTACCGAGTCAAACGCTGCATCTACAGCCGTATTTATAGCGGGATGTTCTATAGGAGATATAAAAACCTCATCATCCCCAGACATACGTACCATATGAGCTAATAATTGCGCCCCCCATTCACAAGCCTGGGTACATCCACTAGTAAAAACAATTTGATTAGGATCTTTCGCATTAATCAATTTAGCTATTTTAGATCTTGCCTCTTCAATAGCGTTTTGTGCAGCACGACCAGTCGCTGACGGAGATAACGGATGTCCATGACCAGCAATAGAATCATTAAACTTATGATAAAAATCCATTACATGATGACTCATTGGTAAATGAGCGTTAGCATCTAAAAATAATTCTTTCATGCTCTTAAATATATCACGCCATTTAAATTATTTATTACATATTCCAGGTCTTGTACATAAATTCAACCACTTTGTCCCGTCCCATATCTTAATTAATTCCAAATTTATATCATATACCATTTGATTGGTATTAGGGGATTCGGGATATTCAGATGCCCCATGCACTTCTGGAACATTATATGCCGCTTTTATAATATCTGTCATATCAGTTTTAGGAATAGTGAACATATTTTTTCTCCATTACGGAACAATTGCGCCAGTAGTATCTACCCAAGCTGCCCCATTCCATCTCAGCATCATACCATTTCCAATATCAGTGGCAAAAAATTCAAACCCTAATGGTAAGTTTGTTGTCGGTCGCTGATCTGGACCCGCCGTAGTTCCAGACATAGTAATTCCAGACCATAATTGCACAACAGTTCCAAGAACACTCCAATTAGCCCAAGGGGTTGCACCCATACTTTCAATAGCAACATTTCCAATCATTAGAAACGTTCCCACCGCAGCATCTACTGGAACTCCAGTTATACCAGAAAATGACGTTAAATTTTGAAGATTTGCAACGCTGCCATTTGTAAGTCTAATACCATCCTGACCGTCTATTGTCCCATCTATACACAAAAACATAGACGCATCACACAACATCGCTAAACCCGTAACATTTGCGCTTAATGATGCGCCAAGATTTGACATAAAAAAACTACCATTAGAAGCATGAACAACCACATCAGCATCTCCACCTGCACCACCAGCAAGCCACCCAAACCCTGCGCCATCTAACATTACCGCAGTTCCTCCACCAGGCGAATCAAAAGCAGCCCAAATAGCAATTACCATCATATTTGGGGGAAGATTATCACCGTGTAAAACATATGCGCCGTTTGTTGCTTCTCCGTGACAATATAATATAAATGATTCATTATTTACGCCCGGATTCGGCAATCCATCATCTACAATTTTAATGGCACTATCTGTAGCATTTACAGACGTAGATATTACAGATAAACCATTAATTGCCGAACTAACATAAGGCATAACGAGTGTCGCCCCACTAGATGAAGAAATTGTCGTTGTATCTGATAATCCAACACCATCAAAAGATGTTAATGTTATATGTCGTCTTAATACAACATTTTCATTATAAGTCCCTGGAGAAATTTTTATAACATATTTATTATTCGCAGCCTCATCTGAAAATGACGCCAAGGCCTCATTAATCGTAGAATAATCACCAGTACCATTTTGCGATACAACAATTACATTTGCATCATATGTGTTTCCTGGACTGCCGATAATTGAACCACCAAAACTAGACATATAATATCCCTATTTTAACGCCAAAATTTTCCAGATAACTCTGTAGCAACAACCACAACATTTCCATTAGAAGTATCATCCGGATTTCCACCAGTTGCATCCCTATAAAAACGAATCGCCAACAAATCCCCAGGAATAACTTCGGGAACCAAGTAAGGCGCAACAAAAGAAGTCATTTCTAATGCCGTTCCAGGAACAGGAATTGCCTGAGCAAATGATGTCTCTGTAGCTGTCCCGTTTAAAAGATCCCCATCCTTAATAATAGCATAATCACTATTAAACTCCACATTACCAACATTAGAAGTATACTGACCTCCACTTGTCGCTACAACAAGTTTCCTAGCTGGATTTACTGCAGATCCCCCGCCCGTTATTCCACCAAAACTAGACATAGATATCTCTTTTTACATTGCTGCCCAAGCCTCAACTCGAACTACTTGACCAGGAACTGTAGTCCTAAACCATATTCTGCTAATTCTTCTGTTATCAAAAAATATAGCGGCCGTAGGTGTGCCAGGAGTTAAATCACCATGCAAAGTGTTACCATTAAAACTATATTCAATAACTTCAGTTCCTTCATTTACCAGAGAAAATGAAACTTGTCCTCTAAAATTAATTGCTATATCCTCATTATTATGTGGAAAATTAGCATTATTCACAGTTACTTTTTGGAAGAAATTAAAATCTTTTCCTTGAGTGGTTGGCGGTGGCATACAAATCTCCGTTTTTCTTAAATTTTATCAGTTTTATATACAAATATAATTCTAATATAATATTGAAAAATGCATATACGAATATCTAGGATCAAAATAAAAATAAATATATTTAATCGCGGAATGGATACCATTCCGCGGGAGGATAGGGCTATATCCTTTGAATTATCAAGAAGCTCCCGCCTTTAGGCGGGAAAGTAGTCACTTATTGTTTATAAACATGTATATACTCTCATATTTTTGCATACCAGCAGATTTGCTCAAATGACTCCTTATTGTTCGCAAATAAATTTCCTCACGAACATTTCCAAATATATCTATTGCCATATTTAACATTCTGGGGTAATTCTTAACATTCAAGCCAAACCATTTTCCAGGCTTTAACATATACTTTACATTTTCAAGCGTCTTTTTCCAATATACATCATAAAAATAATTTTCCCCACGATTATATGCTTGAGACAAATCATCAGAATAATATTCTTGATTAAAATATGGCGGACTACTCCAATATAAATCAATAGAATTTTCTTTATCGCAATAGTCCTCAGAACCAGACTGTATTAGTTTATAATCTTTAAAATTAAAATACCTTGCCATTTCCTCTAATTCAACCACAGTAAGAGGATCCGTTCCAATATATTTTCTACCACATGACATTGCCCCTAATAATCTAGCCCCATAACCACAAGAATAATCACCAACAACATCGCCGGGATTAGAGTATTTTAAACATACAAATTTTGCAATAGATGGTTTGAACATAGTAATGCTAGGAACCAACCTCATACTACGCATACCTTGTATCATCATTCTGTGACTAATATTAAAAGTTTCGTTTACTTTAGAATGCCAATTAATAACAAGCCGATTTTTTACTAATTTCAATAAAATATTATCATCTTTCCATAATTCAACCATATTTTTTTTGCCAGGCTCGGTAGCGTGACAAAAACTCTTACAAAAATGTTTACATATACTTGTTGCTGTAGAACTATTATTAAACAATTCATTTGTTGCTATATCCGGATTATAATCGCACAATTTCTTATAATCAGAATTTAATTTTTTATCAGGATATTCGGGATACATCCAACCTTGTTGCCTAAAATGATTAAATAGCGGTTGAACATATTTTTCCCTATCTTCTTTTGGTAGTGGTTTTATAAGCCCAGCTGTTATCGGAATACCATCTACTTCTACTATTTTTGTATATGGATTGTCATTTTTTCTTTTTATCCTTTTTACTGTAGCAGCGCTTACATTATATTGTTTAGAAATATTTTCTATATTATTATTTTGATTTAAATTGTTTATAATATCATGTTTAATACTTTCTGGTATATTATATTTTTTACGACCTATTTGTCTGTTTTCTTGCTGTTTTTTAAGTACAAGGTATTTACTATATTTTCTATCTAACCTTGTTTCTAATGATGAGTTTCTATATAACCAATTCATAATAAGATCCACTTTTTCATTGCCATTAGATTCCATATCAAAAGTATTATTACCAGTTTTAGAAATACAATAAAAATTTACAATAATATTCAACTTATCTAATATTAATCTTTGTATTTTTTCACACATCTCTTCAGTAGACGTTAATGACCACTTCCACTCTTTAGTTTGCTGCCTCATAGTAATACAGCCATCACCATCAAATAACCCTCTAATAAAATGGTTGTTTAAATCTTTACGCAACCATTTTGGAAATTCTATAATAAAACTTTTAGCCTGTGGACATCCCTTTTCTTCCAACATATCACACATATGTTTACTATACATTCTTATACAACATGTCGGATATCTATTATTGCTTAAATATCTTTTAATGTTTTGTTTTGGCATATTAATAAAACTACAAAATTTTACTAAATGATTATAATCTTCATCCTTTAATGTTAAATGTGCCGTATTTGTTCTTTTACAATTATAGGCATCAGCATAAAGAAAACCAAGCCAATATGCTTTTTGTGGTGTGTTTATATTATCAAAAATATCTTCATTAAAAAAAGTAAATCTATGACTTTCATTTCTATTTCTTAATATTTCTTTTTCTTTTGCCCACTTTTGTATTCTACGTTTATCAATTGAATATTTTTTTCCTAAATTTTTGGCTGATACACCCAGTTCATATAATTCAAGTATTTTTTCTATTTTTGAATCATTAAATTGTTCTTTTTTTATAGAATAATTGTTTTGTTTTATTGTTTTTATAATTTGTCTATGGTCTTCTTCTAAATTAATAGCTATTCTCTTAGCTGAAAATCCGTTTTCTGTCATTTCTTTTATTTTATTTTGCATTTTGATGAACCTTTCTTATACATGTATATATAACACATTGCCTAGGTTCATTCAATAAAAAATAAGGGCTCGACCCAATTGGGGAGCCCTTATAAGCTATATGCAAGCTAAGTTATTGAAATTATGCGCCAATTACAACGCTCTTATTACCGCGAGCGACACCGCGTGGATTCACAATTCCAAGACCAATAATTTCACTTACCACCCATCCTAATTTTAGCTGCTTAGGCTCGTCAGCGGGAAGTACCTCAATGTCCTGACGAACAGGCATCACACCAACAAACTCTGGGTCTGCACATGCGTAAACGGTACCAGCAGGAACAATCTTAGAAACAAGAATGTCTGCGCCCCAAACATGAGCATAAAGACCAGTCTGTAGAATCTCGCGCTGAGTCACAGGATCAACCTCACCACCATTAGCACCAGCACCACCGCCAGCTGCCCAGTTTAGAATATCGGTGAACTCATTGATGTTCATGAAAAACTTTGTGGTTACCAAGTCCCAACGATCTACCTGAACCTTTAGTTCAACTAGGTCGCGCTTTAGCATTCCACCATCAGCAATATCTTGAGCAACGTTCTCGACAGTAGCAGCAGCATCTAGAGCGGCAAATACATTTGCATCCTCTTGAGCCATAATTTCCTGCCTTGCCTTTTGAACGGCACGGTCAATCACGTTAAACCGACGTCTTTTAACTTCAGCAATACGAACGGTTGGATTGGAGTAAAGCTCGAACTCGGGAACGGTTACACGATCACCGAATACGCGACTCTCAGGACCAGAGCCATTGCTTGAAACAACAACTGCAGCCACATCGATATCGCGGTCATAAACTGGTAGGGCTCCTTGAGGAAGGGGATCAACCACGAGGGCACGTCTAGCAATTCCCTGATAATCAAGGTTTCGCATTTGTTACAGGTCAGGGAACCTGGTTAGGTCATTTCTGCCTAACTCCTTATATTACTATAAGGGTCGGACTCTATCTTCTCCAATTTTGGAGTTTAGCATATTAGTCTCTGAGGATTCAGGCATAATTTTATATTTCATACTATCTATTACATGAGGCCTAATAATATCTGAAAGTTTTTGAGTATTTTTTTTATTTAAAGTAAGTTGAAAATATTCTTTTTCTTTAAATTTAAACCCCATAACTTTAGATCTTAAATCAAAACACCTTTTTAATAGATTTTGTAGTTTTATATTTTCTTCATATGTAAAGCCCATTGTCGCTATTCTCATATTTATTCCTGAATTTAGATTTCCGTCATCACAAATCCAAACTGCTAGTGCCAATGGAGTCATGTATATATCTAAATTGTCTGGAATATGTTTAATTCTTTGATTATCGTAAAACATGTCGGCAAATGAATTTAAGCCTTGATGACATATTGTTGCGGTCTGTAGCATTATAGAATTTTTTCTTTTATCTATATTTTCTCTCCATGCATTAACAAAAGGATCTAACATTGATATTTTCCAATGAAAATATTGTTTTTGTTTTTTGCAATGTCCAAAAGATAGCTTATATAAAGAATTTTTGCCATCTCTATATAAACATCCATCTCCTAATAACATTCCAACTAAAATTTGTTTTTGAACATAATTTATAGGAATTGCTCTGAGATGATTATATCTTCTAGCCGAAGAGTCTGGAATTCTATTATTTGCTCTTAACAATCTTGATATAGCCGGAGCAGATATTTCGAACCATTTTGCTATTTCTTTTATAGATTGTCCAGAATCAAACATTGATATAGCTTTTTTGACTTGATCATTTGTAAAATCAGATATGTATTTCTTCCTCCATTGGACTTTATTTTTTAAATTTTTTCTTACATATTCATATGAAACATTATGTTTTGCAGCAATGTCTCGAATATTAAGTCCAAGTTTATATTCTTTTATTAAAACATCTAATTTTACTGTCATGCCTGTCTTTCCTGCTGATTTTCTGTATCATTCTAACTCTGTTACTATAACGTGTTTTAAATTATCTACAGTGATTAATTTCTTGAGTGTTATAGTAGTTAGACATTCAGAGGTTCCAGCATATAGCTAAATTTTACATCCGCCGAAAATTAACGGATAGGATTGGCCATCGCTTGAGCAAGAGCAATCTTGCCATCATGACTCATAATAGCGCGAGAGATCAGCTCATCCCGCTTGTCATCAGAAAGGCCCTGACCACTAAGAGCAGTATTAGAAGGCTGATTTTCCTCTAATACTGAAGCATACTTAGAAATGGTCTGAAGAGCATCTTGCAAACTCGATGCATTAAGCTCTCCCTGTGTATTAAACATATTCATATTTTATCTCCTAAAGTTAAAAGACTACTCGCTTAGCCAGTAATCTGATTTACAGATTTGAAAAATTGGGCGCCTGAAACTCAGACGCCCCTCTTTAGTTAAACATTATCCTTCGCAATGGAAGTGAATTACAGCCTCAGTGTAAGTGACAGCTACTGCAGCCTGACCACTAGGTGAATTAAGTGCGGACACCAAAGTCACAGGAGTGTTTACCAGACTTCCGTTAGTTGTAAACTCAATGAAACGAGCAAGGGTAAGAGCACCACCATCAAATGCCGAAGCAGCATCAGGAGTCAATAGACCAGTTGCCGTAGCGAACAAGGCATCTCCGCCAGCTAGAGTCGGATTCTGAGGATGGAGGCCAGTTACCGCGGTCTCATCAACTGCATCCAAAGTTACAGAATAAAGACCAGGCTTGTCCCAAAGGGTTAGTTTACCACTTCCAGTTGCAGTGTGCGGACCAAGAGCCGCGCCACCAGTTACAACTTGACCGGCAACAGCGCCCACAACCTCGCCGAATAGGGTACCATAACCAGAAGTACCATCATCGATTAGGAATAGAGGACGATCACCAGCGGTAAGAGCCGTAGTAACTGCAGGACGGGTTGTTGCTACATAACCATCTACATCAGGAGTGTGTAGGTCTGTGCCAGGAGTGGCAACATAAGTTAGAGTACCAACTTCACCACCACGAACAGTTGTGTATACGGTGTCTAAACCGTCAAACTGACCAAGAGGTTGAATTCCAGGTTGTAAAATTTTAAGAGCCATTTTATTTTCCTTTTAGACACGTTCTATGTGTCCGATTTTTCTTACATCTAAGGATCTTACTTGTACTAACAGAAACTCTCAGTTTACAATTAGTCAATTTTATATTCTTATATTAGTAAAAAAGTAAAAAATCAACATAAAAAGTTTAAAATAATTACATTATAACTTCTCTGCCATAGCTAAAAGCTGTTCTTTTCTAGTTTTTGCTACACTAACTTCTTTTTCCTCATCATTTTTGTCTTGTTTATGTTGAGAAATTATAGTTAATGCGCCAACAATATCGGCCGTAGAAGTAACTGGCATTTTAGCTGTAGCATTCCAAATCATACCTCTAACCCGGTTATCACCAACAGCCCTGGCAATTATATTTTCTAACCTCTGAGCCGCTTGTGCCACAGATTCTGGTTTACCATCTATTGGTCCAGTATAGACAGATCCGGCTATTGGCAATGATGTAGATAGAAATGACTGAAATCCCTTTATTATTTCTGCTTTCTCTTCTTCAGATTTGGCTTCTTCTGGTAATTTTTCAGATACACCAACCGCTTCTTCAATTTTATCTTCGACTTCTTCAGTAGCTTCTTCTTCCGCCTCTTCCGTAGGATCTTTCTTTTTTAATTTCTTCTGGTAATTATCATAATCTATTTTTGCTCTATTTAAAGCGCCATAATTAAAACCATTTCCCGACACAATATTATAGGTATTGCCTGTTATAGCGTTAAGTTTACCTTCAAACTGAATTAAAGAATATAAAAGATTTTTATCTAGCTTACCATTAACCTTACCGGCATATAAAGTTCCCAACGGCCCACTAGCCACAAACTGTTGAGCTTGTGTAATCTGTTCTTCTGACATGGTAGTATCTGCGTAATTCATATCATTAGAAATCGTTTCGGCTTGATAAGGCTCTTTTAGACGACGAAAATCCCTATCTTCAGCGGGAACAACATATTCGATAGCGATGGAATAATCACCACTAGAAGGAGTTCCTAAAAGACCGTCAGTATATACCATTATTTTCCTTATTCTGGAGCCAATTCAAACAAACCCTCGATATCTGAAATCACTTCCTCTACATTAGGTTCTTCGCCAGTTTCTTGAGCCTTTTCTTGCTCTTCTTTGATTTTACCAGCAAGTTTCTTGGAAATTGCATTGAGTACATTAACGCGCTTTATATTATCATTTATAGCATCAAACTCAGATGTACATGATGACTGAACGCGCTCCAAAGCCTTAACGGCCTCAGTAACATCGCCAGGAGATATAAACTCTTTAATATATTTGGCTGGCTCTAACCAAGATCCCCACCTTTTACTAAGCGTCCAAAACGAAGTAGATTCATATGTTTTGGGAACTCTTTCAATCATTCCTATATACTCAGGAATAACGGCAACCATATCTTCACATGATTTTTTATATGATTCTAATATTTGAATTATAGCATTGTTATATTTTTGATTAAACAACTTAATCTCTTCTCCAACGCTCTCATCCTTAGACTTTGCTTTGGCCGCCAGTTTACTTATTCCTATCCTAATTTGATTTACCACTTTAGCCTGGGCCCTAAGCTTTCTAACATCACCCAAAAACGAAGATATTTCCAGGCCAAACTCCGGAAAATCTTCAGTTACATCACCAACCTCGCTAAGAAAAACACTACAATCTTCCATCATTCCGCGGCTAATATTAACGGTATTAGATACCGCAGAATAAATACCAGCAGCCATCAATGCTTTGGGTAAAATTCTAATACCAATAACTCTCAAAAGCGGCCAAACCCAAGCCCATGCAACTTTTTCTATTGGTTGAGTTTCAGTGTCTTCAGTTTTTTTAATTAAATTATCTTTTTTTTTATCCTTAATAACTCGCTCAGAACAACAATCGGCTAATTTCATAAGATCCTCTTCACCCTTCATATCCAACATAAAAGCGATTCTTACAAGTTCATTTACTAATTCGTGTTGAGCCTTTACATATCGATGCTGCGTCAATTTTCCATCATTTGGTTTTAAAGCTATATCAGCAATCATATTTTGCTGTTCTTTAAGATTTTCTACAATGGCCTGAGATCTATCATATGATGGAGCTACAACGGCTGGAGATTCCGGATGTGCTTTATCTAATATGTCATCATCTTTTCCGTTTGGTTGCACACCATATAAAATCTCGATCTCAGAAAGATCTTGTGAATCATAGCGAGGATTTGTCTTCTCCTCCGCAGCTTCTTTTACAAGCCCCTCTTTGATAGCTATTTCCGCATATTTATCAAAAATTTCGCTATTACTCATTATATTTTCCTTATTTTTCTAGCCGCATCTTTAGCAAATGTATCAACAACTTGCTTTAGTGAGTGATAATCCCGGGGCATTATTAGCTCATCGGGCATTTCTTTCTTGTTTCGATAATAACTATCCTCTAAATTCTCGGCCGTTTCATTAAAAGACCTAGTAGTTACAATTATGTCTTCATATCCGCTGAGATCTGGATAAATCTCTGACGCCCAATACAATAAAGTATCAACAATATCACGATTCATTAATGGAACAATCCAAACATTGGCTTCATCATTTACAAATCGCGTTCTTCCAAATGATGTTGGTGTTAAAAGAGGATCAGTAATTTCTTCCTCTTTATCCTTATCTGGCTCTTGCTTTTCGTCAGTTTTAGGAACATCTATTGGCTCTATCTCTTTGCCCGGCTCTGGAATCTCCTCTTCCTTATCCTTCTTTTTCTTACCTCCAAGCAAACCGCCAAGTAATGACGCACCAGCCATAAGTCCGGCACCAAGTAGCGCTGTTTTTATAGTCCAAACAATCAGACCACCAACCAACCACTTTGCCTTACCTGTCCTACGCAACCTGAATAAATCTCCAAAGATACGCTCTAATACTGGTCTGCCTTTCTGACCAAAAAATGGAATATTTGGACTTGTCGTACTACGTTTTAGTGCATATGATTCCAAAAAAGCTGTTTTATACATCTTGTCAAGCTCACCACTTGCGTCTAGTTTGCGCAAATGCTCCAACATATCATAACTAGCCTCTGCGGTGATTGGACCAGCAACTTGAGATACCACTTCCCTACCAATACTAGAAACCTCATCAGATGTAACTTGGCCTTTAGATTCTAATAGTGGCTTGATTTTAGCAACCATACCACGAGCTATTGCGTAAATATCCAGGCCCAAATGAGCAACAACCTTGCTAAGTATCCAAAATAATGGGTTTATCTTAAATATTACGCCGTTCATTATAAGTTCTAAAACACCTCCGGCCATACCGCCTGGTTCATCAGCTTTTACTGTGTTCTTGACAAAATTCTTTATAAAAGATCCAATACTCCCCAAACCGATTTCGTCAGCAATTCCAGCTTGTTTGATAATATCAGAATCCATTACCGCTATTTTTTCAATTAACACGGTATCTGATAAGTATTGAAGATCTGAATTTGACATTACCTTCCTTCGTATGGTTGTGTAGATTTACCAAGAATAAACGGAACAACCCTTTCTATCGCCGCATGAGCCTGTTGGGTCCACTTACCCTCATATTCAGACATTCTGAGTC
>Ga0180433_10001134_pt1 | contig 45181 bp, 36 predicted proteins | sample SS_ome_8_FD_132980 | JGI IMG/M metagenome (GOLD analysis project Ga0180433, IMG submission 132980) | Hypersaline lake sediment archaeal communities from the Salton Sea, California, USA - SS_1_D_1 metaG | ecosystem: Environmental > Aquatic > Non-marine Saline and Alkaline > Hypersaline >...
GGTGTCCATACCAGCCTTCCTTTCCAATGCTTTCCAACATTTTCATCGGAAGGTTGGTATGTTTATGATAATAGCTCATCTAAATTAGCCGCCTAAAAAGTGCGAAAGTTGAGATATAACAAACTCGGTATTTATGTCGATGCCTGGGATGAAGACAGCTCTAATATCGAGGTTTTCGACAACATAGTGCATGACTGTAAGACTGGTTTTGCTGTGGCGTCGGAAGCCGGCGGAAAGCTTGAAAATATCAGGTTTTATAACAATCTTGCTTACAATAATGACACGTGGGGAATTTTTGTTAATGCCTGGCGCGATGATTCAGTATTAAAGCACGGCAAAGTAATCAATAACACTTTTTATAACAACAATACAGGCGGTATATATATTGGAGATGAGATATTCGAGGATCTTGTCGTAAGAAACAATATATGCAGCCAGAATGAACGAGCTCAATTAGTAAACACCTCTGAAACGAAGCATAGGAATCAACAAGACGAAATTCATGTGGACCATAATCTGATTGATGGTTTTCGGGGCTGGTGGTGTGAAATTTATGGTGCTAAACCTGTCGTTGGCGACCCACGTTTCGTGAATCCCTCATTGGGAGATTTTCATCTAAAGCCAAATTCACCTGCTATAGACAAGGGTTTGCCTATTGACGCACCAAGTTGCGATTTTGAGGGGGATCCGCGCCCTGCCGGTTCAGGATATGATACAGGTATTGACGAGTATTGTAAATAGAAACAAACCACGGGTCAAAGCCAGGGCTACATACGATCTTGATACTCGATGCGTGGCACCCCCAAACTTGCTTGGGGGTGTTCTTACCTTTGCTTCTGTCAGGTTATATTAGCACGAAAGCTGACAAAGGAGTGACACCGCTGCATGAGGCAGCCAGCCATTGCCGAACGAATGTGGCGGAACTGCTTATCACCGAGGGTGCTCACGTCAATGCCAAGGACGAAAATGGGACGACCGCGCTACTTCGTAGTCTCTCGTTGTCTGCGAATATCCTGACCATGCATCGTCGGCGATTTACGTTGCGAGTCGTGAGTGCATTCGCTATTATTGAGCCGTGAATTGTCGGCAGCCTATTGGAGACTCCAGAGAGAAAGGCAGGGTGCAGTAATGAGAAACATAAGAGTCAGCGCGATGCATGGGATAAGTCGACGAAAATTCCTCAAAAGCTCGGCGGCGGCAGTAAGCACGATTCTTGCGACTCCGGCAATCGTCCCTTCTTCGGTGTTTGGGGCCCGTGCGCCGAGCAATCGTATCGCCGTCGGCAGTATCGGCTTGGGAGGAATGGGCACAGGGAACATGAAGGGCTTCAAAGGCAAGTCCGACTCGCAGGTCGTAGCTCTTTGCGACGTGGATGCAAGTCATTTGGAAGAAGCGCGTAAGATCGCCGAACTCGCGCCCAAATCTTGCTACGGTGATTTCCGGGAGCTTCTGGCCAGAGATGATATCGATGCCGTAGTGGTCAGCACGCCCGACCACTGGCACGTTCCTATTTCCATCGCGGCGGTAAGGGCGGGCAAAGACGTGTACTGTGAAAAGCCGCTGACCCTGACCATCGGCCAGGGCCGTGCACTGGCCGACGAGGTGAAGCGCTACGGCCGCGTGCTGCAAACCGGGTCTCAGCAGCGTTCCAGTGATAATTTTAGATTTGCCTGCGAACTGGTTCGCAACGGCAGGATTGGCAAGGTGCATACCGTGCGCGTTGGTATTCCCGGCAACAACAAAAAATGCGAGCCTACCTGGACGCCGGAGCCGGTGCCGCGAGGTTTCGATTACGACCTCTGGCTGGGACCCGCTCCCTGGGCGCCGTACCATCATCAGCGATGTCACTATGAATTTCGTTTCCTGTTAGATTATTCCGGCGGTCAGCCTACTAACTGGGGCGCGCACCATCTGGACATCGCTCAATGGGGTCTGGGAATGGACAACTCCGGGCCGGTGGAGATTATAGGTGACGGTGAATTTCCGGACACAGGGCTGTTCACGACCGCCACCAACGTCTACTTCGAGGCCGTGTACGCCAACGGCGTCAAGCTGATCTGCAAAACAGGCGGTTCTAACACCCGGTTCGAGGGCAGCGACGGCTGGGTCAATGTGAAACGAGGCGGCCTGGAAACTGAGCCTGAGTCCCTCAAGAACGAGACCATCGGGCCTGATGAAATCCACCTTTACAAGAGCCGAGACCACAAACAGAACTTCCTGGATTGCATCAAGAGCCGAAAAGATCCTATCGCCAGCGCGGAAATCGGCCACCGCTCTGCAAGTCTCTGCCATTTGGGCAATATCGCCATGCTCTGTGACCGCAAGCTCAGGTGGGATCCGGCGAAAGAGCGTTTCATCGGGGACTCGGCGGCCAACAGTATGCTCGACCGACCTATGCGTTCGCCGTGGCGACTGTGAGAGCCGGCAGGCTCGCGACCGAGCGCCAACAGTGAAGTAGCAGCACCTTGTGACATAGGGTGATTTATGAACAGAACTGTCCCTTGGAGTATGTCTATGCGAAACAGACTCCCTGCAATCGCTTGCCTTGCTGTGATGATGTGCCTGGCAGGTCCGGGCCGGACGTGGGCCGGCGAAGCCCTTAAGCTCGAACGAACAGGCACTCGCAGTGTGTATTTCACATACAGAGGTGAGCCGCTCTTATCCTTCGGCGGATTGTCCGACTTCATCTTTTACGCCGCCGAGGACGCGTATGATTACAAGTTGTGGGCGCGGTGGGCCGAGCAGCAGGGCATCAACCACGTGCGAGCGTATCCTCCGATGAGTTGGAAATATATTGTGGAATTTGCCGAAGACAATGGCGGTGACCCGTCCAACATATTATTTCCTTATGAAGAGACCAAGCCCGGGAGCCGTCAATTTGATTTGACGAAGTTTAATGAGCATGGCTTGTGAAACTGATTGAAGAGACGATCAGTGTGGACAATGTGTATTATGATCTGGACCATGAAATTGCTCGCCATGCCCGTGGTTGGCTGAAAGAACCATCCTGCTGGAAAAAAGCTCAAATGTGGGTAGACGAAATGGCTGAGGCCATTCAACAGAAATGGAAAAGATTAAATCCGGATCGCCCGTTAATTATGGGGCTGGACGCCGGGCCTATGACCCAAGCGCAGCGGGATTGGATTTATACGCGTCCCTATTTTGATCTGCTCATTTTTGGGAAAACCCATAATGTGAACCAAGCCAAGCAGTGGCGCATGCAGTATAAAAAGCCATATATCCCCCAGGAAAGCTGGGAGAAATACGACCGCTATAGCTATATCTATCCGAAGCATCGAACCCATATTCGGAAATTCATGTGGAAATTCCTGATGGCAAAATGCCAGCAGATGGACTTGTACATGAAACCGCTCAAAACTCCCGCCAAGACCAAATACCCGCACAATTACGATCCTCGCGGCTGGAACAAATTCGAGGATGATGCGCTCGTGCTTAGAACGTTCTGGAATAGTCTGACGGATCACCCCAATCTGTGGTTTAACGGAACCGTCGCATCCGGCCCGGGAAGCCATCAGTACGTGCTTTCGTCTGAGAACGAGACGGTTGCGTATTGCTCCTCCGCCACCGGCAAAGAGGGCGTGAGGTTCCAGAGCCAGCAACTCAAACTTGAAAACCTTGCTCTGGCCAACGGCAACCATTTGCTTGACATAGTGAAGCCGGACCGCGGAGTGTTATCAACCGATGAGGTCGCGGTGAGTAAAGGCGTATTGACAGTCAGATTGCCGGCCTTTACCGATGATATCGCCGTGCACGTGTACACGGCCAGGAAATAGATTTGTCCTAACAGGTCAGCCAAAGCGAGCCGGCTTCATCCATTACTTTTTGCCATACAACCATTGGTCGTCGGCGAATTCGTAGTCAACGATTTCTTTATCGCTGAAGAACAAGCCGATTTCGCGCTCGGCCGATTCGGGACTGTCTGAGCCGTGAATGACGTTGTATCTATTCGAACAGCTAAAGTCTCCTCGTATAGTACCGGGCGCAGCTTCGGGGCCAAACGTGGCGCCCATTATTTTGCGTGTCATATCAATGACATTCTCTGCCTGCCAGACCATGACCAGTGCCGGCGCGGAGGAGAGATATTCTACGATGCCTTCATAGAACGGCTTGTCCCGATGAACGCAGTAGAGCTGGCGGGCCAGGTCCTCGGAGATCTGCAGCAGCTTTGCAGCGACGAGTTGCAGGCCTTTTTGTTCAAGCCGCTTGATTATCCGCCCTATCAGATGCCGTTGGATGCCGTCCGGCTTGATGATAATCAATGTGCGTTCCAACATTCCTTTTCTTCTCGGCGGCCGCTCGAAACTGCGTGCCTACCGATGTCACATCACATCCCTTTGGGTACGATGTAAATCTCGACCCGTCTGTTCTGTGGATTGCCGCCTTTGTTGGGTTTGTTTGGCTCGATGGGGCGGTACTCTCCGAAGCCGCGAGCGCTCAGTCGCTCAGGGTCAACGTTATGATCCGTCATTATGTCGAGTACGGATATCGCCCGGTGCACGGAGAGATGCCAGTTCGTCGGGTGCTTTGCGCGAGTAGCAGGCTTGCGGATAGGGATATCATCCGTATGCCCCGCGATGATGATATCGAATGTCTTCGCTTCTTCCGAGTTCAAGATGTCGCAAAGGGATTTGACCGTTTGCACTGCCGAAGCTGCCACCTGAGCGCTGCCCTTATCAAAGAGCAAATCGCTTTTGAACTTCACGATACCCCGGTCAGGATCGTACGTGACCATGTCATGCTGCTTGGCGAAATCCTCCAATTTTGTGCTGAGCTCCACGGGCAAGGGTGCTCCGCCATGCAGAAGCCTGTCTTGCATCGAGGCGATCAGTTCCTTCTTTTTTGCGATGTCTGCCTCCAGCGCAGCGATCTTCTCCCGCAGCGCATCCTCTTCAATCCCTCCCTTCTGCCTTGCCTCACTCAGTTGTCTTTGGAGCTGTTCCAATTCCATCTGAGCAGTCGCGAGTTGACTTTCCAGGTCCGCAATCCGCTTGCGCTGCGTGTCATTCTGAATTCTGAGGTCTTTGAGCTCCGAGTTACAGCCGCCAGCCAACATGAGCAAAATACATCCAAGAAATACTGCCGAGAGTTTGACGCTTCGCATGGCCACATCCTTTCCCAGAAACGCATGACATCACTTTATAAAGATTCCAAAGACTCTGCACCCATCAAGCAGTGCACACACTTACTCTATCCTCTGACCGTAGACACAAGTAAACCCATTTTTCTTCACCGGTCAAGCACAAACTGCCAAAATATCACAAGCCTTTGAGAAAATAGACAAAATAGAAAATGGCACGGCGTTATCGGACGGCATCGGTACTGTTGACACTCAGCTTTAATGAGATACTTTCCCGCTCGTGCGCGATCAACATTTCATGAAGGTGTGGCTTTGTAGGACTCTGTTCCGCCGTGGAAAGAAAGTATGCTGAACAATTCTCTGGATGTCAGTATGAATCCGCTTTCAAAGCCCTCTCCGTGCCGACTTGCGGCACTCTGCAGATGGCTGCTTGCGTTTTCTGTGTCCTAAGCGTCTGAATCTGCCCCTCGGCTCCTGATTTGGTGGGCCATCCCTGCCGGCCCTCGTGCAGAGCTTTATTGAGAAACGCTTCAAGGTCCGATCTCATTGCCTCAGCGTTCATGTTCTTGTCAATCCCTTTGGAGCAAATTTGCGTTGTCAGTATCATCAAATTGATGGCAGTGGACGCATCTTGTCTCGGCGCGGATGATTCTGTCTCGCTCATTCTGGTTCCTGGTTTACGTCCCGCCTACATTGATGCCGTGTGACAGAGAACTGAGCATTTCCAGCTTGCTTTCCCATTTGTGCGAGTTAATTTCTCTGTTGGGCACAAGTTCCGAACGCCAAATCCTGCTCAACCATTTATGTACGAATCGAAGCACTCTCATTTCACAAGCCTCCTGCTTTCACTGGCACCCACCAACTTGTCGGCGTCATCTCTGGTCAGCCGTGTTGTGGCTTGCCTTCCACTTGTTAGAGGCAACAACTTGAACGTTGGTAACGAGAATTGCGATTTCAGAAGGTTGATTCTTTAGGCGCACCGTCGAGCATAGAGCCGGGGAGTTGACCAAATACCGTAGTTTCCACGATTGTCGGGGGTCTTTGCGGTCGTAGAATTTATGGATAGTTGATACGATGGGCAACGGATTGGGCACCATATGTATGAGCCACGACCAAGACATGGATACGCTTGTTCCACCGGGCTGAATTCACTTCTTGAGGCTTACCCTCTCACGTCTCTTTGCCAAGAGGATATCCGGAGAGCCTCATCGCAGATTCACACTCAGTGTCATCGCAGGAGGGGTTCATGAAAGAAGTAGCGGACCCTTGCTTCTTGGGCGATAAGGACTTGTCGCTTTTCGACTGGTTAATTCACAATCGCCGTTCTCTGCCTGTTTACCAGGGTTCGTCCTGGCGTTGTTTTGAATGCTCGTTCGAATCGTCCGATCTCTGGATCATGGCGGTGCACATTATGCACGTACATGATTCTATTCGTGCAAGGAGCGAAGAAAGCTTGCTGGCCACCGAAGCAGAGCAAGAGCAACGACGTTAATCCAGTCATGCTTCCATTCACCCATCTGATCAAACTTCCGGCTGCTGAGGCCCGGTTTTTTAGTCTGGTATTACGGTCCGAAAGGTCTGATTAGGTTGTATCGCGGCTGCTGAAGAAGGTGGTGTATCCTCCGGCTTCCGCGCCCCTGTCAGTATCATCAGCCAGCAATTCTCGATAGTCACTTATCACCTTTTTGTACGCATCGGCGTGCTCTTGAATGATCTTAGGCCGGTAGTGCTTAAACCACGGGACCTGAAAAACCCGGCGGTTAATACTTTCGGCCACGGGCAGCCGTTCTACATAGTGTTCGATCTTTGTGGATTCATCGAGGTACGCAATCCGCGTCGGCCTGCCGTGACCATAAACATCCATCGTCGTAAAAAGTGGGTGCACATGGAGTGGCTTGTTGCAGCCGGGGTCGCAAATCGAACCTTCGGCTCGAACCGCTTCACTGAATCTGGACAATGAAAGACCTTCCAGTTCCTCCGTGACATATTTGAAAAGTGGAAGGTACCACGCGCCCTTGGTGGTATTTGTCCCCCCTGCTTTCTTGCGAAAGCAAGAAGGGGGGCGGATGGGTCTGATGCCCGCACTACCATCGAGAAGGTCGCAGAAATAGTTCATCGCCCTGTCGATTTGGGCCATCTGCTGCGGATAGAGTTCCAACTGCACCAGTCCGAAGGCGGAACTCAACTGGTGCATGCGATGCTTGAATCCTCCGCATGGCAATCCTGCAAAAGGCTTAAGCTCTTTCAGCGTAATCTCATCGTGACGGATATAGTGACCAAACAGAAGGGCGCGTTCATAGACTTCTCGGTCGTCGGTAAATAATATCCCTGCCTCGCCAACGGCCAGAGATTTGCCGGTCATCAGAGAAAACGCGGCGGCATCGCCGAACGTACCGATTTCTTTGCCCTTGTATAACGCGCCGTGAGCGTGCGAGCAGTCTTCGAGTATCTTAAGGTTGTGTTTGCCGGCGATTTTCATGATGGCATCCATATCCGCCGGCATGCCGGCATAATGCACCACCACAATGGCTTTCGTTCGCGGCGTGATTCGGTGCTCGATGTCTTTGGGGTCGATACAGATAGTGTCGGGGTCAACATCGGCGAAAACAGGCGTGGCTCCGAGCGTATAGGCCGGGGCCGCGGAGGCCCAATACGTAATACTCGGTACGATGACCTCGTGGCCCAGACCGATACCCAGGCCGTACATAGCACCCAATATGGCCGCGGTACCATTGTTGTATGCCAGGGCGTACTTTCTGCCAATGGCCCGGGCGTACTCTTTCTCGAATTCCTTCGTTATTTCGAGGCCGGACATCTGCCCGGCCCGCAACACTTCCAAGACCGCCTGCTCGTGCCGCTTGGTCACGATGGGCCATTTGAACATGTCGGCCTGCTCCGACGTCACTGCCTTTTCACCACCAAGCAACGCTAATGTATCACTCATTTTCGATTTCCCGTTTTCTATTTCCGATTGTAAGTCGGCGTTCACTACTGCGCTAGCTGCAACGCTCTGGTGGTAAGGTAATATTTCGCTATCATATTCGGGACCTCCCATTCAGGCAGCCTGCCTTCTGCCAGGTATTGCAGGTACTTCTCGGTGACCTTTCGGAAGTGGGCTTCGTGCCCGATGCGATGCTTATCGGGGGCCATGATGTGCCAGCGGTTTTGCTGCCGGTCAAGTGCCAAGCCGGGATACGTACTTTGCAGCTCGGCGACCGCTTTCTTCAAAGCAGGGGCCAATTCTAGGGCACGGGTACCCGCGGCCGGCTCGACGTAAAGCTCCGGTCGATAGTCTTGCTCTTTACCCTGGCGGATGATGACATTCGCTTTGCTGCCCCGGAACAACGAATAATGTGTATCTGCCCCGCCCGCCGGGGCCTGGAAATTCCAGCTCACCGCCAGCTTAACGTGCACGCCTTTCATTGCATAGACTATTTCTCCGTTCGCGTAATACGGCAGAACTCCTTCGCTATTTAGCTTGCCTTTGAGAAAGTCCGGAAAGTCGGGCGCTCCTGTCACCTTCTCGTATTGCTGTCGGGTGATCATTGTTGGCCGGCGCCTGGCCTGGATGATCGCGATGTCCTTTTTGGGATCGATTGGCTCTTCGGGAAAGCACGTCCACATCACCAGGTCTATCAGGTGCGTTGTCACGTCCACCAAGCCTTCGCCCTGCTGGGCGGTGTCAAAGTACCAGGTTGGTCGTCTGATAGGTATGCCGGAGACATATTTGAAGAAGTGGTGGACGCTCTCCTTAATAACTGCCGGCTCATCAACCGAGCCTTTCTCAAGTGCGCCGAATACATTCTTATTGAGTACAAGCATCTTCTGCAAGATGCAGAGGAGATTGAAACGCTCGGTCATAATGTCGTAAAGCAACACGCCGTTTTTCTCCGCCGCGTCGAAGGCCTCTACGAGGAGTTCGAAGCCGGCCTCATCAATACACATCGGCTTATCACAAAACACATTCAGCGCGGCATCAACAGCAGACTTGATGTACAGGCTTTTTTTCTCGTTGTTGCCGGATATGACGACGACGTTGCCGGGCTTTTCGGCCAGCATTTTCGCCAGGTAATCGTCTCCGGTATATACTTTTTCCTGCCAACTTGTTGGCTGTTGCGAGCGGCTATTGAAACTCTGTATGTGTTTGAGGTATTCCTGCACCTCGGGGCCATCCGGCGCATAGACGTGGACGGTCCGAGCGACTCGGTCGTACATGCTCTTCTGGACCAGTGCTGCGTGGTAGTGGCCCGGATTGAGAATCATAAACTCGACTTTTCCATCAGCAGCGGCATGTTTCATTTCTCGTTCCTCTTTCTCGGCACAACAAAATAGCATTGTCGATAGCGAAAAAAGCAATACAGATGAAACGGCGTTTCGCATCATAATCAAGCTCCTCGGCCTAATGAATTCGAGGACAGAGGGCAAAAGAGACTAACTTCTGACATCTGATTTCTGCCTGTTCGGACAGGCTGTCATCCAATAATCCAATAGACCGCTCCAATCAGCAGGCCCACACCCACCCATGCAATGAGAAAGCCGGCAATGCCGACTGCGCTGGGCCGGGGTATCTCGAAATCAGGATGCTCTACAAGGGTCCTCCGCGGAGCAGGTTCGACTCCCGGCGGCAGGGTAAACGGCTCGGTCTCCGGCTCATCAGGGCCAATCGGCGTTCGCAGACAAGCATAAAACCGGTCCAGTCTCTCCGCTGAAACCCTTCTGGTAAACAAGCTAACCACAATCAGAACGATGAAGCCGGCACTTAAATAAATGATCATCTGCCAGGGCAGGTAAAGCTTATCCTGCCACAGCATAAAGTGCGGCAGCTTGCCGGCCAGATGCGCGTTGAAATCCCAGAGGACATAGCCACCAAAGGCGATTTTGCTGGTGAAGATAAATGCGCCCAAGCTGGTCAGGGTTGCGGCCCAGGCGCCGGCTACCGTTGCCCGGCGCCAGCAAAGCCCCACCCAAAAGGCAATTCCCATAAGAGCTGATAACATCCAGTAGAATTCCAGACCTTCTACGACGCTTTCCAGCTTGAAGGCAACAAAGATGCCCAGGAACACGACCAGCGTGGACGCGATACGGCCGACGAGGGTATAATGCCTATCGGCTTTGCCGACCACCAAGAATTTTTTGTAGATGTTTTCGGTAAACAACGCTGAAGCCACCACCATCAGCGAATCACAGGTGCTCATAACGGAAGCGAGCAGAGATGCGATGAACAAGCCGATCAGTCCGGGGACCGGACCCAAAAACTTACGCGCCATTTGGCCGTAAACAAGGTCCGCATCGTCAATAGCTGCATTCACATAAATCGCTACTGCGCACAAGCCCGTCAGCATCCAGAAAATGGTAACTATTCGTTTGAGGAATATCCCTGCAGTAACACCCATTCTTCCCTCCATTTCCGTCTTACCTGCCGCACAGTTTGCCATCGTCTCCGGCATCGTCACCCAGCCAACCAGGGCGTTAAACGCAATAACGATGATGAAAAATAGGTTAATCTCACCCGGGCTTACAAGAGACAGCATATCGGGCATCTCAGGATTATCTACTGCAAGTTGAGCGATTGACTGCCGCAGCCCGCTCATACCGCCGACCTCCGTTAATGCAAACGGCAGGATCAGAACAGACAGGACAATGGTCAGCAATCCCTGGACAAAGTTCGTCGCGATAGCCGCACTCAGTCCGCCGGCAACACCATAAATAACGAACATAACCGTCATCGCTATGATAGCGAGATTGGCGCTTATTGCCCCACCAGAGACGGCCTCGACCATCGCTCCGGAGCCTTTTAGCATGACCCCAATGGCAACTACAAGCGGCAAAATTCCCATCGCCGCATAGAGGCCGCTGACGCTGCGTCCGTAGCGAACCTCAAAATAATCGCCCGTTGTCACGGCCCGCATCCGGCGAAAGAACGGCGCGATCAGCCAGAAGAACGGCGTGACAAAAAGCCAGAGCCACTGATACCAGATACCGGAGGCGCCGGCCTGATAGGTCTTAGCCGCCACGCCGACGGCTTGTTCGGAATGGGTCCCGGAGCCGAACATGAAGAACGCCATCATCACTTTTCCGAACTTGCGGTCGCCGATGAAAAAAATGGCGGCACTGCGGACCTTCTTTACCGCCCACAGGCCGATGAAGGTAATGCCTACTAGGTAAGCGACAATGACTACCCAGTCGATGAGCTGAATACCTAGCATATATCCACCTCTTGTATCTTACTCAACCAGTCCGGGCTAAGCCAAAAAGCAGCTTAGGCATTGTAACATCGTTATGAAGGGCCTAACAAGATATTCAGCGCTGTGATTCTTAAAAGGGGTGCACGTCACGATTCTTAGGTAGCCGTTTCACATGCTCAACTGCGATTTCTCAGCGAATCACACGCCTTGCCACGCTGTCATTCCCGCCTATGCGGCAAATGCATCAAGAATAATCTGCTCCGAACCGGCCAGTGTGCGCCCCACGCACAGGCAGCCGTGGCAGGCAGGCGTGAACCACCTCAGCGCAAGGCCGGGTTCAAGGACTCCTGAGCAGACATCGGCAAAAGGAAGCAATGCAAGGAAGGCTGAGGATCAGGCGGGACTGTAAGCCGTCGCCTACATCTGGACTGTCGGGGTCTTTCTCATGTGTTGAAACCGCCAGTGAGAGCCTTTTCAATGAGCCCTGGTTCGATACAAAGGTCCAAGAGCGTATGTGCCGCGACGGCAGGCCACACATTGCCTCGCCAAAGCAGGGCAAGACCGAAGGTGAACCCGAGTATCGTGGTCCACGCCATACCCCACGGTCCCCAGAAACAATGTGCCAGCCCAAAGGCGATGGATGCAATGACCAAGCGCATTGCCTTGCCCGCACCAGCGGCGGCCAGTAGCCAGAAGAGGAAACCTCGGTACAGGAATTCCTCACAGAATCCGGCGCTTAGAGATGCAGGCACCGACGCCAGTTTGAAGGAGTCAAGGGTGAACATCTCCTGCCATGACACGATGTCCATCAAACCGTATGTTGTGACCCACAGAGCTCCCAAAGCAATTCCGAATCCGATGTCTGGGACGATGGCACTGCTCTGTGTCAGGAACAGGTTCCCGAATGTCACCTGCTTCCTGTGCGTCCACCACCAAAGAGCAACTGCTGCCCAAAGTGCCGGAGGAAGCCCGATGAACATCCCCTTGATCATGATCTCGGGTGTCGGTGGCCCCTGATGCTTTGTCCGGGCATACCACATGCCTATGTACCACCCCGACGCGAACCAGTAGAACAGCAGCGGCCCTACTATCGTTGCGACAATCCATAGGGAGGCGCGTTTCTTGCTAATCTTGTATTCCATTTCTTCTTGCGCCAACAGTGATTAACAATCTGCATAAAACGGCAAGCACAGGCTGTCTTTTTCTGTAGAAGAGAGAAAATATACGTGCCACGGCAGAATATCAAGCACGATTTTCGGATTCTTAAGGCGTTTAGCATTGCCCAAGTCCATAAATGACTGGTCACTGCGGACTCTGCGAGAAAAGTTACTCAAAATCGGAGCCAAGGTGGCCGGAGGCGTTGAAATCGAACCACATATTCTGCTATTATACAGGCCGTACCGTGCAGGAGCAGCGTTTACGAAGGCAAATGGGAAATGTCGGTTTCATAGGTTAAGGAGTGCTAAGATGAATCGACAAATTATGAAGACTCGGCAATGCAAAACAGCTACGCTGAATCGGGTGCTTCTGTTCCTGATTGCTCTGCTGGGTTTGACCTGCCTGACGACATCTTACGTGCCTTGTGCCGGAGCAAATCCGCAGCAGGAACAATGGAAAGCCGGTGTCGCCTCGGCTGTCATCACGCCGGAGCAGCCGATGTGGATGGCTGGATACGCAGCGAGAACGAAACCATCGGAGGGAAAGGTCCACGACTTGCGGGCCAAAGCGCTGGCGCTTCAGGATGCTCAGGGCAGCAGGTTGATAATCGTCACGGTTGACTTACTCGGTATCCCGCGCTCGTCGCGCGATTGGCTCCAGAAACAGGCGCACCAGTCCTACCGTTTACCGCCGGAGGGCCTGCTGCTAAGCGCTTCGCACACGCACTGCGGTCCGGTGGTGAGGGAGACGAAGTACTCTATTTACGGCAATACCTTTTACGGCCTGTCGGAACAGCAAGTGCAACAAAGCCGCCAGTACGTAGAGACTTTGCAACAGAAGCTGCTGCAACTGATCGGTCAGGCCATAGAGAATCTCGCTCCGGCACGACTTTCATATTCGCACGCCCGGGCGGGTTTTGCCATGAACAGGCGATTCAAGACCGAACAGGGTTACCGCATCCGTCCTAATCCCGATGGTCCGGTCGACCACGATGTCCCCATTCTGCGAGTTGACAGTCCGGACGGCGAGTTGCAAGCGGTCGTCTTCGGATATGCGTGCCACAATACGACGCTAAGCTTCTACAAGTTTTGCGGAGACTATGCCGGCTTCGCGCAAGAGTACGTAGAGCAATACCATCCCGGGGCAACGGCGTTGTTTGTGGCCGGTTGCGGCGGCGACCAGAACCCCTATCCGCGGGGAGGCGAGCGCGGCCTTGAGTATTGCATGCAGCATGGCCGCGCGCTGGCCAATGCGGTCGAAGCAGCGCTGGTCTCACAACCCCGGCCTGTCCGCGGACCACTTCGGGCGGCCCTGGAGACTGTTACGCTGGAGTTTGCGGAACCGCCCAGCCGTGAGCAGCTTGAACAGGAAGCAAAATCTACGAATAAGTACGAACGCCGACATGCCGAGGTGCTGTTAAAGGAGCTGGAACAAACAGGAGAGATTCGCACGACATATCCGTATTTGGTGCAAGTCGTTCAATTCGGTGATGACTTGACCATGGTGGCACTGGCTGGCGAAGTGGTGGTTGATTATTCGCTTCGTCTGAAAGCCGAGCTGCCCGGTCCGCCGCTATGGGTGGCCGCATATTGCAACGATGTTTTCGGCTACGTGCCTTCGGTCCGCGTCCTGCAGGAAGGCGGTTATGAAGCCGGCGACGCGATGCGATACACGACTCTGCCGGGACCGTTTGCACCTTCGGTTGAGAAGCGAATTATAGATAAAGTGCGCGAATTAGTGGACAAAGTGCGTATGCCCGCGAGCAAATAAAGTGTGTGACTAATCTCTGTAGCATTGCGTAAGCCTATTGCGGAGACGATCTTGTCTGCTGTGCAGCATAGCTGGCATTGTCATTGCGAGGGAGCTTGGCCCTCAGGGGCGAAGCGACCGAAGCAGTCTCTTGCCTTGATACTCTTGAGATTGCCGCGCCCCGACAAGTCGGGGCTCGCAATGACAAGCCCCTGCCACAAAATCCGGTCACACACCAACTAAAGTTGGACAAATTTGACTTGCATATAAGAGCTCTCATACTATAATGAGAGTGTTCAGAAGGATCGCGGCAGGTGGCTTTCATCCTTGCTTCATGCATCTACAACAAAAGCAATCGAGTAACAGTCAAGTCGAAAGATAAGGTAAGGCGGCGGCATGAGCTGCGATATTGTACGGAATTGTGCCTTTTGTGGATCTAAGGGGATTCAGAAATGAATGCAAACCATATAACCAGACGGCAGTTTATGGCAGCAGCGTCAGCGGGTTCTCTCGCTGCGGTTGCTGCAGGAGCAATTCCCGCCTATGGCAATCTTAGCAAAAAAGCCGGTAAGCCGGCGATCCTTGGCGGCCAAGCTGTCCGAACCAAGCCGTTTCCCCGCTGGCCTATATGGGACAGAAATCACGACGAGGAGCTGGTTTTATCCGTGCTGCGTAGTGGCGTATGGTCCAGAGCGAAAGTAGTTGCGGAATTTGAAAAGAAGTACGCTGAATTGATGGGGGCAAAACGCTGCCTTGCCACGACCAACGGCACCCACGCGCTGCTTACGTCACTGCACGTGCTCGGAGTCGGCATAGGGGATGAGGTGCTTGTGCCACCCTATACGTTTATCGCAACGATCGATGTGATTTTTCTTTCCGGCGCGCTGCCGATTATGGTGGATACCGACCGCGAGACGTTTCAGATAAACCCGGACAAATTAGAGGAGAAAATTACTGAGAATACAAAGGCGATTCTACCCGTGCATATTCTGGGCCTGCCGGCCAATATGGACAAGATTAACGCCATCGCTAAAAAACATAACCTGCTGGTGATAGAAGACGCCTGCCAGGCCTGGATGGCCGAATGGAGAGGCAAAAAGTGCGGGACCCTCGGAGATTTGGGGTGTTTTAGCTTCCAGAACTCCAAAAATCTGCCCTGCGGCGAAGGTGGTGCCATTGTCGGCGATGACGATGCTATCATGGATCAGTGTCACTCGTACCACAACTTCGGAAGACCTCACGGCGAAAGCATGCTAACGCTCAGTGGATATGTCCGCCTGGGTACGAAATGCAGAATGGCCGAATACCAGGCCGCTATATTGCTCGCCCAGATGAAGCGGCTCGAAGAGCAGACGAAAAGACGTGCGCAGAACGCGGAGTATTTGACATCGAGAATCAAGCAAATTCCGGGTATTATTCCGCACAAACTGTATGAGGGTGTAACCCGTGCCGCATATCATCTATACCCATTCAGATACAGACAAGAGGACTTTGACGGTCTGCCGCGAGCAAAGTTCCTGGCCGCGCTGCGGGCCGAAGGAATTCCCTGCTCGGCCGGGTACAGCCCAATAAACAAAGATCCCTTCTTTGAGCGCACGCTAAGGTCGAAGAACTTTCGCAAGATGTATTCAAAAAAGCGACTGAACAGGTGTCGTGAGCAGAACCACTGTCCCGACAACGACCAGCTTTGTAAAGAGGCGGTGTGGCTCTTCCATAACTTGCTCCTTGGGACCCAAAGGGATATGGATGACATAGCCGATGCTATCTTGAAAATCTACGAGAATCGAGATAAGCTGACCTAAAGTATATGACGAAACAATGTATCTTTGCATTGTCATGCTGAGCGCAGTCGAAGCATCTGGCTGGCGAATGAAGAAGCTCCTACGTTGGCCAGATTCTTCTCGTCTGGGCGAAGGCCAGCCGGAGCACGGCGCCTCACGCAGTCTGCCCTGAGCCGTGTCGAATGGGTTTCGCTCAGAACGACAGTCGCTCGTTATGTCAGAGCTTCTTAGTGATAAACATGGCGATCACCGTACCCAAGCAATGAAAGGCGCTAAAGATGAATAAGAAGAAAGTAACCAGACGACAATTTATGGCCGCGGCCTCGGCAGGCACGATCGCTGCAATCGCCTCAAGAACAATTCCAGCCTATGGAAATGCGACCAAGAAAGCAGGCAAACTTGCCATGCACGGCGGCCAGCCGGTCAGAGCCAAATCCTGGCCTTCCTGGCCCGTGTGGGATAAATCTGCTGAAGACTCCATTCTATCGGTATTGCGCAGCGGGAACTGGTATCGTGGCCGCGGGACAAAAGTCTCAGAATTTGAGAAAAAGTATGCCGAGTTGATGGGAACGAAGCGCTGCCTGGCCACGGCCAGTGGGACCACGGCGCTGCTCGTTGCGATGCACGTCTTGGGAATCGATGCCGGAGACGAGGTGATCGTTTCGCCGTATACATTCATTGCCACGTATAACGTGCTTTTCCTCAGCAAGGCCCTTCCGGTTTTCGCCGACACCGACCCCGAAACGTTCCAGATAAATCCGGACAAGGTCGAAGAGAGAATTAACGAAAATACGAAAGCGATTCTGCCGGTGCACATTCTGGGCTTGCCCGCCAACATGGACAAAATTAATGCCATTGCCAAAAAGCACAACTTGCTGGTGATAGAAGATGCCTGCCAAGCCTGGCTCGCAGAGTGGGAAGGCAAAAAGTGCGGCACGCTGAGCGACTTAGGGTGCTTTAGCTTCCAGAACTCCAAGCATCTGCCCGCCGGTGAAGGAGGCGCCATTGTGGGAGATGATGAGGAGATTATGGACCGATGTTACTCCTTCCACAATTGCGGCCGTCCCTATGGAAGTGTAAAAAGAACCAGTAGCTATCCCACGAGAGGAAGTAACCGCCGCATGCAAGAATTCCAGGCGGTTATATTGATGTCCCAGATGAAGCGCTTGGAACAAGATACCCAAACGCGTTGGGAAAACGCCCAGTATCTGACCTCGAAAATCAAAGACATCCCCGGGATCATCCCGCACAAACTGTATCCGCAGGTAACCAAGGCGGCGTATCATCTGTATCCGTTCCGGTACAAAAAGGAACATTTCAATAATGCCGACCGAAGCAAGTTCCTCAGGGCTCTCTCGGCGGAAGGCATCCCTTGCTCCGGAGGATATGAGCCTCAATATAAAGACGGCTTGGTTGAAGAAGCCCTAAACTCAAAGGGCTACAAGAGGCTCTACTCGAAACAGAGACTAAATAGATACCGTCAGGAGCTGCATTATCCCGATAATGACCAGCTCTGCGAAGAGGCAGTGTGGCTGAGCCAGAGACTTCTTCTGACCAGCAAAAAAGACATGGATGACATCGCAGATGCTATCCTGAAAGTGTACGAGAATCGGGACAAGCTGGCATAAAACCGGAGCGCCAATTAAGGCCTGTTGCCCTACAAGAGGCATTCCGTATCGATTTGCGGCACTAACGGGATATAATGGCAGAATCGGCCGTACCATCCAGGTAAGAGCCTGAAATGCTCGTTCTTAGATAGTATGTTTAAGCTCTTGATAGCTCTTCGATCATTCCTTCCGGAACGCTTGCCACATGGATGTGGGGAAACCCGCTACGATTCGAGTTAAAGATCACCCATTTGAGGTCCGGTGTCAGGTAAGCATGGGGGTGGGTATTCTGGGCACGGCTTGGGGATGTTTTCGATTCACATACCACTGCTGTTTTGCCGGTTTGGATCGAACCAATCACTAATTTGTAGGGCTCTCGCCAGTCGTCGCAGCAGAAGAACCGACCGCAACGAGAGACACCGACATGGCTGAATTTATAGCCGTTCGCGACCACCGATGCGGGCGATCCCGCGCGCACAGCCAACAGGTTGCCCTTTGGTGGCGCATAATCCCCGCTGGCCGAAACCGTCAGCAGGACCGCTCTGGTCTTGCCTATCCACGCTTCGTGCCCAGTACACGGCGTGGTGTATGGCTCTCCCACCTGTAGCTGGGTTCGCTTGCCATCGGGCACCGAGAGCAGGTAGAGCGTGGCCCCTTCCGGACCAACGAGTCTGATGCGCTTCCCTTGCGGCGTGTATTTGCCGCCCCGGTTGTGCTGGATCATCAGACCCCTTCCTCGGCCCGGCTCGAACTGTGGATGGGGGTTCAGGATGAACGGGTCTCGGTCGATGATCGTCTGCGTGCCTTTTTGAAGATCGACCAGCAGGATGCCAAACATCTGGTAGTCGTCACCCAGCCGCTTGCCGCAGGCATAATATCGAGCATCGGCCGACACCGTACCCAGGCTGAAGAGGCCGCTTTTGCCCTGCAGGCAGTAGATCTTCTCCGGTGTTTGCTTCGACAAGTCCGCTCGCATCAGGTCCAGCGCCCCGCGATCGGCTCGCTTGAGGTAGTAAAACACCCCGTCAGGCGATACCGCGGTGCCGGCCATCCCGGTGCTCACATCTAGCCGGTGTTGCTTCCACGTGCCAAGTTCCACTACCATGAGCTCGGTTTTATTATTGCCCGGCTGCCCAGGGTTGTACCTCTGATAAACGAAGTACCGGGAATCACCGGAGCAGTAGGGTACCTCGCAGTAGATGTTTGATTGGCTGAATTGCTCCGTGGTGACCTGCCAGATCTCGGATCCGGTCGATTGCCGCTCCAAGCGGATCGCACCGTCAGCCGGAGCGCGCCCGGCTGCATACTTCGCAGAGACCAAAGTGTCGGCACCGATAACCGCGGACGCCAGCCGCCTGCTACGTTTAAGAAACTCACGACGGGAAATCTTTTCTTTTTCGCTAGTCATGTGTCGCACTACATATTTCGTTTTATTTGGTTAAGAAGCTCCAACGCTTCCTTTATCATGATCTCTCCGGCTCCTTTTGCCAGATTGGTTGCCGAGGCCGGTTCGTACCCTCCTTCTTCGTAAGCCTTACTGTGGCACACGTAGCCGATGCTATCGTTGCTAAGTGTGACAACAAAGAGATTCTCCAGCGCTGCTCTTTTCTTTATCTGCAAGCCCACCTCGACCAGGACCTCTCCGGGTAGGCCCAAAATGTAGATGTTGCCGAGCTTTAGAATCTGCATTTCGGTCGCTACATATTCTTGGGCTCCATCATCGGCTGTATTTGGGTCCGGCGAAGGAGCCTTCTTCGTCGGAAATCTGATTTGCCTTTTGAGGGCCTGCAAAGTGACTTCGCTGGTAGTGGTAACCAACTGGAGCCTTCTGAGTGCTTCGCCACCCAGCGCTTTGCCAATCTGCTGACAGGGCTTTAGTCCTCTGCGGACAGGGACCGTGTCACCCGCCAGCCCCAGAGCAAAAAGGCAAATGCCACCCTCGGCCTGCTGCACGACCTGCGCAGCATACGCGGGATAATCAGCCGATATGGATGTACTCAAATGTGGATATATAGAAACAGGATGGCAGCCGAAATTGACCAGTGAAGCGACGATGTGCCCGTTTGCATCTTGGACTCTGAGCACGCAAACCTCCGGGTCGATGGGACCGAAATCCAGTTGCTCCTGCTCATCTGCAAGCTCAAAAGTCACTCTCGTATCGCCCTCGGGGCCTGCCTCGATTTTCCTCGTTGCGGCGACTTCCGGCGGCAGCGTGAACGCCATTGTCACTGAACCGTCGGCGTTCTTTGGCCGGCGATTGTAGAGAATTTCAGGAACGTGACCTTTTGCAGCGCCTATCTTGACCTCCTGCATGTTCTTGTGAGCTATTAGCGCCGAACTTGCGAGCTTCTTTATCAATGTCTGAAGGTAAAAGTTGTCAATCTCTGAGTCCGAAACCTCGTCTTTCGGTTTGAGCTTGGACCTCGTGAAAACTTCCGGTCCGGAATGCGTGTGCGTGGCACAGACGAGAACATTGCGTTCGGGAATGTCGGTCTTTTCTTTGATGATCCTTCGCACGGGATTGGTGATCTCTTCCAACGGCGTGTACAGCAAATCAGCCGAGACGATTGCAATGGTATTGTTCCCGTCATTCAAAACCAGCGCTTTGGCATAGAGCTCATCCAATATGGCGTCACTGGGCTGGCCCTTGGAGCCGATCAGCGGAATCCCAAGCGGCGGCGTGATATTGACCTTTGCACAGCCTCCTTTGAGCACGGCCCGCGCGTCGAGGCTCGCCTCGGTCCCGGCTTGAGCCGTAGCAGGGCAGAAGATGTGAAGGATTAACAACACAAGCCAAACGCATATCGCTGATTCCGCAACAATGTACTTTCTCATGATCAATACTCGCATAGGGTTACATCTTTTTCTGCCCACCAAGCCGGCTCACCCGCGAGCATGATGGTCTCTTATGATGCGTGTCCATCGTTTGTCCAGCCAATTCCACCACATCTGTGGATGCCGGTGCAAATATGTATCGACGCTCTGTGCCCGTCTTTCCGTGGCCATGGTCGCTTTTCTTTTGAGGTCGCCGCCTCGCGTCAATTCAATCGGGTCATCATAGTGAATATGGTATTTCCCTGCTTGCCAATGCCATGTGACGGGTACTACCGGAGCGCCCGTTCGCAGTGCCATGATAAATACACCAACGGGGAAATGCGCTCTGCGGCCAAAAACTGTGACGGCAGCACCTTGATGAGGCTTACGCGGGGTATCCGCGCACAGGAACATCATTTTCCCATTTCTCAGAGTATTAATCGCCACCTGCAGACGTTCGGCCTTAGTTGCATTCTCAGGCGGATATATTAGCTCGCCAAGACCTGCGTTAGCAATCGCAATATTAAGCTGCATTTTGCGTGGATCTTTATTCCTCCTTGAGTATATGGCACAGGCAATCCGCTGAGAAACGACGCCAGAGTATATGGGGTATCCGCATATATGGGGCGAAATATTGATGGCGCCCTTGCCTTTTGCATAGGCCTGCTCCAAGAGGGCGAAAGAATCATCAAAGCAGAATCGTTCGGGACAGCCGCTTTCAGGAAAGCCCGCCCGAAACACGTGAGCTAGCATAATCATCTGGTCGACGGCTCTTCCGAAGTAGGCATCGATCAAGTGCGGCTGATATATGCCGGCCAGTTTCATGTTTTGTTCTAAACGCTTATGCAACGGCGTGGGAGTTTTGCTTATTCCAATCAGGATTTCACGCAAATGCTCGACCCTGGCGCGGCTTCCGTTTCGAGCCAGTTCTTGTCCTAATCGCAGGAGTCCGTAGGTCGCTCTTTTTCGTATGAGCCGTGTTAGATTCATTCATAACTCTTTGTAGAGTGGCGGGCTCCAGCTACTGGCCCCTGAGGGGCCAGCTCGCGCCCGACCGAGACGAACGCCCCACCATGATTCTGGCGTATTCTAACGCGGTCTCCGCGCCGATGCCAGTTCAATCACCCGTTCGCTCTGTAGGATGGGCGTTCCAGCCACAGCTCTGCCCTCGCGCGTCTGGGCGGCTCGCTACGGTGGAGACCTACTCGTCTGGTGCAAGCCCAGGCCCATGCAAAATTCTCCCGGATCAGCCGGAATGGGAATTGACAAACGCTTTCGGAAGCCATAATTTAGCTACTACGTAGGAACGGAAATGTAGTCCAAGGAAGGAGAATGGCAATGCAAAACAGACAAATCCTTTTAGCCCTTCTACTTGCTATGACTGTGGTGCTGGGACAGAGTTGTAAGACTACTGTAACAGGGCCCGAAGGCCAGACGAGCGCCATCTACCAGCTTGGCAAGTTGTCGGCAGAGGAGCCGGCGGGTATCACGGCCGTCTACCAAGCGGCGGAAAAGGCACTCACGGACCTTGAGCTAAGCATCAGTCAGAAAACGAAGGACGAGCTTTCGGCGACCATCATTGCCCGGGACTCGCAGGACAAGAAGGTCTCCATAGAGCTCCTTGCCGTCACGACAGATACTACGAAGATGTCTATTCGAGCCGGATCATTTACCAAGGCCAGGCGTATCTATCAAAAGATACATGACAATCTTCAGTAGCGGCTGGAATCACACCTATCTTGAGACGGAAAGCCGCAGACGTATCTGCGAAACGAGAACGGGCTCATACACTGCAACTGAGGAATGCCGGTAAAGGCTTCGTTCCTCCAGCACCGGAATTCCCGTTCTTGGGAGTGTCATTGGTGTCGGCCTGATGCGCAGGCTCGTGCAATCGATTTTGGTGTGGGGGCCGGCCCTGACCCTGCAACATTCGCGCTTGGTCTGTGCCTTATCACTTTGGCCGGTTCGTATTGACTCGTCCAATAGACGATAACGCACGAAGGCGGTCAAGCGGATAATGTACATTATTTAGATAATATGTAGGCCATCCTTTCAACGGTTATGATTTGGGTATTTCAAAACCAATGTGAACCGTCATTGGAAAGGAATGGCCATGAAAAAGAGACTATCGAAAAAGCAGATGTTCTTCAACAAAATTGATCTGACAAAGGACGACGAAGTCTACGTCGGCCTGGACGTCCACAAAGAATCGTACAGCGTCGCAATATGGCTCAACGACGCGCCGGCAATAGATTTCGTCATGCCCGCAGATGACAAAAAACTCCTGAAATTGCTCGATAAAATACGCATCGCCGTAAAGAGAATCAGCTGGCCCCACAGGATATACTCTGGCACGCTCACTGCAAAAGGCTTCTCTGCCCGTAGAGGTTGTTGCCCCCTCAAAAACTCCCAGGGCATCGGCAAGAGGTTCAAAGACCGACCGACTCGACTGCAAAACGCTGGCAAAATATGCCGCCAAGGGCTTGTTACGCCCCATAGCGATACCCACCAAGCAACAAGAAGCTGACCGCCAGCTCATCCGAACCAGGGAACAACTCGTCGCAAAGCAAAGCCGCGTAAAGCTCCAGATTAAAAGCTTCCTTTTGCAGCACGGCATACAACAGCCGCCGGCCCTACGGTCCTGGTCAACAAATGTGGTCAAAGAACTCAACGCCTTAAAGCTCTCCAGACAATTGGGATTTTGTCTCGATATGCTCGTTCAACAAAGACACGCACGCCAAGTAAACGTACTACTGACGCACCCTGGGGTCGGTCCTGTCATCGCCAGACAGTTCACCGCGGAAATCTTCCAGCCCAACAGATTCGGACACAAAACGGAACTGGCAAAATATGTTGGTTTGTCTCCAATGATTATCCAAAGCGGCCAGTCTCATCGAGATGGCCCTGTAACCAAGACTGGCCGGGCCGAGCTTCGATCCAATCTCATTGAAGCGGCCTGGATATGGATAAGAAAGGATGCAAGTGCCTACAAGATCTTTTTGAGAATCCTGCACAATACCGGCGAGAAAAACAAGGCAATAACGGCCATGGCCAGACGGCTTGCCATAGACCTGTGGCGGATGATTTGTCAGAATCAACCCTATAGACACGGAGCCTAAAAGAAACCTTTGACAAATGACTGATTGTTAACGTTGTTGGCTGACTGCAAGGCTCGAAATCGCCTGAATGACTACGATGCGGGCTGGTGCCATAGAGCACGAATTCAGATGGTAGCGTTCACGCGACAAAAGCGAACAATTACCTTGTGCCTTGAGCACGCATAGCAGACTGAGCCGCTGGCAGCAGACTGACGGCGGGAAAGGTGCGTCGATGTAGAAGTTCCAGAGAGTCAATCATAACCGTTGACGGACGGCCTCATAGCAGCCCATACGAGGGGCCTGAAAGTCTACCAGATTCGGATTAGAGCCGCTGCGGCCGTCCATATCGACCTGATTTGTTTCCCAGTCATCAGGATTGGCACCCGGATTGGTTCTCGGAATGCCCTGACGCGGGATGGCCGGGCATTCAAACGCACTTGCATCACACAACCCACTGCTGAAAAGAAAATATGACCAGTGGAGATAACCCTTGCCCTGATGGCTGTAGTCCTGTCGTCTTATGTTCCAGGAAGACCCTCCTCTTTGCGCACAATAAAGGTAAGAGGCTGGGTAATAGCTATCATAATCAGTAACATAAGTCACCATGGCCAAACCGACATTTCGTGCGTTTGCGCCGCACTTGACTGCCCAGGCACCTTTTCTTGCCCTACTCAGACTGGGCATCAGGATAGCCATTAGTATTGCTATGACGGCTATCACCACCAGTAGCTCGATAAGGCTAAAGCCTTTTCGTTTTCTCCGACCTGTCACCAATCGCACCTTCATAATGCATTCTCCCTACTTTCCACGACTTGTTTCAGTTGTTAGTTAGATTGATACAACAACTTATGATCATGGCTGGTATATTCTCGGTGGAATTGTAGAATCGTTTTGTTGATGATTTACTAAGTGCAAATTAAAAAGAGATTAAATTTTCGCCGGCATGACCGGGTTTTCGAAGAAGGCAAAATGTTTTCTCTTATACCTTTCGTCCTTGAACAGGTATCGTGGTTTACGACATCGAGAAAGCAGCGAATCTTGCCGGCGTTACTCCTAAACATAGGACGGGACTGGAGGGCCACACAAATTTGCACATCATCTTTCGTTTTGCTCCACGTGCCTTTATTCGAGAAGGACTTTGCACGGGCGCAGAGTGAACGGATAACGGGCCGGTTTGCATAAAAGAGAGGGCACGCAAAGTGCAGAAGAGACGTCGGATCAATCCGCAGGCAAATGGATAGTGAAGGTGCTGCCTACGCCCGGCGAACTTTCGACCGTGACGGTTCCGCCGTGGACCTGGGCGATATGCTTAACAATAGCCAGACCCAGGCCGGTTCCGCCAAGGGTACGGCTTCGCCCCTTATCCACTACATAAAAGCGTTCAAAAATACGGGAAAGATGTTTCTGTTCGATTCCACAGCCGTTGTCCTGGACGGCAATATGTACTCGTTTGGCTTCCTGTCGAACACGGATGTGGATCTTGCGTTGGGGCTCGCTGTACTTGATGGCATTGTCGATGAGATTGACCACCGCCTGCTCCAGCAGAGGTGGATCGATACGGGCCTGAACGACATCGTGACACTCAAGACCTATTATCATTTGTTTCTCCTCTGCCTTGGTACTCGATAGCTCAACGGCAGTGGTCAGGACGGGCTTGACATTCGTTTTTTCAAAGGTGAGCTTTCGTGTCTGGCTTTCCTCTTCCAGGCGAGAGAGGCTCAGCAGATCCTCCACGATGGCGTTGAGTCGGTCGGAGTGTTTGGCGATGATTTGCAGGAAGCGATGCGCTTGCTCCGGTTCGTCGATTGCACCCTCCAGCAATGCCTCGACAAAGCCGGAAATGGAGGTAATCGGCGTTTTCAATTCGTGCGAAACATTGGCCACGAAGTCACGTCGTATGTTTTCCAGCCGGCGCATGCGGGTCATATCATTGAGAACAATAACCGCGCCGCTTCGTTTTCCTGAGCTTTCCGCGAGGCTGGCGCCGTGCAGCCGGAAGAATCGGCCGCCATTGGCGGGCAAAGACATCTGCCCTTCGGTAGGCTGTTCGCTCTGCATTGTATCCTGGATGAACTGTTGCAGGCGCACATTGCGGATGACTTCTTCCACGCTTCGGCCTTGAACTTGCATGGGGTCAATGCCGAGCGAGCGGGCCGCCGCCCTGTTTACACTGACCACGTGTCCCTGCGTATCGACAGCCAGGACGCCTTCAATCATGCTCGACAGAATTGCCTCCAGTTCATTGCGTTGTCTGGTGATGGTGGTGATTCTATCCTGGAGCTGTCTGGCCATTTCATTGAGCGCCTGTGCCAGGTCTGCCAATTCCACGGAGTTGGGCATGGGCAGTCTGAGGTCGAGCTCGCCGGCGGCGAAACGCTGCGCGACCTGCTTCATATCCACGATAGGTTTGGTAATCTGCCGGGATATCAACAAACTCAAACCGGCGGCACAAATCGCTATCGCCAAGCCCCCCCAGAAAATCTTAACGTATATGTCTTGCAGGGCTTGGTCAATAGCCGTGGCGGGTATGGCGGTGCGAACGACGGCCAGAGTCTGTCCGTGCTCGTGCAGTGGTACGGCTACATACATCATTTTCTCGCCGAGCGTATCGCTGGGTCGCAAAGACCATCCGAATCCTTCATCCAACGCCGCGATAATCTCAGGACGGTCCGAGTGGTCTTCCATTATTTCGGGGTTTTCATCCGAGTCTCCCAACACCTTGCCGGTGGGCGAAATGACGGTGACGCGCGTTTCGCCATGTCCGGCTTGGCCAATCTTTTTGCACAGCGCATCCACTTGATTTGGCTGGGAGCCCGCCCGATGGGAACCCTGTGCATCCTGCAAGATTGCAGAGACGTGCTGCGACACGGCTTCTGCCAGCGTGAAAAGCTCGCCACGAGTACTATCAAGATAGAAGCGACGGAACGCATATGAAGAGTACCACGTTACGGCGATCAAAGCTATCACCGTGACGGCCAGAAACGGAGGGTACAGCTTCCAGATTAATCGTTTTTGGGCCATACATGCGTCCCTGAATCTCTATTCCGTGAAGCAATGCCCAGCATTTTGAGGCGTATCAAAAGCCGGGACGGAACACGATTCCATACACATTATTTCACGGCCCTTTTCTCGTCGAAGTAGTCAAGATCGCTCAACGGTAGAACCACGGAGGTTGCGATATTTGCCAAATGCGCCGTCACCCGCTTGAAATGCCTGGCAATCAAGGTCAGGCACACAGCTTCGTTCACGGACAGGTCGCTCTTGGCCAATTCTCTCACGATGTTATCGCACCACTTTGCTATCTTGTTTTCATAACCCCAGCACAGTTCCGCTTTGCTCTCGTCGGACTTTACAAACGCCTCTTTCGTGTGTTCGAAGAGCGTGAGAATGTCTCTGTCGAGTTCTCCGAAGTACCGGGAAAACGTTTTTCTATCCATAGGCTTTTCTAAGACTTCCGTGACCTCATAGAGGTTCTTGGCATAGTCGCCCAATCTTTCGGCGTCCTTGACGACGCTCATCAGCAATAAACAGGCAACGACGTCGACGGTCGGCTGCAGGGAAAGGTGCTCCACAATTCTTTTGCGGATGTCCTTCTGCAGGTGATTGACTTGCTTGTCTATCTCATAGATTCTCTTCTTCAAATCCGGCTCGTCGACGTTGTCCAGGAGCCGACGGCACACCAGCGTATACATGTTTTGGGCGTGGTCCAGCATTGCCTTGAACTCTTCGAGCACGTGTGCCAGGAAGTCTTTGCCTTTCCAGAAACTCGATAAATTCGCAAACACCTTTATCTCTCCTATCGAAAGCAGTTATAGAGAAACACCAACAGCGCGGGTATGACAAAGAATACGCCCAACACATAGATTAACGCGTACTGCCTCTTTCTGTAAGCCAAATCGCCCAGGCTATACGCAAGATTTATGGGTATGGCTCGAAAGACTTTCACCGGATAAATACAGAGAACTCCTATCACGTTAAACAGAAAATGAACGAATGCAATCTTAATTCCCAAAATATTGCCGGTGGCAAACGAAGCCAGAATGGCCGTACCGGTAGTCCCAACGTTGGCGCCTATCACGACGGGAAACGCCGTCTCAATCGTCAACACACCGGCAGCTATCAGGGGCACCAGCAGGGAAGTGGTTATGGAACTGCTTTGAACAACCAGCGTAAAGAGCAGCCCACCAAAGATTCCTATGACTGCATTCCTGCCAAGAACCTCATTCAAAGCTGCTTCCACCTTGCTAATAACCAGTGACCGCATAGACCTGACGAGGAAAAACAGAGAGAAAAACAGGATCATTACCGCAGCTATGAGCACCAATATATAGCTGTGCTGCAGAGGTATGTTCAGGGAGTCTTTGAATAGGTGCTCGATGAGATGTATGGTCGGTTCGGTCGCTAATTTGATGGGGCTGGTGAATTTCACCCCACCGACATGTGCGAACACCTGGCTCATTCCGGTAGCCAGCCATTCGAGAACTCCCTTTGCCGAATCGCCTGATGCCCAGACGACAGAGTGGACCCAGCGCGTAACGAGCTCCAGCGGAAAAAGAATAGCCACCACAATAAGATTGAAAAAGTCGTGCACGGTAGCACCACCGACAGCCCGTTTGAATTCTTCGCGGCGGGTGAAGTGGCCCAAGGACACCAGCGTGTTCGTTACCGTTGTTCCGATATTTGCACCCATGACTATCGGAATGGCATTGCTGACCGTAATCACGCCGGAGCCTACCATGCCTACAACGATCGATGTCGTGGTGGAAGAGCTTTGCACTAAACTGGTGGCCAATATCCCGATAAACAGGCCCACAAACGGATTCGATGTTGTTCGGATCAACTGCTCAGCGAAACCCCTGCCGAAGCCCTTAAACGCCGCCCCCATAAGACCAATGCTCACCAGGAAGAAATAGAGCAACAGGGCCACTGACAGCACCCTTAGGGTGAGCTGTATTCTGCTGCTTGCCTTATGTTTCGCAAACAATCCCTTCTGGATCACGCCGTGGCCGCTCCTGTTGCTGTTTCTACGAGTTTCTGCTACCCGGAGAGCCTAATTGAGAACACACCTAAGCAGAGGCTGGAGGAGTTTTGGGCTCGACACCTGCCCACTGCAGACCGCCTATCACTGCTTGCGCGATATTGGTAAGGTGGTCGCCGATTTTTTCAACGTTATCAACCAGGTCGACAAATATCAGACCCGCCTCGGCCGAACAGAGCCCATCGCTCATTCGCTGTACATGACTGCGCCGGCACTCTACCTGCATTTTGTTGAGTTCATCCTCATTGACCAGAGCTGATTTCGCGGCCTCCATATCACTGTTTTGCAGGGCTGTGATGATCTTGTCCGACATCTGGCTTGCCTGTTGCTTGAGCTTCTCGGCCTCAGCCAGCGCCTGATCGCTAAAGGTCAGTTTCTGTTCGATTTTGCGCTGCGCGATTTCCACGATGTTGACCGCGTGGTCGCCGACGCGCTCAAGATCGTTGACCGTATGCAGAAGCACGGGCAGCCGGTATGACACTTCTTCGGACAACTGCTCTCGCGAAAGAGCGACCAGGTACGACGTAATTTCAAGCTGGAATTCATCTATGATGTCTTCGGTGACCATCGCCTTTTCCAGCTTAGCTGTGTTGTCTTCTATCAACCCTTCAATGGCGTGCTGCACCGCGGTTCTGGCCCTCTCGGCCATGCGGATGATTTCGCGTCTTGCCTGCTCCAGCGCGATTTCCGGCGTGTCGAGCAGGTGCAATTCGAGCACGACGGGTCTGACCGTTGCATCGCTGGGTCTTTCCGGTACGAACCGGGCCACGATTCTGGCTAACAGACCCGCCATCGGCAGGAATACCCCGGAGTTGGCTCCATTGAAGACGGTATGGGCGATGGCGATCGAGGGGGCAATCGTGGCCGGACCAAGCTCCCACGGAGAAACCATCTGAACCAGAGAGCCAAACCAGCCCAGACGAACGAAGGGATAGGCGATAACGCAGCCCAGTACATTGAATATCGTGTGTGCCCAGGCGGCACGTCGGGCGTTCAAATTTGCCTGCAGTGCGGCAAGCTGAGCGGTGATCGTTGTCCCGATGTTGCAGCCCAGAACAAAGGGTATGGCAACATTCAGCGCGGTTTGCCAGTGGCCGCCAAAAGCCCCGCCGATAGCGAGTAGCTGCACAATAGCAATGGCCGCCGAACTGGACTGAAGCAACATGGTTACCACGGCCCCGGCCAAGATAGCCAGGATCGGCTCCGTACCCAGGCGGACAAAAAGCTCCTGGACTCTTGTGCTTTCCCTCAGTGGGCTGAAGGCATCCTTCATGAAACCGATGCCCACGAAAAGGATTCCAAAGCCCAGCAGTATTTGTCCGAGATTCTTGATTCTTCGCGTTCTACCTGCCAGATGCAACAGGAATCCTAAGCCGACGGCCGGCAGTGCGTAGACGGTAATCTTGAAGGCCGCAAGTCCTGATATGGATACTAACCAAGCGGTGGCCGTAGTGCCGACATTCGTCCCAATAATGACGCATATCGCTTGCCTGAGCGTGAGCAGTCCGGCGTTGACAAAGCCGACGACCATCACCGTGGTGGCGGAGCTGGACTGAAGCAGAGCCGTGATTCCTGCGCCGACCAGAAAGGCCAGGAGAGATTTCTTTGTTATGGATTCGAGTATTTTCTTCAGTTTGCGGCCTGCCGCCGCTCGCAGACCTTCTGACATCAACCTCATGCCGAACAGGAACAGACCCAAGCCACCAACTGTGTAGAATACCATGTCTCTGAGCATATTCGCTCTCTACGATACCCTCACGGGCGAGAACATCTAATGGGCCGGTCTTTGTACCTGTTTTTGGTGAGCAGGTCAAGGAACTTTTTTTGTGACTGCCGCCACTGAGTGTCGGCTTATGCCCGTCAATCCTGAAAGCGGTATCCCACTCCTCGAACCGTCTCGATGTACTTGCCACAAGGGCCTAATTTCTTGCGCAAAGAGACGATTTGGACATCGACCGCCCGGTCGGTTACCAGATAGTCGCTGCCGTGTATGGAATCCACAATCTGGTATCGCGTGAAGACAAACCCCGGTCTTCTGGCCAGGGTCTGCAGGATGTTAAACTCCGTTAAGGTCAGCTCCACCAGTTCGTTCTGCACCTTCACTTCGTGCCGGGCGGGGTCGATAGTCAACTCGTGGATTCTAACGGTACGTTTGTCGGATGCACGTGTTGTGGCTCGACGCAGAAGCCTGCGGATACGAGCCACGAACACTTTTCCGCTAAATGGTTTTGTCACATAGTCATCGGCTCCCAGCTCCAGTCCGGTGATGATGTCGGACTCTTCGCCCTTGGCGGTTAGCATGACAATAGGGATGTTTTCCGTTTTCGGGTCGGCTTTGAGCTTCTTGCACACCTCCAGGCCATCTATCCCCGGCAGCATCAAATCCAAAACGATCAGCGCCGGCAGCTCAGAGTGCGCCATCTCCAAAGCCTTTTCCCCGGTCCCGCAGGTGAGCACCGAATACCCTTCGCGGACAAGGTTCAACTTCACCAGCTCCTGGATGTCCTCTTCATCGTCTACAACGAGTATCGTCTCTTTGGCCATGCAAATTCCCGTGCACACGTCGCTCGCGGAGCACAGCAACGACGTTTGAATTTCTTTGTGCTCTACAGTCCATGCGCCCGTGCGCAGTTTTCGGCCACCATATTGCTCGAAAAGCTGCCCTACGTCAAGACTCCAAAATAAAGGTTGTAACCTGATGTCAAGCCAGCCAGAGCAATGCCCTGAAGACCGTATGGGCGGCTTTGAGCCGGCCCGCCTCAAGATTAGCAGAATTCTAACAGAAAGTTAATCAGCCCCTAATCCGCCCGGTGTAGAAATATATGGAATAAACAATGTCAACAAAGTCGTGCTGGACATCCGAAACGGTGTCTTTTGGGAAGAAGAGCATTTTGCCGGGAGTGTCAGATGCTGGAAACGTTAAGACAGCTAATATGCTGGGGTGGTGTCGCTTACTTTGTTTTACATCTCTGCTTTCTGGTAGTCAGGCTCGCAAAAGGCTTTGCGCATCGGCAGTTTGGCTGAAGCGCGGAACTACCACAGCAGAAAGAACGCGATCATCGTCGGGGGACAGCTTGCAATTTTTTATGACCGTCCGCCCGCGGTGGACGTGCAGGTTTTGCGCCCGATAACTCTCTGCTTTTGCTTTGCTGTCTCGTTGGGTGATTCTCAGGCTCTCGTTTTTGCGCTGGTGACGAGCATTGGGTTAAGCGGCTTATCTAAACGGTCGATAAAGCACGCGTTACCGAAGTGTGCCCGGCACGCTGTGGGGCCACAGCGGCAATATATGCTTTCACCTGCAAATGAGAAGAGCCTTTTCCATTGTAGAATTGGTAATCGTGGTGGCCGTTCTGGGGATTATGGCCGCCATTGTCGTTCCACACTTCCAGGGACACGCCACCGAAGCCAAGGAAGCCGTCGCCAAGGACAACCTGCGGATACTGCGCGCCGCGATAGAGCTGTACACGGCCCAGCATGGCGGCGTTCCACCGGGATACAAGAATGACAACCCGCAGAGCACGCCGAGTGAAGCATGCTTCGTTGACCAGACCGTCGTTCAGGGCGACTATCTTAAAAGAATGCCTAAGAACCCTTTCAATAATCTGGACACCGTGAGGGTGCTGGCCAACGGCCAGGCATTTCCTGCGGAGGCGACAGGCAAGTATGGGTGGGTGTACAAGCCGGCCGCAAAAACCATAAGACTTGATTGGACGGGCACGGATGACAGCGGCTTGCGCTACTACGATTACTGAAGCGGCGGTGGCACCGTTTCGTCTTGTTGCTCGAGCTTCTCGAAGACTATAGGCTGGGCGTACACGTCGTTTGGGCCCTGCGGAAAGCGCGGGCCGTAATCAAAAACACTTATCCAGTCCGCCATCCATACGTTGCCGTCCTGCGATACAGGTCCCACGAAGCGATCGACGCTATTGCCGTCAATGACGTTGTCCATGTATTTGATATGGATTTCCTCCATCTTGATGCTAACGAATAACTCTCTGTTGGCGGGCTTATAGTCGACGGGGCAGTCGCCGGCCGTATAGGTACTAACGCTGCCGTCCTTCATTTCAACCTTTGTGGTCTGATTGGGCTTGATCCGGACCCGGCCCATGGGAATAACCGCAGAAGTGACGGTTCCCTGAGGGCTCAATACGATTTCCCACGGACTGCCCTGCGCCTTCCACGTCCCGGCCACCTCCGGCGGGAGCAGTCCTGCTGTGTCGGTGGGCCGTCTCGAAGATTGCTGGCAGCCGACCACAATCAACAGCAGCAGGATGAATGGTGAGATAGTTGCTACGGCTAACTTTTTCATGGCTCGTCAAATAAGTGCGTTGTATTTGGCGAAAGCCGTATTCTATCAGGCCGTGTCGTGTTGGCAATAGAAAAGCGAGGCAAGCACACACTTGCCTCGCTTGACTTGTTCATTTCTTTACTGGTTTGCCTCGACTATCTGCGACGACGCAGGAACAAGCCTCCAAGGCCCAGCAGAGCAATGGTGATCGGCTCCGGAACGACCACACTACTATAGGTCGTTCCAAAGTCACCTGATACTAAATTCAAGGTAGCTTCGCCGAGTATATCGGTCAAAGCAATGCCGTCCACCAAAAGCCCCTCGAGGGGCGGCGGCGTAGCCGAACCATCAGCAAAGTTCATATAGCTAAGGTCCTGAAGATTGGGCATGCCGACGAAGTCTGCGAACGTGGCCAGCGCCGTAGGCGGGTCCATTCCCAGGCTGTCAGCAACTGCTTCCAGATCAGCGTAGGCCGACAAACTACCGGCGTATACCAAGGTGCCGCCATTGATGTGGGCTGGCCCGTCCACAAGCAGATACGCTTCGACCGGGCTGCCTGTGGCACCGTCACCGGTAATACTCACCGTGTCCATCGCCTCGTTCACGTTAATCGTCAACGCCGCATTACTTACTGAGGCAATACCAAAAACAAGTAGTAATGCTACCAACTTTTTCATCATCTTTCTCCTTCCCGCAATAAGCATTACCAACTCCTCCATTCTATTGCGACACAAGGTTTTTACAACTTCCGTCACCTCAAACGAATGATCGGTAACGAGAATTTCTCCGTCGTACTACTGTTATTCGGCTCTTGGACAGTCACCGGCAAGATCTGCGTCTTTCTTCGTCCAGTTATCTACCAGGATGGTCAAGTCGTTGTTGTACACGCGATAATTGAACGGGAAGCCCGAGCTCTTGTGGTCGATATCCGCGCACGGATCAAGAGTCGGGTCATCGATCTTCTTCTGCCAGTTGTCCACCAGGATGCTTAGGTCGTTGTTGTATATACGGTAGTTGAACGGGAAACCGGACGTCGCACCGTCTATATCACCGTCGCACTGGTAATCTGAGCACCAGCAATCCGGCTTGCCCAACGCTACCCAGTCGTTGTACGTCGAGTATTCACTGGGGAAACACTCCACCTCACCGGAGATGCTGCCCGGAATGCTCTCGACGGTCGGCGCCACGGCCGGGTCTGTCAGCACTACGCCACCGCGCGTGACATTCTGCTCCAAGGTCACATTGCATGCTTGGCTGACTGTGATCTTGCAAAGAGTTCCGCTATTCGGCGGAGCGTTTGGAGAGTTGTCCTCGGGCGGATAATACAGTGCGCCCATCTCAATGGTGATGCCATTGGTGCCAAGGCCGCCCAGAGCGCCGGGATCGTTAACATCGGCTACCGGGGTGTAGTCATTGACGTCCCAGCTCTCGACCTCGCCGGTAGCAGCATCGACGGTAATGTACCGGCTGAAGTTGGCGGGGAAGATGCCGTAGCCCGGGGCATCGCTTGTGCTCTCACCGACTTTATAATCGGAGATCGCCTCGATGGTACCAGCGTCCACCTGGATGTCCAGAGCAAAGGCCCGTACCTTTTCCCCGTCCGTCTCGTAGTTGATGGCGCCCGTAAAGCCACCCTCGTCTTCGACGCTGATCCTGACGGCCGCCATCGCGGGGCTTGCCAGCAGAAGCACTGCCAGCATAACAATGAACTTTTTCATAATTCTACCTTCCTTTCTTTTCTTCTTCCCTTCTTTGCAGAGCTACCCACTCTGCCCATCTTGGTATTTGGGTACATAGTTCCTGCTCAACAACTTGTCGCTCGCGGGATACGCGTAGCGATCCGACCCGCAGGAAAAGCCGAATGAACAGATGTTCCTTTCTTCTTCTCCTCCTTTCCCGCCGTTCGGCGAAAATCTCTTGCTACTCCTACAAGCACAGATTTGTAATGGTGAAGACAATTTTAGAATAGCAGAGTACTTCCCATAAATCAAGCGGAAAAATGCAAAAAAACCGGAAAAATTTTAAGATTCTACTCGCTCTTGATTGTACTTTCTCCGGCCTTGATGTCGATTGCTGTTATATGAAGACCCGTGCCAACATGGTTTAGACAGTCCCTCTTGTACCAAAGTGCCGGGTATATCGAGACGCCAGACCGAGCATTTGGAGTGAAGAGCGGCATCTTCCATGAATTTGCCATAACCTCAGATATGACAACAACTTATGTGCAATTGGCTCGGAAGGGAACCTTGTGCGTTTCTGCGTTTCAGGACGGCTGACGACGCATGACAGGGATTTTTTCTTGATTCCGCAGTTCCTGCTGTAGAGTTTTGGGCGTCCTGTGGTATTTTTGTTGCTATGTGGCAATTTCTTAAAGGACGACTCGTAGCCGTTAGGTTGTGTCTGCTCGTGACGGCATTGGCCTTGATGGCCATCGGTATAGCGACTGTCTACTCGGTAGGCAATCCTGCAGAGACCAGCCCGGCCAACGAAACCGCAAACCTGGCCCATCTGTGGAAAAAACAAATCATCTTCGCGGGGATAGGGTTTCTCGGTTTTCTTGGGGCAAATGCAATCAACTATCGTCGGCTGGGAGCGCTCAGCTACTGGATCTACGCCGTTGTATTGTTGCTTCTGTTGCTGCTGGTCGTCAGCCGGTACATCGTACCGCTTCCTTTTGTGCCGGAAATAAAGGGTGCGCACAGATGGATTAGATTCCGGGTCGCAGGCGTACAACTGCCGCAAATCCAGCCATCCGAAGTATGCAAGTTAGCGTACATCTTGGCGCTGGCGTGGTATCTTCGCTATCGCAGCAATTACCGCAATTTCCGCGCGCTGGTCGGGCCGTTCGTTCTGACGCTTCTGCCGATGGCTCTGATTGTCCTGGAGCCGGACCTGGGCACCGTCGTGCTGATGATGCCTATCTTTTTTGTCATGCTGTTTGTAGCTGGAGCGAAGGTCAGGCATCTGGCGATCATCGTGCTCATGGCGGTCCTGCTCAGCCCGGTACTATGGTTTACCATGATGAAGCCCTATCAACAGGCACGAATCAGCAGCGTTCTGTTGCAGAGCGCCTGGGTCCGCGAAAAGGCAGAGGCACACCCCTGGCTGGGCAAGGCTCTGGTGGGCAAGGAATTCAGCGAACGGCGATGGAAGAACGACTGGGGCTATCATCTTATCCGCTCGAAGTACGCCGTTGCCTCCGGCGGCGTGACGGGCAGCGGCTTTCAACAAGGGCCCTTCGTCAAATACAATTTCCTGCCGGACAGGCACAACGATTTCATCTTCGCTATTATCGCTCATCAGTGGGGCTTGCTGGGCTGCCTGGGCCTGTTGGGTCTGTATGCGATCATCGTGGCCTGCGGGCTGGAAATCGCAGAGAACAACACCGATCCGTTCGGGCGACTGCTCGCTATGGGCATTCTTGCGATGTTCGCCGTAGAGGTGCTGGTGAACATGAGCATGACCGTCGGGTTGATGCCGATCACCGGACTGACCTTGCCTTTTGTAAGCTACGGCGGTTCGAGCCTCCTGGTTAGCATGATCGCTTTGGGTCTGCTCAATAACGTGGGCCGGTGCAGACCTTTTACGGTGGCGCGCAAGATGTAGGCCCTGGCCCAACGGCTGCGGAAGCGCGATGCGCAAGGCCGACAATGATAAAAGGCTTTAGACAAATTGCTTCTCTTACCGCACTTAGCCGGGTCTTCGGCATGGTGCGGGACATTGCCTACAGTCATTTCTTCGGCGCGAATCAGTTACTTGATGCCTGGATTATCGCATTTAGGATTCCCAATCTCAGTCGGCGGCTTTTCGGCGAAGGAGCGGCCTCTGCCTCGCTGATTCCCGTCTACAGTGAAGCGCTCTACAAGGACCGTGAGCAGGCGAGAAAGCTGGCCGATACGGTCGTGACGGTCTTGTTTGTGATTCTGGCGGCCTTGGTGCTGTTCGGAGAAGCTTGTATTTGGCTTTATTACTCATTTTTTGCACAAACAGATGAGACGGAGCTGATACTGTCACTAAGCTCCATCATGCTGCCGTACATGTTATTTGTATGTACGGTGGCGATACTGGCCGGCATCCTAAACGTGCACAGGCATTTTGCCGCACCTGCCGCTGCGCCGATTGTGTTGAATATCTTCATTATCGGGACGGTCCTGGTCACCGGCTGGCTGCTCGAATTCCAGCCCAGGCAGCAGTTGTTCTGCGTGGCCATTGCGGTTCTGGTCGGCGGTATAGTGCAGATCGCGATGCAGCTTAGACCACTGCACCGGTCGGGCGTCTTTATTCGCCCGGCGTGGCAGGTGCGTTCGGAGTCTTTCAAGAAGGTGCTGCTGCTGATGGGCCCGATGATATTGGGCCTGACGGTGACCCAGATGAACACCCTCGCGGATGACCTGATTGCATGGTGGTTTTCCGGCTCGCAGGAAAAAGGGCACTTCTTTGTTCTGTTCGGTGCCCAGATTGAATATCCGATGTGGCGGGGCTCGGTGTCGCATCTGTACTATGCCCAGCGTCTGTATCAATTGCCGTTAGGGGTCCTCGGCATATCGTTGGCGACCGCCATATTTCCAGTTATGAGCGCCAACGCCGCCAGAAAGGATTTTGTAGCGCTGCGAGAAAGCATCGCACGAGGGATTCGTGGAACCATTTTTGTTGCGGTGCCGGCCACGATCGGGCTGATACTGGTGGCGCGGCTGCTGATTTGCGTTGCGTTTGAACACGGCAGGTTTACCAGCGCGGATACAACCATGGTGGTACAAACGCTTAGCTTTTACACAATGGGCTTGTGTGGGTATTTTGCTCAGCAGATCCTGGCCAGGGCATTTTACTCCATGCAGGATTCGAAAATGCCCATGCGAAGCGCATTGGTCGCGGTCAGTGCGAATTTTGTGCTTAATCTGACCCTCATCTGGCCACTGGGCCGTGCCGGGCTGGCCTGTGCGACCGCACTATGCTCCTACCTGCAGGTGATAATTCTCGTTTCCGTGCTCTGTAAAAGACTGGGCCATTCAATACTAGATGGATTGCTGTCCACTGTGCTCAAAACCTTCGTCGCGACGACGATTATGTCGCTGGTGGCTGTTGCGATGCTGCTGCTAATGAGAACCCTGCCGGATGGTAGACTGTTCGACATTCTAAGACTCGTTGCAGTTGTACCCATCGCCGTTGTGGTATACTTGCTGGCCGCGAGAGTTTTGCGGATCGAGATGCTCTCACTTCTGATCGGCGCCAAGTCCAGAAAGGCCGTCTGAGCGGTTCGTGCAGGCCGTTTTCTTGTGTGCATTCGGCTGTTCATGTCCAGCCCGAACGACCGAAAATACGCGATTCTGGCGGCTATTTATTTCTAAAGCACCTAACGTAATTTCCCGAAATATGCTAAGATAAGATATGTTGCGGGCTTATAGAAGGAGAAACAGATGCTCAGGGATAGGTTTGTAGTGCTATCTGCACTTCTCTGCCTTTCTTTGTCGGCCCAGGCCCAAGAGTTTGCCCCATCGACAACCTTCAGGCCGGAGGCATTCAGACGGCCGGCAGCCGGAGCCGACCGCTTGTTTTCCCCGTCCACGGCGCAGGTTTTCTATGAAATGGGCTATGACCTGGCGCATTCGGGCGATGTTACCGGACCGGTGGCGCAACAGGCCATAACCTTCCTGGAGGCCGCCGGCAATCTCGGTGGATCTGCGAACGAGATCCAGGCCTTGCTCTTACGGCTTGCCTGCCGCCATGCGGAGCGGGATTATTCTCGGCAGGTCAAGGGCTGGCTCGTCGGCTACGTTGATGACTCCGCTGATGTGGGGCTGGTAAAGGAAGCCGTCAGATATTTGCTTGACCGATTAAACTCCCGCGAGCAGCGAGAGCAGCTCTTGGAAGAGTTGCTGGCCGGGTTGAGCGGCAAGAACGATATTGTCGATTCGGATTTGGCGACGCTCTTAGGATTGCTGAAGGCGGAAAAAGGTGATTTTGACGCCGCCCAGTCTCACCTTATTCGCGCATACCAAAAGAATAAGTATAACAAGGTGGCCTTTGGGAAACTGGCCGAACTTGTGCCGGACCGGATCGGTCCGGCGACCTATCTGGAACACCTGCGATTGGTCTTGCGTGAGAACCCGCTGGATGTTGCCGCCGCCTTGGATTTTGCGCAATACGCTGAGCGGTTGCAGCTTTACGAGGTGGCCGCCGGAGTGTATGCATACTGCGCGGACCTGTTCGGCCATCTGTACCCATCGAAACCTTTGCCCGCACACATCTATCTGCCGTGGGTCATCAGCAACTATAACACCGAGGTCAACAGGCACAAAGCCCTGCAAATTGCTCAACTTGTGCGGCAGACCAACCGGTTTGACATTCTTCTTGAAGCTCTGGCAGGCAAAGCGGCCTTGGAGATCGGCGATGTCGAGGAGGCCAAGCGTATATTCCAGGTTGCTGAGCAGAAGGCCCAGCAGTTGATACAACAGGGTCCCGGGTCCGGTGAAGCTGGCCAAGAGCCATCGGCACAAGTCCCGCCCCCGCGCATCAGCGCCAAGCAATTTGCGTGGTTTTATTGTTTTGCCTACCGCGACCCGACCAAGGCTCTGGATTGGGCGAACAAAGCCTACTCGACGGACCCCAATTCATCTGCGGCGGCGGCGCTGCTGGCCTACGCGCTGGTGATGAACCAGCAGATGGAGTGGGCCAAGCCGCTCATCGAGAATCATGAACGCAATCAAATCGCAGACTTAGCGTATGCTCGGATTCTATTGGCCGAAGGAAAGAAAGATGCGGGCATCGAAGCCTTGACGGAGGCCATCGCCAAAGACCCGGGCTCGTTGGCGGCCGAACGCGCCAAGCAAATCCTAACAGAGCAGGGCGGGCAATACGTGCCGCCGGTTGACCCCGATGTCATGCTGAACGTGCTGCAGGACAGATTCGGCAAAAGACTGACTCCCGTGTTCGTCAGCCCGGAGAAAATCATGTCCGTGCAGATCAGCGTTCGAGGCAATGAATTCGCCTACGGCAGTGAATTCGACGGCAATATCACCATCGTCAATGATTCGGCTGAGCCGCTCGTTATCAGCGATGATGGTTTGTTCACCGGCAACATTAGAATCGACGCGCATGTCACGGGCGATATTACAAAGGAAATACCGAACCTGGTATCCTGCAGCATTCGCAGGACGTTTCTCTTGGAGCCCCAGCAGGCAATGCCGGCGTCACTACCTCTGGTGACCGGCGAACTGAAACGTGTGCTGTCTACCTATCCGCAGGCGAGCCTGCAAATTGAGTTCATTCTCTATATCGATCCGGTCACCACCGAGCAGGGTCAAGTGACTAACCGGCTCGCCGACGTAAAGCCGATCAGGATGGTCGTGAGCCGACCGGGTATTGAATTGACCGCGAAATACTTGCGAAACAGATTCAATTCCATATCCACGGGCCAGGCCGGCCAGAAAGTAAAGATCGCGCAGCTTTTCGTGGGGCTGCTGAAAGAGCAGTATGCGATGGCCGAGCACGGAGTCCTTTATAGATTCAAGTACGCCGATTGGATGCCGGCCTTGTTGAAGTCTGCGTTATTGCACGAATCCGGCCTGTTGCTCAATCCCGCCGACAACGAATGGAGCGTTAAGGTCCATACCATGGCGGATATGGTGTCCTTGCCGTTGGATCACGAGCTGACGACGGTGCTGGCCAAGAACTTGAACAACACCAACTGGCCGGTTCGGCTGATGACCATGTACCTGCTGGCCAAGAGCGAGGACGGCAAGTTCGATAGGGTCCTGAATTGGTCCGCCGAGCACGACCCGAGCAGGCTGGTTCGTGACATGGCTGAGGCCCTAAGCGCTGCTGCAAGTGCAGAGTCCGCCGGGCCGACGGCCGCCTTGACCCCAGCGCCACAAAGGATAGGTCCGCCGCGGCTTTGAGGGAACCCAGGATTGGGTGTGGGACTAATCTCTGTGGCATTGCGTAACGCTACTTGTGAGAGGGTTTTCTCTACCATTGTCATTGCGAGGGAGCGAAGCGACCGAAGCAATCTCTTGCCTCGATAGCTTCGAGATTGCCACGCCCCGACAAGTCGGGGCTCGCAATGACAAGGGCCTGCCGCAAAATCTGGTCGCGCAGGATTAGGCCGGCGCTTTCATTCGTACTTGACACCGGCAAGATTCCGCTTGTAATATCACTTCCATCTTGTAAGATTCTGGGCTTTTGAGTCCCGTGCGTGCCTGCGTTGTCTAAAGGCATTGTCGGCGTGCAGTAGCCTAATGTTGGCCCCATCGTCTAGGCAGGTCTAGGACACCGGGTTTTCAACCCGGCAACAGGGGTTCGAATCCCCTTGGGGCTATTTTGTGAGCCACGCAAGTGGCTCAAAATGGAGCGGTGGAAAGCTGAGCAGGAGAACAGACGAACAAGCCGGCCCAGCCGTCGTTGCCATTTGCCTTTTGTCCTTTCAGCAAGCGTTTACAACAGGGAAATCGCCTGTACATTTGATCATAAACCAAGAGCGGTCCTGCGAAATGGGGGTAAAACCGCCGCTTCGCACACCTATTTTTATGCATTTTTGCGGTGTGCCTGGAAGAATTGACCATTGTGTGGACTTTGGCCCTTGACACATCGTTGTACGACGCTTAGACCCTATTATGAAGTTGGAAGAGCACGGAGGCCGGAGGGTGGTTCAAACTTGCCCTCAAGAGAAGAAACACTGTATGGGCTGGGTCCGCAGAAGGAGTGAGGCGACAGTCCAAGCGCGGCAATAATCTGAGGAGAAGGGAAGATGAAACGGCAATCAATTCTTGTGTTGGCGATAGCTTCGTCTGTGCTGTATTCACTTGATTCTAAGACATCTCTTGCTGACTGGATGACGCTGGACAAGCCCGGGGCAACTTGGACATTCATACATGGCATCGACGGTACCAATATTGTTGGAAGCTTTTTCGACGACGCCGCGAGCCGGTACTCCGGCTTTCTCTATGACAGGTCAAGTCACACATGGACGATTCTGGATGCAGACGATTCGGACCTAACCTCAGCCCACGGTATCCACGGCAGCAAGATTGTTGGTACCTACCGAACAAGCGGTACCTTTTACGATCACGGTTTTCTGTATGACACGTCAACCGATATCTGGATTACTCTCGATGCAGATCCGCTCGGTGCACTTGACACAGTTGCAAAAGACATCCACGGCAACAAGATTGTTGGTTACTACATCACCAGTGGCGCTTCTCATGATTTCTGCGGGTTTGTGTATGATCACATCACCGCCGCATGGACTGGTCTTAATCCTCCTGCTCCCGGCGGACCTCCCACAATTGCAAACGGTATCGATGGCGGTAATATTGTCGGCTCGTCGAATTTTCATGGTTTTCTTTATGACGGGACAAACTGGACTTTTCTCGATATGCCGGGGGCAGATGTCACAAAGGCAATTGGGATCGACGGCAGCAATATTGTTGGTCTATGGTATCATAGCGGTTTGGGTGATCCTGACTTTTGTATGGATCATGGCTTTCTCTATGACGGCATGAATTGGACCACGCTCGATTTCCCCGGAGCAGCTCAGACGGTTCTATCCGACATTCAAGGCAAGGAGATTGTTGGTTACTACGAAGATGCCTCCGGCGACTACCATGGCTTGATTTACACGATTCCCGCTCCCAGCGCTGTTCTTCTCGGCAGCATCGGCCTCAGCGTTTCCGGCTGGCTTCTGCGCAGATGCAGAACATTGTAGGTGGATTTACAGAAGCAAGACCGAGAGGGCTCGCAGGCTTTTTTTTGACAGTGATACAAACAAACCCGGCTCGAGCCGCATATCTTGCCGGGCTCGCTATCTTGCCAATGGATACCGCGGCATTGCGCTAAGTAATATTATCGCAAATAGCGATGCAGACGTGGGACTGAATACAAAAGAGCCTCTGCGGTTAAAGAATAGCAACAGGGCCGGGATTCTGCCTTTCAGGGTGTGGCCGGTAATGGGGCCTTTTTCGCAGGGCCGAAACTGTCGGCGTTTCGGCCGGCACTATCCTGCTTCTGATCTTCAAGCGACTGCAAATCAAGGTCGGCTTCTAAGCGTATCCGTTCCACGGCCCGGTCGTATTGGCGCTCGAGACCAATAAGGCGGGCGTAGATTCTTCGGGCGCATTCATTGTAATCTTCAATCGACAGATTCTCTTGGTCAAGCTGTTTGAGTTGATTCTGCAGCGCTTGGCGTTTGACGTTGTAGTCATCCCGGAGGGTTTGCGTTTTGTTCTCGGCGGCCCTTATGATTCGCTTTCTCTGTTGCTCATGTACGGCTAGGGCCTCGGTTTGCGGCTCCAGCGGCGGTTCCGGGTCTTGCTGCTCCGGCTGCAACTGCACCGTGTGCCAGTCGCGCAAGGCTCTGGCATTTCGCCGTCGCGAACGCTCGGTTGGAGAAACACGGCGGGCGATGCCGCGCGCTGCAGATTGGATCAGCCGGACCACAAGGCCCGCGATCGCAGCCAGGCGCGCACGCGTTAGCTTACCATACGACATGGTCTTCGTCTTACTACCCAATTTGGCCCTTTTCCCCATGGTGAGCCGGGCTTAACCGGCTGCCGATATCGATACACCTTCCCGCTAAAGCATAATATATAGCCGAGCGGTTGGCAAAATCTCAGGTTATCAGACTATATGGGTGGTTCCATGGGCACTGGCGGGGGCCGCTCGTATTTCGTCGTTCGCATCTTGGAGCCTGTGATCCGCTGCGTTTCGTGCTTCTCCATCCCCGCCCTTCTACGCGATTTCGGCTGGAATGGCAATATATTGCCCTCTTTTGGCTTGATTTGCAGGCCCCCAAGGGCTATACTTGTGTGGACCCGCCGGAGCTTCTCAGATCGGCATCATGTGGCAGATCCCTTTTGGTGTCGCGTGAGGTAGGACAATTCTTGAAGGGGCATAAAAATGAAAAAGACATTCGCAATCGCTTTATTGTGTACATTCGTGTATGGCCTATGTACAAACGTTGCAGGGCCTTTGGCCAAACGAGCTGCTAACGAAGTCTCTACGGACCGGCACCCGACACAACAGGAATGGCTTGAAGTCTATCTTACTCACCGCATACGGCAAACGACCGACGTTTCTCAGCAGAGAATTGCTGTCATTATTAGGATCAGCACCGAAGAGCAAGAAATTGTAGTTGGCTTGACTTCAGCAAACGGACAGCAGGAGATTTCTCAATCCGCGAAAAACGCATACGTTCGTCACGTAGAAGCCATCGTAAAGCCTATCCTGAAAGAATATGCTTGGGTGAGAAATTATACGTTAACCGTTACGTACGTATAAAGAACCTAATAGTCTGTAAAAGGTTGTTTTTCCCTTAAAATGGCGTTGTAGTTGGCCTGCCTGGACCTGCTCGCAATCCCAACGCAGACAAATAGATTTTGCTGCAAGCCTCTAAAAGCTGTCACAGTAGCGGTAGGCTTCAATCACCGCCTGCTCGCCTTCTTTGCCGCGTTTGCTGTTGCCGTGCTCCATTCCCAGCACACCCTTGTAGCCCTTGTCATGGATGTGCTTGAAGATATTCTTGTAGTTGATTTCGCCCGTCGTCGGCTCTTTTCGACCGGGATTATCGCCCATCTGGAAATACGCGATCTCGTCCCAGGCCATGTCCATGTTGGGGATGAGATTTCCCTCAGAGACTTGCTGATGATACAAATCATCAAGTATTTTGACGCTCGGGCTGCCGACGGCTTTGCAGATCAGACAGGCCTGCGGAATCTTGGTCAGAAACAGCCCCGGATGGTTGGCCCACCAGTTGAGCGGCTCCAGGACGAGAACAAGCCCCGCCGGCTCGCACACCTCGGCGCAGACCTTCAGATTCTCAACGCAGTTGGCCATCTGATAGTCGCGCTCGAATTTCAGACTGATATTGCCCGGCACGAAGGTCGACCAGGTAGCGTTGACACGCTTGGCTACCTCGATGGCCTTCTGCATTTGAGCGCGAAGCCGGCTGTGTAAATCCTTCGAAGTGCTCGTAGTGAATTCATCCCTGTCAAAGCCGCCCGATGAAACAAATACGCCCATCGCCATGTCCAATTGCTCCATAGTCCTGGCGATTTTCTTCTGCAGCTCCACGGGCTTTCGCATCATGCCATTGTCCTCCCACGCCGTGAAGCCCTGGTCGGCCGCAAACTTGAGCTGGTCAATCGGGTCGTCACCGGCACTGTTCTTGAACATGCCGAAGTGCGGGGCGTACTTCATGCGAAACTTGGCCCGGTTAGAGGTCCTTGCTTCTGCAATCGTTCCGTGGGTTCCCAGGGCTACCGCGGTTCCAAGAGCTGCGCCCGTCGTTATGAATTCTCTTCGATCCATTTTCTGTCCTCCCAAAAAGGCACACCTTATGTCTGGTTCACGTCCGAATCATGGTTATGAATGTA
>Ga0180433_10001135_pt1 | contig 45173 bp, 37 predicted proteins | sample SS_ome_8_FD_132980 | JGI IMG/M metagenome (GOLD analysis project Ga0180433, IMG submission 132980) | Hypersaline lake sediment archaeal communities from the Salton Sea, California, USA - SS_1_D_1 metaG | ecosystem: Environmental > Aquatic > Non-marine Saline and Alkaline > Hypersaline >...
CACAGGTGACCGCTGCATCGGCGCAGGCGTTTACCATAGAGCCGCCGTCACTGCCGCCGACCAGACCGCCGATGTTGTAGGTGATGGTCCCCTGACCCAGGACGGTGCCCCGGAAGAAGCAATCCGTCAGGCTGGCGTTGTCGAGGTGGCCAAGCAGGCCGCCGGTGTTTGAGGTGCCGCTGACGAGGGCGTTTTCCACGCTGCAGTTGGTGACGGAGCCGTCCGTGAGCTTGCCGATGAGCGCACCGACGTGATGGGCACCGAGGATATTGACGTCGGTCAGATGCAGGTTCTTGATAAGAGCGCTCGAGCCTTCGACGTAGCCGAACAAGGCCGTCGAGTTACCGTAGGGGTCGTTCATCACGAGATTGCTGAGGGTGTGGTTATTGCCGTCGAAGACGCCGGTGAAGGGCTGGTTGTACGAAGATTCCCAATACCAACCGATGGTATTGATATCATGTCCGGCGAGATTGATGTCATTGACCATAATGAAGTGTTTATCCCAGTCGTTAAAGAATTCCCAGGCGTCCGGCTGGTTTGCAAGATATTGAATGTCATCAGTTGTCTGCAAAAGGTATGGATCTTCGGATGCCCCGGAGCCGCCGGAGTATTTATCACAGGAAGGCAAAGTCCCGCCGAATTCAGTTATTTTAGAGGCCAGGTTAGCCTGCATTTGTGCAGCGCCGGGCAAAGGACTCGGTCCGGGCAGGATGCCGGGACATAGCAGCGCATACATTTCTTCGTAATCATTGACAAAGGAAGCGGAGCCTCCGGGATTGTCGTCATCTAAATCAATGTTGCCGTCGGTGTCGATGAACATACCATAGGTATAGCCGCCGTACGATGAATTTTGCTCCACGTTGGCATTGACATACCCCTGCTGGTTGCCGTGCTGGACATTCCAGTCCTGCCAATTGCAGAAAACGTCGAAGAGTACATACTCTTCACCCGTACCATTTCCAATCTGAACATTATGCATCATATTCTTATTTGCATGCATGTGATCCATATACGTATCCGCATATAGTAACTGGGTGTTCGGCTGAGGGTCGCAATCATAGAAGTAATTAAGCTGCAGGTAGTTCGTCTCATTGAATTTTCCGCCGGAGGTATAGATAATGCCGTTGGTGGGTATGATGTTGTCAACGTAGAAGAACTGGCCGCCGTTGTGGGCGTTGGTGATGACATTTCTCTCAATGACATTGTCATAGTTGTACATATATTTATGAGATTCAATCTTTGCTTCTTCGTAACCGTAGGTCTCTTCGTCGCAGGACGTTTCCACGGCATCCGGATGACATTCCCAGTAGTGACACTCGGCGCCGATGAAGTAATTGTCGGAATCCTCGTAGCATTTATAGGCCAGATAGACCCCTCTGGAGCTGGTGAATATTATGGCGGAGACGTGTGTATCCTCAATGAAATTTTGATAAATCCAGTTGTTTGAGCTTTGTGAAAGATTTATGGCCGGTGCGTCCCATTTCTCACGACCAGTTGCGATTATGTTATTGTAGCTGATTTCATTGTTTTTGTTGACATCGCCGTAACCGATACCGCGGCCCATTAATGATACCGCCTCTCTTCCAAGATAACTGAAATTACAATTGGTGACGGTGATGTTCTGACAATAGCGGTCAAGGCGGACACCGCCTGAGCCGGCTTTGGTAAAAATGCAGCCGTCAACGGTGCAGTTGGCGGCGTTGCGAAACCTGAGCATTGCGGCAGGGACATCGACAATGCCCCAATCATGCTGGCTGGTGACATCGGAGTTGAGCGGATTGTTATAATCATAGTAGCGGATATAAAAGTCACCGCCTTTGAAATTAATTCCTTTAAAATTAATATACTGCACCGGTGTTCCGGTCCAGGTGTTTCCGTCGTCGCCCGCATCAATTCGGATGAATTCCACGAGCTGCGGTATATAGATATCAGACGTTCCGCTGGAGGGGTACAGATAAATTTTTCCGTTCAGGCAGGCCCATTCTCCTGGAGAATCGATCCCTTCAAGGGTATTCAATATCCAGCCCTGATTTTCAGAACAATCACCGGTGGGGTCCAGCATGACATACGTGGCGGGCGTTGCAACATTTATCTTTTGGTTGCCCGTTTCGACCGATGACACAGGCAATATATTGATTGTCCAGGCGGTCGAACAATAACGCAGGTCGTATTGGTCAGCATAAGACCAATTCGGTGTGCTCCATCCCGAAGAAGGATATTTTACAAAGGTCTTATATTGCTGCACATTTGAGAGACCCTCGTAACTATCTTCATACATTACTTCTTCGCTACAGAAACTGCAGGTCTGTGCCGGTTCGAAGTAATCCGTCGCCGAGCGTGGCATCCAATTTTCGCTTGCATCCTGAAGATAGCGGACGCGGCCAATTCCTCCCGGGACATCGGCCTGCATAATGTTTCCGCTATAGGTACTCCAGCCGGTTACCTGTACCAGCGAGCTAAATATCGGAGTCTCGCCGGGATAAGCGGCATAGGTAATGGTCTGCTCGGCGGTTCCGGAATCAGTCGGGCCGAAAACGACGGTCTGGTCGAAGGTGTAAGTGCCGCCGCGGAAGTAGACGGTTATGTCGCCGTTGCCATCCAATAACAGGCGAATATTGTCTCTGGCACCTGTCAGGGTTGCCCAGGGCTCGCTTAATGTTCCCGGCCCTGAGTCGCTGCCCCCGGGGGCTACATAAAACGTCTCAGCGGACAATATACCTGTACAGGCCAATACGAGGGACTGAATGATTATAAGACGATAGAATGTTTTCATTTTCTTAAAAGATACTTATCTGTTTTTTCCCGCCATTTGGAGTCATACATGCCCTTATGTTTTTTAAACACTCTTAACAGCCAATATGACTGTATGTCTCTATATTATTAAATATCCGATAACATACAAAATTGATGGATAAAAAAAATAAAGAAAATTAGCTATACCCAGATGTTCAATCACATACGAATATAACATATTATCGACAAAAAACTGGTATGAAATTTGAAGAAAAACATTGCTGATTCGTGATTCATGCTTGTTGGCGTGAACGATGTCACAGCGTTTATTGCCGGCTTTCGTTGTCAGGCTCTTATATTGTTGCTATCATTAACATCCCGATGAATGATTAAAAAACCTGATTTTTTCGCTTCTTAACTTAACGCTAACGCGCCGCTTATAAATCCGCCGGTTTCTGTGTAATTGAGAGACCCCATTTTCCCGAAATTTACAGTGATATTGAAAAAATACTTGACAAATGTAATCTTCTTATGTAAAATTTTAGAGTAATGTGTGAGGCACCTTGGTTACGAAGGCTGTTATGGGTTTCATACATTCCGTGAAAAGGGATTTTCTACAAGGAAAGAACGTATAGATGTCACCTTGCGGGCGAATATATAAACATACCCTTAGAGATTGTTATCCGGCTTACCGTCATAGTTGCTCTATTGTCGGCTATGATTTTTTTCTTATTTTCTGTTGCAAGAGTCCGCTATGGAGGACACAAAACCATGGACTTCAGAATGTGATGTATTATTACGGCCCGGATGAAAAACGTTGACATGTTTTGCTTTAAGGAGGCGGCAGTTGGAGACACGGTCAATAGTTAAGCGCGAGGGGAAATTTTGTGATGGGGGGCATTTTTTAAAAACATATGGAGGCAGGTTGTGTCTTAACGGAATATTTATATGGCTGCTCACGGCTTGCCTTATCGGTCCTGCAGCGGGTCTTACCAGAGCCGGTGTTAATATAAGCACTATGGGTGATACGCCCGATAGAACGGTGATTCGTTATGAGCTGGGGGATTTTCACCAGCAAGAAGTCAGAGTCGGTAATCAGATTTATAGTACCCTCGCCTTAGCCGGGGAAAGCAACAAGAAAATAGTCGGCGCGCCGGCCCTTCCGGATGTGTGCCGGAGCATCATTGTTGGAGACGATGCCCGTATGGCGGTACGTGTTCTTGACAGTTCATACTACGAGATAGAGGACATTGACATTGCGCCCTCCAAAGGCTATATCAGCCGTAAGGTCAATCCCGCTGATGTTCCCTATACCTTTGGCCCGGTCTATGAGACGGACGATTTCTATCCGGGAGCAACGGCTGAGCTGGGTATGCCTTATATTATGCGGGACCATCGGGGTGTGGTTGTAACGGTGAATCCGTTTCAGTACAATCCCGTCCGGCGAGTGTTACGTGTTTACACCGACCTGACGATTGAGGTAAGTTCGGCAGGTTCGGGAGGGTTAAACGTGCTGCGGCGCCGACCCGTAATGTCCAGCCGGGCGTTCCGTGATCTTTATCGTTCACATTTTATCAACTATGGACTGACCGGGGAGAGCCGCTACACACAACTTGACGAAGAGGGTGAGATGCTCATCATCGTTCACGATGACTGGAATACGAACGTCCAGCCGTTGAAGACGCATAAAGACAGCATCGGGATAGAGACCACGATTGTCAATGTTTCCACAATAGGTAACGATGCAACGTCCATCAAGAACTATATCCAGAATGTTTATGACACCAACGATCTGGCGTTCGTTCTTCTGGTCGGCGATGCCGCTCAAGTGGCGACCCCTTCGGCTTCAGGGGGCGCTTCCGACCCAAGTTACTCTTTATTGGCCGGCAGTGATAACTATCCGGATATTATCGTCGGGCGCTTCTCCGCCCAGACCGCCGCTGATGTGGATACACAGGTTGAGCGTACCGTCGAGTATGAGAGCGGGAGTGCATGGCAGCAGACGTGGTTTTGGAAAGGCACGGGTATAGCGTCTGATGATGTCGGCAGTGATCCGGATGACGGGGAGCTTGACTGGGAACATATCCGGAACATCCGGACCGACTTGCTGGATTACGGTTATGTGCAGGTCGATGAGCTTTATGAAGGAAGCCAGGGCGGTGACGATGCAGCGGGTGACCCGACGGCCGCCATGGTTTCGAGCAGTTTGAACGCCGGCCGCGGTATCGTCAACTACTGTGGTCACGGGACTGCGACGACCTGGAGCACCACCGGTTTCTCGAACAGCGATATTGATGCGCTGATCAATGATAATATACTTCCGTTTATTTTTTCCGTTGCCTGCAATAACGGTGAGTTCGATAACTACTCGTCGTGTTTCGCAGAGGCTTGGATGCGTGCCACGAACGGCACCGAGCCGAGCGGCGCCGTCGGGATTTATGCCTCGAGCATCAGCCAGTCCTGGGCCCCTCCCATGGAGGCACAGGATGAATTCAACCTTTTGTATACCGATGACCTTACGAGACCCTATACCTATTTCGGCAGTCATTGTTATGCGGGTTCGTGTTCCATGATGGACGACTATCCGAGCGGCAGCGGCAGCGGTGTTGATATGTTCAATACCTGGCATATATTCGGTGACCCCTCGCTGCGCATCGTTGACGCCGATGTGAATACGCCGCCGTTTGCTTTTGACAGTGCCATTGTAACAGATATTAACGTCCCTGTGACTATTGCGCTGAACGCCGCCGACGAAGGCCAACCCGACCCGCCGGGTGCGTTGACCTATATCATCATGTCTTTGCCGAGTCACGGTGACCTCAATGAGCCGGGTGTGGGAATGATTACGGACCCGTGTACAGCGCTTGCAAACTATGGTAACGAGGTTGAGTATATACCGAACACCGGCTATGAGGGTCCGGACTCGTTTACGTTTAAAGCGAATGACGGCGGAAGTGATCCGAACGGCGGTGATTCAAACATCGGCACCGTGAGCATTGACATTCAACCTCCTCCTATGGTCATCTATGAAGCCGACTTCGAGTCCGGTCTTGGGGACTGGAGTATCGATAACGACTACGGCAACGGGGGAGGATTATGGCATTTAACGACCGTTTGCAGTTCCGCTCTGAGTGGCCATACGGTTCCCACGTCACTGTATTACGGTCAGGATGTTAGCTGCAACTACGATGCAGGTGTCGTAACGACGGAAGGTGTTGTGACGTCAGGAGTGATTAGTCTGGCTGAGGTCAGAGCCCCCATCGAGTTGTCCTTTCATTATTATCTTGAGACGGAGGTTTTTGCGGGCTATGACATTGCGACGGTCGAGATTTCGCAGGACGGCGGTGCGTTTACGGAAGTGGCGGCTAACGGCGGCGGCGGGCTATCCGACCCGAGTGACGGATGGGAAGCAAAGACGATAGACCTGTCAGCCCTGGAGGGTTCTGATATCCGGATTCGTTTTGGCTTTAATACGGTTGATACTGCGTTCAATGCTTATCCGGGTTTTTATGTTGACGATGTTAATATTATGGGTGTTGTAGGTGAACCGAATTGTGAACTGCCGCCGGAACCCAATAATCCCACTCCGCCGGACGATGCGAATACCGTTGAGCTTGCTCCGCTGCTGCAGTGGGACGCCGGCCGCGGAGTATCCGGCATCAGAGAGGAGCCATCTTCCAAGTGGAGGGTTGACGATGATTTTCTTTGGCAGATAGAGGATGATGAGCCGAATCCCCTGCCTCGGTATGCCACGCCGGAGGAGGAACAGATATTAAGGCAGCGCAGGGAACAGATTACCGGTCCCATAGAGGTTTTGCCGCGAATAGCGCCGACCGGAGAGGTCTGGACACCGGGCGAGTATGAGCAGCTCAGCGGTGTACTGGTTCGATGGGGGTCGTTTAATTCGGTGCTGACGGAGTTGATTGTCGGTATGAGCGATCCGGCGAATGAGTCAACCGCGTATGTGATAGTCACCGATGCCGGTCAGCAGGACAGCTGCAGCTCAATCCTCGAGACAGCCGGTGCCGATATGAACAATGTTGAGTTTCTTACTTATACGACGGACAGCGTCTGGATTTGCGACTACGGCCCGCGTTACTTTTATCGGGACATGGATTTGACAATCATGGACCACAATTATAATCGTCCCCGTCCCAATGACGACGCGTTCCCATCGTGGCTCAGTACGTATTGGGGACAGTCCGCTTACGAGCTGGATGAGCTTGTTCTCGAACACGGGGGAGGGAACTTTCATGTTGTTTCCGACGGTAATGGATTTATGAGCAGTCAGGTTCTTGATGACAATCCGGGTTACAGCGAAGGGGATGTCGTTCAAATGTTTGCGGACTACCATAACGTCAACCTGACTATTTATGATAAACTGCCTTCCGACGTTGATTCTACAGGGCATATTGATATGTGGCTTCTTCCGCTGTCCGACACTGACATTCTGGTGTCGGAGTTTTCGGAGGGTTCGGCGGGGTATACTCCTACAGAAACAGCCGCAGCAGACCTAGAATCCAGGGGCTATACGGTCTGGCGGACGCCCGCATGGGTCATCGAGGATACCCACTACACCTATACCAATGCGGTGATTGTCAATGATAAGGTGTTCATACCGGAATACGGTGACGTTAATGACGGGACAGCGCTAAGCATATTTGAGCAGGCCATGAGCGGTTATGAGATTATTCAGGTTGACTGCAGTTCAACCATTTCTTTAGGGGGAGCACTTCATTGTATAACCAAGCCGGTTTACCTGTCGGATTTGACGATGTGGGATGTTTATCTCGGGGCGGAACCAGGAGAGCTTGAATTGGTTTGTCAGAATTTGACGGAGCCGATGTGCGAGCCGGGGTTTTTGGAGCCCTGTACGCCTTATAGCTGGCAGGTTGTGGCGAAGAACTCGTGCGGCGAGGTGACCGGTGAGGTCTGGTCGTTCAAGACGTGTCTGAGGGGGGATTTCGAGCTGGACGGCGATGTGGACGCGGGAGACCTGGCGGTTTTGGTCGAGCAGTGGCTGCAGCTTCCCGGGACTCCATCCGCTGATATTGCTCCGGTGCCGTATGGTGATAGTGCTATTGATTTCCTTGACTTGTCAGAATTTGCTTATAATTGGCTTAAGGTTTGTGATTAAGAGAGTGGAGTCTTAACATCGCAGAAGGCATGCAGCCCGAATGGTGGCAAACATATCCAGGATGTGATGGAACACATTCATTAACGCTCAGTTCAGGAGAAGTTGCAGAGAATCTTCATCTTTGGACCTGTTATTAAATAAGCGGAGGCAAGCAAGAGAATGTTGATTTCTGGGGGAATTCTGTTGAGAGGAAAAAACAGATATCTTAATTAATTGGGGACTTTACTGAAAAAGTCTAAAAAGAAATCGTTTCTAAAGCTAATTTTTTTATTTATACAGTGATCTATTTTTTAATGTTTTACGATAATTCTTTAAAATAGAATATGCTTTTTATTCCGCAACTATAATCTTAATTGGAATCTTAAACTCTGACACTTCTTTTTTTTCTGAATATTTGACGATTATAAAATCATTAATGATACAAGGTGATATTCGGGGATTTAAACTTGTTTTGATAACTGCAATCGTATCATCATTTTCATTAGTTTGTTTTGATAAATTGACATTAAGCCTTTTATCTTCACACCTGACTTCAATAATCTTGAAGTAATTGATTTTTCCTGAATATTTCAATCTAACATCAGGCACAGTTTCTTCTCTTTCATTGGCTTTAACAAAGTAGATTACTCTGCTTGGACTGGAATATAGACTAGTTCTTTTATAACCTGAAACAGGTAAACATATATCTCTCCACTCACCGCTCTTGTTTATTTTGATAAATATTGTATCCTCAAAATCTCCAATGGGCACTGTTTCTAACGGGATTACTTCGAAGACATAGTTGTGCTTATAAAAAGAGATACTGTTTTTCGAAAAAGAATCTTTTTTGATTTTCTGCTCGATTAATCTGCAATTTACGTATTTATTAAGTGAAATAACATTGGGATCAAACACTAGACCAAAATCATTCTGGTCCGTTACATATTGAATGTTGAAATGCCTTGATGTCTTCTCGAAATCATCAATAAAGCCAAAATCAATCTTTTCAGGAACTGGATTAAGTGAAGAACTTATGAAATAATCTTCTTTATTTCCCTGGAATGCATAGCAATCAAGACCAACACTCTTAAAACAAGTTTCAAGATTTTTTAAGCTTGATAGCTCATCTTTATTCGTTTCCAGTTCTTTTGAGATCAATTCATCTGAAATATTTTTATCATAATACTCACTGATTAGCTTTACGCAATTTTTACCGCAATTGGTAACCTTTTCAGTGTTTTCATTTGCATGCAAATTATTGCATAAACAAAACGTAAAAATCAAAAATATGTATATTACTTTATTCATGAGTTTGACGTCTTCTCAAAACGTATTTCATTCCATATATACCTAAAAACAAACCACCGACAGATACTAAAATACATAATAAATAAATCGAATATTTTGGGCCGGAAGCAACCGATTCCATTACATTCCTTGGCAGATTAGATTGTGATTCGATTACTTTTTTGGGTTTTGGAATTTTGTTTTCGACATCAAGCTTCGACTCACGTTGAGGAGATGGATTGTCAAGCAACGTATTCTCCATGAAATCAATTAAAGTTTTATTAGATGAACCCACTCTAACAACAGTACCTAAAAGTTTATCTACGTACCTCGTTCCATCTGGAAAATCAAAGGTAAAGACATCATCGGTTAAGCCTGAATTTACAACAATGTGTTCAATATTTAGTTTCTTTGTTGAAGCTAAATATGTTTCTGATATTTCTGGTATTAGGCTACCCGGGACCTTCTTATAGTCAGTTTCAAAATATTCTTTTTGAATAGATGTTGGGACATAAATGCCATTGCTCTTAATAAAATCTTCAACTTCAGTTCTTTCTAGGAGGACACGTATGCTTTTACCCGTTTTAAATTCTGTTGCTCCTAAGTATTTTTCAATTTTGATAGGCCAGGAATCTTTACTTGCATTAATATGTACAATAAACTCAGTTAACGCTTCTTGGGGATATGAGATACGAGGCGGATTTACATTTTTATTAGTCAATTTTTGTAATTTCCTTATTTTTAAAGATAGCTCTACAATCATATCATCGTTAATTACTTTTTCGCTTACTACTTGAAAGTCGTCGAGATGGTTAACATAGTTTACGATATCGATTTCATTTAAACCAAGTATGTCCGGAATAGTTTCAAATGGATAGAAATCGTCTGGTTCTTTCCGTTGAATAGACCCTCTTAGTTCTTCCATTTGAAGATATTTTTCAATCTCTCCATCAAAAACCGCCTTTGATAGTACGACTGGGGTTTGGTTTGTTGGATCACTATCATAAATAATATAGGCTTTTTTGTTATCTTTTTCAAAAATTTGAAAATTCTCTGACAACTCCTGTCCTTTTAAAACAATTGCAGCATAACCCGGAAAAGGAGTTTCGTCACTTGCTTTCTCTCCATATTTTGCATATAGGCGATCTGTGTTTTTATGATTTAAGGAGAAAGTCATGTCAAAATCTGATATTTTTGATCGACGCATCTCGATGCCATCAAATATATCTTGAACTGTAAAAGCAGAATCGGCATAAAGATTTACACCTGAAAGAAAAAAACAAACAATAAATAGGAAAGAAATATAAATTATAATTTTATTATTTTTTGAATGAGTCATATGTGAAAATCCTAAAATCCGATTTTTTAAAAAGATTATTCGGACAATTTTATTATACTCTTGTGCCCGAATAACCTCAAGTACATTTTAAGCACTCAGCAACGCCGGAAGGCATAGACAAAGAACCGAGGGAATGCTGGTACGATTGGCAGGCAGGATCATCTGCTGGTGGCGATGAAGAAAACAATCATGAGGATTGAAAGTCCCTCCTCCTCTCGTAAGATTCCCCCTTTATAACAACTCTTATCTGGTGATATGACTTTCGAAGAAATATTGAATTGGCTTGTGCCACAATGTATATTATGCTGCCGAAGATAAACGGCTATGAGGTGTGCCGCCTTGTTCGGGAGCAAGGGTTAGAGATGCCGATTATTATGCTGACGGCCAAGGGGGAGGAATCTGATATTGTGCTGGGTTTGAACCTGGGGGCGGATGATTATGTTACCAAACCTTTCAGCATCAAGGAGCTTTTGGCGAGGTCAGCAGCATTTTTGCGACGCAGCAGACAGAATGAGCAAGAGGTATATGAGTTTTCAAACTTTGTACTCGATATACCTGCAAGGAAACTGACGAAGAAAGGCAGGGAAGTCAAGCTGTCACCCAAGGAGTTCGGTCTGCTGGAGTTCTTTGTCAAGCACGAGGGGCGGGCGCTGACGCGCGATGAGATACTGAATCATGTCTGGGGGTATGACTGTTATGTTACGGCGCGGAGTATCGATAGGTTTGTAACGACTCTGCGGAACAAAATCGAGGTGAAACCGAGTCGGCCGGGATTTATTAAAACAATAAGGGAAATCGGGTATAAGTTCGAAACAGCAGACTCATAAGGACGTTTGTCTGAGAGGCAAGAGGAAGGTAAAATTTGCTTCGTTAATGGACGAATTTCTTGCAAAGAGCATTTTGTTATGCTAATTTGGATGCATTCTTGGGCAGGTAGCTCAGTTGGTAGAGCAACGGACTGAAAATCCGTGTGTCGGCGGTTCAAATCCGCCCCTGCCCATTTCACTTAAAGCCTTATAAGTTAAAAACTTATGAGGCTTTTTTATTTCAAGATTTTCCTTAAAACCAGCCATTTTTACCCCGAGTTCGTCAAAAGTTCGTCAATTTGGTCATAAGTTTGGACTGTAGCTTACGAGCCGCCTCTAAATCACTATTCTGAACAGAGAGATAGTATTTCCGGGTTGTCATCATGTTCGAGTGGCCCGCCAGGTGCTGAACCGTTTGGATCGGGAGTTTCTTAGCCCAGTTTGTAATACAGGTACGTCTTAGATCATGAGGGGTAAAAAATTCCACCTTGGCTCTTCGGCAGATAACTTCCATGGAACGACTCAAATTGTTTACGACCTCATAGTCAGATTTCCATGTTCCCCTGGTTCGTCGTCTCAAGATATGTTTTAGCCGACTTGTTTTGATGAATACATAAGGATTACCCTCATCACTTTCAGCCTGCAAATTAGCCAAAAGCTGAACTGTTTCCGATGGTATCGGAACAATCCTGCTTTCGTGGTCTTTAGGCTCCCATTCCAGTATTAGCTTGGAACTTTCTTTTGGGAAAAAACATACGTTCTGGTTTTCAAAATCAATGTTAGCCCAAGTGAGATTCAAAAGTTCATCTCGCCTGCCTGCACTTGTATAGGCCAAGGTCAAAAATACCTTCCACCAGTGTTCAGCCACTTCGAAGACCTTTTGGAATTCTTCTGCTGAAATATATCTTGGTGGTTTGGAAGCCATCTTTCTCTGTTTGATTTTCGCAAACGGATTTGTTCCCTCTTCTAAATATCCACGGGGTTCAATTGCCAAGTTGAAGATCCCTTTCAGTGTGCGTATATCCTTATTTACTGAACCAACGGATAAATCATCAGCCAATCTGGCTGCTACAAAGGATTCAGCGTCACGTGGGGAAATCCGTTTTAGCTCTGTCTGCGAACCAAGATGTTTTTCGAACAGACGAAGTGCTCGCAAATGATCTTTTAAAGTAGCGTAAGCAACCTGTCCTACCATAACTTTCTCGTGTTCTTTTATGAACTTTTCAATAGTAATTTTTCGGGGCTTGTCAGCCCTGCCTTTATTAACCTTTTCCTGAACTTTTTTCGCGTATTCGTAGGCCTCCTTTCTTTCTTTGAAACTCTTGGAATAGCGTTTCCCCTCAGAACCATACCAGCGAACTTCCCAACTATGCTTTCGGCGTTTGGGCCATAAGTTCCTTGGTATTGGTTTTCCTTTTTTATCAAGGGGAATCTTTCCATACCAATTACGATTTATACTTACTTTTGAATGTCCCATGATACTTGTTCCTTTCTTTTTCAGGAACCCAGTATCACTGCGACTGACGAAAAGCCATTATAGCATGCATCAATCGACAGCGCAACTGGAATTTTACAGATAAAAATCTTCATGTTTCTGTCTTCGTTTTCAGGAAGGCTTCCAGCTCCTTCTTCAAAAACCAGACATGCCTGGCATATTTGGTTGCTCGAAGCTCTCCTTTGAACCGCCAGTAGTCCAGGGTTCTTTTAGCAGATTTGGGAGTATGGCCGACCTGATCGAGCCTTAAAAACATCGCAGCTTCAGTAGGTGTCATCAAGTCTCTAAAGTCATCAGGCTTATCCGGCCAGTCGGAATCCAGATTTTTCGTAAAATTGTTCTTCATGATTTTTTATTCAAACTGCACGTTTTGCATTCAGGTTTTTTCTTGCGGGCACGGCATATCACCTTCTTAAAAAAGCCGTCCTTATCCAGTATTGTGCGGAACTTATTGCAGTTAATATTTGACGGCAGATAAAAGATCCGGCCGTCAGCTTTTTTGAATTTCATACCCATAAAAAATTCTCCTTTTTAGCCGCACTTGCTGAATCCGCAGTTATCGCAAACATTGCATCCGGCTTCTCTGCGCAATTTGGATTTACATTCAGGACACTTACGGATAAAAGTTTCTGTCGCTGAGATGAATCCATCGCCGGTAACATCTTCCAAAGCCCTGGCAATTGCATCCGGGCAGGATAGAACGTTTATCTCATTGTTTGTATTTTTGCGGGCTACCGTTGACAGACATCTGATTCCTTTGAGCTGTTCGATAAGAGTTTTTGGGTCAATTCCGCTTCTAAGTGCGATTGAAAGTATCCTGGCAGTAGCTTCACTTTGCGATGGACAGCCTCCGGCTTTGCCAAGGTTTGTAAATATCTCAAACAGGCCCTTGTCGTCTTTGTTGATGGTGATAAACAGACTGCCGCAGCCTGTCTTTGCCTTTATTGTGGTGCCGGTAGTTTTTTCCGGGCGATACCGGGGTGAATTTAAGTCAGCTGTCAATTCAGTGGAATTATTGACAGCCGACATAACCTGGTTCTGGCGGCAATTGTCGCGGTAAACCGTGATCCCCTTTGTTTTCAGATCGAAGGCCAGTTGCAGTATTTTGTCGACATCTTCTATGGTTGCCTTCTCGGGCAAATTCACTGTTTTGGATACGGCGTTATCTATGTTTTTCTGAAAGGCTGCCTGGATTTTTACATGCCAGACTGGGTCGATTTTTTGAGATGTCACCAAAACTTCTGCCAGTTTTTCAGGTATTTCAGGAATCTCTTTTATATCTACCCCCGCCAGCAATTCCATTTTCACTTTGTCATTTAGCCAGCCCTGTTGTTTGCCGAGTTTTTCCAGCAAGGGATGTATCTGTAAAAATTCTTCCCCGTCAAGAGCTCTTCTTTTATATGCAAAGTTAAATACCGGCTCTATCCCGCTTGAGCACCTTGATATGATACTTATGGTTCCTGTAGGTGCTATTGTTGTAACGGCAGCGTTTCGCATGGGACGGTTGTATTTGGTATCCCATAAACTGCCTTGCCAGTTGGCAAAACTTCCCTTTTCTTCGGCGAGTTGCTGACTTGCGTTGTGGGCATATTCTTTGATAAAAGCCCCTAACTGCCTGGCAAATTCTACAGCTTCGGCGCTGTCATATCTGATCCCAAGAAGGATCAAGGTATCCGCAAAGCCCATGATACCCAGTCCTATCTTGCGGTTGGCGAGGGTCTTGTTTTTTATCTGCTCTACCGGCCAGTAAGTTGCTGCATCGATTGTATTATCCAAAAATCTTACCGCCAGATTTGTTGTTTTCGCTAAGCTATCCCAGTCCATGCCACTACCACTTGGTAACACGAATTTAGAGACATTTATCGAACCGAGGTTACAGGATTCAAAGGCAAGTAACGGCTGTTCGCCGCAGGGATTGGTAGCCTCGATTCTTCCGATTGCAGGTGTGGGATTATCCTGGTTTACGCGATCTATAAAACATAAGCCCGGCTCACCGGTCGCATGGGCGTTTTTTACTATCAAATCCCAGATATCTTTGATGCTGCAGCAGTTTTCAGTATCTTGCCCGGCTTCTTTTAAATCTCTGATAGTATATGTTTCAGCATTGATATTTTTGGGGATCATGTATTTCCCGTCGGTTCGGGGATTGACGACAATGTGCGGTTTGTCGGGATATTTTCGCAAGTTATCCATAAACTGATTTGTTATCTTGATAGATACGTTGAAATTATTGAAGGCATCTTTATGCTGTTTGGCATTGATAAATTTAAGGATATCAGGATGATCAGCACTTATCATTGCCATATTTGCGCCTCTGCGGTGTGCTCCCTGCTGAATTGCGTTAGTGGTCTCGGCTATAACTTTCCAGAAGCTTACCGGCCCTGAAGTTGTCCCGCCGCTCGATGCTACGTTATCGCCTGTAGGTCTTAATTTATCGAAAGTAAATCCTGTACCGCCGCCTCCTTTCTGGATGAGTGCTGTTATTCGCACAGCTTCGAATATCTCTGCAATGCTGTCGCCAACAGGGACAACAAAACAGGCACTTAGCATTGCGTTTTTGCGCCCGGCATTCATTAATGTGGGACTGTTTGGCAAAAATATGGCATCTTTCATAACTCGATAGAACTTTTCAGCCAACTGTTTAACCTCTGCGGCAGATGCACCGCATTTTTGTTCGACAGCTGCGATAAAATCTGCAACTCTTTTGTACATCTGATCGACAGTCTCAATTACATTGCCGTCTTTATCTTTCAGCAGGTACCTGCTTTTGAGAACCTGAGCGGCAAGATCGTTTCTTTGTTTTTCTGTTTGTGTGGTCATAAGATTATTCTCCGTTTTTATTACGGGCCAGCGGACAGTTTTTATCACAAAACTGGGCGATTACCGGTTCTTCGCAGCCGCAGCCTTTGTAATCGTTTTGGTAGGCATAGCCGGCCTGACCTTCAATCTCTTTATCTGTGATTATAGTTTTGCCTTCTTTTGGCCTGTTTTTCTGAGACCAGGTTTTAAGCACAGCAAGAGTGATATCCAACGGCAGGCCTGCCTTTTTAAGGCCAACTGCAAGCCGGAATGTGCAGACCCTTTGATCGAAAGTAACACCTTCGGCTAATATCTTTGTAGCACAAGGCGGAAGGCCGAAGGTGGAATCTATTGCGGGGCTGTTTTTATTTGTCGTTTCTTTTGGCTGGCTGCTTTCGATTTTAAGATTGCAGCTTTGGATGATTGCATCGAGCCGGATAGCAGGTATTCTCTGGATTCTCTGTAAAAGCTCCCACTGATCGTCGCAGGCCTTTACAGGCTCGCCGGGCTCGACAAAAACCGTTTTGCCTTTAGCTACGCTTTTGGCGAATAAGGGTGCATTGATAAAGTTGCCGTACGAGAGACCATCCAACCGGTCTTGTTTGGGGAATATCTCGGTATCGGGTTTTCCCATGTCGTTGAGGATCTTTTTTGCTACTACACGTGCCTTTTTCGCTTCGACCGGTTCTTCAAAAAACAGCCATACATGAAAGCCCTTGGATTTGCTGCGTTCTATGTAAGAGAACATCCCGTATCGTTTGGCACCTGCGGTAAAAGCAATCGGAAGTGCTAATTCATCGATATCAAAATCCACCGCCAAAGCCTTAGTTGTATCGCCGGTAAGAAGATAAACGCCGAAGGGCTGGGCGCCTTTTAGATGTGCCAGGATAACCTCATCTGTTACAGCTTCTTTTACCTGCCTGACTTTACCGGTCTCAAGATCATAGGTACCGTATACGTTATCCAGGCCTGTAAAAAAGCTTTTGAAAAGTTCTACCTTTTGTGCGTTATTTAATCTGGTCATGAAACTATTTCCTTTTAACTGCTATTTTGTTTGACTTCACAAAAATAGCGGCTAAAAGCAGCCTTTAGTTTCAGACCGGGTGTGTTTAAAGTGAATTTAAGGTGTGATTTAATACGCTGCGGCTGTTGGCGATAATACTCAACAGATATGGAATCTCATCGATGATCTGGGCAGGACGGCATTCTTGCAGACCTTCAGGAAAATAATCTTTATAGCTGCTAAGCAGATATTCAGCTATTCTGCTTTTCAGGTTCCAGTCGGTTATATCAAAAGAAGCTGTAAAAACACTGCTGATATACTTTTGTCTTTGGTCTGTCTTTATTATCTCTGCTATGCGGTGCAGTACCTTCTTTGTTCGGTCGGGACCGCCGTTTGCGGCATCGAGAATCGCGGCATTATAGCCGTTTGAAAAATCGCCCTGATAATTTTCATCTAAAAGCCAAATCGTATAGGCAGGATAATCTTCGCGAAGTGTTTTTGTTCCATTGCGGCAGATTTCTCTTATGTAATCAGAAAATAATTTCTGCAGCTGTTTTCGGGTCGGTTTTTCTTTAGATTCGTATTTGAAATTTTTAGCGGCCATATCCACAGGTTCATCGAATTTCTTTTTCAGTATCCTTTCATCGAGTTTTTCGATAATAGATTCAACTGTTGTCTCGATTTTCTTACAGGGCCGTGAACTCATCGTATTTCCTTTTAGCTGTCTTTTGCTTAATTACCTGAGGATCGGTTTCTGTTAGTGGCGTAAACGGATGTGAGGCCCTGTCTGTTCTCTTTGCTATCATTTTTCGCACATCTTCGACAGATCTGTAATAGAGCCTTCTTGAGTTATCGATGATCTGCTGTTTATAGTTTTGCTTCGGCGGTTCAACCGGGGGCGGTGTCTTTATCTTGCAGATCTTTGTAGCGACCCTGACAAGTGCCTCGCCGACCTTTAAGCTTTGGAAATCCTTGACCTGAACCTTTTCCTGAAAATCTTTCATCAAATAGCCGGCATCTTTGGTGTCTACGTTAAAAACTATGGTCGTACCCGTACTTGCCAGGGCATCGATTTTTTGCTGTCTGAACTGTTTTAGGTACTGATGGGCCAGGGTAAGGCCGACGTTGTATTTTCTGGTCTCTGCTATGATATCCTCCATCGAATCGGTTACGAATCTATGGGCCTCATCGAGATAGATGTAGAAAGGCTTTCGCTTTTTCACCGGTATGTTTTCACGGCCCAGTGCGGTGATATACATGATCGCCACTAAAAATCCGCCCAGTATCTCAAGTATTTCAGAGCCGACCCCGGCAAGGTTGGCGATAAAGATATAGCCCTGGTTCATCACCTTTGAAAAATCAATAAAGCTATGCGGCTGAGAGAGCATCAAAGAGGTGGTTCCTCCGATAAGCAGCTTGCTTAACTTGTGCTTGGGCGGGCCCATATCTGCTGCCGAGTACTTTGAAAAATCATTTTTCCAGAACTGCCTGGATATCTCGCTGTTTACGACTTCAAGAATAAGCTTTTTATTAGCCTCACTGGCAGGTGAATCTTTCTGCAGGATCTCATATACATCCAGAAGTGAAGTGCCGGTAATATGTTTTAGCCCGAATATAGTATGGCGAAGCAGATGCTCCATCCTGTCGCCCCAGCCGGTTACAAAACTCTTGAAAACTCCCAAAAGGTCATCGGTCGTCCTGGAAATATCCTGACCTGCTATAGGATACATCGGATTCCATATAGGTACCCAGTCAGGATCGGCGGGGTTAAAGTAAATGACCTTATCGATTTTTTCTTTAGGGATACGCTCAAGCACTGCCTCTGCCATATCACCGTGAGGGTCAAGTAACGCAACTCCGCAGTCATTGCTGATATCTTCCGATATCATATTTTCCTCAAGAAGTGATTTGCCCATACCGGGTCTTCCAATCGCATGGATGTGCTTTGATCTTAGATTGTTCGGTACATAGACAGGCTCTCTTTTATCCGCGATGGATGCATAACCTATCAAGGTGCCGCTGCTTAGATCAGTATCCTGAACAGACAGTGGTTCGAGCATATCAAAGTTGACCTGATGGCTTTCGAATACATCGGCTGACGGTACATGAACAAGACCTACAAGCTCTGAGGAATTGACTAAAAAGCCGTTTCGAAAGACAAGGCCAAGGCTGAACATATCTTTTATCTGGTAGACTGATATATTGTCTCTATAGTCTGAATCGGTCAGATAATCCAGCGCCTTGCCGCCTTGCTGAAACAAACCGGCAAAGACGGCAAGTTTTTTCAGATATTCAAGATTATTTTCAGTTCCGACAACAGCGACCCTTAAAGTTGCCGCAAAGAAGGGTTTGTCGTTATGGGCCTTGGATTCCATTTTGCCGGCCATGATCTGCAGGTCCGCTGATGGTGACTGCTGGGCGTAACGGGCAAGTGCGCCTAAATTATTGACCTGACCTATCATGTACTCCAGGTCGGTAAGTATCTGCACGTTGCGGTGCCAGTTATTATCTCTGGCTGTAGGCTCGAAAAGTACCTGACATATCCCGAGTCCTTCGGCGGGGATTTTGGCCAAACTTGCGATAAGGCTCTCAAAAGGCGAATCCCTTAGTTCATCGGGTCTTGTCAGAAGATGAAAATATGGATCAGCCGGGACATAATCAAAAAACTGCATATGAGACCAGTCGCCAAGGCTTATATCAGAGAAGATGTCATAGTCGATCACACTTAGCTTGCAGTTTTGAAGTTTGCCGCAAAACGAGGCCTCTATGATATAGGCATCTTCTTTGAAACAGAGGATATTGATACAGACCGAGACGCAGTTGCCGGTTATCTCAAAACCAGCCCGGTTCTTTATACAGCTTAGCTGTTTTAAGAAATGTTCTGCCCTTTGCCACTTAAACTCCTGCTGCGGTGATATCCAGACCTTAAGACGCACGATTTTGTCAGGATCGGGCTTGGGCTGGTATGTTATTACATCTTTGGGAACCTCCAGCTTTCGACGGCCGGTTGCAATCCGGGCAAAGGCCGGCTCAAGTGCTACCGGATCAGGCCATATCTGCCTGTCGCAGCCTTTTAAGAGCTCAGTCTGGATGATATCCTTTGCCTGGGAGGCAAGCATAAAGGGCCCTGCCTGGGCCAGAAGATGTTTTTCGTATTCACCCATAATTGTTTTAGTGTTTTGTCTGCTGGAGTTTCTGGATAATAAACGGATGCTCGTTGAGCAGTTTTACAAAGCTGCTCTTTAAGACCGCACCATTTGTCTCCAGAAGCTCTGAAGGAATAATCTTTTTATACTTTTTAAGATATTCATCGGCTGCGGCTAACTTTTCAGTAGTTGTCAGACCCTGCCAGTAAAAATATACTTTAGAGGCTATCTCGTTTTTTGTGTACTGCTCGGCCTGGCGCATGGCCAGTGCTTTGAGAACGGCGTAAAGCCCGCCCTCATTGCCGGTACTTGCTATATGGAAAGCGGTTATATCGCCGTTGCTTCCATATATTTTGCAAAGAGGTTCAATGCAGTATTTCCAGTGTTCTGTAAGAGGTATATCCAAAGGTTTTTTTAAGTTCAGCACGTTTTCATTTACATGCTTGAAAAATTTTGCCATACACAACCTGAACTCATCCCAGGTCTCTGTCTTTGCTTTGTCATAGCTGAAGCTGCCCAGTGCCTGGTTGGCAAGGTTGTAAATCTGCTGGATGGTTCTGTCGGGGCTTATATATTCGAGTAATTTATCGAGCTTGCCCATTTTGATTCCTTTCTATAATCTTCTGAACATTGACGAGGTCCTTTGCAGCCCGTCTGTATAAGACCTTATAAGGCTGTTGTAATCTCTGGCGTATTTTTCCGGTTTACCTGTATCAACAGAACCTGACAAAGTATTGCCGGTATAAGCGATGAACTGTCTTATTATTTCAACCTGCTGATCCCAGCTGTTGGGCGCTACATATCTGTCGAACAGATCAGTTATATAACGCTCCACAACCTCTGCCTTAAGACCGTCTGCGATTATGTCCAGCACTCCCCTCATGCCGCCGTTTGTGCCGTCGGTGGCATCCTGGACAGCCGTGTTTATATCGCCGCCTCTTTTACGGTATTCTCTTTCGAGCAATTCCTTTGCTCTGCTGTACGCTTCCATTGACGGCAGTAAACCTCCCTGGATCAGGCACCGGCTGTAATGATAGTTGTAATAATCCGTGATGATGTTTCTAAACTGGGTAAAGTTTGATACGGTATTGGAGTTTAGATGATACTGCATCCGGGCCTCATCATGAATGATACCTATCCGGCCTGCGATAGTCCTTTCATCCAATTCCGACATTAATGAATCGATCAGTGCCATGGTAAATTTCCTTTCTGTATTAATATCTTTTTATCAGTTTATTAAATTGCTCCATACTCTCTACATATCCAATTGCGATTGCCTCATAGCTGCGGGCAAAACGCTCAGGCGGCTGGTCTCTTAAATCCTCGGGCAAAAAATTAGACAGCCTTTCCATCGCGCATTTCATAAATTCTGTCTTCTCCTGCCAACTTAGGTCATCTACAAAGCGTCTGAAAACTGCCTTTATGTGTTTTCTTTGCTGGTCCTGTTTATAAAAATCGGTGATCTCATCGAGTACTTTTCTCATCCCGCCGGCTGTGCCGTCTTTTGCCCTTTGAACAGCGGCCTCGATACCGCCTTTTTGGGCAAAGGTCTTTTCGGCAAGTTCGATTGCCTCAGCCTGATACCGGCTCTGGTCAACAATATCGACAGCTTCAGTTACTTGTGCGTTTTTTAGATGGATATAAAGGCCTCTTATGATCTCAAGAAATTGCTGATAATTCTCTATAGTTACAGAATCCAGGATAAAAGTACTCCGGGCCATGTCGATCCCGGATGCCAGATCTTTTGCTATCGCATCCTGGTTTATCTGTGAAACTACCTTATCGAAGATATTGAGCTGCCGGGTTTGTTCATCTGAAGGTTCACCGGCAGTTTGAGGCAAAACATAATCATTTGATACTTTGCCCCTTACCGCATCGAATAGTTTGAATACATCTTCATAGTCGTTTTCTTTAGCAAAGGATGCCAGCTTGATACACAACCCGGTACCGATGAGCGGGAAAACTTGCCGGTCTCTTTTTATAAAAGCCGGTACACAGCAGATAACCGAAAAGAGCTTCTGGCCAAATGATTTGGGGTAGTCTTGTCCTGCAATAAAAAATTCGGCAAAATATTTTAAGAGTTCTTTTGCCCGGCTTGTTTTTGATGCCATAAAAAGCTGTTTTAATATCTGCCAGAAGTGTTTGTCATTACCTGCGGCAAGATAGTTGTAGCTTCTTTGCAGGTACTCCTGATTTTGGCTTTGCGGCTCGGCCAAGAAAAAACAGTTCATAAGAGAGCTGAAAACAATATCGGTTTTATCGAAGGCTGTTTCAATCAACTCTGAGATGTCGCTGACCTGTTCGGTGATGACTTTATCGAGATCATAAATTTTTTCGAGGCTATTTGCTTTGGGGTAAATAAATTTCGAGATATTTTCATCTTCTGCAGCCGCTTTGGTCTTTGCATCAATCGAACCTACCGGGCCGATGTCACCATCTGCCGAAGATATACAACCTGTAAAAAGATGATCTTGGGGTAAAGGGGTCTGCAAAGCCGCTGACAGTGTCGCCAGAAAAACAGATAAATCCGCCGAAAAACCGCTTACACTGACTGCCGTATCGAGTTTTGAGGCGATATCAGGGTTGACAGCTGAAATCTGATAATTTGGCAGGGAAAGGCCAACTGATTCGATAATTTTATCTGCCAAAGGCAGGATATTATATATGATATGTTTTTTGACCCGGTCGCTAAACAGTACCGAACCTGTAAATGTAATCCGCTGATGGTGGTTTTTACAGGTTTTTACAATGATCTGTGATATCGCTGACATCTGCGGTGAATCCGGGCTGACTAATACTGTCTTTACCTTACCGATTTGTTTGTTTTCTTTATTTTCCATATTGAAATCAATTGACCTCTATCTGAATCGAACCTGCAAATAAACCTGCAAAGATTTTTATAGTGATTTTGCCGTCTAACAATCCAAATGTTTTTTGCGGCAGGCCCCGCACATCTTCTGAGTCTGCCGCCATTTTTATGTCCCGATCAGGACCGATTTCTTTTTTAAGCTGTCTGTTTGTGAGCTTCTGCTGCCATAAAGTAAGACCCGTTGAAAGTTTTAGCGTATAAGTGGCAGTAGTTATATTTTCGATCCGGTGTGATACGTTTTTATCAACCGCTATAGTCTCCAATAACCGGCCGTCTTTTAAGATGATAAGTTCAGGCCTAAGTCCCTGATTTGCATCAGAAAGCAATTGCCTGTAGTCTCTAAGACCAAGAGTCTGCTGTTCGCTGATCATCTCATACCGCCTGCGGCATTCGCCGATAAACAGCTTAAAATTCTCGAAACCTTGCTTATAGCTTTTGTACTTGCCTGATCGCTCTATACTGCAAATGGCCTGATGCAGTAATTGTAATGGTTCATCTGCCGTTAGGGCTTTTTCAATGACCGGTATAAAACAAAGGTTTCTTTTCATGATACACTCCTGATTTAACTTTCTGCTGCCTGGTTGACTTTTTCCCATAAACAAGAGCTTCTAACAGCCTCTAAAAAATCCGGATGATTTACCAGGATATGGGCGGTGTTTTTCCACAGATCAGGGATTGTCTGTTTAGTTACGTTATTAGTGTCTTTCCAGCGGCTGCCGGCAAACCTGCTGAAAGTGGCTTTGCTTAGGCCGAAGTCTTTGAGAATTTTTTGATAGTTATTCGTATTTTGTGAAAGCGATTCGAAAATCTGCAATACAAGTTTTCTCAGGGCGGTCTTTCCCAGTGTCTTTATAGCAGGTCTCTGTTCGGATATGTTGTCTGCCTTTTCATCTGCTACTGTTGCCGCCAGACCGTCTACTGTTATCTGCTCTTTTAACAAATCACCAAAATCGCTGCCGTTGTTTTGCAGGCCCGGTTGATCGATATCATCGAGCGATACGATTTTGCCCCTGAAAAATGAGCTGTCTATAAGCTTTTGGATCTCTGTTTGGCACAGGCCGTTGGTAATATTATTGGCGAACCAGGTTTTGAACATCTTTGAGGTCATTACAGATGGTATCCAGAAATACATATTCTTGCCGTTATGGCTATAACAGATCCTTCTGGTTAGTTTCTGTTCGCCTCGCTTACATTCCAGACACGACAGATAAAAATGTCTGAAAACAAAATTCTGCAATGTCTTTGCCGCCATAAACTCTATTTCCAGCTTATCGGTTAATTTTATCGAGCGTAACTTTGATGCAACGTGCCTGTTATACGCCTTGTAATAACAGCGGCAGTCAGGGCCGCAAGTTTCAGCTTCGCCGTTAAAATCATCTGGGAGATTGAAAAACTTTGATAATGTCAAATCGAACGCCTTTTCGATAGTCATCTGGTCATTATTGCACCATCTTTTTGCCTGGGGCTGCGTCTTTAGTTTGAGTAAAAAATCGACCATAACAAGCGGCCTTGATCCTTTGAATCTAAAAAGAGCACGGTTTTGGTGCAGCTCATCTAACGCTTTTTTATCGCTTTTTTCGGCGATTCTTTCGGTAAGACAGGTCAGCTCCATTGTTGTATAATCAACTATTTCAGCGTTTTTACTTACAGATAAAGTTAAGTTTTCCATAGTTATTTCCTTTTTCTAATCTGTTAAATTCAATTGCTGCAAGTCCGTCATTTGCTGGTCCACCTGCCGGGCAAGAGACAACGCCTTGTCCCAGTTTCGCTGCTCTATAGCCGAATCTATCTGGGCTCTTGAGTCGTTTAGCCACTGGATTGTGCGAGAAGCCAGATCGACCATGTAAGCTGCCTGTGAACAATTAACATTGATCCGGGCTGCTCTTTGAAAAGCATTTTGTGCCAGTTCGATTTTGCCCTGCGACATTGCTTTTATGCCGTCATCTATTGCTTCTTTGAAGTTTTTTGCTTTTGAGGCCAGCTGCACCTGTACCAGGTGACCATCCGGATGATCGGGAAACATCTCGACTGCTTCACAAAGTAAATCCATAAGATCCTCCAGCGACCTTGAATCGAGATTGGTTTCGATGGCCTTGTAGAACTGCCTTGCCTTGTGGAACCTGGAATTTATCTGCTGCTGCAGGCTATGAGCATCGATGTGGCCAGGTTCGATTTCCAGGATTTTACCGCAAAGTTGTGCCGCACTGCAGAGATTACCCGATTCAATATCTTGACAGGCCAGTTGCCATAATTGACAGATTTTCTGCTTATTTGCATATTGCTCATCACAGCTTTTTTTATTATTGCCTTCAAGATCATCTAAAAGTTCGGTGATACTTTGATACCTCTCGCGCGGGTCTTTTGAAAGGCACTTTTTTGCGATCTCTTTAAGAGGACTTTCCGGAAGTTCTTCAAGAGCCGGTCTTTTTATCAGATGGCCTGTGCGAATCTGTCTGTAACTGCCGCCGAACGGCGGTCTGCAGGATGGATGTATGATTTCAAATAAAATTACACCGAGCGAATAAATATCGGCCCTGGTATCTATCTGGTCGGGATGTGGTGCTTCAAACTGTTCCGGGCTCATATATGCTGCTGTGCCGAAGGATGTGTCTGTTTTGTTACGATCACAACAACCCCGACAGGCAAAATACCGCGATATGCCAAGGTCGGATACCTTGATATTACCGGCAGTAAAAAGTAGGTTTTCAGGTTTTATATCCAGATGGACAATCCCCGCTTTATGCAGTGAGTTTACACCGGCGCATATCTGTTTGAAATATGACAGGCCTTCCTTGATTCGTTTTGCCGTATCGGATGAATTGTCCTTGAGCCATCTTCTGAATGTGCTGTTTTCAGCGTATTCCATTGAAAGTAAAAGCAATTTGTTACAGCTATAATGACATATATACATATCATAAATTCTGATGACATGGCTAAAGTCACTGACAAGATCGCAGCATGTCAGTTCATTTTGTATCTGCTCTTGCAGATGGCTATCGGCTGTAGTTATATTGACTATCTTTAGTGCGACGGTTTCATTTCGGATCGAATCAAAGGCCTTGTAAACCTGTGAATACGCGCCTGTGCCGATAAGCCCATCAATTATAAAACGGTCATTATAAAGCTTTTGACCAGCTTTGAGGTCGATTCTGTTATACTGCGGCAAGGGTGTGCCCGAGATGAAATATGTATCCGCGGCATCACTGCTGTTACATCGGTCTGGCTTTAAGCCGTTCTGTGTTGTACAGATATTTTCGGTATTCATGATTTTACCCCCGCAGGATAATTACCTTTGGCTAGTTGGCGGCTTAACAGCCGGCGTATGACAAACAATATGGTTTTATTAACGGCTCTTATACTGCCGGATGAAAATGATTTTTTCTGGAACTTGTTTAATTCATCGGAGACTGTGCTGTTATGTTGATCTTTGGATATGTTTTCACCGAGTTCGGATTTGATATAAATAAATGGAATAAATACAGTCTGCTGCGGCGACCTTTCTATCCGAAGTGCCATATGCGGTTGGCAAAATTGTCTGCTGTTATGATCCTCAAAAGAGATCACTTCGGTTTTGGTTATATTATTCTGTGAAAGAAAGCAGCATATCTCTTTGCCGGCAACGGACAGAAGGTCGTTATCTTCCGATGATCTTATATGTTCGTATCGTTCAATGAATTCTTCGGTGGTTATATTGCTGTCAATAACAACAGGTTCGCTGGTTTTGATTACAAACTTGCCTGTAAATAATTCATCCATTAACTTCCGGGACTCGATCAGTTCTGAAATTTCCATGCCGGGCTCAATGAAACTTTGGCTATTTTTCATCAAAGTTTCATATTCGCAGAGTTTTTCTATCTGACTGCTAAAGTCAGAGCCGTCTTTTGTATTTGTGATAATCTGATAGATATCAAGAGCTTGCCGAACGAGCCAGGCCTTTTCAAGCAGCTCTGCATAGGCAATCATTACATCGGTTATTATCTTATTTTTACTTCTCAGCAATTCGGTCAATTTTTTATATGCCTTCAGTTGACCGATAAAGTCATCGCAAACGTATGCTGAACGTGCTTGTAACAGCAAAGATACATGCCTGAATCCAAGGTCGGTTAACTGTTGGTGTAGGCTATTTAAGCCATCTTGCCGGATGCTGCTGATCTTTTCTTTTATCTGCTGTGAAATGGCCTCTGCCTTAAGGGTCTTTTCTTTTGCCAGGCACGATTTTACATCTTCAAGATCAGGGCCTGATATTACCCTGAAATCATAGCCTTCGATATTTCTGATATGTTCAAGTCTGTCTTTTTCAAACCGGTAGATACCGGCTGTACCTTTTTTATCTGCGGCAAGCATACAAAGTCCGTCATCTTCAAAGACAGCAGCAGATATCAATGCCTTTGGGCACTGAAAGACTTTTTCAGGTATATCACTATCAGGCTGCCACAGCTTTATAGCCCTGTCATCTAAGCCTATAGTAAGAAGTTTATCCTGATAATTGATAGCCGTATAGAAGCTGGCTTGATGGGCCTGAGTTACTGTTAACTTATTTTGATCAAAATCGTATCCTGCCAGCAGTCCCTCTTCGGCAGGCCAGAGCCACGTGTTTTTAGCCGGCCAAAAGACCGCCTTTGTCAGCCCGGCAGGTTTGGCAAGATGTTTACAAGATAAAGTAATCTCTTTGTTTTCTTCCGCAAGATTCCATATAGTCAAATTGCCATCGACAGATAAACCGGCAAGTTTGTCACGACCCGGACACAGCAGCTCGCATATCGGCAGGTTGTCTGTTGACAGGATTTTGGCCTGCGGATTTTCTGATAACTGCCAGATGACACAACGGCCTGTTGTATCTGCTGCAGCGAGTCTGTTTTGGCCGATAAAGCGAACAGAAAGTACAGGTGCGTTTTGGGCAAATTTTGTAACTGAAAAACTCTCACTGTCCTGTAAGTTTTCATCGGGCCGAATCAGGTATATAAAGCACGCTTTACTGCCGACAGCTAAGGTTTGCGTTTGCCGATGGACATCCAGTGCATAAACACTTTCATAAGCTGAAAGTGAGAGCATTTTTCTCTGCCGGTTATCGAAAATATCATATAAATAAATGCCGGCAGACTGGCCTGAAGCAGTTAAAATTATATTTTTGTAGTACCAGTTTCTATCCACTTTTATTTTTCCTTTATTCTATGGGTCCTATTGAAAGTGTACCTGTAAGCTGGTTGTCAAAATTATTTCCGCCAAGATCAAAACCTGTCGGTATCTGCGATGGTACTGGCGGCATCTGTGGATTTTGTGGTGACATTGACGGCATTTGCGGCTGCTGGGGCAGTGCCTGTTGGGGGTATTGTTTTTGACCGGCCTTTTCGAGGGCTTTTTCGACTTTATTTATTGTCTCCTTGATACTTTCAGCCAGATTCAAAAGCCTGTTATAAACAGCCGCAAGTTTTGACTCGGCATCGGAGAGTTTTTGTTTAGGACTGTCGCGGTTGAGCTGTTGTTCATGAGCAATAAGCTCGGTAAGATTGCTCCTGCAGCGTGCTATCTCCGAATGCGTCCAGGATTCATATTCACCCAGTTTTGCAAGACATACCTGAACTTTTGCTTCGGCCTGCTCTTTTTCGGCGTAGAGTTTCTGGGCAAAAGGACATTCTGAAGAGCCATCTTCTTCGACTTTGGGAAGCATACCTATCTTAGCGATAAGTTCTGAAACATAAGATTCTACCGTAGCTAAGTAAGATTCTATTTCAGTAATGTTAATAGCGTCATCTGCCATCTTCTATGACCTCCTGCCGGAATTGATCCTGCTTTGAAGTTCCTGCTGGGACTGTTCGCTTTCCTCTCTTGCCTGCTCAGCCTCTTCGTTATTTTCCTTTAGAAAATCCATTTCCTGCTCTACACAGGACTCGGCATTTTCAAGCTCACCGATAGTTTCATCTGTTTCGATTCTGCCAACAGCGTCACGGACCTGGTCAAGGTCTGATTCGGCACTGTCATGCCGATCATCAATCTGATCGGCATAGTCCTTTGCCTCCGACTGTATCCCGTCCATATTGGAATCTTCTGTATCGAACATTCCTACCGTGACATCTTCTGCCGATTCGACAGAACTTTCGACTTCTTCCGATCCTTCGACAGTAGTATTGAGGTCAAGACTTGCCAGTGCGTCTCTGACCGTTTCGGTATCGTCGGTGAGTATCTCCATCTCTTCGATCTTTTCGCTCATATTGTCATTATTTTCCTGTACAGTCTCTTCAATGTCACTGTGGCTGGGAAGATCACTTCTGGCCATCGGTTTTCTCCTTTATTTTTAACTGGTTACATTTTCTGATTTGGTCTGTGATAAACAACAGCAGCTTATCTACGCTGGGTTTAACTGAATTATCGAATCGGCCAAACAAGACCTGTGAAAAGTGCCTGAGTTTTTCATCCTTTATTTTTTCAAAGCTGCGAAAGTTTCCAAATCTATTCTCAATATCGCTGGCAAGCTGCTTTTGGACAGTTGAAAGTAAGCGTTTCTTTTTGAAAAGTTCAGCGATTATGGTAGTTAGATGCTGGTTTCTGACCGGGTTATCTTTTAGTTTCCGGATCTTTTCTCTTAGCTCAATAAGGTTTTGGACATCCTGATTGAGACTTCTGCGGAAGTTGTCAAAACTGTCTAAAGCATCTTTAAATTGACCGAGCTGATCTTCGATGCGTTTGTTTTCGCATCTGGTAAACCACGATTCTTTCGATACAATTTCGTGCAGTTGTTCATCGGTCAAAGGCTGTGAAAGATCCATCTGTTTGTGCAGGTTGACAGTTTTAATTCTCAAAGGATAATGATATCCTTCTGTAAAAAGAAATGCTTCTCCGGGTCTAAGTCTGGCAAGATCCTGTTCCTGGTGGCTGTTTAAAAGGATGCTGCTTGCGATCTGGCGGCGGTCATCGTTATGCACCTGGCAGAACGCCACCTTGGAAACGGGTGTTTTTATCGCCGCCGGATCGAGAGCCGATGGATGCTGATCGCTCAATATGATCGCTACACCCAAAGCGCGAAGCTCGACAAGCATCTTAAAAAGAAGTTCTGTAAGCTGTGATTTGGGATCCGCTACTTCCTCGGAGGCAACAGAATTACCTGCTGAACCGAAAATATTATGCGCTTCCTCTATCAGGATCACGAACCTTAAAGGGCCTTCATAGCCGGGTGATGTCTTCAAGAATTCCTGAATCTGCGTCAATATAAACAGGGTCAGCAGGCACTTCTGCTCGGGACACAGCCTGTCCAGTTCAATAACGGTTGGGTTGGCCATTAATTCTGCTATATCAATTCCGTGCCTGCAGCCGAATATCTCACCGATCAATCGTCTTGCCAGAACTCCAAGACGCACCTCAATAACCGTCTGCATATCTGATCTGGTCTCGGCTGAATATCCCTTAGAATCCAGCACTTCTTTGACAGCGGTTATCAGATCGCTCATTACCGGCGGTTTATCGGCAGTGTCAAAACGCTGATATATCCTCTCCAGGGCCTCTCCTATCAGTGCAGGAAGCGAGCCGCATGAAACAGGAATCGCAGATTTAAAACATTCAAGCAGGGTCTCGATATGTTCGTTAACTGTAATACCACGGGGCACCCTAAAAGGGTTGATATTCAAAGGGCTTATCTGACTGCCTGCCGTGAAGACCCGCAATTTTTTGGCAAGTTTTCTTATGGCGGGGTTTTTGTGCTTTTTAAACTTTTTCAGAATCCGGTACTCTGTTTTGGCAGATTCGATCACTAAAAGTGGAGTATTTCTTTGAGTTACCTGCATTGAGAGATTTATATTGCCGGTAGTCTTGCCCGAACCGGAGAGTCCAAAAAATGCGCAGTGTTTTTTCATGATGCTGTAAACTATCCCTCTGGGAATGTGATTTTGGTCATGGCCTAAAACGATCAGACTTTCAGGTTCGATATAGTCAGGGTCTGTGTTTTTTCGGATGCAAAGCGGTGAACTGGCAGCTGAACCGACTGGAAAACAAAATAATCCGGCCAGTTCATCTACCGTGGCAAGATTTGTCAGGCTCGTCAGATGCCGGTACATTTGGGGTATATTGTCTGTCTGTTCACCGCTATCATCTAAGACAAGCCTATAAGAGCCTTTCTTAAAGGCAGATTCTGCAACGACAGAGCCGATCAATTCGGCTGTTTGCCGGGTTTGAGCTAAAACCTCTATCTCAAAATTCAAATGAGGCAGACCCAAAGATTCATGTAATCGTCTCTGGCGGCGAAGTATATCATCTGCCAAAGGGTCTTTGTATGTAAGAGGCTTAAGAGACGAAGAACTTGTTTTATAGCCCTCATCAAAACCGGTGTGATTTATGATATCTTCGTAATCATCGTCCCAGCTGCGGTTGATGCTGTTTAGTCTGGCCAGATAAGCCGTATGGGCGTGAAGCTGTTTTGAGATATCAGCCGGTACGACTTTTATGCTTACAATAACCTGCTCATCGACATGATCCAGAACCTTGTCAAGTGTCAGATAATCATTTTTAGTATCTGCCTCAAAAGGCGTTATCGTATAGTAGAATTCAGGAATCTTGTGATTAAATTCGCAGTTATACAACGGTTTTACAAATTCCTGCCTGCGGATAACGCTGCATCTGCAGTTTAATTTGTCAGAATCAGGCAAAACGGTTTGACTGCTGTTAAACTCATAAAATCTGCTAAGCAGGCCGCCTTCGATAAGTTTCCGCAGACCGCAAAGACTTTCTTCGTCGTCAGATCCTATTTCCAGGATCGGTTTTAACCTTGTTTGCGCCTCCGGTTTGCTTTCAGCTGGTTTGTAAACAAATATAATTTTGGCCCAGGCCTTTGCTGACTGCATATGGGACAGTGTCCTTAGCAGATGTTCACATCCGGATGCTATCGGCTCTTTAATATTTCCGCTGGCAATGGTTTTATACTTCGTACAGCCGGGATCAGGTATGCAATCGATCTCATATTGAAATATATGGGAATTTTTGGCCATTTTGCTTTTCCTATATTTGTACCAGTTCGTTTTCGGATTTTCCGGAACAGACCTGTTTTGACAGCTCGGCTAAAAAGTCACCGCACTCAGGGCATGCCGGGTTCTTACTGATATCTATGCCGTACCATCGCATCACGGACAGGCCGTCAACGTTGTATTCCATAGGCTCAAAATCTTCATAAGAAGTCCCTGCCTCTCTTCTGTTGAGCCACAGGTAAAGATCCGCTGTCAAATCTTCATCGAGTGATTTCAAAGTTGTTTCTGTCCCTTCAAGCAGATGCTGGATAGCCAACTTGGTTACCATCTGGTTTATCGGGGCAATATCGTTTGAAAGACCCGGTTCAATGGGTACAGGTTTATCGGTATAGGCCAGGCCCTGTGATTGTTCGATACTGGTTATCTCCTGATCCTGGGCCTGCTGGGGCAGTGAATCAAGGAAACACTGAAAACACAGTGATTTTCCCGGCCTTACCCTCAGTACCTGTCCGCCATAGGCTCTGCGAAATGCACCGGCAACAATCATGGTCTTACCTTCTTCAATACAGAGCTGGTTCATGACCCGCTTGCTTATCCTGTTGTCTGTTGCACAAATTACAAGATCGGTCTGTTGTATCAGTTCCCGAACGGATTCCCTCGAATCCCAGCAAACCTTATCGGCAAGCCATGTTACTTTTGCAAAAGGGTTTTTCTGGTGTATCAGGTCTCTTACCACATTAACCTTCAGTCGCCCGACATCAGATATCCCGGCAGCGTGCCTGGAAATATTGCCGATTTCCAGCCTGTCATGATCGATAACGGTAAAATTCATAATCCCGCTTTGGGCGAGACTAACTGCAATGGCCGAACCGCCGGAACCCAGACCTGCTATGAGTACGCGTTTTTTAGAGAGGACACCGGTTTCCAGTATCCCTGAAAATCTTGAAAATAACTGCTCTTTTACAGGAACGATACTGACTCTGGCCTTGTGCCATCTACCATTGTTTTTGACAAAACCTTTTGTGTGCGTATCCAGTGGTTTATTCTTCTCGATCAGTATTCTTACAACATCGTCTTCACTGCCGGCATCGGCAACTTCGGTGTTTTTGATGTTGTCCACGAAAATCACCGAACCGGCTACAGCTGTTTTGTTCTTCGATACCGGCAGCAGTGTAAAGACCGTCCCTTTATCTTCAGCTGAAAATAAGACAGAATGGACCGCCTTACGGCAGCCCATCTGCCGGACGATTGATCCTGATATTACAATGCAGGTCTCTGTATCGGCCCAGAGGTTCATATCCTGATGCGTCAAAGGCCTGGTACAATCAGGATCATCAAAAGATGATGCTGTCCTGAGCGTTCTGGTAGCAGGATCGTATTTTAATTTCTTGACAGCATCTGCACCACTGTTGACATCTCGCATGGCATTTTGTACTCGCTGTGTTTCACTCATTTTTCATTTCCTTTCAAATTATTTGAATTTGATCAACTTTCATCGTCATATAAAAAATCATTAAAAGCTTGTCCCGTTTGAAGATAAGCATCATATGCCTCAAGCCAGACGATTGCCTTCATAAGCACCGCCACGCATGTCATAGAAGGACTCCATAATTCAGGCTTGGTATGGCATATCTGAACGCATCCTCTGGGACCATTGGGGAGGGTATGGAAATTATGGGAAGACCCCAATTCATTTATGGTTCTTGAACTGTTTCGCTGAAACAGTATTAAAGGAGAATTTACAAATAAAGCAGGCATATCGCATGGATAGTTATTTCCAAGGATAAGTTTTAGCTGATAATTACCTCTGTGAGAACTTGTACTCTGCCAGCCCGATATATAAGGGGCGGAATTGATAAAGTGGAAATTAAACTGGGGCAGTTCATTTGCCAGAATCTGCTTTTCAAGATTGAGTCGGTACAGGCGATCATTAGAGTTCATTTTTTGATTCTCCTTTGACTTCTTGGTTATCTATGTTTTCTGCTTTTACTGAAAAGCTGTGGGCTTGAATGTCTTCATCATCCAAACCGATAAGTTTAAACGGCGGACAAAAAGAAAGGGGCCGCCCATATTTATAGCCTGTCATTGTGACAGAAACCTTGTGGTAAATTTCATTGAGAGATAACATGTCGCCGCTTGCAAGGACTGTGTCAGTGATATCGGTAACTTCAGGAGGCTTTTGCTGACAGAGATTTACAGCCTTTATAGTTGTTTCTGATTCTTCGGTGTTGTAAACAACACTAAGATTTTGGCCATCACAAAGCGGCAGATTTATTGTTATTTGTTTATCTTCAAGGTCAATATCTGCATCTTTTGCGATATTTGCATTTAAACCGGCAAGCTGCTCTAAAATAAAATCCGGAACCTGAGGTAGTGTTTCTTGCTGCCATGTTGGGAATTTGGCCTTGTTAAAGGCTATCTTTTCAATCGGAAATTTCTCTAAATCTAAAGGATAAGGAGTGTGCAGTATGTGACTTTCTGCCAGAGCCTGGCGTATGGGATTTTTCTCCGATAAAATGTTGACAGGATATTGCTGATAAGAACCTTTTTGGGCATCAGGATAAAAAAAGGCCTTAATCTGTATCAAACCCAAATTGTCGCGGGCTGTATTTTTCTTACAGTCGCAGTCTTTTATATTCCGTATCTTATCGAGAAAATTATGTCTAAACGGCCACTTAACAGAGCAAAAAGGCGAAATGCCTCTGTCATAAGAAACTATGATCTGAACCATTCTGTCGATTCTGCTTCTGGCTGCAAAACGGTGGGCCTGTTCAACATCACCGGCGCTTGGACAAGAAAGTCCAAGACTGTGATGGTTGTGCCAGCTGCCGAGACACTGTATCCCGAACTTTTGCTGAAGAAGACGGCTTACTTCGAAAACATAGCTTGGATCCTGGGCAAAATGCGATGTTTCATTAGTAGCGCCCGGGCCGGAAGGAGTAGCCAGCATTATCACCGGTTTGCCGCCGTGGGTCCATAAACCATACAAACTGCCGCCTTCTTCTTTATTTTGCCAATGGCTGGCATCTGCGGCCATAAATCTCAAATCATTGGAATACATTCCAATATAGCTGGGTTTATCTGAATTTGCTGCGTGTTTTTTCATTTTCTGTTTCCTTTTCAGCTTAAAAATATTCGTCAGGTTCATCACTTAAGTCCGGTACAGATAAGAAGTTGACTACCAAAGAGTTTTCTGTTATTTTTGCGAACATGTATGTCTTTTTTGACTGCTGATAACTGATTTTTGCAGCCTCTATAAGTAACAACAGCTCAGAAGGTTGTTGACGGAGAAAAAAATTGAAAATTTTTGGATTTTGCTGAAATTTCAGGTAGAAACCGACCGCTATGGTAAAGGATTTATATCTTGGATAATTTATCGGATATCGAGCTTGTAAGAAGATTTAAGGCAGGAAACAAGTTTGCCTTTGAGCTGCTTTACCGCAGGCACTATATCAATGTCAAAAAGAGCTGCCTGAAGATAATCAAAAATGAACAGATTGCCGCCGATCTGACACAAAAAACTTTTTTAAAAGCTCTTTCTAAAATTGGAACCTTAAGCCATGACAATGTCATTGCCTGGCTGTGTAGAATTGTAAAAAATTTCGCTCTCAACGAGCTTAAAAAACAACGCCTCTGTTCTTTAGATAATGAGATATTAAATGCTTATCAGCAAAGCAGCAAGTGTGATGATCCGGCAGTTGAAAGCCAAAGACGGGAAATAAGCCGGCTGGTTATAGATGCTATTAATGAACTGTATGAGCCGACCAGGACCTACATAATTCTCAAAGATTTGCAGAGTATGAGCTATAAAGATATCTGTGAGGCTTATCAGATTACTCCCAACCAGCTTGACTGGGACCTTCGAAAAGGCAGGCAGATATTAAAAAATAAACTGAAAGGATTGGAATAGTTTGGAAATGAATAAGAAAAACTGTTGCGCTTCGGGAATTGAGTTTATAGAATTGGCCCGGATCAAAATCAGAATACAAGAATATTGGAGCCTGTAAAATGGATGAAAATCAGGATTATATGAATAATGATTCAGTTAAGAAAGTTTTTTCTGAACTGGCAGAAAAGATGCACTTTTCTCATGAGATGATCCTGTCCTGGGCTCAAGGGCGACTCTCGGAAGAAGGGGCACAAAAAGTTTCTAAACATGTCAAAGAATGCAAGCAGTGCTCTGAGATTTATAATATTATCAGAAATTCCGAATCACAAGCCATTGACGATACAGAAGAATCGGTTCCGCCCATGTCCGGTGAGCTTAAAGCAAAGCTGGATTTTGTCAGCAGATTGAATGCCCAAAAGGATGAAATTACCGAAAAAATAGCCATGCTCTTTTTAGATAGACAAGCATGGCCTGCGATCAAACCCGCTATATTGGTTATCAGGAAATGGGATAATTCAGCAGTCTCTGGTATACCTCAGCAGGATAATAAATTATCAGTTGCCGCATTTGCCGGTCAATCATCTGCCGGGAAAAGAAAAGATTACGAGCAAATCTTAAATGTTGTCAGTTTCACTGATACGGTAAGCACTCTTCTTGCAGAAAAGTGTGAGAATGTCGATGACCTGAAAAGCGAACTGGCTGAATGTATAATGCAGGCAGAGGACTGCAATACAAAGCTGCAGCTGACTGACGAAATGAGACGGCGAATAGAAGAACTGTTTTTAGAGAACATTTGAGATGGCCGGGCATTGCGATTCAAAAAAGGAGTTTGACCGGATTTTCGAGGTAGATACTTGCCCTGATAAGCTGGTAGCGGCTTTTAAGACAACCATTGCTGACGATTACGGGCTCAAAACAACAAACGCAAAAGACAATATTTTCATCTCCCAGATGTCAAAACCATCCTTTTTCAAAACACTCACAAGCAATGTCCCATCCAAATTTATCTGGGCAGTCGAAAAAATAAACCCGGAGCGAGCTCAAATAAAGGTCAGGTTTGAACTGGCTAAAAAGATAAAAAATTGTTTTTATATGGTAGCGATAATTTTAATTTGCGCCGCCTATATGGCATCTGCCGTTTCACCAGGCTCATTTGCTTCACTATCTTCCAGTATCATTGCTGTTATAAGAGTCAGTCTTGCTACAGTATCATTTATTTCACTATTCCTGTTGGCAATGATTATAGGCTCATTGCTGAATAGATATAATATTTGGTTCAAGACTGTATTATCCAAATTATTTGACAGTCCTTCAGGTGCTGTCGAAAAGCAATATACAGAAATCCCGATTACCGAAGTCAGGGAAACTATAGATAATAAAATCGCTGCTACTGTTGTCGCGTCTTTCTTATGCTCTGTTGGTTTCTTTATTGGCGGATCAGAGTTGAAATCTGTAGTTAGCCACGGCACCGATATCAAAGCTATACTGTTATTGCTTTTGGTTGTGATGTTTGTTGCTCTTTTCATGATACAAAGAAAACGAGTGGGTGTTTATCAGGGACAAAAAGCTCTTGGAGCTACAAATAATTGTATTATATCCTTTGCTGTTCTTTTCATCCTGCTCGGCACCCCTCTGGCTACTACATACAATGTAAACTCAGGGCTGACCATAATAAAGGCGCAAAAAACAAATGAGGCAAATTCGTCATTGAGTGTTGAATCTAAAATTATGTCAAAAAGTGGTGAGTTTACTGACATAAACAGTACAAAGCTGAAGCGATCACTGCTTTATGTTTGCTCACTCTTTTATGCATACAGTTTTGTGGTGTGGTCGATATTTGTGACCCTGACTATCTCATTTTCATTCGGGGTATTTAACATACTTGGCGGTAATGCAAGCTCTCACCAGCAATTCATCGATTATTTTTTAAAAAACAATACAAATGCTAAAAACACAAACGTTGTCCCAACTATTCCGATTTCAACAAAGGCAGGTTTATGGTTCGCCTTTCTTGTGCTTTCTGCGATACTATGGTTAACAGTCTTGATTAACCTATCCGTCCTGAACATGCTTGTCTTTCCTCAATGGCCCTTATTGACTGCCCCTTACGGCGAGTTCATAGTAAATGGAACGAAAACAATTGCTTCGATAGTTCTGGGAAACAATGCTGCAGGATGGTCGGTCATTCTGCTAACAGTTATTTTGCTGACCCCTGGGATTATCCCTTTTTTCCTTTATGTGTTTTTCACACTTAAATCATTTTTGCGACGATACAAAGCCTGCAGGCAAAGGACATATCTGAAAGGTGATATTACTGAAAAAGTTAAAGAGATTGCTTCCAAAATGAGTGTTAGCAAAGTCTGCTGTGTTTTAGATAAAAACTCTAATTCATTGTCGCCATGGGCCGAAGTTAGGGGATTCTTCCCAAAAAAGATGATAGTTTTCAGCAAGGCTGGTTTAGAGTTTACAGAAAAGTTCCCCGACCAGGGTACAGCGATCATTGGCCACGAATTAGCTCACCTTAAATATGATTGTACCAGGATTTGGTTTTTCAGGAATATCGCCAGATTAGGGCTGGTTGGAGCGGGTTTTTGGAGCGTACTGATCAATTCGATAAAAATCGAAGACAGGGCTGACGATGAGGCCTGCAAATATCTGCGTGAGAATGATATGGATGCGCACCTGTTAACAGAAGCAGCATTTATGCTTGAAACGCAAAATTGTCTCGGCCAGTCATATTCTTCAAGTCAGGCCTTGGCAACTGCATTTCATAAACAACAGAAAGCCATGCCCATTGAGCTTCCAACTGAAAAACTTTCAATACGACAAAAGATTGCCAGAGCTTTTCGTATCCTGTATGAATTCTACTTTGAAACAGAGCTCTATGACTATATTCACCGAGACCCCGCGGACCGTCTGCTGAGACTGGAAAATCGAGAAAAAACCGCACAAGCTGTTTCTTAATCGTTGAGGCTGCTTCCACACTCAGAACAATATTTGGGATTGCCGATCAATCGTTTATCACAAACTGGACATCTTTTCGAAAAACTCAAAACCTTGCCGCCGGCTTTAGGTCCTGTAAGCAAAATCAAAAGAGCGACAATTATCGTTACAGCTGTGCCTGTAAGATAATTGCTGCGTATGTGATCAGCAAAAGCCGGCAAACCCTTCTCGTTTAGCCAATTGGTGATCAATACGATATTGCCCATCAGAAAGATCGCACCGATAAGCATCAGCAAAATAATTTTTCGCAAACCAAGTGTCATCATTTAATCCTTTCCAAAAATTCAATCAATAATTTTAAAATCAATCACTGTAAATTTTAGCGCCACAACCGCAAATGCGCAAGTGTCGAACTGAAAAATTTTTAAAAAACTTATAAGTCCAGACTCCGCGCGCATTTAGAACAGTAGAAATTTTGGGATAAGCTGCTTAATTGCATTATCTCCTGGCGTCTGCCAGTGTAATAAACATAGAGTCTTTGTCCTTTGAAGATTTGTCTGTATTCCTTAAAGTGGCACACTTGTCAGCAAGACGCCTCAAGGATGACTCAAAACGCGTTGAGAGTTTCCACCCCTGTCTGCCCCCGTATCGTGAATTGAATTTGCTTATATGTTCAATAATGCCGAGTCTCGATAATTTAGCTCTGGCTCTTTGCAATATTCGCCGGGTCGTATTGTATTTATTTTCAATATAGACAAGACTTGGCACAATACTATCTGCCCACTTGAGCTCGAATAGAATACAAGCTGCTGCATGCTGCTGATTACGATTGCCCGGAAAGAGCATCTCAACCAGATCGGAATAATCTGAGATTTCTTTACGGTGATTGAAGCTGATTTTTGTGTATTCGGTCATTTATTTTTGCACCCCGGCCTTTTTGCATAAAATAAAGGCTTCGACGCGGGACATTAGTGTCGAAGCCTTGTTAAAAAAAACGGGACATGTATATATAATTTTTGGTCTGCACCAAGAATTGGGCTATTGTGGGATTTGATTGCCCGGGAAGGCAGGTTAGTGAGTGAAGAAGGCTGTTTCGGTGAATTTATAATAGAACTTCGACAGGATCACTTGGAAGGGTAAATTCCTTGTCAATTACATGACAGCGCAATGGAACTGTAGTATTGAAATCCTCGACTGAAAAAGTAGAAATGTAGTTTTTACAGCATTTCCCATTTTCCAGTTTATAACTTTCGATCACAGAAAGATTTACATCCTTTTGCTCTTTTTGGGCACGCAACACTTAAAAATAATGCTTGATAAGAAGCAAGATTTGTTATAGTATTTTAGTGGACACTAAAATATGTATGACAGTAAAAATATAGCACGGTTACTGAAAGTTCTATCGGTCGAAACCAGGGTAGAGATGCTACGGCTCTTAAAGGGACGGGCATTATGTGTTAATGCCTTGGCTGCCCGATTAAACATAACGCCCGGAGCAGTTTCACAGCATCTAAGAATCATGCGCGATGCAGGGTTGGTTACCGATGAGAAACGAGGTTATTATGTCCACTACCGTCTTAACGAAAAAACACTTGCCGTGTGGCAAGAAGCAATAGAAAAACTGCTGAATCCCAAATCGGGACTCAGCCCAACAAAGAAAGGAACCAAAAAATGTGCTGTTGTAATGAAAAACAGGGCTGCCAAAAACCAGAAAACCTAAACGACAAACCCGAAAAATGCTCAAAAGAACAAATTGAAAAATGTCACGGTGATGTCAGAGAGCATCCGTGTAGTTCTGGAAAGGAAATTCAATCATGATAGTAGCTATGAATCATCATGGACACTTGGGTCCGGCTCCCTGGATATGGTTGGTACTCGGCGGAATATTGCTGATTGTTGTAATTGTTGCCGTGCTTTCATATTTTCGAGGCAGGCAATCCGATGGTTTAAGTCGCACAGAACGCAGAGAACTCAATTCAACACAGGCAGAGATCCTCGCTATGATTCGTCAAAATGGCGGGCCTATGCTGCAAACCGAAATCGCGAATCTCCTGCCCTATGACATCGAAGAAATTGCAGGAATGCTGAAAAATTTAGAGTCTAGGGGTTTGATCCGTCGGGAATGGAAATCAGATAATGAAACGTATGAAATCACTGCCGTTTCATAAAGCTGGTATTTTGGTAAGAGACAATGGAAGAACACACCAATATTATCGAAGTCAACGGACTTGTAAAAACTTTCGATGGCATTACTGCTGTGGATGACGTTTCATTTGATGTTGGAGCCGGCGAATTATTTGGTTTTCTCGGACCCAACGGTGCCGGCAAGACGACAACCATCAATATGCTGACTGGCTTGGCAAGACCCGATAACGGAACGATCCGGATTGGTGGGATGGATTGCAGCCAAAAACACAGAGCGGCTCAACATCTTATTGGCGTTGTCCCAGATGAAAGCAATTTATATCCTGAATTGACCGGTTTCGATAATCTGTGCTTTTGTGGGGCGCTTTATGGAATGGCAAAGCAAAAACGGCAAAATAAAGCACAGGAATTGCTGAAGGTCTTTGGCCTGAAAGAGGCTGCTGATCGAAAATTCGGCGGCTATTCCAAAGGGATGAAACGCAAACTTACCATTGCGGCAGGGATCATACACGAGCCTGAAATTCTTTTCCTCGATGAACCCACGACGGGACTGGATGTGGCCAGTGCCCGGCAATTAAGGCAATTAATCTCTGATTTGCACAAAAACGGCACAACCATATTTCTGACAACTCATTATATCGAGGAAGCACAGCGGCTTTGCAGCCGCATTGCTTTCATTGTCTCAGGCCGCATTGTCAAAATTGATACGGTCGAAAATCTGCTCCAGCCATTTCAGAACAGACATGTTGTCCAGATTGCGTGCGAAAATATAGAGAACAACATACAGCGTAAACTTTCTGAATCCTTTCCAGACATGAAATTCATTTTCTATCAACAAAATGTTATCCGAATTGAAGCAGACAAGCCAATTCTTGCCGGGGCGGTTGTTCGTTTCCTTGAGGAGCAGGGAGTCGAGGTATCTGAAGCCCGTAGAATAAGACCGAGCCTTGAAGATGTTTTTGTTGAAATCACAGGCATTGAAGCTGTCGCCATGAAGCAGGAGAAGGAAAAAGCCGGCATGGGAGGTAAAGCATGAAGGCATGGATCGCGTTCTGGAATATCCTCGTTAAAGATATGCGAGCTTATTATCTAAAGCCGCCAAACATCAGTTGGGGCCTGATCTTTCCACTGGCGTGGGCGGGCATGTTCTTTATCCGCTCCGGGGCGGGGCTGGACAGCGTGTCGGCCTTGTTGTCGGGCGTAATCGCCGTGTCGGTGCTGTTCGGCACGACGAGCTTGCTGGCGGTTACCGTCACATTTGAGAAAAAGAACCGTTCATTTGAAAGGCTTCTGCTGGCACCTATTTCACTGGAATTGCTGATGCTGGCCAAGACGGCCGGAGCGATATTGTTCGGCGTGGCCAACGCTTTTGTGCCAGTCATCATGGCCGCGTTCTTGATGGACCTTTCAGCGGTCAACTGGTCGACTCTCATTCCCGCCGTAGTACTGATTGCCATCAGTTCGACATTCCTAGGGCTCTTTATTGCTGTTTCCGTCAAGGAAGTCTTTGAAGCTCAAACGTTTTCAAATTTTTTCCGTTTTCCAATGCTGTTTCTGTGCGGTTTGTTTTTCCCAATCAAGCAGATACCGATCTGGCTGCGGCCATTGTCATACGTTTTGCCTTTAACCTACGGCGCTGATATTTTGCATTCCTCGATCCACCAAGCTGGCAAGATGCCGCTATTACTGAACTTTGGTCTGCTGACAGTATTCTGTGCCGGACTCTTTGTCGTAAGCATGCGAAACATCCGCCGGAAATGGATCATATAAAGCCAGGCAGACGCAAAGGAATATAGGGCATAATGAAAATCGGCGACTTAGAATTTAATCTAAGAGAGCTTGCCGGGTCTATGGGTGACTTCGGAACTCTTTTGCCTTTGGCCATCGGTTACATAACCGTCTGCGGAATAAATCCGACGGGACTGCTGGTTATGATGGGGCTGGCTAATATAGCTACCGGTCTGGTCTATAGATTACCGATGCCTATTGAACCGATGAAGGTGCTTGCCATTATGGCAATCGCTCAGGCGTGGACTCCGGAAAAAGTCTATACCTCCGGTATTGTTATGGGAATTATCTGGCTCGGTATGGGTATAACGGGAGCTATGAGCTTTGTCGCCCGCTGGATGCCCAAAACTGTCGTAACCGGCATCCAGATTTCACTTGGATTTTTACTTGCCATTCAAGGAATCAAGTTCATGTCCGGCTGGTGGCTTCTGGGGCTGACTTCACTCGTTGTTATAGTAATATTGCGTGAGAATCGTTATTTTCCGGCAGCCATCGCGCTTGTAATTCTTGGTATTGTTATTATGGTTGTTAAGGGCAATCTATCCGGCGTGGGTTATCAGGGCATAACCTTACCCTCTCTGGTCAAGATACAGCCAGAATCTATCTGGCCGGTACTTCGGGATGGCGGTCTGGCACAAATTCCTCTTACCGCAACCAATGCTGTTATCGCAACATCCGCCCTGATATCACAATACTGGCCTGATCGCCGTGTCAGTGAGAGACACTTGTCAATCAATATGGGCCTGATGAATATAACCTTGCCGTTTTTCGGCGGGATGCCCTTATGTCACGGAGCTGGCGGACTGGCAGGTCAATACTATTTCGGTGCCAGAACTGCGGGTGCAAATATCATTGAAGGACTGATCGAAATTTCGCTGGGACTATTTCTGGGAGCGAGTATCGCAGTATTATTTGCCGCCTTTCCAATGTCAATTGTCGGGGCAATGATGCTGATGGTCGGTTTCGAGTTGATGAAATTTGCCAGAGAATTAAAATTAGACAAAGGGTTAGCTGCCGTTATTGTCACAGTAGCTGGATCAATTGTCTGGAATATGGCTGTCGGATTTCTTCTCGGCTTAGCGGTACATTATATTCTGTTGCGCAAGGGAAAGCCGCAATGAGCCTTACCGACGAACAGTTGATGATCGCCGCCGGCAAAGGGGACATGGCGGCTTTCGAGCAGATTGTGATTCGCTATCAGCAGTTTGCCTGGCGGATTGCTTATCGTCATACAGGTAACAGCAGCGATGCCGAGGAGATTGCCCAGGAAGCTTTTTTGAAGATTCTCGACTCTGCCGGGAGTTATCGCTCTTCTGCAAAATTCAGCACGTATTTACATAAGGTTCTGGCGAATCTGTGCATTGATCATGTACGCAAGAAAAAACCTCAAATTAATAATGATTTTTTTGGGGGAAAAGAGTTTACCGAAATGCCTTATACAGACTTGCAAATACAGGAGCGAGACAAGGCTGTAAAATCGGCCGTAGATTCCCTTCCTGCAAGGCAGCGACTTGCTGTTATTTTAAGATATTATGAAAACCTCCCTTACAGCCAAATAGCCGATGCGATGAACACTTCCGTAAAGGCAGTTGAACGGCTGCTTGCCCGGGCAAGAAAGCTACTTGAAAGCTCATTATCGGTTTTTTTTGAAAAATAGTTTTTTCGCGGGGGTTTTGGCTGACTTATCCGTTTAACCTTATAAAGGAAGGCAAAAAATGCGATGTGAATACGTAAAACAAAAGCTGGACAGGTACATTCAGGGCGATTTACCTGATCCAGTCAACAAAAAAATCGAATGGCATGTCAATAACTGCCAGGATTGCTCTGATGCTTTATACTGGCTTAGAAAGCTGGAGGGAATATTTAAAGATGCTCCGATTCCCTCTGTACCGGAGGGTTTCACCGAGCGTCTGATGCAGCATGCTGGACGCAGGCAGGATTCACAGAAGTTGCCTGAACCAACGGTTATAAGGCTGTGGGGATGGCTTGGCAGAACAGATTTAAAGAAAGCGGCGGTCGCAGCAGCAGTCATTATAGGTCTGTCGCTGGGCCTGCTTATGGGCCTGCAAACAAGCCGGCGATCCTATAAAACTCAAGTTGTTGCAAGTTCTGCACTTGTTGACGCATATCATTTTGATTATCTGACCGAGGCTCCCGAAAACTCTATTTCCGGAGTTTATATGAGAATGGTTTCGAGCAGAAATAATTTTGAGGATAACCAATGAGCAAACGAATTTTTGTTTTTATCTTAATCGCCTCGCTTGCCCTGAACGCCGCATTCATTGCTAGCTGGGCAGGATATCGAATGTCACGAGGGTTTGCCGATGACCGGGGCAAGGTATTACCAACCGTGGAAAAGCATGAAATCTGGTGTCCTCTGCATCGCAGCTTAAATGTCAGTAAAGAGCAATGGCAGCAGTTGGAACCCCACCTGCTTGAATTTCGCAAAAAATCCCAAGGCATTTGCGAGCAGGTAAACCAAAAACGCAGTGAAATGATAGATATTCTTTCCTCTGCTGATCCTGATCGTCAGGCTATCACCGATAAGCAAAAAGAGATTCAAGCCGCCCAGCAAAAGATGCAGCAGCTTGTTATTGAACACCTTCTTTTTGAAAAAAGCGTGTTGAATTCCCGACAGCAGGAAGAGTTCTTCCAATTGTTCCGCCGGAAATGTAGATTTGCTTCCGGCCAGGATACTGGAAGAAAGCATTCCTTCAGACAGATTTTAAACCCCAGCTGCGAGTCGCCTCAGGCGGATAGTGAAAATGAACAGGAAGACCGGTAAATATGCGAGCAATTATCACTTTTCTTATAATATCAACCGTATTTATATGCGGCTGCCAACAGCCTAATTCATTTCGTGATTA
>Ga0180433_10001136_pt1 | contig 45153 bp, 46 predicted proteins | sample SS_ome_8_FD_132980 | JGI IMG/M metagenome (GOLD analysis project Ga0180433, IMG submission 132980) | Hypersaline lake sediment archaeal communities from the Salton Sea, California, USA - SS_1_D_1 metaG | ecosystem: Environmental > Aquatic > Non-marine Saline and Alkaline > Hypersaline >...
ATATAATAGACTATATTTCCTTAAAAAATAAAAAAGATAATATTAAATTATATTTAAAAATTTTAAATAACATATGTTTTTCTGACTATATAGATAGAATTACATTTCAAAAACAAATTTGGCAGTTTAACGAAATGAGTTCTTTATTAAAAATATTTTATAATAATAAAATTTTTCATCAAGAAAATAGTGAATCTAAAACTTTAAAAAAAGATATAAGATTTACCAAAATTTTAACAAAATATAGCACTGAATATAATAATCAAATCTTTATTCAAAATCTTTGTCAACAATTAAATTTAGATATTAAAGATATGTTTAGTTTTTTTAATGACTTAAAAAAAAATAATAATGAAGAAGAAAGTTTTAAAATTTTAGAAACATATGAAATTTCTAAATTAGATATTAACAGAATTAATCGTTATATTGAAATATATAATGATTATAAAGTTAAAATATCTAAAAATACTGATGAAGATTTAGATAGTGAAATGTTAGAGATAGCATATTAATTTAGACATTTTCTTCAGGAGTTATTGTTTCTGTTAATTCTACTGTAACATTAGTTACTTCAACTTTTCTATCAACATCATCATCATCATTTTTATCATCATTTTGTTTATCTTCTTTAGAGAAAATTTTAATTATAAATTTATCTTCAGCTAAATCTGGTATAGCCTGAGGAGATTTAGCAAATACCTTTCTAAATTCTGATACTGTACTTCCACCAATAGGTCTTGCTTCCATCATTAATCTCTCAAATTCTTTCAAAGCCCAAGGAGATAAAACATCTGAAGGGTCTCTATCTTCTCTACTCATACCCATTTGTAGTGTCATATATCTATAAAATGAACCAAATTGTTTAGAAATACTCGCGTGTTCTGCCGCTTTTTCATCTGCTTGATAAAATTTAGTTAATGATTGCAAAAGAGTTGATACTAAACCTACTGCACCAACTCCATATAAAAATCCATCTTTAATTTCTTGATTTTGGACACTAGTTGCAACTAAGGATAATGAAGAAGCAACGCAGGTTATTGCGATACTGGATAATGCTAATTTATTGGAAAATGCTTTCCATTCTCCACCAGTTTTAGCATGCATCCAACGTAAACCTGCGGCTTTTTCCCCCCATCCCGCCAATAATTTTTCTAAAGTAAATGTCCACGATTCAGCATTTACTTTTTTTTTTGCATCTCCCCATTTAGCAGCAAGTAAAGCTTCTTCAGCTCCAGAGTTTAAACCAGTTAACTTAGTCATTATAATAATACAAAAAGAAAAAAATATAATTTTTGAAAAATTATCGAAATTAATTTTCTAAAAATTCTGGAGAAATTTTACGCATTTTTAGATGACGAATCCATTCTTCCTGATTTTCATAAAATAGTTTATTTGAATTTGGATTGTAACAACCTTGAGGAAGTTTATATCCTTCATGATTATATTTTCCTGAACTCTCAATAACTCGAAAGTAGTTTTCTTCTTCTTTTGAACCCACTTTATCATCATAAGCCATTCCAGAAAGTGCATTTACAATTCTTGAATTAACAATATTTGAAGGATAAAAATCTGGAATACCTTTATTGAATGCAAGCAGTTTGTTATTGTTCTCAGTCATGACTTTTAACATTTTTAATATTTTTTATTTTAAATCAATTTTTTATATAATTAAAAAAATTGATTTTTTTATAATATATATTATGTTATACATAAAGATGCCTCATAAAGACAAAGAAGATCATAAAAGAAAACGAGGAAAAGATAAACAATATGAGAGATTTCAAAAAAATGGATTATTTTCACAAAAACATATTAGAATTACTGAATCTATCAAAGAAAAAAATACTAGTAAAAATTCTACTAATTCTCAGTCAGGCTAGATAAATCCAGTTTTTCTAATAATTTGTTTTTTATACTTAATTCTTCATTTAGTCTTTTAATTTCTTCCTGTTGTTGATTTAATATAGTTAGAATTTGATTATTATTTAATTTAATTTCTTGTCCATTTTGGTTAATTATAATTGGTGCATTTGCCTGTTCATTCATAGCTTTTTCTTTAGCTGCTTTCATCATTTCTTCTCTTTGTTGAGTTATTATATCTATTTGTTCTAATACATCTGGTTTATATTTTGGTTCTCCAGGTGGATAATCTTTTATTAATCTATGTATCTTATTTTTATAAAAATCTAATATTTCTGGATCTTTTACAAAATCTGTGAGAGATTTATCTGATACTTGACAATATTTAGGATCTGGATTTTCTAATAATTTTCTTTTATCAAATGTATTATGTTCATGTGAAAAAACTAATATAACTTTTTTTGGATCTAATTGTATAAATGGAATAGTATAATTATTTAAAAAAGCTTTTTCTTCTGCTAAAGCTGCTTCATCTTGATATCTTTGATTTTCTAGTAACTTTTTTCTAAATGCAAATGTACCTGCTGTAGCATGTCTCTCTCCATAAGGTCCAAATTGATATAATTTATCTATTTCATTAAAATATATATAAATTTCACTCGATCCTGCACATAAAGCTGATTTATGACTTTCTAACATTGAAACCGCATGACTAACTCTTTGTGGTGGATAATAATCATCATCATCTATGTAAACAATATATTCTCCTTCACATTTTTCATGCATTAAATTTCTTTTTTTGCCTAATGGTAATTTTTTATCTAATTTATAATATTTTATTTTAACAAAGTCTATATCTTTTATAAGATCCTCAATTGGATCTGTACCATCATCTATAATTATCCACTCTAATCTATCTTTTGGATAATCTTGTAATTCTACACATTTAATTAATGTGTTAATAAAAGGTCTTCTATTAAAAGTAGGAGTACACATACTTACTAATGGTTTAATTTTATCCATTTTTTTATGATTCTTTTTTCCCATTAATTATTTTTATAGATTTATTTTTATATTGGTGTTTCTTTATTAATTATAATATTTATTATCTCATCCATATGTAGATAATGTTCTATTAATTCTATATTATTTTGATTTATTTGGTGATAAATATAAATAACAAATGTTTTTACTAGATAAGTAATTAATGAATTATATAAATTTTTAATAAAATTTTTACTAATTATATTTCCACCTAAAAATGGTATAACAAAATTTAATACTAAATATTCATCAGAACTTGGATTTTTATCTTCTAAAATAATCTCAGTTAATACATTACCAATAAATTTTGCTGATTTTTTTTTATTTTTATTAGGAGAATTTATTTCTTTGTTATTTAATTTTGATATTTCCTCTGTTTTAATATCAAACAGAGGAAATACTGGTTTTTCAGAAATTACATTTATTTTTTTTCTATTAACCATTTCACATATGTTTGCTGGCGCAGATTTCACTTTTCTTAATACCATATAATATTATATACATAATTATTTAAATAAATAAATCAATTTTAATTAATTTTTATGTGAAATAAACTTTTGAATACTTACTAAAAGTTTCATTAACAATAATATTCCCCAAACTCCCCACATTGTATTGGTTACTGTTTGAGGAAGTAAATTGGTTTGTTGAGCTCTAATTGTAATTATAGCAGTTAAGAGTAAAGCTATTATATCTTTATTACATCCAAAAACTTCCATAATTCCTTCAGGAGAAGTTAATAAAGGACTTAATAATTTAAAAAATGTTGTTATCCATACAACCGTCATACTGCCAGCCCCAGTTAAAAATAAAAGTCCACCGCATCTCATAAAAATAGCAAATGTTATAAAAATTAATATTAATGTGAACCATCCACCTAACCAATCTATAAATTGATATAAAGGTTTTAAGAAATCTCCTCCCCATAAATTTTTATCTTCAAGATCTAATGGTTTATTATACCATCCTATAGAGACCATAAATAACCAAGCTGAAAGAATCATCAATACTAACATACCTAAATTTCCAAAAAATCCAGGACCGCAACCTGATGATAAATTCTTTATATAATTTTTAATTCCATCCGTAGATGCATTTTGTACAGTTCCTGGAGTTAATTTTTCTTTATTACAATCAAATTGTTCTAATCCTGGAGGTAAAAATCCCCAGAATATTGTTGTTAATGTAATTAATCCTAAAACTGGACCTATTACAAAAAATAGCCAACTACCCAATATAGTAGGAAGAATTGGTAATAAGCTATTTGTAGATAAACTTTTTGAAAATGGAAGGGCTAAAAATAATAACCAATCTGGAACCATCAACCAAAATTCTTGATCACATATTAATTTCATTAAAGATCTTGCAAACCAATTTTGATTTAACATAATATTAGCTATTTTGTATTTAAAATACCAAGTTGTCCATGAACCTTTACTTGGATCATATGGAACAATCCAACTATATGGCCATTCTACAAATGAACTATAGTTTCGATTTCCATTTAGTGAACCTGTCCATTTATGAATTTTATCTGCCCAATCTTTCATAGATATTTGATATGCACATGAGTCATTTTCACTTGCTACACCTCCTCTTTGATCATATTTATTAATTCCACCTCCTTTAGGTGCTTCTTTTGCAATTAATTTTTGTAATTCACTCTCATTAAGATTATTATTTCTGGGATTAGCTATTTCTTTTAATTGTTGCATTGCGGCCGCTTTTTGTTTTGCTGTTAATTGTGCTTTCGAAAAATCATCATCACTAGCAATTGCTGCTACTGCTTGTCCTGTTCTAGCATCTCTATATGATGTATAGGGAGGTAATTGAAGATCGGTAGGAAAAATATAATCTAAAATAGATTGATTTCTAAAAATTCCTCCTGGTTCAGCAATAGCTGGTTTTGATGGAGTATTAGGAAAAATTTTTACTAATACTATTGAATTTATGACTATTATTAAATATATGATTCCAACTACAAAAATCATTAAACTATCTTTAATAAATGTTTGCCAATCGATATCCGCCATATATATTAAATGATATAATTAAGTTAGATAAAAATACTGAAATAATATTTTTATCTAATTATTTATATATGAATAAATATAGAAATTTATTAATTTTTCTATTATTTTTAATAATAATTTTTAGTTTGTTTATAGCAAATAATAATTTATATGATCATAATTTTGTTGAAAATTTTACACAAATGGAGGATAATTTTGAATATCAAAGTGCTCATGATGATCCTTTTGCATTTGGCCCTGAAAGTGATGTCCCCGATCAAGTAGACAAAGATAATAAAAATAAAGGCGATAAAAATAATAATCTTAAAGATCTACCTCTTAATTTATCTAGAAATATTTATGATGCTAATGCTATTTTTAAGGAAGAAGATCAAATAAATGCAACTAAAGATTTATTATTAGATGAAAAATTTGCTAGAGAATATCCGGAATTATATGAAAAAATTGTCAAAATTGTTTTTAAAGATTTTATGAATAATCCTGAAGAAATTCAATACAAATTAACTGTTTCCAATAAATCTTGTGCTAATTGTCCTGCAACTAATTTAATTACTTCATTATCTACATTAGATCCTATTCAACTACAAAAAATTAAAGTTGCGATTGAAGAACAGGGTATTTCTGCCGGAAATTGCGATTTAGCTTATCCTCATCCTTCTTATGCCATTTTAAATAATTTTAAACAATTATCTACCTGTAATCAAGATTGTGATGATAAAAATAAAACTGGTTCTTGTCCACCAGTCGCTTTTAATTGTTTGATACAAGATACAGGAATTTGGAATTAACGAGCATAAGCTAAACCAGCATTTCCACTTACAAATTTTAATATATTATATCTTTCCTCCATACACTTAAAATTATATGTATATTCATAGATATTCCATACTGGTTTATTAATACCAATTACTTGACCTGAAGCATCACAAATAACTAATGTTTGTGCAGAAGCATCTAAAGGAGGAGTCATAACTTGAACCTCAAATTGTACAGTATTAAATTTACTTAAATTAATTGCTCCACTAGGCTGAAAATCAAAAGGATTACTATGTAAAGCAAAATTATAACAATTAAGACCAGTATCACTTGCAAATCCAAATGTTCTAATATATTTTTCTACTTGATTATAAATTTGTCTTGGTAAAATATTTTCTCTATATTTACCATCTAATAAAATTCCCATATTGATTAAAATGTCCTTTGTATTTCTATCTGTATAGGTTCCTGTATTTTTAATATTGCTACCTCCATAATATGAACCTGGATTTGTACCTGGTCCAATTGTAACTGGATTTATCCAACTACTTGATTCATATGAACCACCATATATAAATGATTCTGCTATGGTATCATTATTACTTGATGGACCTTTAGGGCAACATGGAGAGATAATATTCCAACTAGCTTGACTGTTTTGAACAGAACGATCTTTACAAAATGATCCTTCAGAAGTTGTAGGGAATAATCCTTGAGGTTTTTCATCATAAGGCCAATTTGTATAATTACTCCACTGATTTCTATTAATTGCATCTGTTCTTTGAAAATAAAACATCCAATTAGATATTAAACCTAGTGAATCTAAAGATATGCGTTGGGTTCCAGATACATTGTATTCGTGCCATTCATAAATTTCTTTTATTAAGTAATTTTGAGGTTTAGCTGCAAAAACTCTAACTTCTTCTTGACTTAAAAATGCAAATGTACTCATTAAATGTATATCTGCATTCCAATTAGTTCTTTTATTAGGAAAATTATCAATACCATCAATAGAATTTATATCTAGAGTATCTAGGTTTTCAAATAAAGGTTGTGTTAGAAATCTATAAAATTGAAATGCCTGAATATTTTGATTAGGTCTAATATATGGAGCTTTTATTGACATTTCGGGAGGATTTACATACTGATCTTCTTGTCCATCATCAGTGTAATAAAAAGGAACATTTGCAGGTATTCTCCAATACTCATTATTAGTTACATCTCTAACAACAAATAAATCTTCTACAGGTCTTAGTGTAAATCTAATTTGAAGTTGATTATATTGTAAGCTTACTAATGGAAAGGCCATTTGACTTGCAAGAGTAAACCAAATATTAATTGGAATATATAAGGTCTTTGCTCTAATAGATGGTTCACTACCAGCTACATCTTTAGTATGAAAGGCATTTGGATAAAAACCGTCATTGTTACTGAATTTTGAAGGATTATTTAATTCAGGAACATTTCCAGTCATTTGATAGTATAATAGTTTTTTGTCTCCTCTAAAATCTCTCTCAACTAAATTATACATATAATCTCCAGAAAATTTTTGAATCATTTGTCCTCCAACATAAAAGGAAACTTCTTTAATTATTTGTGAACCTATATTATCTATCCATTTAAATTCATAAGGTCTCCATTGACTGTATTCAGGATCAGGATTTAGATTTACTTGAACACCCTGAGCATTTTTACAATTACAGCGGTATACACCATTTTTATCACCAATATCTGGTACTATCATAGGTTGAAGAATAGGACTCCAAATATTAGGTAAATTAACAACTAAGTAAGTATCCATCAATAAATCGCCATATCTAGGAACATTAAAAGTAAAAAATGAATCTTGAGTCATATTTAGTACTCTCTGACCATTAATATCTAATCTAAATTTTTGTAAACCAAAATTAGTATATTTACTATATGCAAATTTAAAAAATGTTTTACTAGGATTTCCATTTAAAATTACATTTTGATTACCATAGGCAACTAGATTCATAAGACCTCCAGCCATTTTATGTTATATTATATTTATAATATAATTTTAAACATTTGTTTGAAAAATATATTATTTTAATTATATAATATAATATGGATAGCCAACCATTGGATGTAAAAAGTTCTATTGCAAAAGCTAGATCTCATACTATTGAATTATTACAGGAAAAATTTAAATCTGCTAATCTTTTTAAAATTATAATTTTATTATTAATTGTTGCTGTTTTAGTAGCTGTTATTTTTTGGGTTTTTGGAGTATTCCAACTAGCAGATAGTAATTGTGCAAGACTTAAAAAAGTTTATAATAATGAAACTGCTCCTTTAAATCCTATATCTACTGATGATGTATTTAATAATCCTATTTATGATTTTTACATAAAAACAGCTTATAATTGTTGTAGTGGTGGTAATTTTAAAAATAGTTTTGTTGATTCTAATTCCACTACACCTCCTTTTTGTGCTTTAAAAACTTGTATACAACAAGGAGCTAGATGTTTGGATTTTGAAATTTATTCAGTTAATCATGAACCTGTTATTGCTACTTCTTCAGTTAATAGTTTTAATATAAAAGAAACCTTTAATTATTTAAAGTTTTCAGATGCTATGAATTTTATTGCTCAGAATGCTTTTAGTGTAAGTACTACTCCTGTTTGGAGTGATCCTTTATTTTTAAATTTTAGAGTAATGAGTGATATACCTAATAATCCTATTTATCCTAAAATAGCTACTGCTCTCTTAAATGCTTTTAAAGATAGATTATTAGATACTAAACATAATCTAATGAATACTTGTAAGAGTATTGGTAATCTTCCTTTATCTCAATTTAAAGGTAAAGTTATTAATATTATTGATCCATTTACTTATGATATGTTAAAAACTATTTGTCCTCCAATTCAAGATTGTTCTGGTGCTGCTCCTTCTCAAAATGTTAATAATAATGAAGAAGTTGGTAATAAAGAAGGTGATAGATCTATTTCACAGTGTCAATCTCCTAATCTCTTAGAATTTTTAAATATGCATAGTGGTTCTCCTTTTCTACACACTTTTAGAGTAAAAGATCTATTACTCACTGACACCAATAATTTAAAATATCAAAATAAGACTTTAATGACAATTTTACTTCCCAATTTTAGTCCAGATGCTAAAAACTTTAATCCAAGTTTAGGATTTTCATCTGGTTGTCAATTTGTAGGAATGTCATTTCAAAATTTTGATACTAATTTAGAATATTACACTTTATTTTTTAATAAAGCTGGTTATTCTTTTGCCTTTAAACCTGCTAGTCTTAGATATATTAAAGTTACTGCTCCTGCTCCTGCTCCTTATCCGACATATACCAATGTTAATAGACAACCTCTTATGGTTACTAATGGACACGGACAACAAGTTAATCTTATTAATAATATTGGTCCTAATAGGACTGGAGTTGATAATGTCTTTCCCTTTCCACAAACTAATCTCAAAAATAATCCTAATGATTTTAGTAATACATAAAATATTATTATATATATATATGGGTTATGATATATTAGAAAAAAAAGAATTAGCATTATTAAGAAAAGCAGTTGATGAAGCTGAAATTAAAGCAAAAGTTGAATTATTAAATTCTGAAATAATTGGAAATATTATAAATATTGTTGAAGATTTTTTAAGAAAAAAACAATTAATATGTTATGGTGGCACTGCAGTAAATAATATTCTACCTAAAGAAGAACAATTTTATGATTATAGTATTGAAATGGCTGATTATGATTTTTTTTCAAATGATGCTCTAAAAGATACTAAAGAATTAGCAGATATTTATTATAAAAATGGTTTTGAAGATGTAGAAGCAAAAGCTGGTGTTCATGAAGGCACATTTAAAGTATTTGTTAATTATATTCCTGTGGCAGATATTACTCAATTAAATAATGTCTTATTTAAATCTCTCAAAAAAGATGCTATCGAAATTGATGGAATTTTTTATACTCCTCCTAATTTTCTTAGAATGTCTATGTATTTAGAATTATCTAGACCAGCTGGTGATGTAAGTAGATGGGAAAAAATTTTAAAAAGATTAATATTACTAAATAAAAATTACCCAATTAAGGGAAAAAATTGTGAACATACAAAAATTCAAAGAACTTATGAAGGAAATAAAAAATCTGGTAAAAAAATATTTCAAATTGTGAGAGATAGTTTTATAGATCAAGGTTTAGTATTTTTTGGTGGTTATGCTAATCTATTATATAGTAGATATATGCCTGAAAATGTAAGAAAAAAAATTAAGGCAATTCCAGATTTTGATGTACTATCTGAAGATCCTTTAAAATCGGCAATTTTAGTAAGAGAAAAATTAAATAAAAATAATTTTCAGGATGTTAAAATTTTAAAAGCAAAAGAATTAGGTGAAGTAATTCCAAATCATTATGAAATTAGAGTTAATAATGATACTGTCGCTTTTATTTATGAAACTATAGCTTGTCATAGTTATAATACAATCAAAATTGATGGAAAAAAAATTAAAATAGCAACAATTGATACAATGTTAAGTTTTTATTTAGCTTTTCTTTATGCTAACCGTTTATATTTTGATACCAATAGAATTTTATGTATGGCAGAACTATTATTTAAAGTTCAAATTAGACATCGATTAGCACAAAAAGGTTTATTGAAAAGATTTAGTACTAATTGTTATGGTACTCAAAAAACTTTGACAACAATTAGAACCGAAAAAACAAATAAATTTAAAAAATTAAAATCTTGTAGAAAAAAGAATAAAAAGTGTTCTCAAAAACTTAAAAAAGAATATGAATACAATTTTCTAAGATATATACCTACTAATAATAAAACCCAAAAAATTGTTAAAAATAAAAAAAAGTAATCTAATACCATTATATTTTTATTAAAAATTTTAATGAATATATAATTATATACAAATGTATTCTTTAATGTCAGGCTGTGCAATTTCAGATTTTATTCTTGCCTGTGGTTGTGGATTTTTTTGTGGTTGTGGTTCAAGAAAAAAGTATAAAAAACAATGTAAAAGAGAAGTAGTTAATTATAGAGCTGGTTGTTTAGATTTTATATTTCTTGATAATGGTAATACATTTGTATAATAAATATTTAATTCTATTAACATCTATTTACTAAATCTCCTATATTATAAATTGTTTTAAAAACAAAGATTACAAACCAAGTAACTAATATTATTAGAAAAAAATGAATTAAAAAGTTTAAAATCATTAAATGTTTATCTTCTAAATCATGTTTATTTAATTCCTCCTTAATAAAATCACTAAGAATAAATATGATTGCAAATATAGATGCTGAAAAAACTGCACTATGAATATTTTTATTATCAACTCCTCCTTTTTTCATATTACACCAACCATATGATTTTACCATTTTATACTATTTATATATAATAAAATTGATTAATATAAATATAGATAAAATTTTATAAAATGAAATCTAGTTGGAGAGAAATTATTACAAATTTTAATTCTGAAAATATATTTACTTTAATTGAAAATATTTATAATGATGATAATAAAATTTATCCAGACCGAAATAATGTTTTTCATTGTTTCGATTTTTGTGAAATAGATGAAATTAACGTTGTTATTTTAGATCAGGATCCTTATTATAGCAAAAATCACGCATCTGGGTTGGCATTTGCAACACTTAATAAAGATTTGCCACCGTCATTAAATAATATTAAAAAACTATTAAAATCAGATTTAAATATAGAATTAAATAATCCAAATCTAGAAAATTGGGCTAGTCAAGGAGTTTTACTATTAAATAGTTCATTAACAGTTGAGGAAAATAAACCAGGTAGTCATATTAAATTATGGAATAAATTTATAGATTATATCATAAATATTTTAAGTGAAAGAAAAAATATTGTTTTTATAGCCTGGGGCGCATTTGCTTTTAAAAAACTTGAAAATATTGACTTAATTAATAATAAATTAATTGTTTCTTCCCATCCATCACCTTTGAGTTGCAATAAAAAATTTAGAAATTTTCCAAGTTTTAATGATTCTAAAATATTTTCAAGAACAAATTTATTATTATTAACATTAAATAAAAAAGAAATTGAATGGTAATAAACAAATATTATTATATAAATAATAATGACTGACTCTGCAACGAGACCTACTTGGGATGAATATTTTAAAGAAATTGTAAATATAACCTCTAAAAGATCTGTGTGTCCTAGACTTAAAGTGGGTTGTTTATTAATTAAAGATAATAGAATTATAGCACAGGGTTATAATGGATATTTACCGGGTTGTGATCATGAACCAATTTATAAAGATGGTCATAATATTGGTACTATTCATGCTGAACAAAATGCCATAACTGATTGTGCACGGAGAGGTGTTTCTACAGAAAATTGTACAGCAATAATAACTCATTATCCTTGTTTTAATTGTTTTAAGTTATTGGCAGCATCAGGTGTTGAATCAATAAAATATATTAATGATTACAATAATGATAGTGAAGTCTTTTCTTTAGCTAAAAAAAAGAATATGTCTATAATTAAGATATAAAATTAATGATTAAAGAATAATATAAATGATTATACATTTTTCGCGTCCAATAGCAATTTTTGCTGTAAAGAATTTAGCTCTTGTTGACTATGATGTCGCTACTAGAGTTTCAGATGCTGTAGCTGAAGTATCTATATGGGGATATCAGCATGATTTGCCAATAATAGCAAATTATGCGATAGATGGATTACAAAAATTAGATGAATTTGGTAGTTTATTAATTGCTTTAGTTGCTTTTATAATTAATCATACAATTTAATTATGATTAAATGTCACTAAAATCATTATCAGTAATATAACACATAATAAAAAAGCAAAAACTATAGAATGTATACCAATTGTATAGCCGATACCAGTTTTGAAGGTATTTTCCTGATTAATATATTGGTAATAATTGATACTTGTAAAGATAATTGATATTAAAACAATAATTAGAAAAATTCTAACAAAAATAGTAGCTTTTTTTAATCTAATTAAAATTCCAGCGATTCCAGTTAAGATTCCAGCGGTTCTTAGTAAAGAAAGAAAGGAATTTTCTGATGCATAATCTAAAGAAAGTTGTTGTCTTTTGACAGTATCTTTTAAGATTTCATCTTCAAATTGATTCATTATAAGATATAATAATTAAAGAGAAAAATAGTTAAGACCTTTGGTTATAAAATAGAAACAAAATCCAAATACTAAACTATTAATTAAATATCCCCAAATATTAGGATTACCATCCGATTTAAATAAACCTGGTATAATTTTAAATAAATATCTTTGAATAATTGGTAATTGAAATAAAAAATATAAAACTGCTATAAGTATAGGTTGTTGAAATTCTTGGTAATAGCTTTCAATTATGGAGCTATTATCTTCTAATTTTTTATTATGATCTATAATATCTTGAGATGTAGTATTATTATCAATATTAAATTCAGTAGGTGGTGGTGGTATATATTCTTGTTGAATATTTTCATCTGTTGTTAAGTTTGTAGTATTAGTAGGAATATTTCTATCAGGAAGATTAGTTTGTCCAGCTAAAGTAGCTTTTTGAAGACTTGTAATCATTTCATTATAACTTTGTTGATCTTGCGATTGATTAGATAGTTTATTAATATCAGTCTCTCTTGAAGAAATTTGATTTTCTAAAGGATTGCTAATAGCAATGTTTTCAATTTGAGCAGGAACACCCAAAAGAGAAGAATTTGTCTCTGTAGGTTGTAAATCAGAAAGAGAAGTTGTACCAGCCATATTAGTATAATTTGAATAAATTAAAATTGTACTAATTACGTAAATTCTACACTTTTTTCTTTATTTCCACATTTTATTGAATGTTCATTAAACACATAACAATCTTTTTCATGTTCATAAATTTGATCTTTTACCTCATCTAAAGGAGGCCCTTTAAATACAATACACTCTTTTCCTTTACAAGTTTTTCTAAATAATGATGCTAAACCAAACCCTAAAAGTATTGAAATTAATATACCTCCGAAATCACTCATAAATATTTTTTTAATAACTTTTATCATCTATATATATATATATATATATATCTAATTTTTAATTTTCTTTGCTTGAGTTTGAATTGGAATAGTTTTTATTAAAGTTCTATCTTCTGGACATTTTAATTTATCAGCTGAAAAGTCAAAACAATTTCCAACAGTATCTCTATATTCTATTTTATCTAAATTATACGGAGTAGGATAAACATGAACCACTTCTTCCTCAGAATCACTCAAAAAAATAAATAAAAGTCCTAACGCCAAGGCAATTATAAAAACAGGGATATTAAATAAACGTTTGAACATATAAAATATATAACTATTTTTTATTACTCAAAATTTTACCTTCTTCTAAAGTATATTCTAAAGATTCCAATGTTGTATGTTTTTCTATAAGATAATACATTTCTTCATTTTTTTCTACAGTTCTAAATATATATTTTAGATCACTTATGGTTTTATTAAGTGGTAATATATCTGAAATATAATTTTCAGCAACAGTTTTTAATAAATGTTTATTTTTAGTTGACTCATAAACTTTGCAATAATCTTTAATTTTATTAATAGATACAAATAAATCTTTCTCAGCGGTTTTTAGTAATTGTTGACTCTCTGGATTATCTGCTACATTTATATAAAATAATTCAACTTTTTTATACAATTCATCTTTTTTAGATAATTCTTCTTTAATTTGATTAAATTTAGCTAAAGCATCACTTTCTGAAATATATCCAAATAGGTAATCTAATTTAATTTTTATGATATTAATTTTTAAGTTATTTATTTCTTTACTAACTGTATCTATAATTTCATCACTTAAATTATATTTACCTTTATCAATTTCTATATGTAAATTACATGGTTTTTGTGTATGATTGCAAACAGCTTTCAATATTCCATTTTTATTTGTAAATAAAGTACCTCCTTCTTGTTTACAATTTATACATAAATTTTTCATTTGTTTAAATTTAATTTTTTTTTCTTCAAGAGTTAATGTAGGATTATTAATGATTTTATTTTTATTTTGATTAATTTTTGATTCATAACTTTCTTTTAATTTATAATAATTACTTATTTCTTCATTTAATTGAGATTGGGACATATTTTATATTATATAATTAATATATTTTTCTATTTAATATAATTGTTTCTGGATTGTTGTAAAATTCTGGTTCTGGTAAATTAGTAATTAAATTTTGAGATTTTTTCCTTTTATAATCTGATAATTGAACTAATTTTGTCATTATATATTCTTTTTCTTTTTTTAATTTTTTTCTTTTTTCCTCTTCACTTATGTTATCTTTATATCTACAATATAATATAATACCTAAAATTATAAAAAAACCAAAAATTAAAGTTAAATTAAATATAAAATTAATATGTTTCTCTCTAAATTTTTTACAAGATTCTAGTGTATTTCTCAAAAAATATTTTGTTCCTGGTTCTATTAAATTTGGTTTAACATCCATATTATTTAGTATTATTTTTTGAAAATATATTATACATATTATCTATATGTCTGATAAAAAATCTTGTGATCACAAAATTGAAGTTCCTGATGCTGGACAACCATTAGTTTTTTTTATAATTGTAACTGTTGTATTCTTTTTTGTAAGCTATAATGGAGCTAAAGTTCCAGATGAAAAAAATTTCCATGGTGATTTTCCTATTCCAGATGATAAAAATTTAGTAAGTATGTTAATTTATATATCTCTTTTGGTTGCTGGAAATTATTTTATTAATTTAAATATTTCTAAAGAAGTTTGTGGAGCTCCTATGTTTTTTCAAACTTTTATAACTACTCTTTTGCCCTGGGTTTTAATTTTTGTTGTTTTATTATTCATATTAAGAATTATGCCTGGTTGGTTAGCTCCTTTTTCTAATACTGTTGGATATTTAATTGCTAAAGTAGCTGGTCTAGAAAAATTATTAGATCAATTATTAGTTCCTCAAGTAGAGATTGAGAATGGATTACCAGATGGAACAGAGGAACAGAAAAAGAATCTAGGATTAGTTACACAAAATTTAGAACAAATTTATAAAGATAAATCATTATTAATAAATGAAGTCACTATTATGAATTTTTCAGAATTTTATCAAAGATTTAATAAAGCTGGATTATTTAATCAAAAATTTATTAAAGAAGAAGAATCAGAAAAAAGATTTCCTCAAAATGAATTTTATAATTATATAATTTTAAAAGATAAAGTAGCTGAATATTTATGGTATTTATTAACTGGTCTTTTAGTAACTTCTGTTTCCTATAATTATATTGTAAGCTCAGCCTGTACAACTTCTGTTAAAGAAATGGAGAAAACTCATCAAGCTTATCTTAAACTTCAAGAACAGATTGATCAATCTAAGAAAAATACGACAACTTATCAGATTTCCTAAATTAAATTTCTTTAAACCTTGGAAGTGTAACAAAAAATAACACTAAATAATAAGATAATATTGCTAATATAATAGCAACTACCCAAACTGGAACTACTGTTTTTTTTTTATAGCCTAATCCAAAAGTTTTTATACTTCCATCTTTATTATATAAAAATCCGGGTTTAAATAACAATAATATTGTAAAACTTATTAAGAATAATGTTATTGATACTAAAGTCATATTATTTTTTACAAAATTAAGAAACATTATATATATAAGATTATAATTTTATATATATTTAACTTAATTTATTGAATTTAATTACCTACTCTATATCCATATTTCTTCAACATTTTTTTTGCGGTTCTTGCTATTCTTTTATAAGATTTTTGACGAAGTCTTGGATGTCCCTTACCTTTATAACTTCTTGGTTTATTTCCCCATTCTTTAGCTCTAACATAGGCTGCATAAACACCTTTGGGATTTATTTTACAAGTTCCTTTGGTACATATAGGAAAATCTGGATGTTGTTTATCTCCAGGTGTCTTTTTTCCTAAAAAACATTTTTTTCCGCACTTTTTATACATTCTTGTTCTTTGGGCTCCAAATGGAGCTGATTTATGCCATCCAGCCCAGGGAACGTGTTTTCTAGTTTTACTCATTATATATAATATCTATAAATTTATTTAATCAATAATCTACTTCTGCTTCAATATCTCCAAAATCATCATCTCCAACTATATGTTCAATATTATATTGTTCATTTAAAATTTCTTTTTCTGCTTCTTGATCTACCAACAAATCTAATAGATAAATATCTTTATTCATATTTGTTACTAAATCATTTATACCTAATTTTTTTTCTAAAATTGCTGTTTCTTCTAATTTTGCTCTTTCCTCGTCATATGTATCTTGAACATACTGTGTTAATCCTTTTTGCAATCCTTTATTCCATCTCTCTAATTTACTATTTTTAAATATATTTTCTATCTCTCTTTCTTCATCAGTTAAATGTTTTAAATAATCTGTTATTTGTGTTTTTTCTTTTTCTTTTGATCTTAATACTTTTTCCATTACATCTTCATATGATACATCTATTATATCTTTATTATTACAAATTATTTGTATAAATTCTGTTAACATTTCCGAAATCTTTCCTGCTAATTCTTTTTGTTCATCACTTATTAAGTCTTGAAATTCTTCTTCACCATCACTTTCATCAACAGCTAATTCACCTATTTCTTCTGTAGCAAACTCTTGTCCTGGTACTTTTTCTTTTTTTGTTTTAAATATACTTTTATCTTGAGAAATTTTAATATATTCTATAAAAGTTAAATAATATAAATAATTAACTATCAACATTATTATTTTTCCATCAAATACAGAATATGTTTCTTTACCTTTAATTTTTATATTCGATTGATAATAAATTTTATTTATTAACTCTTTTATTTCTTTTGCTGACTTTTGAATTGTTCTACTTACATCTTTTAATTGTTCATCTCCATATAATTTTGTCAAATTTTGATAATACTGCTTTATTATTATTTTTATATCCATTACATGACGTTCTGATAAATTCCAGTGTCTTGGTATCATTATATTATCATAATCGATTTCATTTAAAACTATATTTGGTAATATCATAATTAAATTATTTAAACTATTTTTAGAAAATTCTAACATATTATTTATCTTTAAATTTACATCTGTCTCTCTAAAATTATTCAAATTTTTTATACATTCTATCATTTGCTTTATTTTTGACTTATTTAATTTTGTATTTCTTGTTATAAAATTCTCTATTATTTCTAACATATTATCATTTTCTTTTGCTAAGTAATTTTTTAATGTCCTAATTTCTTCTATGTCTTCTGTATATGTTAAGTCATAATCATCTAATAATTTATTTATCTTTTCCAAAAAAGAAGTAGGAAATATTTCTGATCTATTTTCATCTAAATAATTTATATATTCTCTCAAAACTAAAAAATTATTACCATAACTCTTTTTAAAATCTAGTTTTATAATATTATTTTTTGATATATATAAAATTAATTGATTAAAATTATCTATAGAAAAATTTCTTCCATTTAATTTTAAAATTTTTATCTGTTCTTCTAAACTCATTTCAGGTCTTAGATCTGTTGGTTTTTCTTGACATATTGCTCTTAATTGATCATCTATTGGTAAATTAGTTGCAAATCTACAATAATAAATAAAAGTTTTATAAATAATATTTTCTGAAAATTCAGGATTAATTACTGGATAAATAACTCTAGTATTTCTTGGATCAAAAAACAGAGGTGAATATGTCATTAAATTTATATCGTATAGAATATTAGATAGATATTCTACTTGTTCATTTGTTTTAAGTATACTTGGAGAAATATTAGTAAAATATTCTAAGGTATTATTTATTGTATTACAACAAGCATTCTCTAAAAATGCATCTCCATTCACATTTGTCAAGATTGGTTTTTCCTTACTTATTATTTTTTGAATATCTTCTTGAATTAATAAGGATAATCTTATAATTTTGGATTTTATTGTATCTATTTCATCTAATTGTTTTTGGGATCCTTTTTTTAAACTACTTAATAATTCACTTTTAAATGCTGGAGTAAAAGGTTGAATATCTTTAATATGAAAAGGGATTAATGGTGGTAAAAATGTAGTCCATAATTTAATGTCTAATGAATCTGGTACAATTTTACTTTCTTCTAGCGAGAGATATATTTTTTTCTTTTTAAACAATTCTAATATATCATTATTATTTAAAACATATTCTTCAATTATACTTTCCATTTTTTTTGCTATACTTGATTCTTTTGATTTATATATTGAATTCCAAGGCTTTACACTACTAGAAATTTTATTTGCAACACAAGCTATATAAACTACCCCCGTCTTATCTATTCTTCCATCCATAGGATATCCTGAAAATGATTTAATACATCCTGGAAATGTTTTTTGAGTTTTTATTTGAGGAATGCTAATTTGAATTGCTATTAAATAAAAGACAAAAATTAAAATTAATAATGATGAATCACTTGCTTCTTCATATGAAGGTAATTTTCTTTTATCACCTCTTTTTTGAGCTTTTAAAATTGCTGCATCATATTCTTTTTGACTAGGTAAATTTATTTTATGAATATCTAATACATATTTTATTATAAAATCCATTTGATGATCAATCGATATTCCCATTTGTTGAGCTAATGATAAAACTACATTTTGTATAACTTTAATTAATGGATTTGCTACTTCTTTTGTTTGTTTTGGTGTAGGATCACTATTTATAAATAAAACATTTCCTGCATCTTCTTCTAATAAACTTCTAGTTTGTAATTTATATCCAGATTCATCAAATCCTTCTTCTGTATCCAAATCTATACTTTTAATAGTATATCCACTATGTTTATCTATCCATTTATCACCATCTTCACTTAATGTTCCTTGTTCTGCACAAATTAAATCTAATGCCAATCTATAATTTTGTTTACTTATGTAAACTTGTGCCAAATCACTTAAAAATTTTGGTAATAATTTTACATTAGTATTTTTACAATATAACCAATATTTATCTTCTGTTTGATAAGCCTCTCTTGTAAATTTTAATACAAAATTTATAATATTATTTTGTTTTTTTGCAAAATCTGCTTCACCTAATATCAAATCTCTCAGTTTTTCAAATGGAGAACCTATCAAATCACTTTCACTAACTTGACTTCCTAATATTTCAAATGCTCTATTATATTTCAGTTTATCATAAGTTTCAACTTCAATCTCTTTTGTAATTATTTTTAGATTGTAATTATAATCTGTATCAATTGCAGTTTTAATTCTTTGTAAATCTAATCTGTATTTTTCATCAAATTCTCCTATTATTTTTTTAATATTTTTTTTCTGAATAGCTTTTGTAACTACATTATCAGATATACATTCTTTATCTTTTTCAAAACATTTAAATTGACTTTCACAAAAAAATTTATTTCCTTCTAAAAATACATCTTGAGAGATTGAACTGTCTTCTTTCCAATTATTATCTTCTCTAATAAATATTTTTGGTTTCTCTCCTTCTTCTTCTAAAATTGCATAATCTCCATTTATTACTGGTCTTTGTTTTTTTATCATAGCTTCTGCATCTCTCGAAGCTTCTATTTTATTTAAACCTATAGTTTCTTGTAATTTTGTTGTGAGAAAATCTAAAAATGCTTCTGGACTTTGACTCTCTTTTTGTTCTTGATATTCATTTATTATATCATAAAATGTATTATCATATTTTTTGTCAAAAAATATTTGTTTTCCATTGTCATCTTCTAATTCATCTTTTGCAAAGTATTTTTTACTTAAAACATATTTTTTACAGCTATTTTCTTCTTGTTCTTTTGCTAGATTTGCTTCTATTTCTATAAATTGATCCAAAACGTTAGAAACCATTAAATCAACTGTTATTTTTGAAATTGCTGACATAAATAATTTTGCACTATCAATCCTTATCATTTTGTCAAATATTTCTAAACTTGTTACATCTTTTTTATCACGACTTATATTATAAGCAGAAAGTACTGCCTCTGAAACATCATCACTACTCTCCAATATTTTAACTATAAAATCTACTTCATTTTTTTCATCTTTTTCTTTAAGCACTAATTTATTAAATATTTGTAAAAATTTTTTATTGTTAACTACAAAATTTTTCTTATAATCTAATATTTTTTCATTTAAAAATTCTTTTATATCTTCAAATTGTTTGTAAGCTATATTTTTTGTATAAATCATAAATGGTTCTAAATATTGTACTACTTTTATATACGATAAATCTCCCTTTATATGATCTTTAATTAAATTAAATAATACTCTTGTTTTCGGTACAATTGCTTCTAAAAATTTTTTATATTTATCATCTATATCATCTGGTATTGTTTCATCTAATATAAATTGTTTTATATTATTTAAAAAATTTTCATCTGAATATTCTAAACTTTTATCTAATTCTGTAACTGAAATACTATTAACTATTGTCTTTTTATTTAAAAACTGCCAATAATTTAAATAGTGTAAATTCAAATTACTTTGTTCATAGATTGAAGTTAATGGCAAATTAATATGTGAAAATTTATATGTTGGCATTGGTAATGTTAATATACCTTTTAAACTTAATACATCATTTTCTGTTGCTTTTATAACTGTATTTATTATTTTTCTTTCTTCATTCATTTCACTCATTAATCTATTTAAACCTAAATTATAAACTTGACTCTGAAATCTTGTCATAATTAATTCCTCATCTCTTGAAGCATATGATTTTTCATCTCCTAATGTATTTACAATAGTATAAATATTTTCATTTACTGGGATTTGAGCAATAAAATTATCTAAATTATTATTTGTAAATGGAGTTTCTAATTTATTTAATTGATTTAAAAAATAACTATATTTACTTTGTTCATCTGGAACTTGATTACTTTTCCAATTATTATATACTTCACTATATTGAATTAATACTTGAGCTAATGTTAAATTATCCACATAAGAAATATCATCTTCTAAATTTGTATCATAAATTTTTCTATTATTTATAGATACTGGTAATATCCAATATAATTTTTTATCTAATTTTTCCAAACTTTTAACTAATGGTTTAAAATCAGATCCAAAAATCTTTGGTTTGATTATATTTTTTTCAGGAATAAAATCTGAATATTCTAATCTTAATTCTTTATATCTTTCTATTATTGTATGGATTCTATTTAATTTTGATGGTGTTCTATCTTGATTTGGTATACTTGATAATAACTCGTCTAATAAATCATTTGTTTGTTTATCTATTCCATATCTTTGTTCTGACTCTGGTATATCTATAATTTGTGTAACTTTATCTAATTCCTCTCCTATTTCTATCTGATCTGCATCCAAAATTATATCCTGTGGTTTAAATAAAGATTCTCTTTCTAAATCTACTAGATCATTGTCTTCTATTGAAGCAAATTGAGCATCTGGTGGTAAATCTTCTTTATCTTCATCCACTAAATTATCTGGTTTCTCTCTAATTTCTATTTTTTCAATTGGTAAATCTTCTGGAATTCCTTTAAATTCAAAATCTAGATAAATTATATCATTATTTGGATAGGTTTTAATTTCAATCATATCATTTTCTAAATTAGTTATTTGCCCAGTAATTATTAAAGGTAAATCACCGCCAAAATAAATATTTATCCAATTACCTGGTAATAAATTATTTTGTTTAGCATACCCTTTTTGTTCTGGTTTACTTAAAATATTTATACTTTCTATTGATTCATCATCTAATTCACCTTCACTATTTATAGTTAAAATTGTTTGATTATTATCACTATCCACCAGTTTTATTTTGTCTTTATCTATATAATTTATGTAAAACAATTTTTCATTTAACTCTTCATTAGTTGGTGCATCTATTGATATTATATCTCCCAATTGTAAATTTAAATTATCTGATTTTGGGGAATCACTCATTACCTTATATTTATAGTAGAAATTAATATTCATTACGAAAAAATTTAATAAATAGAGTTAAAGATAAACTATAAATAATATTAAAATAATGATTTGTGATATCAGTGATTTCATTAATCAAAGTGATTTTAATCTTAGATTAACTGATAATAATAGATGGCAAGAATTATTATCAAATAAAGGTTTAGAAGAAAAATTTATAAATAAAGATGAATCTTTTATTATTAAATACAAAAAAAATGATTTATCAAAAGAAAATTATAGTACTATTGGAAAACTTAGATCTATTGTTTGTAATGATACATCTATATTATCTTTTTCTCCACCTAAATGTTTAGATTTTAATGAATTTATTAATAAATATCCATGTCATGAGTGTTTTGCTGAAGATTATATTGAAGGAACTATGATTACAGCTTATTTTAATAAAAAGACTAATAAATGGGAAATTTCTTCAAAATCAGCTATCGGAGCTTCTGTTTATTTTTATGATAAAGACTTAACTTTTGATAAAATGTTTTTTCAAGCTTGTGAAAATTGTAATTTTTCACTTGAATCTTTACCAAAAGATTACTGCTATACCTTTGTCCTACAACATCCTAATAATCGAATTGTTTTAAATATAACCATTCCATATATTTATTTAATTAAGGTTTATCAAATTAATAACACCTCAATATTTAAAGTTGATCTTTATAACTTTGTTACTGAAAATAATTTATTAAATAAATCTGAAAATCAATTAACAATTGGTTTACCTAATTGTTATCCTATTGATTCATATGAAAATTTATATAATTATTTTGGAAGTAATAATACTCCTATTCAATATCCAGGTGTTATGATATATCATAAAGATGGTGATCGTACAAGAATTAGAAATCCTGTTTATCAAGATATTAAATATTTAAGAGGTAATCAACCTAAATTATTTTATCAATATTTAGAATTAAGAAAACAAAACAAAGTAAAAGATTATTTATATTATTTTCCAGAATCTGGAAAATATTTTTCAGAATTTAGAAAAATTTTGCATAGATTTACTTTAACTTTATGGCAAAATTATATTTCTTGTTTTATTCAAAAACAAAAACCTTTAAAAGATTACAATTTTCAATATAAAATACATATGTATAATTTACATAATTTATATCTTGAAAATAAAGAACCTATTACAAAATCTGTAGTTATTAATTATATTAATAATTTAGATGCTGCACAAATTTTATATGCTATCAACTATGTTTAATTTAATTAATATAAAGTATTATAGTATCAATATAAATATAAAATATTTTAATAATAATATAACACTGATATGAATATTGTTGCTGGTATTCAATTATATGAAGAAGAAGATTTTATAAAACCTACATTACTAAGCTTATTACAACTTTGTGATAAAATTATTCTTGTTGAAGGATGCTGGATTAATACCTTAAAAGTAACAAAAAGCAAAAGAAGTAGAGATAAAACTATTGATATTATTAAAGATATTATGGAGAATCATGACCCCGATAAACGTATTGAACTACACTTCTTTAATGGAAAAGATCAAAAAGAACATAGACTTCATATTTTAAATCACTCATTAAAATATAAACCTGACTGGTATTTACAAGGTGATGGTGATGAAATTTTTCACGAAAATGAGATCCCTATATTAAAAAATATTATGAATACTACTGATAAACATGCCATTAATCCTAATCATAAATTGTTCTGGAACGATTTAACCCATTATGAAAAGTGGAAACCTTCTGGAAGGTTTTTTAAATTTAAAAACTTGGACACTTCTAAATTAATATATAATGATTGTAATTCTTATTGTCATAAAGATGACCATAATTATTTTAGAAATCATAATCTTTTAGTCCCCAACAATATATTTATATATCATCCTTCTTATGTTAAAAATTTTGAACGTCAGCGTTTAAAATGGTTCCATAGGACTATGGATGATAAAAAAACTTTTCCTCATGATATAGATATAAAATTAAAAATGGTATATCGAAAAACCTTTTCGAATGCTATTGATTTTCAAAATTCTTTACAAAAATTACCTCATCATGAATTACCTTTAGTATTACAATGAGTTATCATAATATCATATGTGATGAATATAAATTTATTTGTCTACAAATTCTTGTTTTAATTTCTCATATATTTCAATTCCTTTACTAGAAACTTCTACTAGTCTTTGAATTATAATTTCATTATCTACTTCTTGATTAAATCCAATTTTTAAAACACAAATATTAATATGAGGATGAGGTTGTCTAAATCCAACAAAAGTTACTTCTTTTCCAAAATATATTTTGTAAATTAAATATTCTAATACTTTACCTAGAGTAAAACTTTCATCAACTAATTCTATATCATATGAATTTTCTAAAGTGCTATGAGAACTTGAAATTAAGATTTTTTCTTGTAAATCTGTAATAAATTTTTTGAATTTATTCACCATTATACTACACGCTTTTTCCAAAATTTCAAAGTTTGAATAAATACCTATTGATTTTATAATAAAATCAAAACTATCAGGAATAACAATTCTTGCTCCTTCCATTAGTAACCAATCTTTCTTAATAAATTCTATATCTTCTTTATCTTCTTCATCTAATGTTTTCAATTTTTCTTCCCATTTTTCTTCTATCTTTTCTTTATCAATAGTACCTCCAAAAGCACATGTTGAAGTTACATTAAAAGTACCACTTTCTTTTGCAGTTCCTATATCAAATTCACATGATAATTTTATTTGTTCTCCTGGAATATTATCTGCTAATTGCGGTTGTAATCTTAGAAAATCAATGTAACTATTTGTTATAGAATCAGGTGGAAATATTTTTTTTGTAACACTATCATCTAAATAAGTATTATTTACTATATTTTTAACTTTAAAATTTTCAGTTGTTACATACATAATTTCTTTTTTATCATTTGATAATTCTACCTCTAATATATGATCTTTATATGGAAATGTTAAATCATTAATATGAATTGGTATACAACTTAATCTTTGTTTTATAATCTCATTATTAAATCTAGTAGTATTAATATCAATTGTAGCTTTATTTTGAGCATAGGGAAATGTTCTAAAAACAAAACAAGGAATTTCTGATATTATTATTCTCCGGATTGCATTTATTAAACTAGAATTAATATTACTTATAGTAAATTGTAATGTACTATCTTCATCTATTATACTTTGAACTGTTGGATTCATTATATATTTAATATATAATTAATTTATTAAATCAATTTTTTTAGTTAAAATAAGTTAAATATAGACTTTTTATAAAGTATAGATGAGTAAAATTCTTTACTATAGTAATTTTTGTGAAAATTGTAAAAAACTATTACAAAATTTAGCTAAATCACAAGAAAAAAAAGATATTCATTTTATTTGTATTGATTCACGTATTCAAAAAAATAATAAAACTTATATTGTTTTACAAAATGGACAAGAAATTTTATTACCACCTCAAGTTAATCGTGTACCTGCTTTATTATTTTTAAATCAAAAAGAACAAAATATTATATTTGGTGAAGAAATTAATAATAAAATTAAACCTACAGAAAACTTATTTACTACTAATAAACCATCAATTATTAAACAAACAGAAGAACCTATGGCTTTTTCTTTTAGTGGTGGTGCATGTGGTGTTGTCTCAGATAATTATAGTTTTTGGGATCAAGATGCTGATCAATTATCTGCAAAAGGCGATGGTGGTATGAGACAATTATATAATTATTCAACTATTAATCAAAATGATAAAATTAATACTCCTGAAGAAGATTATCAACCAGATAAAATTGGAGAAGTTTCATTAGAAAAATTACAACAAGAGAGAAATCAATCTCTCCAATCTAATTAATTATAATTTATCATTTTTTCATAATAAAATAGAGAGAAAATTGAAATAATTATAAAAAAAATATTATTTTTAAAATACTTTTATGGAAACGACAATTATCTGTGCACTCCCTTACTATTGTCCTAAAATTGATGAATCTTCTAATGAAGCAAGAGATTTAGATTTACCTGAAATGAAAAGAAATTATCCTAATGGTTTTAAGTGTTGTAATATTGATTATATTCCAAAAAAATTTTCACAATTTAGATCCCAACATATGAATAGACAAATACATAAAAAAAATGTATTAGATCCAAAAACTAAGGAATATAAAGAAAATTTGGGTGATAGCGACAGCATATATGAAGCATTTGATAAAAAATGTAAAGAAATTAGACAATTGAAAAAATTAATTTTGGAAAAAGAGAAAGAGATTGAAGATGAAAAGTTCATTAAAGACAGAATTTTAAATTCTAATTTAGAATTACAAGAAGAAATAAAAGAACTAAAAAAAAAATTAAAACCTAAAAAATTAATTGTAAAAGAAGCTAATTTAATTGATATGTAAGTTTAAAAAAATTATTAAAAATTTACATTATTTTTTATTTGTTTTTTTTATATAATCTATCATAAATTTTTACCATATTTATTATAAACAATAACACAAAAATCAATCTCTCCAATCGAATTAATTATAATTAATTAAATCTACTTAAATTAATATATATAAGATTAAATATGCTTCTCGATAAAGATGAATATTTGGAAATATTTATTGAACATTTTATAGAATTTATTGAAGATGTAGGCCTATTATATCAAAATGATGATAAAGTTCAACTTTTAAAAGAAGGCATAATTTGGAGTGCTGAAAATAATAAAGAAAGAGTTATTAATTGTTGGAAAAAATATGTATGTGATAATTTTAGAGAACAAATTGCTAATAATGATTACGAATTCTTTACCGATCATGCAGATTGGAATAAAGTTATTACACATAAAAATAAAGATTTAATAATGCCTAAGTTAATGGAATTGCGAGAATCTGTAAGAAATCTTGATGTTAATAATAAATTAAAGGCATTAAAATATGTTGAAAATTTAATTAAATTATGCGATTTATATAATTCTTAAACAATAATTTAAATAAATATAATTAATATTAATTATATTTATGGATAATTCAGATAGAGAAGTAATTGATGATTCTAATACGGAAATTAAAGATGAAACATCTAAAGAAAATAGTGATTCTACAGATAATGAAAAATCTCAAAAAAAATTTATGGAATCATTTCAAGATAAAATTTTCTCTGAAATTCTTGAAACTGCAAAAAATATTGATATGAATAATGATGAAAAACAAAATAGTACTCAAGATGAAAATAGTGAAACTACAGTAGATCTAACTGAATTTAATAAAATTATTAGTGATTTTTTACAAGATATTCTTTTAACTTTTCCTGAATTAATTGATAATTTAGATGATCATCTAAAAATTATTTATAATAAAGATAATGAAGATCCTTTGATCCTTGATAATGCTTTTAAAAATATTTATCTTTTTGCACAAAAAACTTATCCTGAAAGATTTTTTGATATTTTATATCAAAATGATAAAATATTTGATGATAATGACAATAATAACACTTATTTTTTACCCAATATTAAATTCTCTCAATTATGGAAAGAAGATATTTCTGATCAAACAAAAAAAACTATTTGGAAATATATACAATTAATTCTTTTTACTGTAGTTACTAATGTTAAAAGTGATAATTGTTTTGGAGAAACTGCAAAATTATTTGAAGCTATAGGTGAAGATGAATTTAAAAATAAAATTAAAGAAACAATGGAAGAAATGCAAAATGTATTTAGTAATGCTCAATCTCAAGAAAATAATACTGAAGGTATAAATATGGATAATTTGCCAAATCCTAATGATATTCACAATCATATTAATGAATTAATGGATGGAAAATTAGGTAAATTAGCAAAAGAAATTGCTGAAGATACTGCTAATAACCTTGATATCGATCCAGAAAATATTAATAATGTTGGTGATGTTTTTCAAAAACTATTTAAAGATCCTTCAAAATTAATGGGAATTGTTAAGAATGTTGGATCTAAATTAGATGAAAAAATGAAAAGTGGAGAACTTAAAGAAAGTGAATTAATTCAAGAAGCTACTGAAATGATGGGAAAAATGCAAAATTTACCTGGAATGGATAAAATGAGTGATATTTTTAGTAAATTAAATATGCCTAATTTTGCCGGAAATGGTAAATTTAATAAAGGTGCTTTTGACTCTATGATGCAAAATAATCTTAAAAAAGCTAAAACTAAAGAAAGAATGAAAGCTAAATTAGATGATAATAAAAAAAATAATGATCAACCTGATGATAATTTATCAAAATCGGAATTAGATAAAGTTAATCAAAATTTACAAGAAATTATGAAACAATTAAATTTAGATAACATTCCTGATATAATGGAGCAAATTAATTCTCAAAATTCTCAAAATTCTAGTAAATCCAAAAAGAAGAAAGGAAAACCTGCTAAGAAAAAATAAAATTTAATATATATATATGTCTATCCCATTTTGGATTAATAAACCTTCAATATTAATTGAACCAAAATATATCTTTGATCTATGGCCTCAAGAAAAAATGTCCTACAATCAAAAACTTAATGCTATTTCTAGAGTAGTCATTTTATTAACTATTTTAGGATCTATGGTTTTTATGTCTTTAAGATTATTTTTTACTGGAATTATTACTTTAGGTGTTATTATTTTTTTACACTACATTCAAGAAAAAGAAAATAAAAAAGAAAAAGAATCATTTGTTTCAATGGATTTTATGAAAAAAAATTATCTACCTCCTGCTCCTATTAATCCATTAATGAATGTACAATTAACTGATTATAAAGATGATCCTGAAAGAAAACCTGCCGCTCCATCTTTTAACCCTATTGTAGAAGAAAATATTAATCAAAGTACTAAAAAATTTGTTGTTTCATCTTTTGAACCTCAAAATAAAACTGAAGAAGAATGTATTAAATCTAGGTTGTTTCAAGATTTAGGAGATAATTTTGTTTTTAATCAATCTATGAGAAATTTTTATTCTACTCCTAATACTACTATTCCTAATGATCAAAAAGCTTTTGCTGAATTTTGTTATGGTGATATGATTTCATGTAAAGAAGGTAATCCTATAGCTTGTGCTCAATGGGAACCTAGATTAGGATCTGTTCCTGGTGGATAATTTATATTTATTTAATTAAAATTTTTATATTAAATAAATATATATATGATTGCCAGTGATTATACCTTTAATAAAATGACTAATATTAATGATGATTCTTGTGCTCTAACTCAAACTAACATTGAAAACTCACAAGCTGAAAATTACATGTTAAATAACTTTTTTCCTGCTTGTCCTATGACTAAAGCTATCGACTTTGCTACTCAGCAACCCTTTGTTTTCTATAATGGAAGTCATCAAGTCGGCATAAGTGGTTGCAATATTACTCAAAATAGTGAGCTTTTACATACTCCTATTTCTAGACCTCCTTGTAGAATTAGTCTTTTACAAAGACCTTTCGCTACTGTTCCCTTTTTAGGAAGAGGCAGACATAATGTTAATTTGGAATCTGTTTTAAGGGAAGGTGAATTAATTCAAAATAATCATAAATCTGTTAATCCTTCTAGTGAAGTTAGTTACATTAACTATAAAAACTATCCACTTATCCCTGAAGTTCAAAATACATTAGCTAATGGATCTAATCAAATTGAATCTGATAAATATGCTGGATGGATTCGTGGTGGTCTTCCATCTAGAGAATATGCTAGAGATCAATGTAATGTATCTTCATAATAATAATTTAAATATATATTTATTAATAAATTTATATTTAATGGATCATGTAATTTTAGATTTTATACCTACATACAAACTAATTACTGATAATATTAATGACTCTAATATGTTATATCAACTTCAATTATTACAATTTTTTAATATTAAACATTTCGATGATTCTATTATTAATAATAAAATAAATAATATTTATTTAGAAATTAAAGATAATGACAAAATTATAGAATTAATACAAATTATTAAAAATAAAAATCCTAATGTCTCTATTGATGATTTTATTGCATTTAAATTACTATTTAGTTATGACTATTTTAATATATTTATTAAATGTCTTTATCAATTAAAATTCGATAAAAAAATATCTGTTATAGAATTATCCAATTTAATTAATTATATTAAATAAAAAACAATATTTTTATAAGATATAATGGATACACGAGCTAGAAATTATCCAGCTAATTATTGTCTTCAACAGAGAGATAATAAACTTTCAAAAAATTATACTCTTTATGAACACGGTGCTATGGGAACTCCTGTTAATCCAGCTATTCCTACTTTAGGATATACTCCTAGTCATATGAATAGTAATGTATTTTCTAATAATCCTATTGAAATTGAGTCTGCTCTATTTGGTATTAATGCTAATAATTTAGTAGATCCTCAAAAACCTGTTAACCCAGAACTTAAATCTATACAATTTAAATCATTTTTTGAAAGAATTCCCTTAATTATGCCAAATCCTTTAATTTTAGATAGTAATCAACGCCCATTTCCAGTCCCTTAATAAAGTTATTATATATTTTTTTTATATAATAAGTTTATATAAAATGTCATCAGTTCGACCTGATACAAAAATTAAAACAAGAATTATTAATGGTGAACCAGGACAAAAAGGAGAACCAGGACAGAAAGGAGAACCAGGACAGAAAGGAGAACCAGGACAGAAAGGAGAACAGGGCGAGAAAGGAGAACCAGGTCTGAAAGGACCACCAGGACAGAAAGGAGAACAGGGACAGAAAGGAGAACAGGGTCAGAAAGGACAACAGGGTCAGAAAGGACAACAGGGTCAGAAAGGTGAGAAAGGTCAAAAAGGTGAAAAGGGTCAAAAAGGTGAGAAAGGTGAAAAGGGTCAAAAAGGAGAGAAAGGTGAAAAGGGTCAAAAAGGAGAGAAAGGTGAAAAGGGCGAGAAGGGTCAGAAAGGAGAAAAAGGTGAAAAGGGTGAAAAGGGTCAGAAAGGTGAAAAAGGTCAGAAAGGTGAAAAGGGAGAAAAAGGTGAAAAGGGTGAAAAGGGAGAAAAAGGTGAAAAGGGACAGAAAGGTGAGAAAGGTGAAAAGGGTCAAAAAGGAGAGAAAGGAGAGAAAGGTGAAAAGGGCGAGAAGGGTCAGAAAGGAGAGAAAGGTGATAAGGGAGAGAAAGGAGAGAAAGGTAATAAGGGTGAAAAGGGACAGAAAGGTGAAAAGGGCGAGAAAGGTAATAAGGGCGAGAAAGGTGATAAGGGTCAGAAAGGAGAGAAAGGTGAAAAGGGTCAAAAAGGAGAGAAAGGTCAGAAAGGTGAAAAGGGCGAGAAAGGACAGAAAGGAGAGAAAGGTGAAAAGGGAGAGAAAGGCGAGAAAGGTCAGAAAGGTGAGAAAGGCGAGAAAGGTGAAAAGGGTGAAAAGGGAGAGAAAGGTCAGAAAGGAGAGAAAGGTGAGAAAGGAAATAAGGGAGATAATGGGATAGTAATGGGTCTTGATTTTACTAATTTAAATATTCCTACAATTAAAGCTGATTTAACGCAAAATACCCAACCTCGGTATGGATCTGCTATAACAATAACAGCTGGTAATACAATAAAAAATGGAGACATTGTTGTATTTGATTTTTCAAATGGATCTGTTAAAGGTATAAAGCCATTTACATTACCAACTCAAAATACAATTGCAGGAGTAGCAATAGAAGATATTGCAACTGGTAGTAATGGCAAAGTAATAATATATGGATTTGCAACTGTTAACTATAGACATTTCGTTCCCCCTTCCACCATAACTATCCTGTTAGACAGTGCAAATAATGGTAATACAACAGTTTTACTGCCAGGTACAACAGTATCATTTAAAGATTCAGCAGGTTCAGGAACCTATAGTAGTAATGAAACTTACACTTATATTTTTGACTCAGGTAGTATTAATGATAAAGTCCAGTTAAATATAAACACATTTGAATTTGAAGGATCGGGAACAACTTCTTACGATAGATTAGGTTTTCAAGAGTCGGATGATGATATAACTTATTATAATTGTGCATTCGGTGCCCCCCTGGCAAGTTCCTCAGGTGGGATCCAAACAACAAGCAACCCCAACCAAGGTTGGAGACGCATGCAAAATACAAACAGTTGGCAAACTGGAGTTCAACAGGTGCTAGCTGGCCCTTATGATGATGGATATGTTTTGCCAGCTAGCGACAGCACTACTAGGGGTGGATTAATTAAAAGTACTACCTGGACATCAACTAAGCGATATTTAAAAGCTTTCTTTTATTCAGATGGTTCTGTAACAAGAGACGGTTGGGATATCTCTGTGAATTCAACGGCGGGGGTTAACCAGGGTTTAACTGGATTAGGAACTTTTGTATACTTAGATAACCAAGATCCAGCAAGAGGAACTAATGAGTCAGGAACTGGAAGATTAATAGGAATATCAACTGGTGGTACTTATTCAAACACTTCAACTGTAATATTTGTAGAGCCTCCACGAGTAACTTAAATAATAATAAGATTTTTGTAGATGCTTATTTTCCTACAGAAACATAATTAATTTGTTAATTTTTTTCTTTAAGTTCTTTTGTATTAATTCCTTTCTTACACATACCTTTAATAATTTTTTTTCTTTCATTCTCTCCGATATTACTTGTACTATGATTTAATACTTTGATAAATTTATCTTGATCTTTTTCATTATCTAAATAATTAGGAAATTCATCTTGAAAATTTTTTTGTATTTCTTTTGTAATAGATCTTTCACATTTTTTTATTTCTTCATGCAAATTATTATCTTCTGGTGACATATCAATCCATTTATCATTATTTTTTACAATTAATTTATTTCTTTTAATATCCATTAAATAATATGGTTTTTTATTGTTATCAATCTCTTTATAATTTTCTGTTATAACAACGGTTATATTATCTTCAAAATTATTTTCTAGGAGTTTATCAGAATTAGGAAGGTATTGACATACATTTTCTTGAATTAATTCAACAAATTCACTTAAATTTAAAGCATCAGGACAATGAGTATTTAAAAATACATTAATATTATTAGTTTGATTAATATTATTAGTATTATTAAAAGTATTACCTCCTGTCATTTTTGGAGCAATTTCTAAAACTTTATTACAAACTTTTTCTAATTTTTCTACATCGGTATTTTGTTTTATTAATTTTTCTTGAAGATCTTTATTTTGTACTAATAAATCTTGAATTAATAATTCATTTCTCATATTTTTATTAGTGAAATTAATTTCACATTTTTTTAAATGTTTCCATAAACCTGACTTAGTTTTGTAAAATTTTTCACAATTTTTACATTTAAATTCATAATTTGATGCTTCATTAAATTTATGTTTTTGTGAAGATAAATGTCTATTAAAATCAGTTTTTTTATCGGAAAAAAATTCACATTTTTCACAAAAATATTTGTATTTATGATTATCTAAAAATAATGTCATTTCTTATATTATTATATATTTTTGTCTTAAGTTTTTTAAAAATTATTTTACGAAATTTTACGATTTTTTCAAATTAACGTCTTAATTATTTTAATATATAAAATATATTAAAACCATTATCATTTGGTGTAAAATCGGTTTCCAAAATTGGAAACTTTGGAAACTTTTTGTAAAAAATAAATTTTTATCCAGATTTTTTCAATATTTATTATCTAAAATCATTTGGTGTAAAATCGGTTTCCAACTTTTACGATTTTTTGTTACTGCATCAATAACAAGATTTTTTGGTTTTATATTTTTTTGTTATTGAAACCCCGTGGTGTAAAATCGGTTTCCATTTTTTTCCACTTTTGGAAACCGATTTTACGAAAAAATTGTTCAGTCATAGTTTTTTTGGACTTTAAAATTTAAAATAACACGATGTCAATGTAAAATGATTCTAGAAAATAGAAATTTGGATTTTTAAGCCAATTTTGAAAAATGGACAAGTTTTTATTTGTCCATTTTTAAAAAATGAAATTTTAAATTTGAAAAAAAATTTTTTTATATTTTTTATATTTTAATAAAAATTAAACCTTTAAAGTCTTATTTTTATTTTTAAAGTAATTTACTACTTTTTTATTATTATAATATTTTTTATTAATTTTAGTTAAATAATTACTATTAATGTAATATTAAAAAAATTAATATAATTTAAATATATTAATATGATCTCTTCAAGTGATAGAACTAAATTATTAGGATTACCTCCATGTTGTCCTCCTCCTAATTGTCATCCACATGGAGACGGTGGTTCTGGTGATCCTGGACCGGAAGGCCCTCAAGGTCCAAGGGGAGATAAAGGTGAACCTGGTCAAAAAGGAGATAAAGGTGATCCTGGTCAAAAGGGTCAAAAAGGAGATAAAGGTCAAAAAGGAGATAAAGGTGAAAAAGGTCAGAAGGGAGAGAAAGGAGAGAAAGGAGAGAAAGGTGAAAAAGGTCAGAAGGGAGAGAAAGGAGAGAAAGGAGAGAAAGGTGAAAAAGGTCAGAAGGGAGAGAAAGGCGAAAAGGGTCAAAAAGGCGAAAAGGGTCAAAAAGGTGATAAGGGCCAAAAAGGCGAAAAGGGTCAAAAAGGCGAAAAGGGTCAAAAAGGTGATAAGGGTCAAAAAGGTGATAAGGGTCAAAAAGGTGATAAGGGTCAAAAAGGTGACATTCCAAGATTGCTTGAAGAAGTTAAATATACATTTGGTCTAATGAGTAATGCTGCATGGTATTGGATTTCACCAAGTAATTCTAATCCTACAGTTGGTGGTGTTGGAAATGCTGTTCCTCCTAATGATGCAATTGCAGGAACAACTACAATTCCTACTATTCCATCACAGCGTTTAATACAACAGCCATATGTATGGTTAGTGCCAGAATCTGATGTATGTCCAAGAGAAAAAAGACCTGTTGCTGGCGGTGTGGGAGTTTTTTATCCTTCAGATATTTGGCCTTTATACTTTAATCATTTTATGCATCCTCCATCTGTAGCCATGGGTCACAAGTCAGTTATTCTTCGGGATTATCAAATACATTTAGGTCCATTCTACAATTGGAATTTTAACAAACTTCCAAACATATATGATATAGATCCTATTACTGGTAGACCACGATCTACTTGGTATTTATTTGTTGTAGCCTTTGCTTGGTGCCAGGATTTCCCATATAGATATCAGCCAACTAACCAAACCGTCCTTCCAGACCGTCAGACTAATCAATTTATACATTTTCCAATTCCCGGACAGTTTATTCCAATAGCTGCTATTCCCCTAGATCAAAAAAACTTTACTGAAAATAAGTGTGTATGTGGTAGGTTACTGAGTTCATATAAGGTTGGTTGTAATTTTTCAAAATTAGATGATAGAGACAATTTATCAGTAGCCGCTTTTTTAATTCCTAATTTTACTGGTTATCCTATCAAACCAGGTAATACTGAAGACTTATTAAAACTTATATATACTCAACCAATTTTAGCTCCTTGGAATATAAGTGTTACTTTGGTAGGTGATAGATATATAGATCCTGTTCCTAAACTAGCGACTGCCAGTTTTGCTAACTTCACGTTTTCCGAAACTCAGAGCACTGGCGCTAGCTTGACAGGATTAGAGGGAGGATATGAATATTTAATGTATGAAACTTCTTATGAAGGAACTGATATTGGTAGTATAAGTAGTAATCCAAATTCATTAAATCTAAATCAATTTAATTTTATTGCTATCCAAAATTTAGATACATTAGAAGGTTTAATTAATAGTTTTTCTTTAAAATGGCTTATGGGATTGTATGGGTCGGAACCATCGAATCAAACAGACTTAGCTAAATTAGGTATTCAGCAAATAGCTGAGTGGCTATTACCACAAGGAAATAAAGATGATGAAAAAGAAGAATTATTTTTAATGCTACCGAGTCAGTTGAGCGGCAAAGGCGCTTTTTCAGGTGATGGATTACAAATTGTAAGTATCAAAAAATATCTTTCATTGGTTGACCAAAAAGGTGTCTACCCAAATACTAATAATACCGTGGATATTCTCGAGAATTTATTATGTAGCTTAGAGTTAAAGCGGGATACAGATAGTCTACAGACGCCACCCCGTCGGGATACTAAAGTAACTATAAACACATTTACATTTGCTGAGAAAAGTGGATTACAGCGATGGCAATATCAAGCCATTATTTTAAATAATGATACTGGAAACTCAAAAGATGATAGACTTATAATTCAAGTTAAATCTAAAGATTATTTAAGTGTTTTATGGAAAGTTCCTAGTGAAACCGATGATAATTTTAACCTTCATTTTCAGTTAGATGAACTATTTGATCCTAATAAGATATATTATACTCTTCTTGGATCAAAGGGATCTGAAGAACAGTCGGCAGGCTCCACCGACACTATATATTTCCCTGTATATTTATTACAAAAAGCTGGACAATTAAGTGTGCTAAATACAGGTGTACAAATTGCTAATGGTATAATTTCTTTTGAAATAAGCACCCCATGGATATGGTCTAGAAGTAGGGGTAGGGGTATTTATGACTCAGGTAATAGTATAAAACTAAGTAGTGTTCAGTTGGCTCTTAATGCAGAAGCTCAACAAAGTGCCAAAGATTCAAGTGTTTATAAAGATTCCGACAAACTCTTAGTGCACAATCCAGATAAATCGGAACCATTTTATTTAGGAATGGTATTCAAAAATACAGCAACAATATCGAAAAATAGTTTTCCTCCTCCTCTACAGTCTCCATATGAAAATGATACAGATAAGGACCTTTATGATACAGAGATAAATTCGTATATTGTAAGAGATTTTTTGGTAGAAGCACTATTAGAATTACCAGGAACTGGTTCTGGTCTGGAGAAAAATACGTGGCACCCTGTTATAATGAGAGCTACCATTGGAGGTGATCGACATCAACATGCTCAAGCTGATATAAAATCCAATAGTTTACAATTAGATTTCTATGGAATAAGTGCAGACATGGAGAGAAAATGGGTAGCTAAATACGGCCCCTCTGGACAACACCAACCGGATGAGCTGAAAAAGATAAGATTAGATGAACTATTAAGTAATCAAAGAGCTTATATAAATCCTTATGTTAATAATCAATATGTTTGGACTAGAATTGAGGAGGATCTAAAAACTGTAGAGGTTTTCACAGATAGCCAAAATAATCCGGTTACGACAGGTACTATGTATCCTCCTGGAAATCTCGAGTGTATTAAGGCAGCAGACACCGCCACCGGAAAACCGGAAGATGGTTTAAATTGGCAAACACAGATAGAAGCAGCCAACCCAGCTAGACCATATAATAAACCAGGTTTTCCTGGTGGAAAACCAGTTTTAAAGGATGAATTTTTAGTTGGCGATGACGAAAAAAAACTAGAGCAACTACTGAAATATCTAGATAAAGGTGAGATTCCTAGAGTAGAAGTATATGGTTTTAGGCCTATGAGCCAGAACCCTAACGGCGGAGCAGATGGAGTATGTCCGTCAATAAAGATAGAATATGAAATAGGAACTAATGCAAATCGTCCCATTAATGGATTTCCAAGAGAGAAAGCTCCTGACATAACATTGGATAAAACTGTAGCAGACTCCGAAGGAAAAATTTATTATTTGCCAACAACTACAGCAAAAGATGGATCAGCAGCAGCTGATGGAGATGCATTTGTATATTATAGTGTAAGTGAAAAGGTAGCTTTTTCTGGAGAATATTTTAACTTTATCGAATCAACAATTTATCCAGGTGGACAAAGAGGGTGGAATGGTGATTATCCAGGAACACAAATTCCTATTCAGGGTGGCAATCCGGTTTCGGGGTGGGCAAAGCCAGTACCTACTGGAACAAATGGAGTGATCGATGCTCCCTGGACGGTTCCACAAACCGATCCAGATTATTTCACCGAATACATTCCACCAAGCGCAACCAAGCTGTTCACGGAGTCCCGCGACGGCCGATAGTTAATTAAAATAAGAATCTTATATTGTAAAGTAAATTAGATAATAAATAAATAATAATATTAAAAAGATAGATAAAATGTTATATTTAATTGAAAAATTAGAATTTTGAAATACTTCTTCGATATCTTGGTAGGATGTCATTTTAATTTAAAATTTAGAACATTATAAATTTCAATTTATTAAATAAAAAATAAATAAAATAATTATATAATCCATTATTATATAATGGCATTTACAAGATTTCATGATGATAGTTGTAGAATAACAAAACAATTACAAGAAGATACAGATCAAGGAAGATATATGATAAATGTTCCAGGTAATGGATTAACACCATCATATATGGAGGATCCCTATATAAGGATGCAAAAATGGGGAGGAAATTTGCAAAGTAATACAATAAATTTAGAGAGTGATTTAATGGGTTTAACAAGAGCTTTAACATTAGATTGTAAGGAAAAAAATAATTTTGAGAAACATAAAGTAAATAGTGAGAGGTTAAATTTTCCATCACAAAAACCATTTGTAGAACAACCAAGAGCAATAAATCCCGCGTGGACAGTATTAGAAGTAGAGCAAAATAATTTTGAATATCCATTTTTTGATCCTCAATTGAATGTATGTATACCATTTCATAATAATTTGAGTTCTAGAATATTAGAAAAGGATTATTATTTAATGAGAGAATGTGTGCCAGGAGAGATAAACCAATTATGTAATAAATAAATTAATATTAAATTAGTATATTAAAAAATTTAATATTAAATTATATAATATATATATATGGCTGAATTAGCAATTCCATTAGTAGCTTTAGGATCTTTATTTGTAATTGCTCAAGAAGATAAAAAGAAGAAAGCAACAGAAAAATATACAAATTTAAATAAAAAAAATATAGCCACCGAGTATCCAAATCCTGAGCCAGTTAATGAAAATAATAGTTTAAATTATTATCCTAATTCAAATCAATCAACAGATAGATATTTTAATGAAACAGGATTTGATAATACAGTAAATAAAGAAACAATAAGTGAATTAGAAAAGGTAGTAAATATAAGTTCTTTAACAGGGAATCCAGTGTCAAGAAATGATTTTAAACATAATAATATGGTACCATTTTTTGGTGGTAGAATAAGAGGAGCAGGAGGTAATTATGATCAAGCAGAGTTAAGATTAGATAATATGCAAGGTACAGGGACACAACAATTTTCAAAGGCTGAGAGAGCTCCTCTTTTTCAACCAGAGAAGAATTTATCATATGCACATGGAGCACCAGATAGCACAGCATTTTATTTATCAAGACAAAATCCTTCAATGAATTATGCAAATGTAAAACCGTGGGAGACACAAAATGTAGGTCCAGGATTAAATCAAGGATATACAACAAATGGATCTCAAGGTTTTAATGCAGGAATGGAGGCACGAGAGAAATGGTTACCAAAGACAGTAGATGAATTAAGAGCAGATACAAATCCAAAACTGACATTTGGATTAGCAGGACATCAAGGTCCAGCACTAGCACCAGTAACAAATACAGGAATAGAAGGAAGAGTTGAAAAATATCATCCAGATACATTTTTTGCAAATACCCCCAATAGGTGGTTAACAACAACAGGTTTAGAAAAGGCAGAGAGACAAAGAGCAGAGACAATATTAAGAGAAGTAAATGATTGTAATACAGAATATTTTGGTGCAGGAAAAGATGGGGATGCTACATATGTAAAAGGTGCATTTGAAGATGGATTTAGTCAGCAATTACCAGCATTACCGATAGGAGTAGCAGGACAAGAGAGTGGAAGTAGAAATCATCATGATATGGGTAGAGATACAGAGAATTTAACACTGAATAATAGAAATACAACACAAAATCATGATGTTGGAGGTTTAGGACATGCAGTTTCAGCAATAATAGCTCCAATATTAGATGTATTAAAACCAACAAGAAAGGAGAATGTAATAGGAAATTTAAGAAGAAATGGTAATGTTAATAATAATACAGGTGGAGCATATGTTAATAATCCATATGATAGAACAAGAGTGACAAACAGACAAACATTAGAAAATAGAATGACAGTAAATGTACAAGCTGGTGATAATCATGGATATATGTTAGCAAATCCAAGAGCTCCAGTAGGACAAAGACCTTCAACAAATCATACGACATTATTAACAGCAGGAGGAGCAGTAAATCAACAAGGTGAAAGATCAGTGGAAAATGTATTAAATCAAAGAAATAATTGTAATAGATTACAAAATAGTGTAGTATTGCCAGGCAACATGGAGTTATTTAATGGAAATCAACAATTAGCAAATATAAGGGATGATTGTAATAGAAAAAATAACAGATGGTGGGTGCCAAATGGAAATCAGTCAATAATACCAACAGGTGAAATGATAGGAAGAATTCAAAGTATGCAAAGTTTAGATGAAGATACACAAAGACAAAGAATCAAGCCAGATATTTTAGAGGCATTTAAACAAAATCCATATACTCAAAGTTTAAATAGTGCAACTCCTCTTTAAAATTTTTTATATAATAATATATAATGGTAAAAAAAATAAGATATTTTCCACAGAGGGATTATGGTAAATGGAAGGATGGATCAGAAATATTAAAAGATGAAAAAGGATTATATGTAGTCAAGAAAAATGTAAAAAAAAATATAGAAATTAAAAAGTATATAAAAGTATTTAAAGAAGGAAATAAAAAAACAAAAAAAGTTTTGAGAAAATTAGATAAAAAGTATAAAAAGACAGTAAAAAATAAAAAATAAAGAAATAAATAATAAAATTATTATTATTTATTTGAAAAAAAGTAAATATCCGAGATAGGAATTGAACCTACGACTAGACCCCAAAAAGACACCCACTCTACCAACTGAGTTACTCGGATATAAAAGGATATATATAACTAAATATATATATATTATTATATTATTATTTTAAATAGTTTAAAATATAATAATTATAGATAGTTAATGAATATTATAGAAGTGCATAAGGAAAAAATAAAAAAATTAGATTATTTTATTGAAATTCAAAAAATACCAAATATAATATTTCATGGTCCTAGTGGAAGTGGTAAACGAACAATAGTTAATAATTTTATACAAAAAATATATAATTATGATCAAGAAATAATAAAAAATAATATGATGCACGTAAATTGTGCTCATGGAAAAGGTATAAAATTTATAAGAGAAGATCTAAAATTTTTTGCTAAGACTAATATTAATTTTTTAAATGGAAATTTTTTTAAAACAATAATTTTATTTAATGCAGATAAATTAACAATAGATGCACAATCAGCTTTAAGAAGATGTATAGAGTTATTTAGTCATACAACTAGATTTTTTATAATTGTGGAAGATAAATATAAATTATTAAAACCAATTCTCTCGCGATTTTGCGAAATATATTTGCCTTTACCAACTATAAATAATAGGAGTATATCTTTACATAATTTAAAATTAGAGAAAGATGTAATATGTAAAAATGAGAGTGCAAAAAGAATAAATAATTTAAATAAAATACTACAGGAAAAGGTAACTAATTACTTAGATCTATTTAAATTAACTGAAAAATTATATAATAAAGCATATTCGGGGTTAGATTTAATAAATTATATAGAAAATTCATTAGAAGATAATAAAAATAAATATAAATTATTGATAATTTTCCAAAAATTTAAAAAAGAATTTAGAAATGAAAAAACTTGTATATTATTTCTTTTAAATTATATATATTTTCGTTCTAATGATAATTTAGAAAATATAGCATTTATGTAAATGGATGATTACTCATTAAGTTCATTGGTTGAATCCAAGAATGAATGGTGTGGTAGATTAGTAAATATTTTAACACCATGTATAATTCAAGGTTTAAAATCAATTTTTGATGAAGCATATCAATTATGTTTAGAAAATGATGATGAGGAAAAATATTTAATGACATTTCAAAATTTTTTAAGTAGAGTTCCAAAATGGAATGATAGTATAATTAGTAATGAAGTTAATCGAATTGGAGAGAAAAGTGGGTGTGGGTATTTAGAGGATTTAATAACGTGTGTTCATATAGTTCAATTAAAAGCTCTAACGGTAAGTAGAGTAGGAACAAAACAAAAAAAAATAGATTTGGATATTCCATCTATAAATATCTTTATACATAAGTGTTATATAAATGTAGCAAGAAAGGTATATACAAATATATATTTGTTTGAAAGAGGAATAGCTCCTTTAGAAATTCAAAAAAATAATAGAGAATTAGAGGTAATTATTAAAGAAATGATATTAAATACAGTGAGAGAAAATATTCCTGTAGAATTAATTTTAAAAGCTTATTTAGATGAGACTGAAGAATTAGATGTTACAGTTGAAGAAAAGAAAGAATTAATTCCATTAAAGAGTAAAACAGTATCGACATCAGTAGCGGAAGAATTAGAGAAAGAAGTTAAAAATAATAAAGAGGATATTGAAGATAAAAGTCCAGAAATAGATAAAGTTGCTGAAGAAAATATAAATGTAGAAACTCGAGAAGAAAGTGGAGAGAAAGAAAATATTAAGATAGAAATAAGTGATCCAGTTGAACCTGTTGAAAATGAGATATCTCGAGATAAATCACAAGACATTAAATTTTCAGATATAGATATAGCAGTAGATAGTAGAGGACTACAAGAAGAAATAGAAGCTCCAAAAACATTAGAAAGATTAGATCAAATATCAAAAGAAGCAAATCAAAAAAGAAAGGAAGAGGAAGAAAAAGAAGATATAGATGATGGGGAAAGTTTAACATTTGGAGATGATATAAAATTAGATTTAGGAATAGAAGATTTAAGTAAAGATTTAAAATCAGGAAATGATATTTTATTAAAGGATATAGAGGTTTTATAAATATTCGTTAAATTAATAAATAAGATATATTATTAATTTTTAATGGAGATAAATTTTATGTTAGCAGGAATAATAGCAGTTGTTTTTTTTGTAATTAAATTTATTAATTTAAGATTTATTAAAAAGGAGGATGAAGCAATTAAACCTATAGCGATAGATAGTATTTTAGTATTTTTATCAGTAATAGTAGGATTATTAATAAGTGAACAATTTGGAATGGTTAAAAATTTATTAGGTAAAGGATTAGATTCAGGACCAAAAGCTTTTGTTGCAAATCCTGAGTTTTAAATTATTATTATATATAAATTTTAAAAATTAGTATATAATGATAAATTCTATAAATTGTGTATTTATTTCAACTACAATTTATGATAATAAGATTAGTGAAAAACGTAGAGAAAATCTAAAACATAATTGTATTAAACATCGTATGAATATGTTTTTACTAAAAGGAGAAAAAGTAAATTTGTGGACAGATAAAGATTTAAATAAAAAGTCAAAAGAAAAACAGATGCAAAGTGCATTAAATTCTTATAAAATTACATTAAAAATGTTATTAAAATTTAAGGAATTAAATTATAAATATGGAATAATTTGTCAAGATGATTTTTATCCTATAGATAATTTTTGGGTTGAGTTAAATAAAACTGTTGAAAAACTTCCAAGTAATTGGGAAATTTTACATTTATGTCCATTTTGGGCTTGGGGAAAAGAATATAGAGATCCTAATAAAATTGGAAAATATAATCCTTGTAAATATGTGGATGATAGTGATTTAGTGTGTGATGATAGTGATAGATTTTTTAAGAATTGTGAATCAAGCAAATATTTTAAAAAGAAATTATGGTTAGGAGGTCCATTAGCATTTTTAATTAAAAAAGAGAATCTAGATAATATATTGACGCGATATATACCTAATAATAACAATTTTTTATTAGCCGATGATGTTATGATGACATATATATTAAATAAAAATAGTTATATTTGTAAAAATCCACAATTAGGATATGAAGAAGAGTGTGGAGGATCAACATATTTATTTAATTAACTTAGATTAGGATAATCATCGATATTCATTATATTATTCTTTTTATTTATATTTTTTTTAGCAACAAGATATTTATCAAAATATGGATTTTGTAAAACTTTTTCAGGAATGTGTTTATGTACTGTTCTAGCAATCATTTTATATAATTTAAAATCAGGATATCTTTCTTGACCATTATTTTTATATAAAATATTTCTATCTTTATCATCAATACACCATCCTAATATAATTTTTTTAATATTTGATTTAATTTTGTCGAGATCATCTAATTCTTCTACAAAAAAATCAAAAATAGAACAACCCAATCTTGCTAGATCAAAACTAAAATTAGGATTAATAATAGGCTTTGATTTATCTTCATAAATTCCAAAATTATAAAGAGTAGCAGCATCACCATCTTTATGATAACTATCACTACATAAAGTTTTACCTTTAAAGCTATAAATAGCTCTACCAAAATCAATAATTTTATAAATTTTACCAAAAGTAGGAATTTTATAATGTTTGTTATTAAATTTGTAAATTAAAAATTTTTTTTCAGTTTCAATATACATTATATTATTTGTATGTAAATCATTATGTGTTAATTTAAAAACTTTTTGATAAGTAATTAACATCATTAATATTTGAATGACTATTGAGTCCCATTCATCATCTTTAATTTTTTCATTATTAGTTATATATTGATCAAG